>SXGR01582231.1_pt1 | contig 20231 bp, 13 predicted proteins | sample 3174711 | NCBI WGS metagenome assembly SXGR01 (sample SAMN11356860, study PRJNA531348) | freshwater metagenome | isolation source: freshwater sample F1-60 | place: China: Fuxian Lake, Yuxi | collected 2017-12-25
TCTCAAACCTAAACTGGAAGCTTTCAGCTGGTGAAAAGATGGAAGTTACTTTGAAAGTAGATATTGGCGATATGACTGCTTCTGGTGAAGTAGGATTCTCTGTAACTGAAGTTGACGCTGGTGAAGGTGAAGTTTCAGGTCTTCCAGTTTCTTCTGTAATCTATGGTCTATCTACTACTGATGTAGGCGGTATTACTATCGAAAGAGATGGTACGGTTACGAATCCAAAAGTAGGTGAACAGGATGTTACAGTTGCTAAATTCAAGGTTAGTGCTTCTACCGAGGATGCTATGCTTGAAGAGCTAGGTCTTTACGTTTCTGGTACGATCTCTACAGATGCAGTTCAGAATTTTGAACTGTTTGTGACTGGTGGAACAGCTCCTCTTGCTACTGTTACTGGAGTTAATGTTAAAGATGTTGCTCAGTTCGTTCTTGCAACACCTTACAAGATTAACAAAGGTGATACTAAGAGTTTCTATGTTAAGGCAGACCTAAATACTGGTCGTTCAGCTGACAATATCGGAGTATATATTGATGAAAATACTGATGTAGTTGCTATCGGTGCTAAATATGGCTTCGGTATGACTGTTACTAGAACAGATTACGATGGTGGTTCTTGTACAACTAATGCTGGTGAATGTACTTTTGCTACTTTAGAAGGTGGTGATATTACTATCTCTTCTAGCGGTCCTGCTGCTACAGACATTTCTGTTAACGGCAAAGACGTAGTTCTTATGAACTATTCTGTTACTTCTGTTTCTGACGTTACTTTTAGAAACTTCGAAGTATTCCTAACTCCATCTGAGAGCTCAGATACAGACGAAGGTTTACTAAATGATACAGATAGTGATTCTGCGAACTTCACAGACATCAAAGTTATCAATACTGAAACTGGTAAGGTTTTGATGGGTCCGGTTGATGTTACATCTTTCGTTACTGCAACTGGTGGAACTACGGCTATTACTGAAGCTGCTGGTGATAATGCTCAGGCTTTCTACAAATTCACTGATGAGTTCTCAATGAAAGCTGGTGAATCTCTAAAACTTGCTTTAACAACTGATGTTAAAAACGATACAGATCTTGCTAATATGACTCTTGTTGGTGGTATTAGTATTACATCTTCTCTTCCAGAGGTACGTGATACAAACAATAAAGTTGTTACAAATACATCTTCAATTGTTCCTTCTTCAAATATCACTGGTAAGACAATGACAGTTAAGTCTGCAAATCTTACTGTTTCTCTTGCTTCTACTCCTGTGACTGATACTTACGTAAAAGGTTCTAAAGATGTTAAATTTGCATGTTTCTCAATGCAGGCTGGTCAAGCTTCAAGCATTAAAATTACTTCTCTAGTTCTTGGTTCAAACTTCGACATCCAGGATGATGGAACCTATGAGACTGATGGTAATGAAACAGGCAGTGTAAACCTAAACTCTGTTATTGGTTCAGTTAAATTGGTAGATGGTGCTGGTAAAGAAATTGCACCTGCAAAGGCTGTAACAAGTGCTGGTCTAGTTACTTTTGAAAACATGTCTTACACAATTGCTGCTGGTGATACTCCACTTGTTTGTGTTCAGGGAGACCTTTCTGCAAACCCTGCAAGTGTAACTGCTGGAAGCCCAGACCGAGTTGCCTTCGGAATTACTGCTGCTGCTAGCATCACTGCTGAAGATAAGAATGGAAATTCTCTAGCAACTGCTCAGAAACTGGGTCTAGCTGTTAACGGTACTCCGTCAACTTATGTAACTGTAAGTAATGGTGGTTCTCTAACTGTTGCCGTTGATCCTGCTACTCCACGAGAAGATATTAAGGTAGCTGGTACAACTGGTGTTGCTCTATCTAAATTCAAGTTCACTACTACTGACGAACCATTTACTGTTAAGAAGCTTTCTGTAAATAATCGTCAATCTGCAATAACTGCTGCAGCTATTGGTAACTATGATAACAATGTTACCAAAGTTAAAATTGAGTATAAGAACTCTCTTGGTGTTCTTGAAACAAAAGACGGCTTCCTGACAAACGGTACTGCAAACTTCTCTGGTTTGGACTTCTATGTTGCCAAAGATGATGATGCTGTAGTTACTGTTTACGCAGACCTAAACTCTGTTCAGGGTGGAGCTACTTCAGCGGAATTTGTTGACCTAAGTATTGCATTCAATGATTTTGAGGCAATTGCTCAGGGAAGTGGTGAAACCTATAAGGCTGATAAAATTGATGCTAGTGTAGCTGCTACTTCAGATCTTGATTTTGGTACAATTACTTTTACTGATGCGGATGAATCATTGGATATAGATGGTAACCCTGATGCTGCTACTACAGCTGTTGGTGGAACTCAGACATTAACAATCGATGCTAATGCTAGTAGTGACAATACAAATCTTCTTCCAGTTGGCTCATTAATCTGTGTGGACGATGACAACAGTGCTGCTTGTACTACTGAAGATATATTTGTTGTAACTTCTGTTGCCGTAGGTTCTACAGAAGATGTTTATACAGTGACTCTTATCGATGATGCCGGCGATGGTGATTACGACGATAATGATCCTATTCTATATGCTCTTCCAGGTGATGCATATCTAACTGCTGCAAATACTGTACATATTTACGAATCTAAACCAGCATTGTCTCTGTCATCTTCAAGTCCGTCTGGTAATAGAAACGTAGATGCTAGCGATCAGCCATTCATCTTCTCTGTTACAGAGACTGGTGGTAAAGAAAAAGTTCAGTTCAGAATGCCTCAAGTTAATGCTGCTACAGCTGCAGGCACTGACTTTACTTCTAATACTGCTCTGGATGGTACATTCACTGCTACTGATGCTCTTACTGCTCCGACAAGTGGAGGTATTGCTGACTCTGCGTACCTAAGAGAAACTTCAGGTGGAACAAATGCTGCGGGTATTATCTACACATTTGCATCTGCTGCTGATCTTTCAGGATTTAGCGGAATCAGTTTCTGGAGTAGGGCAAGTACTGCTAATAACACTCTTACTCTAACTCTTGATGATAGCACTGGTACGGATCAGACAGTTGCAACTGCAACTGCAACTGCTTCTACCTGGGAGTTCACAGATCTGTCTTTTGTAGGTACCGCTTCTGCTAATCTAGATGTAATTGCAACAATGACTTGGGCAGTTACAGACGGTTCAGCTGAAAATACTGCGACTTACGACCTTGATCAAATTACTCTTTACTACGACAAGATCGTTGTAAATGCTACATCTGATTCTGATTTCGACACAAATACGACAGGTGGTGCTGACAATCTAGCAGTTTCTTTGAGAGACGGTTCTACTTCTGAATTTGCAGGTTACTGGTATTCATCTACTCAATCTGCAAACTCTGGTACAATCGCTGCTCACCTATATCCAGATGGCAACGACTTCGAAGTTGCTAAGGGTACAGCTAAAACTCTTGCATTGCAGACAAGTACAACTTCGTTGCTTGATGAAGATGCTGGTGTTGACGATCCTGTGACATTCTCTATCAGCCTAGGTTCTTCACTTAACGGCACAATTACTGCCGGTGGATTATTCTGGTACGATACTAACGCTCTAGTAAGATGGTTAGGAGATGTTGCAAACTCAACATTCAACAGTAACACAATCAAGTACTAAACTTGATTGTGGTCTAGCTTTGTTAGATCTTAAAAACCCCCACGAAAGTGGGGGTTTTTTTTATTCTTAAAATTCATTATAATTTTACGTGTATAACTTTTAATTATTGTGTCATGAATAAAAAAATAACTATTATTTTGATTTCTACTCTGTTTATATTAGTCGCATGTAGTAGTAAATGGCAGAAACCTCTGTCTCAGGATACTCCGAAGGAATACATTGAAAAGCAGGAAAATTTGATAAAGAAAAATCTTGAAACATTAGATCAAGATCCTGAAAATGCTGAGGCTGCATTTGAAGTGGGATTTGCCTATCAACAACTTAATGAATTCAAAAAAGCGATTGCTTACTATGAAAAAGTCTTAAAGTTGGTCCCTGCTCATTTTGCATCCCTAAATAATCTTGCAGACATTTATGAACAGGTTGAGGAGTATGAATTAGCTGCGAAATACATAAAAAAACTTTATGAAACTAATGAAGCGGACAATGAGGTGATACGGGATACTGTTAGAATTCTTTTGAAAAATAATGAGCCGCAAAATGCTCAACAAGCTTTGGAAAACTTTGCCAGAAAAACTAAGGACACCGCTACTCCTGAACAAATTCAAATGATAGGCAACCTTTATGAATCAATACAAATTTATAAAAATGAACATGAAAAAAATAACTAAAATTGTTTTCGCAATTTTCTCTATATCTTTAGTCACTAATGTTGCTTTTTCAGCAACAATTAGCTCTTCGACCAATCAAAATTTTCTCCAAAATCAAAACCCTGAAGCTCTGAGCGAAATTACAGTCACTGAAGGTTTGAAGGGTAGCATTAAAATTACTATTCCTGAGGAGCTGGAAATGATTTTCGATGCCAAAAGAACCATTTTAGAATTAGTTTTATACGGTTCAGCTGTTGATAATAAAAAAGTTCTTTCGAAACCATCAATTAGTTTTGAGGGCAAAGATAAAATTTTAGTCATCCCCATTGAACAAGATTTTGCAAATGACGAAAAATTAATTATCAAAAATGCTTATGTAAAAGGTTTTAATCAGTCAGCAGTATCATCCGAACATCTGATTCTAAGTCTAAACAATGAATCGGTCACCTATCTGGACAATGCTACAAAATATATATCTTCCAGTTCTATTGAAGATACTCAGTCACCAGAGTCACCAACTAATATTAAAGTACGAGATGTAGGAGACGCAGTCGAGCTTACTTGGACGGACCCATCAGACCTTGATTTAGGAGTAATCCAAATTCTACGAGGAAAAAATAATTTTCCGGTGGACGGAACTTCTTACAATTCAGTGGGAGCAAACTCTGAGAAGTTTATTGATGCAGATGTAAAAAAAGGTGACACTATAAAATATATTTTAAGGGCATCCGATGGGCGTAACTATAGTGCTTTGACTCAGGAAATTTCTTTTGTGGTTGGTTCATCTCCTATAGAAGCTCCGGTTGAAGAAGCCGCTCCTGCAGAATCTCCGGTGGAGGAGGAAACTGCAGAGCCAGTTACAGAAGTTGCGGAGGAACCGAAAGAAGAGGACTGCGGAGGATTCAACGATGTCAAACCTTCACACAAACTTTGTATAGCCATTGGATATGTGGAGAAAAAAGGCATTTTTTCCGGCTATCCAGATGGCAGTTTTAAGCCTACCCAAAAGATAAATCGCGCAGAATTCTTAAAAGTTATCTTTACCACTTTTCAGAAAGAACCGGTGGCCTCCGAAACTTTAACTTTCAAAGATGTCGACAATAAAGCCTGGTACGCACCATTCATTGCTGTCGCAAAAAGTTTAGGCATTATCGCCGGCTATCCGGATGGCACTTTTAAGCCGGAACAAACGGTTTCCAAGATTGAAGCCTATAAAATTCTTTTAAATGCTTCTGGTGTCGAATATGAAAGCGAAGTTACAACTGCTCCTTACAAAGACACGCCAATTAATGAATCCACAAAATGGTACCTGCCATATGTGTTTTATGCCCTGGAACACAGCTTGGAAGAAGAAGAAAATTTCTACCCTTCCAAAGAAATGACCAGAGGCCAAATCGCTGAATTGATATATAAATTTAAAACAATGGAAGTGCCAGAATAATAGCCAGGAAATTTAAACTTTGTATGTCAAACCTAAATGCTCGCATAATTTTGCGGGCATTTTTTATTAATGTTAAAATCAACCAGAATTTCGTCATCGACGATTACTCATTCTTATATCAATTAATAAAAAAATATGACTAAATATCTCAGGAAAATACTCAACATTGCCATCATCACGGCAATGATTGTGTCTGTACTTGTAGTACCAACAGCACAAGCTGCAGCTAATGACTACATAGTGGCAGGTGGTAATCCAGGGGCTATGGTAGTAGGTGTTTCGACAACTTTGCCTACTCTTACAATTACTGACGCAGGTGGTGACGATTTTACAAATGACCCTGAAACAATCCGTGTAGCAATCAATACAGCTTCCTATCCAAACATCCTTTTTGATACATCTGTTTTAGCAGGATCTGTGACTATTGGAGGTACCTGTACTTACAATGGGATCAGTGGTGCCTTGACTTATGAAGCTGCACAAACCTATGTAGATATTGCAATTACCGATTCAATAGGAAATGAGTGTGGAGCTGGCCAAACTATCACAATTGCTGGCCTTAAAGTGTATGGAAATTATGCAAAAGCTGCACCAGGAGCAGCCGCTCTAGTTACTGTTGATAATAGAACTACAGCAGTGGGATCTCCAGTTTCGACTACTGACGCAGTTAATATTGCGACAACTGTTGCGGATGCGGCTGCAAGTGTAGTGCTGGCAAGTCCGACCGTGGGCGCCGCAGGAAATACTACCGTTACTATAACTTCTCCATTTGCATTGGACGCAGGTGACACAATTGATATTACCTTTCCTGCACACATCGATGTTAGTAGCGTAGGTTCAGCTGTAACTGGAACATTTGAAGCAACTGATACTGTGACCTGTGCTGCAGCAGCACAGGTTGTAACCTGTACAACAAGTGGAGCTACGAATGCCTCTGGAACAATAATAATGACAGGCATTACTTCAAGTTATGTGGCAGCTACTGATATTACAAGTTTAGAAATTGAGGATGAAGGAGTTGCCGCAAATGATATTGCTACAGACAGTGTTGTTGCATTGACAGACACAACTGCAGGGGCAATTTTAGTAGCGAATGTAGAGCCACAAAGTATGATAGCGACAGCGGCTCCAGTTAATATTATTACCTTCACAACTATTAATACTATTCCGAATCTTGGAAAAATAGTAGTAACATATCCAAGTGGCTATAATGTTGCAGGTGCAAATGGCAGAACAGCCTTTGGTTTATCTGGTTTAGATGGAACATGGACAGCGAGCGTATCTGGTCAAGTTATAACATTGACTCAGACCGGTGGTTCATTAAGCTCTGTTGGTGATAAAAGTTTGAGATTAGAAGGTATTACCAATCCTTCACAAACAGGGGCAACTTCTACTTATACTATAACTACGACAAACTCAGCCGATGGTGTAAGGGATACGATTACTACAGTAACGGCTGATACAATCATTTCAGGCTCATCGAGTTCGAGCAGTTCTTCATCAAGTTCAAGTGCCACGGCAACAGGTACTACTACTGCTACCACCACAACGACTGCTACTGCAGACTCCACAACAACAACCGATACTACGACAGATGCCGATACAGCAATTGAAACAACTACTGATACAGAAGCTGACACTGAAGAAGATGAAGCAACTGCAGAAACTGATACAACTGTTTCAGTAGAATTGAAAGACGTAGCAACTCACTGGGCAACTGATGAAATCACTGCAATGGTTGAAATGGAAGTTGTAAAAGGAAATCCAGATGGAACATTTAAACCAGACAATGCTCTAAATAGAGCAGAAGCTGCAACATTGCTTTTCAGAGTCCTAGGTATGGATGAAGAAGAAATGTCAGCACCAGAAGAGAAACCATTCTCTGATGTAGCGGTAGATAGCTGGTATGCAATCTATGTGGATACGTTGAAAGGTCTTGAAGTAGTGAAAGGAAATCCGGACGGAACTTATGCACCTGGAAAGAACATTAACAGAGCAGAGTTCCTGACACTAGCGATGAACGCTTACTACTACATGATGGCAGAAGAGATGGGAGAAGTAACAGTAACTGATGCATTCTCTGATCTCGATAAGAGTGCTTGGTACGCAAAGACAGTTTCAACAGCTTTCGAGATGAAATTTGTAAGCGGCAGCGCTTGTGGCACAAAGAAATGTTTCAACGCTGGTTCAAACATCACACGAGCGGAAGCGACCGTAATGCTTTACAACATCTTCTACAAAGAAGTTGAACTGGATGAAGACGAAGAAATGGAAGAGGAAGCTGAGCCTGTAGTAGTTAACTTAACTGCCCAGAATACTTCTGGTGAATCTGGTACAGCCACTTTCACTGAAGTTGATGGAAAAGTAAAAGTTGTCCTTGCCCTAACTGGCGCACCAAAAGATGTTGAACAGCCAGCACATATCCACATGGGATCTTGCGCTACTCCTGGTGACGTTAAATATGCTTTAACTTCTCCAAAAAACGGCGCTTCTGAAACTATGCTTGATGTAAGCTGGGCAAAACTTGTGGAAGGTCTTCCATTAATGGTTAACGTTCACAAGTCAGCAGCTGAATCTAGTGTCTACTACGCTTGTGGCGACATTAAAGAATAATTTTCTTTAAAAACTTCTAAAAGGCTCCGAGAAATCGGGGCCTTTTTTTGTGCACAGATTTTAGGAAAAATTTAAGAATATTTTAAGAAAATTTAATCTTTGAATGATATAACGGGATCACGTAAACAAGCTTGCAGAGAAAATTTTCACAAAACCTGCATAAGCTAAAGTCCCCACTTTCGCCCCCAAGCTTCCGTGGGGACTAACGTATTTTGATCTTGAAAACGGCCGATTCCGAGTAGTATCATTTAACTCTAAGCAAATGACCGAAGAAGATATGCATACACAAGCAGTACCAAACTATATGATTTACAATCTGATCCGCGACCTAAAAGAGGATATGGACCGGCGATTTAATGAAGTGGATCGAAAATTTTCTGAGCAAAAGGAAGATTTTTCGAAGCTCGAAGCAAAAATGGATAGATTGGAGATACAAATTGATCAAAACACCACAAGACTGGAAGCAAAAATCGATAGATTTGATGTGAAAATTAAACAGGCAGCAGAAAGATTCGAGTCCCAGCTCCAGCTGACTACGGAAAGATTGGAAAACAAAATCGATCAAAATACCGAAAAGATAAATGAAGTTTATAATAATCGAGAAAAAGTGAAAGTTAATTTCTCAAAAACCTTTGCTTTCTGGACGGCTAGTTTATCAGGAATTCTTGCTTTCTTTGTGGCCTTGTTTACAAAACGCTAAAGCCCCTCAAAACTAAAGGTATTTTTTAAGCGTTTTAGCTGCGTCCGTCTTTTCCCAGGCGAACTCCTTGCCGCTGCGTCCAAAATGCCCGTAAGCCGCTGTTTTGGAGTAAATAGGACGTCTTAAATCCAGGATCTTTATGATTCCCGCCGGAGAGAAATCAAAATGCTTACCGACGATCTTCGCTAACTTTTCTTCGCTGATTTTTCCGGTGCCAAAAGTATTCACATTTATCGAAACCGGCTCCTTTACGCCGATCGCATAAGCAATCTGCAATTCACACCGCTCCGCCAGCCCCGCGGCGACAATATTTTTCGCCACATACCGACACATATACGCGCCGCTCCTATCCACTTTTGTCGCATCTTTGCCGGAAAAACAGCCACCGCCATGTCGGCCCGTGCCGCCATACGTATCCACAATTATTTTTCTACCCGTCAGCCCGCTGTCGCCAGGCGGCCCGCCAATAATAAATCTCCCGGTCGGATTAATATGAAACTTCGTGCGCCCATCAATCAATTTGCCACAAACCGGCTTAATCACCTCCGCCACAATATCCTTCTGAATTTTCGACTGCGAAACTTCCGGCCCATGCTGGCTCGAAACAACAACAGTATCAATTCTTACCGGCTTAAATCCATCATATTCTACAGTTACCTGCGTCTTGCCGTCTGGTCTTAAATAAGCCAAAATTCCCTTCTTTCGCACCTCCGCCAACCGCAAAGCCAATTTGTGCGCCATCATAATCGGCATTGGCATCAGCTCTGGCGTCTCTGTACAGGCAAAACCAAACATCATCCCCTGGTCGCCCGCGCCGCCTTTGTCTACCCCCAGTGCAATGTCACCGCTCTGTTCATCGATCGCCGTAATCACACTGCACGCCTTATAATCAAAACCATAAGTGGCATCTGTATAACCAATCTGCTTGATCATATTTCGCGCAATTTTCGGAATATCCGCATATCCATTTGTCCGGATCTCGCCTGTGACCATTACTAAACCGGTTGAAACCATCGTTTCACAGGCTACACGGCTATGCGGATCCTGTTTTAGGAGATCGTCCAGAATCGCATCGGAAATCTGGTCTGCAATCTTGTCTGGATGGCCTTCTGTAACCGATTCTGAGGTAAAAAGATATGTGGACATAATTAGCTTTACTTAGTAAACTACCGCCCGTAACCGTACCGCGTAAATTTATATGAAAAAGCCAAAAATATCAATTGTTATCATCCACTATAACACTCCGCAGTACCTAAAAACCTGCCTGGACTCGATCTTCGCTCAAAGCTACCCGAATATTGAGGTAATTTTTATCGATAATAATTCGCCGAATCTCACTGGGTTAGAGCTTGTGGAAAAGGAATACGGCCATCACAAAAATCTTCAGATTGTCGCCAATGCAGAAAACTCCGGCTACAGCGGCGCGGCTAATCAGGGCATCAAAATGGCGATCGAAGGCAAAGACAAGGCTGATTATGTGGTGATTACCAATCCTGACATTATTTATACTCCGAGTTATTTTGAAAAAATTATCGCCCGCATCGAAAAAGATCCAAAAATCGCCGCGATCACCGGCAAAGTCTACAAATACGATTTCGAAAAGAAACACCCAACTAAAATTATCGATACGGTTGGCTTATTTGCCTACAAAAACCGCCGCATTATCGACGACGGACAGGGTATTTTAGACATTGGCCAGTTCAGTGAAGAAAAGGAGATTTTCGGTATTTCCGGCGCGTGTCCTTTGTACCGCCGCGAAGCCCTCGAAGACGTGAAAATCGGCGATGAATACCTCGATAACGACTTCTTTATGTATAAGGAAGATGTCGATATCTCCTGGAGATTTTTGCTCTTCGGCTGGAAATGTTTGTATTATCCAAAAGCCACTGCCTTTCATGGGCGGGGGACAGGAATTTACGAAAGATTTTCAACTGGTTCTCTTCTGAAAAATCGCAACAAATTAAATCGTTTCCAGAAAAAATATTCTTTCCGCAATCAGCTGTTAATGGAAATGAAAAACGAAATGCCCGAAACTTTCTGGAAAGATTTCGGCCCGATCATGGCCAAAAAAATCCTCACTTTTTTCTATATCACTTTGCGCGAACCATACCTTTGGGGCAGTTACATTCAGTATCTCAAACTTCTGCCAAAAATTCTTCGAAAACGCAAAGAAATCATGGCCAAAAAACGCCTTTCCGCGAAGGAAATGAGCAAATGGTTCAGGGAGCAGTCGGACTATGTTGGCTAGAGCTTATTTAGTGAAACGCGCCACTACATACGAAACCAGGCCAGACAGGAACATTGTAATTACTGATAGCGTACCAGAAAACTTGGTTCTATCATTTTTTATATCAGCAAGGTCCTGTTTGATGCCGCTAATATCTTGCTTAACACCAACCATGTCGTGTTTCAACGCAACAATGTCTTCTTTGATGCCGGCAATATCCTGCTTCACCCCAATCATGTCTTCTTTCAATCTCGAGACATCTTCCTTTAGCACGGAGACATCTTGTTTCAGGCCAGCGACGTCTTGCTTCAGCACAGTGACGTCTTGTTTCAGCACAGCGACGTCTTGCTTCAACACAGAAACGTCTTGTTTTATTCCAGTGAGTTCCTGTTTCATTTCATCAAATCTCCTGTCCATATTTTCCTGCATCGTTCGGATCAGGTCGTGTAGATTACTGATTGATATTGCTAATGCTTGCATATTTTCTTCAGTCATTTTGTTTAGACTTAAATGATACTACTGTGAATCGGCCGTTTTCAAGACCAAAATACGTTAGTCCCCACGGAAGCTTGGGGCGAAAGTGGGGACTAAAGCTTATGCAGTTTTTGAAAGATTTTTCTCTGCAAGCTTGTTTACGTGATGCCGTTATATCAAAGAAACATTAAATTTTCTTAAAATTTTTCTAAAAAAAGTAAAATTATTTTACTATTTTACTTTCCTCGAGCAAGGACGGTGTCCCCATGAACTATAACTGGATAACCGCTCCCATATGGCCGGTCAATTTTCCCCCGCCGCGATATGAAAAAAACTCCGAATTTTCGCAAACCGTACACCTCCGTGCTATCTCAATATTTAAAGGCAAAACCCCTTCACAAACTAATTGATCAAAACTGCACTGCCACAAATCGACATTTCGACCGGAAATATACTGCTCCATGAACCCTGGTAATTCCTTATGAGGATTAGTAAATTCCGCACAACAGGGACCGAGAGAAGGGGAGATAGCCACCAAAATATCAGCCGCTTCACATCCAAATTCCCGAACCATCCGCCTAACTACCTCGCCAATAATATTCTGTGCATTCCCGCGCCAGCCGCTGTGCACTGCTGCGATCACTTTTCGAACCGGATCAAACATCAAAACTCCCTGGCAATCTGCAAATTTTACCGCCAGACAAATTCCCGGAACATCAGTAATAAAGCCATCAATTCCGGAAAATGGTTGAGATAATCCCGCTCCTTCACGCACCACCAAAACTTTATCCGTGTGCTCCTGTTCGGCAATGCATAAACTTTCAAAATTCACACCCGTTTCGTGGCAAAATCTTTGCCAGTTTTCTGAAACATTTTCAAAATCGTCGCCTAAATTAAAACCTAAATTCAAACTCGCGAAATAACCACTGCTAACCCCTCCGTGGCGCAAAGAAAAGCCGTGAAGCACGCCCTTTAATTTCTCAAATTTTATGTATGACATATGGAAGCGCAAACGCTATATCGCTGGCGGAAAAACAAAATCCTTTGGTCTTGGCGAGATAATCGCCGGCCCGTCCATTCAAAAAAGCGCTGCATCGTGCGGCATCAAACGGCTCCATGCCCTGTGCCAAAAACGTCGCAGTCATCCCGGCAAGCACATCACCGCTGCCACCAACTGTCATCCCGGCATTGCCGGTAAAATTTGTTTCCACATTTCCCTCCATCGAAGACACATAATCAACCCGCCCCTTCAGTAAAACATTTATATGCAGATCCATCGAAATTGAACGCAACAAAATAATCGATTTCGAATCATCTTCGCGCACCACAATGTCACGATCTACCAAATTTCTAAATTCATTTTGATGCGGAGTAATCACAATATTTTGCGCCAGTGGAAACTTGTTGATTTTTTTCAAAACCAAAATCGCCTCTGCATCCAAAACCGTCGGAATGTGCAGATGCTGCAGGATTTCCGCAACCGCCTCCAGACTTTCTTCCCGCTTGCCAATTCCCGGCCCGATCAAAACGCTGTCACATTTTTTCCCAAACTCCACAATCTCCGAAACACTTTCTTTCGTCAAAAAATTATCCGCAAATTTTCGCACAATAAAATCCGGATACATACTACGGCAAACTTCAAAATTGCACTCCGGCACATAAAGATAAACCATGTCCGCGCCGCTGTACAAAGCGCCAAGACCGGCGAGGACGGGCGCGCCGTAGTAGTCGATGCTGCCGCCCACGATCAAAACGCGCCCGTTCTGCCCCTTGTGAGAATCCGGCTTTCTCTTTGGCAAAAGCGCGCCAACCAGACTAGATTTGATCTCTTTCAGCATATCCGCTCGCTAAGTTATAAAAGGCTTTTCCCCCGATAAATTGTGCCTTATCACCAAGGCGTTCCTCAATTCTCAAAAGTTGATTGTATTTGCAGATGCGATCTGTTCGGCACAAAGAACCCGTTTTTATCTGCCCGGTCTCCATTGCCACCACTAAATCTGCAATCGTCGTATCTTCCGATTCACCGCTGCGATGCGAAACTACAGCGGTAAAATTCGCCTCCTTTGCCATCTTGATCGCCGCAATTGTCTCACTCAAACTGCCGATCTGGTTTACCTTCACCAAAATCGAATTCGCCGCATTTTCGTTAATCGCCCGTTCCAAACGTTTCACATTCGTCACCAGAAGATCATCTCCCACAATCTGAATTGTTTTTCCAATGTTTTTCATCATCCGCGAAAAACCGTCCCAATCATCTTCGCTCAAGCCATCCTCAAGCGAAATGATGGGATATTTTCTTAGCAGAACATCATAAAAACTAATCATATCGCCGCTTGAAAGCTCTTCGCTTTGGCCGCCAACTTTCATTTTATAAACACCTTTTTCGCTGTCATAAAATTCTGTTGCCGCTACATCCATTGCAATCATCACTTCTTTCCATGGCGTGTAGCCAGCCGTTTCAATCGCCTTCACCACAAAATCCAAAGCCGCCTCATTACTCGGCAGATGCGGTGCAAAACCGCCTTCGTCACCAACCGAAGTTGATAATCCCGCATCATGTAAAATTCCTTTTAAAGTATGAAAAATCTCCGCGCCCATTCGCAACGCATCAGCAAACGACCTACCCCCAACCGGCATAATCATAAATTCCTGAATATCCAAACCGCTGTCCGCGTGCGCCCCGCCATTGATAATATTCATCATCGGCACCGGCAAAGTCACCGCCGACGGATTCAAATATTCATATAAATATTGCCCGCGTTCCGCAGCCGCCGCATGAGCCGTCGCCATCGAAACTGCCAGAATTGCATTCGCCCCAAGCCGGCTTTTATTCTCGGTTCCGTCTAATTCCAACATTTTTTTATCTAACGCCATCTGATCATCAACCTCCATGCCAATAACTGCCGAAGCAAGCTCCGAATTCACATTTGAAACCGCCTTCAAAACGCCTTTTCCTTTATATCTGGATTTATCGCCATCTCGCAATTCAATCGCCTCATGTGCACCTGTAGAAGCGCCGCTCGGCACAATTGCCCGTCCAAAACCCTTTTCCGTAGTCACTTCCACCTCAACAGTCGGATTTCCTCTTGAATCTAACACTTCGCGCGCCCAAACCTTGGTAATTTTCGCCATTTTATGAATGTTAATTTTTGTGCGAATACTAGCAACATCAGGCTTAGTAAGCAAGCCTTGCCTTGATTCAAAAGCCCCTTTCTTGTAGACTTAGGCCCGCAATAATTAATCACAAAATATGGAAATTACATGGCACGGAAAAACTTGCTTACGGGTTAAAGGAAAAAGCGCAGCAGTAGTGATCAATCCAACGGCAGATAATGGCAAACTAAAGGGCGAAGTGGTCTTATCAAGTCTCATTGATGAGGATCTGGCGGAAGTCGAAGGCATGAATAAGCTTTTTGACTGGCCAGGAGAGTACGAAACTAAAGGCATTCCAGTAACTGCGCTTCCTGCGCGAACTAAAGAAGGCGAAGGCTCGAAATCCACACTGATTTTTTGCTTTGAAGTGGATGAACTCAAAATCTGTCATATCGCCAATATCGGCCAGGAGCTAACAAATGACCTGGTTAGCAAAATTGGAAACGTTGATATTTTGATGCTGAATTGCGGCGAAAACTCTAATCTAAGTCTGAAAAAAACTGTTGAAATTGCTGAAGCTATCGAACCTCGTGCGATTATCCCGATGGGCGAAGGAAATTTGAGTGTCTTCCTTAAAGAAGTTGGCGCTGAAAACACCGAAATTCAGGAAAAATTCACGATCAAAAATGCTTCTGAACTTTCAAATGACAAGGTAACCTACATCGTTTTGAGCAGGTCATAAAACGGAAAATGCTCTCGTATTTCAATGGATAGAATAGGGGTTTCCTAAACCTTAGATGCAGGTTCAATTCCTGCCGAGAGCACCATCGTAATGGCGAGGTAGCGTGCCGAAGCCGCAGCTTTTGCGAGCTATGCGAGACTAAAGCGGAGGCGTAGGCCAAATTTCAAGGAAAATCCCGCCGGCCAGGCGAAGATTTTTCGCTGAAATTTGAGCGAACCCCATTGAACACAAACATCACACATTTCGGAGCTCATAGGTGCACCATCCTTGCTCGACAAAAGTAAAATAGTAAAATTATTTTACTTTCAAGCCCGCCTTCGGATCAAAAAGATAAATTCTCGACCCTTTTTCCTCCATCCTTCGGACTTCCCCCTCGTCTCCAACTTTTTCCCTGAATAATTGGGCAATAAAATCTGGTGCCAAAAGTGAATACTCTTTAAAAACGCCAGTCGCTTTAAGTTTAGCTTTCAAATCCTTATTCGCAGTTACTGTCGTCACTAACGGTTCAGACGAAATTCCATTTATTTCCCGAAAAATTTCCTGATTAATCATATCTCCATAGTGTCTACCGCGAAATTCCGGCAGCGTCGAGCCTTTTGTTAACTCATAAATCTCTCTGCCATCCGGATTATCCCCGAACTTTCTATACGCTGAAATCGCTACCAATTTTCCCTCAACTTCAATCCCAAATGCCTGTCCTTTTTCAATCATTCCTTTTATTGACCGCATACTTCCCTCAAAATGCTCCTTCATTGTATATGCCGGATAAACTCTATCAATAACCTTGGATAAAAATCCTAATTCTCCTAGTCTTGGACAATTTTCCCAAAGTCTCTGCCTTACGCCCAAAAGACCGTTTCTAATATTCGCCCGAATTTCGGCCCCCATCACTTTTTCTTTTGTCGCTGTGTGCTCAATTAAATTTTGAACCAAATCTTTCATTTCGGGCCTATCCAGATCCGAAATCTCCAATTTTCGAGGCTTTTGTGGACTAGATGCCCGCTCTAAAGACCTATCAAAAGATTCCATAAATAATTAAAACAATGTTTTATTATAACACTTTGCCTTAAGCCTGGCAAATTAGCCGTTTTTCACCCCTTACATGTTGTTATTTGAAGCTAAACATGGTATAATAAAAAGATTTTAAAAACAAAAATGAAAGAAATTTTGAGAGAGCTCATATCAAAAAGCCAGGTTTTAACCGGCGTAAATAAGGCTATTTATTCCAAAATGGTTGAATATCTTTCTGATGAGAAACTGAAACAGTTGGTTGGAATTTTATCCAAAGAACACAAAGAGGTGGCAAAAATTGCCGAAGCAAAAGAGTCAAAAAAAGCTAAAGTTACCGATCAATATCTGTCTCTTATTGAAAATATCTTTGAGAATGAGCAGAAACGAGCCTTCCGGCATGAGGAAGAAAAAGATCGTGAACGTGGAGACGCTTTGCTTGAAGATTTAAAAAATATCTAAAATGTCTGAAAAATTAATCCAGGAAGTTCAGAAGAAAGAAAAGCAGATTCAGGCAAAAAAAGAGCCTGATAAAGCGGAAAATGCCCGAACAGACATTGTCCAAAATGAAGATAAGAAAATTCAGGAAAAATATCAGAAAATTGAAAAGCGCATTTCCGAATCTCCAATTCCTGAGGAATACAAAGAGAAAATTCGTGGAGAATTAGGCAAAGCTGAAACTCAGTGGCAAAAAGAGATTAAAAAGGTAAACAAAGATTCTGCCGAAAATCTTCAGGCGGCATTCGACAAAATCCTCGCTGAACTGGATAAATTCGAAGAAGATCCTGAAGTAAAAGAAATTTTCGAAACAATGGAGCCTTTTTTTGAAAAACAGGCTCAAATTCTTCCTTTATTTAAACTAACAACCTATAGAAGAAGAAGCGGTTATTGGGAAACAATCAATGCTCAGCTTGCTGCAAAGGCTGGTGTCAGCCAGGAACAGATCACGGCTGTTCAAAAACTTCTGAAAATAAAAGTTGATGGTAAAACTGGTCCTCAAACTATGAACGCAGTCGCGAGAATGCTCGGTGATAGTAGTATTAATGTGGAATTCGGTGACGAAACCCGTTACGAAGGTGCGGAAAAATCCGTGGAGGAAATTACCGGTGAGTTTCCTGAAGGTTCCGCCACTGGTGGAGAACCGGAAGCGCCAGCTCCTGCGGAATCTGCTCCTGATGTTTCCATCCCCGAAGATCCTACTGCAACGGATTCAGTACCTATGTCTGAAGTTCCGACCGCCACCTCCGCAGAAGAAAAACCTTCCGAAATACCTGACCATCTCGCCGGCAAAGGCTTTTATTCAGAGAACGGCGTCCTCAAAAGAGAAGGACATCCAGGAACTTTTCAAGTTTTGAAAGAACAAAAAGGACGATTTATGCCTCCCGGAACTTTGATTTATACTGCGCCAAACGGGCTGCAAAGCTATGTTCTACCAGGAGAAGATCCTGATACAAGCGCCAAGGTTTACGAAGCCTATACCGTTGAACAATGGCGAAACAGGGAAGCACGCAAAGCTATGGGATTACCGGAGACAGCTACGCTTTCAATGGAAAATACCGTGACGTTTGGAGAAAAGTTTAAAAATCTTGAAGGCAAAGGATTTTACCAGGAGGGCGGTAAATTGTTAAGAAGTGGTAAGCCTGGAAGTTATACTTTACAAGAAGATGGCAGTGTAATTTTTACATGGCCAAATGGCGGAAAATCTCGTCTTGCACCGGGTCAGGATCCTAGTGGCGAATGGGAGAACATAGATGACAAGTCCAAACAAGAAAATGAACGTACCAAATTATTAAAAAGATTAAAAGAAAAAGGATTCTATCATTCCGAGGACGGGAAACTTCGTAGAAGAACTCCTTCTCAGACCTATGATGGATTTTACACGATCAAAGATGATAACAGCCTTGTATATCATCACTCAAATGGCGGGAAATCTGAACTGGCTACTGGCCAGGACCCGGACTCTCAATGGAAACATCTTGATCCGCAAGCAGAAGCTGGGGCCCAGCAGTTATCAGAAGACCGAGATCTTGTTAACATCGGCCCGGCAAACCTGATCTCCTTAACTCGCGATAGAGAAGGCGGCTTTGCCAAGCTCTATACGCCGGCCGAAGCCGAAACTTTTTTAAACCAATATTCTCAGGAGGAACAATTAAAAATGCTCGAGGCGGTTATGGAAACTCAAGAACTGTCTCCTGAACAAAAGAGACGATTATCGCAGGTCGCCATTTTGAAGACCGCTCTGGAAACCTTGAGAAGTGACATCAATAGCGACGGTAGAACATGGGGTGAAGATTTTACTCAGTTGTTTGAACGCGAAGGTATTACCAATGCGCGGCTTCATAGAATTAATAACCATATTTTAGACCTAGATAAAGTTACTGAAAGAATCCTTGTTGACCCAACTATTACCCTCGAACAGCTGATCGACCCTGAAATCAAAAAACTGCTTCAGGAAAACGATTTTGCCAACAAAACGGGTATTATGGATTTTCAGGGCAAAATTCAGGAAGCAAAAAGCTTCGAAGAACTGCAGGGGCAATATCTTGCGCTTGTCCAATTCCTGCGCGACAAAAAAGATTATGCCAGTGCCCAAAATTTAATTGAAGAAACTCTATTAGGCCCGCACTTTGCGGCCAAAAGAGAAGAACTTGCCAGCTCTGAAAAAGAAAGAATTCGCATGGAGGCCAATGCAAAAGTTTACGGCATGATTACCGCTGAAGTTCTGGCAAACTGGAGCAAAGAAGGTATCGACGAAAACCAAAGAAAAGCTTATATCGACGCTCTTATTAACGAAGAATACAAAAGAAATACCAACAAATTAGTTGCGGAAATGAATAACGGCATGCCGTTTACCGACGCAAAAGGTATGGAAATCAGCACAATGGCTGCCTACAAAGATATGATGGGTACAGGTGACTGGTACAATCTTTCTGACTCGAGCTGGGATACGATTGTGGACGAATTAATTGTGAACGCTCCTTTAATTATCATTTCCGGAGGCGCGGCTTCTGGAGCCAGATTGGCAATTAGTGCCGGTGCCCGGGCTGTAATGGCTACTGCCGGACTTGCCCGTATTGGTGCCGCAGCTGTAAGAGCAGGACGTGCAATCGAAGCGACCGGCCGTTTAGGAAAAGCTTTCTACTGGGGCAGCAGTAAAATGGCCAATGGTCTTACAAAAGCTTCCGGCCTTCTCGTGGAAGGTACCGTTTTCGAAGTGGTTCATTCCGGCCTTCAGGGTGAAAATCTTTTTGAGGGCGGCTGGGAAAATTTCCCTGCCTGGGGTAAACGCATTCTATGGAGTTCCGCAACATTGGGAACTTTTCATGTTGCCGGCGATATGGCCAAGAAAGTCAATGGCGTCCTTACTAAATATTTGACAAAATTCCCCGATAAATCTGTCGCAGGTGCGATCCAAAAATTAATGGTTACCGGCTCTGCCGAAACAGCCGCAATGCTTGGTATCGGTGCGGTACAGCACTATTATCAAAATGGAAACTTCAAAGATTGGGAAATGGGTCATGAACTCTTCCACGCCTTAATCGCAGTTGGCGCTCTTAAGGTTGCTGGAGGAGCTGTTCAGATTGGCAAGAAACGTTTCTTCCCTGAAAAACCGAAGGTTGAAGAAGTAGCGAAGGTTGAAGAAGTAGCGAAGGTTGAAGAAGTAGCGAA
>SXGR01198706.1_pt1 | contig 20229 bp, 14 predicted proteins | sample 3174711 | NCBI WGS metagenome assembly SXGR01 (sample SAMN11356860, study PRJNA531348) | freshwater metagenome | isolation source: freshwater sample F1-60 | place: China: Fuxian Lake, Yuxi | collected 2017-12-25
AAGCCGACGACGTCCAGGCCCTCGGCCTTCATCGCCTTGGCCTTGGAATCGATGACCAAAGTAAGGGACGGGGAGAGCGACGCGGCGCGACGGCTGATCTTGTAATTCATAAAGCGGCGCGAGGCTATCCGGGAGCAAACGGAGCGCAAGTTGGAAAACGGCTGACGGGGTTCACGACGCTCATCCGGTCTTGGCCTCGATCATCCGGCGGCGACGTTCGGCCAGCGGCAGCCAGATGCGGAAGGTCGTTCCCTTGCCGACATGGCTTTCGAGATCGATGCGCCCGCCGTGATCCCGCACGATGCGTTGCACGATCATCAATCCCAGCCCCGAGCCTTTCTTCTTCGTTGTGTAGAACGGCTCGAAGATGCGGTTGATCTGTTCCTGCGGAATGCCGCCGCCCGTATCGGCCACAGTCACCACCACGCCATCGACGCCCGTGTCCGTCTGCAACGTCAGCACGCCGCCCTTCGTCATGGCTTGGACGGCATTCTTTATCAAGTTTACCAGCGCCTGCTTGATCTGCGCCGGATCGATCGGCGTCTCGGGCAACGAACGCGCGAGCTGTTCCTTGATCGTCACGCCCCGATTCTCGATCTCCGGCCGGAGCAGATCGAGGGTCTCGCCCACCGCGCCGTTTAACGAGGCCGGCTGGAGCTTCGGCGCGGAAGGGCGGATCGCCTGGAGGAACTGCGTGACGATGTAGTCCAGCCGCGTGATCTCGCCCCGGGAAACATCGAGATACTTGTCGAGCTTCCCGATGATCTCCGCAGCATCGGCCTCGTTGGTCGCCGGAACCGGCTGAACCTTGCGCCGGGCCGGCCGGGCTGTCTTCAAGCCGAGCGCAGAGCGCAGCTTGGCGACCTCGCGCTCCATCAGTTGCAGGTGAATGTGGAGCGCGTTGAGAGGGTTCCCAATCTCGTGCGCGACGCTGGCGGCGAGGAGTGTGAGAGCCTGGAGCCGCTCGGTCTCGATCGCTTCGTGTGTTTTCTGCCGCGCCTCGGTGGCGTCGTGAAGGATCAACGCCAGCCCGCTGCTGCCCGTGGCCTGGCCGTCGAGCGGCGCGGCGTAGAGGCTCATGAAGCGCGGCCGGGGATATTCGATCTCGAACTCGTGCCGCATCACGCCAGCGCCGCCGGCCTTGTCGAAGCGCGCGAGCTTTTCCCAGTCCAGCTCCGGCAGGAATCGCGTGACGTGTTCGCCCTCCGTCTCGTCCGGCGGCAGTCCGATCAGCAACGTGGCGGCCTGGTTGAAGTAAAGCACGCGGCCGTTCTCATCGAGCACCAGAACGCCGTCCTCGATCGTGTTGAAGAGGGTTTCGAGGAAGGAACGTTCGCGCGCGAGTCGCTCGACGACGGTCTGGAGTCCTTCCTTGTCGAGCCGCCCGATGCGGTCGAGCACTTTGCCGAGGAAGCTGGACTTGGGTGAGGGCACGGCGATGGGCGGCAGTTCAGAACCACTTCTTGCGTTTGAACCACCAGTACATTAGCGCGGTCGCGATCACGGTGATGGCGATGGCCAGCTCGTAACCGTAAGCCATCCGCAGCTCGGGCATGCTCTCGACGAAGTTCATGCCGTACCAGGTGCCCACGATGGTTACGGGCGTCGTGATTAGCGTGATCAACGTCAGCACTTTCAGCACTTCGCCGGTTTGGTTCGACGACATGCTGAGGTGGATGTGCAACAGCCCGGTGAGGGAGTCCGTGTAGCTCTGCGCCTGCTCGGCAATGTGCGAGAGGCCGTCATACACGTCGCGGTAGTAGGGCACCAGATGCGGCCGGATGAGCTTGAACTCGCCCTGGGCGAAGCGCGCCAGCACCTCGCGTTGCGGGCCGATGATCTGGCGCAGGTGCAGCACCTCCTTCTTCGCCTGGATGATTTTGTTGAGCAGCTTCGGCGACGGATCGCCAATCACGCGCTGTTCCAGATCGCCAATCTCGAACGCCAGTTCGTCAAGCGCCGGCTTGTAATTCTCCACGATGCTGTCGAGCAACGTGTGCGCGACGCGGTCGGGCGCGCGGGCGATGTGCATTGTACCCTTGAGCGCCCGTTCCTCCGTGGCCTGCACGCTGCGCAGCGGCACTTCGTGGAACGTCACGAGAAAGTTTTTCCCTAGGAAAAAGTTCAGCTCCTTGGTCGCGAACACGCCGTCCTTGCGGCTGTAGTCCACCGCGTGAATCACCATGAAGAGGTAGGGCGAGAACTTGTCGTCATCCTTCGGCACATACTCCTCGACCTTCGGCGACGGGCTGACGGACACGCAGTCCTCCACCGAGAGTGGGTGGAAGTGGAAGATGTCCTCGAGCACGAGCTTCGATTCCTCCGGTGTGGACTTCTCCAAGTCGAGCCAGAGGAACAGGTTCGTGTCCGCGAGCAGCGTGGGCATGAGAAATGACTCGATGTCCTTGCTGTGAAGTTTTCCCGTGGTGGTGAACGCGAATGAGCGAATCATGTGTGCTGGTGCCGCCGCCGGCGCGCGCAGTGGAGTTGCCGCTGAACCGCCGCCGCCAATGCCAGTCTAGGCAGCAAGAGATTCAACGCAAGCTTCGACGGCAGACGCAGTCCACGCAGACTACCAACGTCAAAGCTTTCGCACGTGCAGGTTGCCGAACTCGATGCCGGCTCCCGCGTCCTTCAAGCCGAACGCACCGGTGCCCGGCCCCGTCGGCGCGCGCGCGATCTCCTTCTGGCCGATCCACACGATGGCCTCCGTGCCCTGCGTCTGCACCCGCACCCGCGACCAACGGCCTGATTCCACGCCTGCGAGCTTTAACTCTGTTCCCTTGCCATCGCGCCCGCGCACCAGTAGCACGGGAGAGTTCTCCCCGACCGCCTTGCTTGGGAGCACATCCAGCGTGAACTCCACGTCGCCAAACTCCGCTTCCGTCCAAAGCGTGTGCCGCGCCTCCTCATTCGCCGCCTTGAGCGAAAGCTGCCAGCCGTTGGGTTTCCAGCGCAACCGGGCTCCAACTGCGTCACGCCAGCCGCGCAGATCCAAGCCGTTGTAAAGCGGCATCCAGCCGGGATCCAGCGGCGCGACGAGCTTCGGATCGGGATTCGACGACGGCAGCTCCTTGATGCGCAGGTTGCGGAACTCCACGGGTGCGCCCTCACTCTCCAGCGCGAGGTAGCCCTTGCGATAGTTGCAATCCTCGCCGCCGCTGACCTCCTTGCCATTGACGCTCAGTCGGAGCACGCCGTTGCTGGCGACGATGCGGTAGTGGTTCCACTCGGGCGACCGTTTGCTCCGTTCCTCCGTCGGGAAGCTGCGGTCGCCGCGGTGCGGCCCGAAGGGTTTCATCGTCGCGCCATGGATTGGGAAGACGTCGCCATGCGTGGTGAACCAGTCGGACTTCTTGCCGTTCTGCTTCTCCCATTGGTCGGCGTAACCGTGGTCCAGCACCTGCACCTCGACGCCGCGCAGGAACGGAACGCCCGGCGCGCTAATGGGCGTGCCCCACATGAACATGCCCGAGTTGCCGCCGCTGCTCAGGTGCCGCCACTCTGCTTCCAGGATGAAGTTCTCGTAGTGGCGCAACGTGCGCAGCGCTCCCACGGGCCTGCCGGTGCAATGAATGTTCCCTTCCTTCACGGTCCACGTCTCGGGCGCGCAATTGATGTTCGTCCAGCCTGCGAGATCGCGGCCGTTGAAGATGGAGACGAAGCCGTCCTCAGCCGCAGTGACGGTGACGGTGAACGCGGCGAGACCGATGGCGAGTGGGAGAAAGGATTTCATGGCCGAGAATTATCAACGCCCCGCCGCGCTGTCGATGGCCGCTTTCGGCATTCGTGAAATCGTTCCACCAGAACGCCCCGTCCGTTCAACGAATCGCCTTGTCGGGCAGCGCGGTGCCGATGCCCTGATCGACCGGCATCCTGTCTGTCGTGGCGTTCAGGCCGGCGTCGGCCAGCAGGCGGGTGAGTTGCTGCTCCAACTCGCGGCGGCGGCGCGCCTGACGCGGATCGTCAGCGAGGTTGTGCAGCTCCTCCGGATCTCTCTTCAAGTTGTACAGCTCCGCCTTGTGCCGGTCCCGTGAACCGTCGCCGTGCGGGTAGCGGACGAACTTCCAGTCGTCTGTGCGAATGCCGCGGATGTTCGGCGTGTAGGGGAACTGTTTCTCATAGTTGTATTCATAGAACCACGCCTTGCGCCAGCCACGGTCGCCGCCGTTGGCGAGTGCCTTCCAGCTCCGGCCTTGAACGTTTTCCAACGCCGGAGCGCCGCAGAGATCAACGAGGCTCGGCGCAGTGTCCATCGCGAGCACCTGTTCCTTCACGACCGTGCCGGCGGGAAGCCCCGGCCCGCGCGCGATGATCGGGATGCGGATGCTCGGCTCGTGCATGGTGCGCTTGTCAACCATGCCGTGCTCGCCTTCGAGCAGGCCGTTGTCGCCCATGAAGACGATGATCGTGTTGTCGAACTGGCCGGACTCTTTGAGCCACGCGACGAGCCGCCCGACGCTGTCATCCACGCTCAACACAGTGCCCCAGTAGGCGCGGATCATGTTTTCGAAATCCTTCACCGCCTCAGGCCGTTTGTCCGGGAAGTTCTTCCGCCACTCGAAGAGCGGTCCGTAGATGCCGTGCCAGGTCGGCAGGCGCTCGGCAATCCACGCAGGCTTGCCGTCGAGCTTGAACGCGCTCGCCGGATACGGCACGCGAACATGATCGAAGGCGTTGCTGTATTTCGGCTCGGGAAAGTAGAACGAATGCGGCGCCTTCTGCCCGAGGCACAGCGCCCACGGCTTGCCGGCCTCGCGTAGCTTGAGCCAGTTGAGCGCGTAGTCGGTGACGACGTGCGTGTAGTAACCGGGCGGCGCTTCGCGGCGCTGGCCGTTCACGTTCCACTCGGTGTCGAAGTATTTGCCCTGGCCCTTGTGCGTGACGAAGTAGTCGAAGCCCGGCCGGGGCGCGTCGTTCGTCTCGCCCATGTGCCACTTGCCGAGATAGGCCGTGGCGTAGCCGCTCTTCTGCAAGCGCCCGGGCCAGTGCGGGAAGGCGGCGGGCAGTTCCGTGAAGTTGTCCCGCACGCCGTGGCGATGCGCATAGACGCCGGTGAGAATGCTCGCGCGACTGGGCGAGCAGAGCGAAGTGGTGCAGAACGCGTTCGCAAAGCGGACGCCGCCGCGCGCCAGCGCATCGATGTGCGGCGTGCGAACGTGTTTCGATCCGTAACTGCCCAGCGCATCCGGCCGGAGATCGTCGCACAGGATGAACAGCACATTCGGGCGGTTGGCGGCTTGAAGCGACGCACTGGAGAGGAGGCCGAGAACGATCAACAGTTGAAAGCAGCGTGTGAGCATGACGGGAGATTGTTTCGCAGGACGCAGCGGAGGCGAGCGGAAATTGCACGGACCGCGACCAGTCCCCGGTCGCAGCGGGTGGACAGCGCAACGGCCGGCTGCATTGTTCCGGCCTACTTATTCCGGAACAGATCGCTCTGCACCAACTCGTGGACCAGGCTGCGCACGCCGAAGTGGCTCGATGATGCGCGATCGAGAATGGCTTCCACCTCACGGCGATCAGCGAAACTAACCGGCGCGCCAGTGGCATAGACCGTCAGCTGCCCGGCGAGATTGCGCGCGATCTGCCGCTCGTCCGCGAGCAGGAGCCGCCGGAACTCGCGGATGTCGCGGAACGGCCGACCATCCGGCATCGCCCCGGCGGCATCGACAGGCAACGCCCAGTGGAACTCGAATTTCTGTCCGCTCTTGGCGAGGCCGACGGCCAGTTCACCGCCCGCCTCCGAGCGGTAACGCTCCCGCCAGCCGCCCATCACGTCGAAGTTTTCCAGCGCGAACCCGGGCGGATCGATCTTCGCATGGCAGGCGTTGCAGGATTCCAGCGTGCGATGCATTTCGAGCTGCTGCCTGATCGTCGTCGCGCCGCGAATGTCCGGCTCGACGGCCGGGACGCTCGGCGGCGGTGGCGGCGGCTTCTGCCCGAGGATGCGTTCCATCACCCACGCGCCGCGCAACACCGGCGAGGTCGTAGTGCCGTTGGCCGTGACCTTCAGCACGCTCGCCTGCGTCAGCAAACCGCCGCGCACGCTCTCCTTCGGCAACGCCGTGCGCTTCAGCGCGACGCCCTGCACACGCGGCAGGCCGTAGTGCGCCGCGAGCTTTTCGTTCAGCATCGCGAAGTCCGACGCCACCAGGTTGCGCGCCGGCAGATCTTCGCGCAGCAGCTCGGTGAAGAACGCACGCGTCTCGGCCAGCGCGGATTCCGTGAGCAGATCATCGAGGTAGTAATCAGAATACAACTCGGCGTCCGGCGCGGTCGCCTGCATCCGGCGCAGGTCCAGCCAGTAATCCAGGAACGCCTCGATGAACTGCCGCGACTTCGGAGCAGCGAGCATTCGATCCGTCTGCGCGCGGAGCACCTCGGGCAGTTGCAATTCCCCGCGCGCCGCGATCCGCCGCAGCTCATCGTCGGGCGGCGCGTTCCAGAGGAACAGCGCGAGCCGCGCGGCCAGCGCGTAGTCGCCGAGCCGGCCGGGTTTCTCCTCCAGGTAAACAAACTCCGGCGAGCACAGCACCGCCGTGTAAGCGGCGATCATCGCATCCGTGAAGTTGTTCCCGCGCTTCATCGCGCTGCGCACCACGGGCAGAAAACGTTTCACGTCCGCCATCTCGACAGGCCGACGGTAGGCGCGGCGAAGGAATTCCCCGAGCAGCTTCTCCGCGTCGGCCAGCGGCTTGCGCGACTCGACTTCGACTCCGGGCGGCTGGACGAACTTGCGATCGCCAAAACGATTCGTCTCGCCCGCAGCCTTGAGTTCCGACGGCGAAAGTTTGCGCTCGTGGAACGGGAGGCTGCCGAAGAGCACCTTGTGGCCGGGCGTCGGCCACTCGTCGTGGATCGGCCCCTCGACTTCCATCCAACGAAAAACAACACCGGGCTGGCCGTCCTTCTCGGCGAGCGGATTCTGCCAGCGCGTCGCCCCGGGCCGCGAACGGAACAGCCGGCCGGCGTCGGGCCGGATCATTTCGCCGGCGAGCAGGTGGACATCGAGTTCATGCACTGTCGGTTCTGGAGTGATGTCGAAATCGCCAAGGTGCCGCAGCAAACGCGGCGGAGTCTCCGCCGTGATGCTGATGGGCTCGTCGCGGCGTCCGCGCGAAACGTCGTCGAGATTCGGGATGAACCACTTGTTGCTCTGGCCCGGGCCGACCCAGACAGAATGGGCGTTGAACCGCAGCTTGTAGCGGCCGGAGACCGGCGCCTTGAACTGGTTGAACTTCGGCTCGATGGGCTCGTACGCGCTGGCCACGACGCCCATGCCCTCGAGTTCACGACGGGCTGGATCATCTGCGCCGGCGGTGATCGGCTCCTTGCCGGAACGCACGTCCGGCTGGCCGGCGAAGCCGAGCACGGGAAATGTCGCCCGCTCGGGCGCGGTGTTGAACACGGAGAACTTCATCGGGCCGGTCCAGCTCCGCTGGTCGCGAGCGTGGAAGCGTTTCACCGTGGTGGCGGGGCGTTGCCCGTGCGTGGCCAGCGCCTGGCGCAACGCCGCGTCCGCCGCGCCGAGGTACCGCGCCATCTGCACGTGCGAAACGTCCAGCGCGTCGCCGATCTTGTTGAAGCGATGCGCCTCGCCATCCTCCGGCAGCGCATCGCGCACTTGCAGCCAGGGAAGCTGGAGCAAATCGCGCAGGGCGTTCTCGTATTCGTAGCGGTTCAACCGCCTCCGTGTCGCGCGGCCCTCGGCGGCGATGCGCTTCTGATCCGCCGCTTCCAAATCGCCGGCGAGCGTCGCGGTGAACGTCTGTAATTCGCCTTCAGTAGGTCGCGCCTGTTTCTTCGGCGGCATTTCGCTGGCGGCGACACGGTCGTGCACCAGCGCCCAGCGGGCGTGATTGGTCCGGGCCGAGAAGTCGGAAGCGAGCGAGGTCAGGTCGAGCCCGCCCTTGCGCGTCTCGGCATCGTGACACTCGACGCAATATTTCTGGAGAAACGGACGGACGGACTCGGCGGCACCGGCGACAGACAGCGCCACGGCCATGCAGAGAAATTTCGGAACGAGGCAACGAAATGCGCCGGGTGCTTTCATGCGATGATGCAGAACTGGACGATGCCGGTCCGACGCGGCTTCAACCGGACCGGCAGGTGCATGGTTTCATGAATCCGCAACGACGCGACGGAATTCCCGGCCAAAAACGCTCGCGCCCGGCGCGGGCCGTTGCTACACACCAGCGCGGGCGGAGCGACACTCTTCGCCCGAATAAACCATGACCAAGCCGGCACGCATCTCCTATTGGTTCATCTTCGCGACCATCATCCTGGTCGGCTGGCTGCACCTCGCCACGCCGTTGCTGGCGGCGTTGTTCTCGTACTTTGCCCTGAGCAAGCTGCGTTTCGGCGCGCGCTCGAAGTGGCTGCCGGTGTCGCTCTTCTTCATCGCGCTACTCGGCATCGCCTCGGGTGCCGGTTACTTCATTAACCAGACGCTCGTCGCCCTGCCGACCATCGCCGAGACGGCCATCCCGTCGATCATCCATTGGGCCGAGGCGCGCGGCATCGAACTGCCGTTCACCGACTACGCCAGCCTGCGCACCATGGCGATGGACACGATCAAGGAGGCGAAGTATTTCGCGAACTTCGCGAACTTCGCCAAGGTCGCGACGACACAAACAGTGTTCCTGATCATCGGAATCGTTGTGGCGGTGAGCCTGTTCTTCAACGCACAGGTGGTGCTCGACCGCGCCTCCCACGCGGTGAAGGACAACCTCTACGCGATGACCGCCGACGAGATCGCGCAACGGTTCCGCGGGCTCTACCAGAGCTTTGTCACCGTGATGGGCGCGCAGATCTTGATCTCCGCCATCAATACCGCGCTGACCTCGGTCTTCGTCTTCGGCGTCGGGCTGCCGCATCCCATCGTCGTCGTGGGCGTCACGTTCTTCTGCGGCCTGCTGCCCATCATCGGGAACCTGATCTCGAACACCGTCATCGTGAGCATCAGCTTCACCATCTCGCCCGCGATGGCCGCGGGGGCGCTGACGTTCCTGGTCACGATTCACAAGCTCGAATACTTCCTGAACAGCAAGATCATCGGCGACCGGATCAAGAACCCCATCTGGCTCACGCTGCTTGGGCTGATTCTCGGCGAGAAGCTCATGGGCATTCCCGGGATGATCCTTGCGCCGGTGATCCTCAACTACATCAAGGTCGAGGCGTCGAAGTACGAAGGCGTGGCTCCGACAACTCCACCCGCCCGCCCGCCGGGCTGAAAGCGCCCGTCGTGCAGCGCCGCCACGGATTGTTCCCGCCCTGCCTGCTGGCCTTCGCTCTGGCGTGGCAACCAGCGGTCGCAGTCCGCGCGGCCGAGCCGACGCATGTGTTCCGGCGAACCATCGAGCCCAACTCAATCGTAACCGCCATCGACGTTCTTCCATCCGTCACTTCGTCTGCTGCCGCGCAAAAGCCGCCCGCCGATCCAAAGAAGCCCAAGGACGACCCGCTGCTTCCGGAGCAGTGGGCGCTCGACCGGATTCGTATGCCCGCCGCGTGGCGCGTGACGCGTGGCAGCGAGGAGGTCGTGGTGGCGGTGATCGACAGCGGTGTGAATTATCTCCACGAAGATCTAGCGCCGAGCATGTGGCGCAATCCCGGCGAGATTCCCGGCAACAGCGTTGATGACGACGGGAACGGCTGGGTGGATGACGTGCATGGCATCGATGTGGCGAGCGACGCGCACGGGAACGATTGCGATCCGAACGATCCGGGAGTGAACGGCCTTTTCCACGGCAGCTCCGTCGCGGGCATCATCGCGGCCGCGGCCGGGAACGCGCGAGGCATCGCCGGCGTCGCGCCACGCGTCCGCATCATGGCTGTTCGCGCGATCCGCGCCTCCAACCGCATCTCGCTCGCGGACGAACTCGCCGCGCTCGACTACGTGCTCGCGATGAAAAAGCGCGGCGTGAACATCCGCGCGGTGAACCTCAGCTACGGCGGCCTTCCTGAAAGCGCCGCCGAACGCGACGCCCTCGCGGCGCTGGCGGAGGCCGGAGTTGTGATCTGCGCCGCCGCGGGCAATCGCAGCCGCGACAACGATCGTTCGCCACTGTTTCCGTCGAGCCATTCAGTGACGGGCCTGATCGCTGTGGCCGCGACGGATTCCTCGGACAATCTCGCCGTCTTCCCTCTCGCCGTCGGCTCGCACTACGGACGCAAATCCGTGGCTCTCACCGCGCCTGGACGAGACATCCCAACCGTCTCCGGGCCCGCAAAAGACGACTACGCACTGAAATTCTGGGGCACTTCCGCTGCGACGCCGCACGTGGCCGGAGCGATCGCGTTGCTTGCGGCGGAGAATCCTTCTGCGTCCGTCGCGGATCTCAAAAACGCCCTGCTTCAAAGCGTCGATCGCGTCCGGGCACTCACCAACAAAGTTGCCTCGCACGGCCGCTTGAACGTCGCGCGTGCGCTGGACCATCCGCTTATCGCCAATGGACCGCCGCGCATCATCGAGCAGGCGGGCGACAAGACCTTGCTCGCTGGCCAGCGACTGGAACTCACAGTTGCCGCCGCCGGCCAGCATCCACGTTCGTTCCAATGGTGGCGGGACAATGCGCCCGTCGCCGGTGCCACGAACGCGGCACTAACTGTTGCAGCCATGGCCCCTTCGCTCGCCGGAAGCTATCACCTCGTTGTCAGTAATCCGGCTGGAGTCGCAACCAGCGCGACGGCGGCGGTGACGGTACTGCCCTTCGCCTTCGCGAAGCGTCCCGAGCGCCGGGTTGTTCGCGCAGGCGGCGCGATTCGTCTGGCACCGGCGTTTCTCGGCGCGCGCCCAGGGCGATTCCAATGGTTGTTCAATGACACACCGATCCCGGGCGCGACGAACTCGACGCTGAAACTCACGCGCATCAGTGCCGCGCACGAGGGCCGGTACTCGGTGATCGCGGAGAACGGGCACGGTTCTGTCGCCGCAGATGTGGCTGAACTCGCCGTGCTCGTCCGACCACGCATCGTCTTGCCGCCCGTGTCGCAGGCGGTGATGCAGGGAACGGCGGTGACGTTCAGCGCGATGTTCGACGGGCACCCTGCGCCGTTCGACGTGACGTGGCAGCGCGGTGCGGTGATTCGCCAACGTGAATCCGGCGTGCGCGCGACCGAGAGTTACTTCACGCTCACGAATGTGCAGCCGTCGGACGCCGGGACGTGGCGCGTGACCGTGCGCAACCCGGCCAGTGCGGGTGGCGTGCGCGAGTTGTTCCGACTCACTGTGTTGCCGGATGCCAACGGCGACGGACTGCCGGACGTGCCGCCGTTCTCGATGCCGGGCACGAACATCTCGGGCTATGCCGGGGCGGATCTCGACAGCGACGGATTGTCGAACGGCGCGGAATTTCGCGCCGGCACGAATCCCACGGACGCCCGCAGCCGCCTGGCGTTTGAGGCTGTGCTGACCTCCAACAACCAAGTTTTCGCGACGTTCCGAGCGATCTCGAACCGGACCTATTCTGTGCAACGCGGCGCGTCGGATGCGCTCGATCATTGGACGACCTCCCGCAGTTTCCCAGCGACCCGAACGAATCGCGTCGTCACTCTGCCGCTGCCGACGCCAGGCGTTTACCGGCTGGTGACTCCACGAGAACCGTGACGAGGTCGCGTCGGTAAATCTGATCCGCCGGATTTCCGTTTGCCGATTCGCGACCCGCTCCCTACCGTCGCGCCGATGCCAGCGCGTCTCACCATTCTTGCCAGCGGTTCCAGCGGGAACTGCGCCTATCTGGAGACCGATGACACGCGCCTGCTCATCGACGCCGGCCTGAGTGGACGGCAGATCCGCCAGCGGTTGCTGGCCATCGGCCGCACTCCGGAGAATTTGCACGGCATCATCGTCACCCACGAACACACCGATCACACGCAGGGCCTGGGCGTGCTCGCCGGTAAACTGGGAGTCCCCGTGTATTGCAACAGGCTTACGCGCGATGCCGTGGCTCCGCAGTTTCAAGTGCCACTGAACTTCCGCCTGTTCGCCACCGGAAGCGGCTTTGAGCTGGGCGACATCGCGATCGAAACTTTCAGCGTGCCGCATGACGCGCATGATCCGGTCGGCTTCCTCCTGCGCACCGGCTCGGGCAACATCGGATTCCTCACCGACCTCGGCCACGCCACGCGCATGGTGGTGGAACGGGTGCGGCCTTCGCATGTGCTCGTGCTCGAATCCAACCACGACGTGAAGATGCTCCAGGACGACACGCGCCGGCCGTGGTCCACGAAGCAACGCATCCTCAGCCGGCACGGGCATCTCTCGAATGACGCCGCCGCACGCGTGGCGACCGAAGTGGTCTCCAGCGACCTTCGCCATCTCTACCTCGGGCACTTGAGCAGTGACTGCAACAGCCCCGCGCTCGCGCGGCAGGTGGTGAGTGGCGCGCTCGAAGACATCGGCGCACGCCATGTCACCGTGGAGGCCACCTCGCCCGATGTCCCGTGTGCGACCTATACGCTCGACGAAAAACTTCCCGAGCCTTCCGCTCCATCGCCGTCCCCTTCCCACCTCGCCGAGACGTTCCAGTTAAGCGCGGATTAGGCTAGGACCAAGCGGAAGAACCCGGGAAGGAAGTCGCGCGAAGCGGGCGATGAACACCAACGGTTCCGGTGATTCCTTGCGCCGCTCTACGCGGCGCTACTACTCGCAGCGCGATCAATTCCACCCCGCCATCGATCGCCACTTTCCATTGCGCCAGTTTCGTCAGGCCACTCCGCTGGCCTAGGGCGTCCCTGTCGCCACGGCTTTCCAGATGATGGCGGGATTGTCGGTGATCAGTCCGTCCACCCCGGCCGCAAGTAGCTGTCGCGCCACGGCAAAGTCGTTGATCGTGTAAACCCACACCTTCAACCCCCGCTCGTGCGCCGCCTTCACCGCCGCAGCGTCCACCTGCCGGCTCCACACCGCAGCCTGCGCGCCCAGCGCCTTTATCTCGTCGAGCCACGCCGGGCTCAGTGCCTTCTCAGGATCCGTCAGCGACTTTCCGTTTCGAGAACCCGGCGGGCCCAGCGCCCCGAGCACCTGCTTCGGCTCCAGCCGGTGTAAGTCGCGGAGGTATTCCCAATCGAAGGCCTGCACCACGACGCGGTTCACCAGTTGCCGTTCACGAAGCAGCCTCACACACGTCGCCGCGTCGCCGGCCTTGCGCTCGATTAGCGTCACGCCGTTGCTCTGGATGATATCCAGCGCTTCGCCGAGCGTCGGCAGCGTCAGCCCGGGCTGTGGCGGCTTGAACCACAGGCCGGTTTCCAAAGCCCGCAACTCGCCCAAAGTTTTCTGCACCACGGAAATCTTGCTTCCGCCCCAGCGCCGGACGGCATCAGTGGTCCGGTCAAGCGTGTAGTCGTGCAGCACGACGGGTTCGCCGTCCTTGGTGTGGTGATAGTCGAGCTCCACCATGTCCGCTCCAGAACTCACACCGCGCGCGAACGCCAGCAGCGTATTTTCCGGCGCGAAGGCGGAATAGCCGCGATGCGCGATGACGAGCGGCCGTGAAGTGGCGAGCAGTCGTTCCGCCGGTGAATTCGTGGCGGCTGCTGCGGCCGTCACCAGCCAGCATAGGCAGGTGAGCCGAAGGAGACGAATCAGATGGGCCTTCATGCAGTGGAAGTTCTCTGCGCTTTCATTTCCTGACGAACAACGCCAGCGACGCCGTGTAGCCGTGCAGAAAGTTCTTCTTCCCGACCGGCCCCAGCTCACCGTTGCAAAAGAATCCCGTGAGTCCGAACGGCCCGAGGTGTTCCTGCACATGCCGCGCGTCGTGATGCGGCTCGCCGAACAGGCGGTGACCGCGTCCATTGCAACTGCACAGGCAGCCGCCGTAAACCGGCCGCCCTGACAGCTCGCGCTTCGTGCGATCGAGCAACTGCTCGATGTCCTCCGTGCCCGTCGACGACGCCCGCCTCTGGAACTGCATCGTCTGTCCCGGCCGCGGATACGCGCCGATGGCGATCGCGCCGGAGGACGGGTCTGCGCCGAGCAGGTTGCGGATGAGGAAGTCGCCACGTCTGAACTCTTCGAGATACTCGTTCACCACCAGGCCGACGAAGAGGTTCCCCGGAGCAGTGGCGCGTTCGGCCTCGGTCAGGCCCTCCACCGTTTCCGCCAGAACATCGAACGCCGGACGATTGGCGATTTCGAGAATCACATTCTTGTCCACGCGCGTGATCGTCCACGTCTCGCCGATGGGCGTGCAGCCCTGCGAGATGACCCCCGCCAGCCCGACGTCGCCGCCGATCGAAATGCCGACTCCGCCCGCAGTGAAGACATCGCCGTTCAGATACACCTGAGTCTCCTGCGCATCGCTGGGGCCGCTGGCCAGCCCGCCAAAAATTGGCAGTGGCGCATACGCCTCGTTCCAGCCGCGCAACCACCGCTCGCAATCCAGCCGGAACGGGTCCGCGAAGCACAGCCAGCCGTTCGTCTCCTCCGGGCGCACGCCGTTCTCCTGATGCCAGTAGGCCGGGCCAGCAGATTCCTCGACCTGCTCCTGCGAAAAATGGACCGCCTCCAATCGCGCCCCCGGCAACGAATACAATCCCAGTGCAAGCCCGGAGTCGTCCTCGATCTCACGAGAGCCGGCGATCAGGCTTCCGCTCGAACAGCCGACCAGCAGCGGAACCTGGGCGTGGACCCGCAATATCTCCAGCACCTGCGGCGCGACAGGAAAGAAATCCGGCGTCATGAACACCAGCCCGAGATCTACTCTCGCGCCCTTTAACTGCCGCCGCGTGCGCTCGGCCCAGTCGCGAAAACGCGGCTCGTCGAACTCACCCTGCCAGTGCGCGGACACGGAGTGGTCGTTGTGCATGGATGTGAGATTGGCGGCGTGTCGCGCGATCCCGGAACGGAAAGACTCCCGGAATCAGAATCGATCGCCCCGCGTCCGGGTCTTGATGCGGCAGAGGTACATGTCCGCCGTGATGTAGAGCACCGAGCCGTCGTCGCCCCAGCCGACATTCGCCGTTGCTTCGCCGGTATTGATGGTCCCCAGATGTTTGCCGTCTGGTGAGAACACAAGCACACCACCGGGCCCGGTGGCGAAGAGATTGCCAGCGGCGTCCACCTTGAGGCCGTCAGGCAAACCTTTCTTCCCGGCGGCCACCATCGGTGTCGAATCGAAGAACACCCGGCCATTGCCGATGGTGCCGTCCGCCTTCACATCGTAAGCCATCCAGACCGCCTTCTTTGAATCGGAATTCGCGACGTAGAGCGTCTTCTCATCCGGCGAGAAAGCGATGCCGTTCGGGCGCGTCATCTGATCCGTGAGCAACGTCACCTCGCCCTTGGACGACAGGCGATAGACGCCTTGGAACGCCAGTTCCTTCTTGGGATCGTTCACGTTCTTTTCGAGACCGTACGGCGGGTCGGTGAAATACAGATCGCCATTGGACTTGTAGGCGAGGTCGTTCGGGCTGTTGAAACGCCGGCCGTTGTAACGATCCGCCAGCGTGATGTGCCGGCCCCTCTTCTCGACGCGACCCACACGGCGATCGCCATGCTCACAGAGCACCAGCCGCCCCTGGGCATCGGTGGTCAGGCCGTTGGATCCCGGCTCGCCACCGCGCGGCTCCGCGCCGGTGTAGCCGCTGGGTTGCAGGTAAACATTCACGCCCCGGCCTTCCTTCCAGTGATACACCGTGTTCTTCGGCACATCGGAGAAGAGCAGGTAACCGCCCTTCTTGATCCACACCGGACCTTCCGACCAATCGAAGCCCGACGCCAGTTTCTGCAACGGCGCGGTCAGCTCGATGAGGGTGAAGAATTTTGGATCGTTCACTTCCAGCGTGCCGAACGTCTCGCCTCCGTGGGCGCGAATCTCGGCTGGTGGTGGTTGCAACATGGTGTGCTGGCAACCGGCGGTGAAGAGGACGACGGAGGCGAGCGCGACGGCGGCGGGGCGAATGAAGCAAGGGGAGTTCATAGGTATCGTGTTGATGCGCGAAGAGTCGGAATCCGGTTCGTCACCGTCAAGCGCGCTTCTTTGGCCCGGGTCCGAGCTGAACTGGCGGGCAGCCAAGATTCTCAAGGCTGGGCAATGTTCAGCGATGAAGGCCCAGGACATTGCACGGCGAAGCTTCAAGGCCTGTAAGGCCGACGCAATGCTTGGAACCCGTCACGCCCTGCCAGGGCTTCAGAAACCATCGTTGGCGTGACCCGGGCCTCCAAGCCTGCGGCTCTCCAGCCCGGGCTATCACATCACGGGCTTTCCGCCCTATGAAATTCCTCAGCAAAATTCTCCGCATAGTTTGCCCGCCACTTTCAACCACACCGTTTGGAGAATGGCGCGCGCGTTCAGCGGCGATCCATCGACTGCGTGATCAAGCTGGCTGTCGCGTGCGTTCGCCCACGGCGGAAGACGGAGACGAGGATTAGCATCGCGGTGCCCATGAGGATTCCTCCAACTGCGAGCGACCAGAGCACGACCGAGTTTCCATGCGGTGCCGGAGTCACCGCGCCTTGGACGCCGTCGAGTCCGGATGGCGGCGCTGCTACCGCTGCGGACGGTTGCGTTGGTGTCGGCGCGAGCGCTGTTTCGCGAGCGGCGACAGGGACAGTCTTGGGCTGCACCTGTTCCAGGATGGATTCGATGACCGACGACGGGACCGGCGTGGCGGATGAAACCGTGGCTGCTTTGGGTTCTGAAGCCCCGTTCGCATTCGCTGCGAGGAGGCTTGATTGGGAGAGGACAGCCGGGGGTTCGGCGGGAGGTTGTGGCGCTTGGGCCGGTTCCTTCACAGGAGCCGGTGCCGTCGTCGCGAGGCTGGTTTTCGGCGGCTCGGGAGCGGTCGGCGTCGGAACCGTATTCGTTGCCGGCGCGACGTTGGAGATGACCATGACTTTCTTCGGAGCTGGCGCGCTGGTCTCCACGGCGGCAACGAGCGGTTGCGGGACGGCATTGGTCTGGCGGGTAATCAGGATCGACGCGGGTGCCTTCGTGGGTGAAACCGGCGGCGGCGAGGGGCGCGCGATGGCGGGCGGTTGCCGGCGTTCCGGCAGCATGATGCGGTCGCGTCCGGCAATGACGACGGAGTGATCGATGATCCAGCCGTCGCGCGCGATGAGCGCGGTGATGAGCGGTTGCTTGGCGCGGCTGCGGTCGCGTTTCTTCGCCTTGTAGTCGGCGTTGATCGCCTTGTCCAACGGCGTGCCGTCCATCGCTGAACGACCGTCGGAGATGAGGATGATGTTGACGTTGCTGACGGCGTGAACGACGGAACGCAACTGCGTGGTCACGGACTTGATGTTGCTGGATTTCTCATAGGTCAGTCCGCTGATGAACGCCGCCGCCACGGTGGCCTGTTGCACGGCGCGACGTTGATCCCAGACTTTCATCGAGAACCGGCCGGCCAGCGTCTCCTTGTTGAAGGTCCACAAGCCAAAGGTGTCACCCGACCGCATTTGGCCGAAGAGCCCGCCGCCAATCATCTCGTAGAGAGCCGCCTCGGTGGCCGGTTGCAATTCCTCCATATCCTCCGACATGTCCACGATGAACAGGAAGCGTTCGCCATTGGGATCCATCTCAGCCGGCGGCGCCAGGGCCGCAACGGATCGAAACCCATGCGGGAACCCGCAGCCCAAGGCGAGAACCACGAGCAGCACGAAGGAGCGCGATTTGCCGGGCCTGGTCGAAGATTGCCGCCTCGTCGCGGTCGCTGCGCGGAAAAACCATCGCCAAGGACCGGAAAACAGAGTTCTAAAGCAAGTTGCAGCCATACCAGTCCCCGCTGAGCCAGAACCAAGCCAACCGCCGGCATCGCGGCATCCGTACCGTTCCACCCGGTCCGGGCGTGGCGAAAAGTTGCTGCCCTTCCCATTCCTCACCGTTCGGCTGCGGAACGAGTTTCACGCTCGGCCGCGCCCGATCCGCCCCGGAGAATTGAAATTCCTTTCTCCCGCCCGAGCCGCTCCGTATGCTGCGCCCGATGCCTGAGCGACAGGAGTTGCAAACCCCGTCGGGACGCCACGCCGCCTTCGCGCCGGCTGTGGCGTGGTTCTGCCTGCGGTCCCAGCCCAAGCACGAACACATCGCCGCTGGTCATCTGCGGCAGATTCCCGGGGTGGACGTCCTCAACCCCCGGATGCGTTTCGCGCGCAAGACGCGGCTCGGCCCGGTGGTCGTCACCGAGTCGATGTTCCCGAACTACCTCTTCGCACGCTTCGAGTGGGAGGCGATGCTCAACCGCATCCACTACTCGCCGGGCGTGGCGGGCATCGTGCATTTCGGCGACAAATGGCCGACCATCCCCGACGAAACGATCGAGGGACTGCGCCGCTTGGTTGGCACCACGGGCGTGCATGAGATTTCCAACGGCGTCGGGCCCGGCGACGAGATCGAGGTGGCGGGTGGAGTGTTCCACGGATTGACGGCCATCGTCTCGAAAGTGATGCCGGGCAAGGATCGCGTCCTGGTGCTGATGGATTTCCTCGGGCGCCAGTCAGCAGTGGAGGTAAAAGTGCATTCGATCGTGAAGCGCGGCCTCGGACGCTGAACGCAGCCTTCCGGCTTTTAGTTTTGCGGAAACCAGCGTCGCCCTCCAAGGTCACCGTCATCAGGTTGCGTCCGTAGCTCAAGTGGATAGAGCTTCTGACTTCGGATCAGAAGGTTGCAGGTTCAAGTCCTGCCGGGCGCACCACTTGGGCAAGCACTTCCTTCGCGGCCTTCGGCTCTTCGCTCGACTCTGCCCTGACTCCATCTCGTCGTTCCCGTTCTGAGAGGGCGTGGAACCGCAGCTGAAGAGCCGCCTTAGCTCACGGGCCGGGCGTCCAGGACTTGTCGTCGATCAGTTCAACGCCGGGATTCAGGAAGCGGATGCGCCGGGCTTTGTAGAGTTTGCCGAGCGCCTGCTTGAAGGCTTTCTTGCTCACGCCAAATTTCTGCCGGATGGCCTCGGGCGAACTGTCGTCGTCGTAGGCGAATCGTCCTTCGTTTTCGCGCAACGCCTGGAAAATCTTCTCGCTAAGAGTCGTCACGCGGCCGTAACCGGCGGCGTCGAGGCTGAGATCGATCTGGCCGTTGGGCCGGATCTTGCGGACGAATCCCTTCAGCCGCTGCCCGATCTGGAGCGGGATCGAAAGGTTGTCGCGGTAGAGCAGGCCGAGATGCCGTTCCTCGACGATGGCCGTGTACCCGAGCGGCGTTGCGTCAGTAATGAGCAGGTTGACGGATTCGTTCGCGCGATAGTCCGGCGGGGCCTGGATCAGGTGACGTTTCAATCGGGCGCTGGCGACGATGCGCCGGCTGGCGGGATCGAGCACGACGCAGACGACCACGCGCTGGCCGACGCGCACGGAGCGTTCCTGTTCGCGAAACGGGAGGAGGAGATCCTTCGTCAGGCCCCAGTCCAGAAACGCGCCCGCCCGCTCGTGCAGCCCCACGACTTTCAGGCACGCGAACTCCCCGACGGTGGCGAGCGGAACTTCGGTGGTGGCCACGAGACGATCTTCGGAGTCGAGATAGACGAAGACCTCGAGCTTATCCTTGGGCTGAATGGTCGGTGGGATGTAACGCTTCGGTAGGAGGATCTCGCCGAGCTCGCCGCCGTCGAGATAAAGCCCGGGCGCGGACTCGCGGACGATGGAGAGGAGGTTGCGTTTGCCGAGTGTCGCCATGCGGCGAGGATATTCCGGCGGACGATGAACCGGGGAGGAAAATCCGAAGATGGAACGCCGTTCAGCGTTTGCGCTTCGTCGCGGGCCGGCCTTCGGGTTCCGCTCCGGTTGGCGGGCGGAGACGACGGAGGGCTTCTTGGAAATCCTCGGGCCACGGTGCGGCGAACTTGCGCGGGCGGCCGGTTCTCGGATGCGTAAAGGCGAGCGTGTGCGCGTGCAGCAACACGCGGGGCGGCGCGTAGCCGGTGAGCTCTGTCAGGCGCTTGGTCTGGCGCGCACCGTAGGTATCGTCGCCGGCGACAGGAAAGCCGAGGTGCTGGAAGTGGACGCGGATCTGGTGCGTGCGGCCGGTGTGAATCTCGGCCTCAACGAGCGTGGAGTAGAGGAGTCGTTCAGCCACGCGGTAGCTGGTGTGCGCATCGCGGCCTTCGCCTTGGCTGACGGCCATGCGTTTGCGGTGCGAAGGATGGCGCGCAATGGCGGCATGGATTTCGCCGGTCTCGCGCGCGAGTTCGCCGCAGAGGATGGCGAGGTAAACTTTCCCGGTGGTGCGGGCTGCGAACTGTTCGCTCAACGCGGTGTGTGTGGTGTCGTTCTTGGCGACGACAAGG
>SXGR01237694.1_pt1 | contig 20224 bp, 19 predicted proteins | sample 3174711 | NCBI WGS metagenome assembly SXGR01 (sample SAMN11356860, study PRJNA531348) | freshwater metagenome | isolation source: freshwater sample F1-60 | place: China: Fuxian Lake, Yuxi | collected 2017-12-25
ACCGGCCGCTTCCTGGTCTGTTCTGTATTTCTCTGCGAAATTACAGAAATGGTACAATTAGGAATGAAATACGCAAAACGGACATTGGAGAACAAAATAAAATGACGGCAGGCAGGCCACCAAAACCAACGGAACTTAAAAGATTATTGGGCAATCCTGGTCAAAGACCGTTACCTGATTTGAACAACATTACGCATTTGCCCATGGCAAAAGAGATTCCTGCGTATCCTGATGCTCTTGGCGAGCAAGGTAAAAAATTATGGGATCGTGCTTGGGCTATGGCTGTTACTTGGTTATCGCCAATTAGTGATATTGATGCAATTTCTAATGCTTCCTTTTTGGCGGATGCATCAGAAGCGGCAAGAAATAAATATATGGCTACTCTTGAATCTGCAGATGCTAAAGCGTTTGTGGCAATCAATAAAGCCTACACAGATGCTCTAACAGATTTGGGCTTTAACCCTATTGCCAGATCTCGCTTGGGAGTTGCAGAAGTCAAGGCTGCTACATCTATTGACAAACTTTTGGAAAGAAGGCAGAACAGAGCCAATGCTGATATAATTATTATAGAGGCTGAATCTGAATTGATAGAACAAGGGGCTGAAGTAATAAATGAAACAAATAGCAATCAATGATATAGGAACGGCAGAAGATTTTATGGCTGCCATAGACGCATCTATGAAGATCTTTCAGACCAAGCAGCCAGTATCTGGCACAGTGGTCAAAATAGATCGTGATGGCGTACTGGTAGATATTGGCGATAAGACAGAAGCCTTTATCCCAAAGAAAGAAATATCCAGTAAGAAGGATGCCTATATTGATGACATTCTAAAAATTGGGCAGGTAGTAGAAGCAATAGTCCTAACCAAGAATGAAGAAGGACAATACATATTATCCTTGAAACAGAATGAAGTAGAAGCCATTTGGAATGACCTTCAAAATAGATTTGAACTATCTGTTCCTATTATAGGTAAGGTTGTTAAAATTGTTAAAGGTGGCCTAATTGTAGATATTGGCGTTAAGGCCTTTTTACCTGGTTCATTAGTTGATACAAATAGAGTAACAGATTTTACGCCATATGTAGGCCATGAGGCTGAATTCCTAATTCACTCAATTGATAGAGAAAAAGGAAGTATCGTTCTTAATCGTCGCTCACTTATTGAGCAGATGCAAAAGGAAGATAAGCAAATACAATTTGCCAAATTAGCCATAGGGCAAACACATAAGGCCAAGGTTTCAGGAATAACTGAATATGGAGTATTCGTTGAAATAGGAATGCTTGCAGGTCTTGTTCATAAGTCCAAGATGGGCGAATCATTACCTGAGTCCTATGTTTTGGACCAGGAAGTAGAAGTTGAAATCATAGACATTGACTTTGAAAAGAACAGGCTTTCGTTAGCATTTAGAGGTTAGCATGACTTGGCCTCCAACATATTTATCACCTGTTTCAGAAACTGAGTTAGCCAATTCTCGTGGGTATGAAGTCATAGACTTTATTGAGACTCTTTGTCATTTAACAGAAGACTCTATTGCTGGTAAGACTGGTGAGAAGTTTATTCTTAGACCCTGGCAAAAAGACATGCTTGTTAATCTTTATGCTGAAAGAGAAGATGGACTTCTTAAACATCGTCGTGCTTTAATTGGTGTTCCACGCAAGAATGGAAAGTCAGCACTTATTGCTTCTCTTGTTTTAGAGCAAATTGTTTTAGGTGTTAACGGAGGCCAGATCTATTCTGCAGCAGCAGACAAGGAACAGGCTCGTATTATTTTTAAGACGGTAAAGAAGATGATTGAGTTAGAACCAGAGTTAAAAGGAATGTTAGAAGTGTATCAAAACACTATATATAACCCTATGACAGGTTCTGTTTATAGAGCATTATCATCTGAATCCTTTACAAAAGAAGGTTTAAACTCTACATTTATTGTAATAGATGAGTTACATGCACAGCAAAATAGAGAACTCTATGATGTTTTATCACTATCTATGGGTGCTCGTTTAGAGCCAATGCTTGTAGCAATTACCACAGCAGGTACTAAATATGACTCTGCTGGTAAAGATTCTCTTTGTTTCCAGATGTACAACAGAGGAATTCAGATAGCAAAAGGAGAAGTTGAAGATCCTTCCTTCTTTTTTGCGTGGTATCAAGGTAATGAAAAACTTAATTATAAAGATCCTGAGAACTGGTATTTAGCAAATCCATCAATGGGAGATATCGTATCTGTTGAGGATATGCAGTCTGCAATGTTATTAACACCAGAGTCAGAATTTAAAACTAAGAGACTAAACATATGGACCTCTACAGGTCAATCTTGGATTCCGTCAGATGCATGGGAAGCACTGCTACTTAAGGATAGAGGGGCTATTCTTGGAGAAGATGTTATCCTTGCATTTGATGGTGCTTTTTCTAACGACTCAACTGCTATAATTGCATGGTACTTAGGTGGAGAAAAGCCACACTTAAAAATAGTAGGCTTATGGGAGTTACCAGAAGTAGACCCAGATCCACTATGGTCAGTGCCAATTGCAGAGGTTGAGAAGACAATTATTGAAACTTATAGAGATTCAAATATAAGCGTCAGAGAAGTTACTTTTGATCCTGCTCGTTGGTCAAGAACATTTATGTTACTTGATGAGGAAGGTATGCCAGTAGTCTCTTATCCTAACAGTGCTGAGAGAATGGTTCCCGCAACACAGAAATTTTACGAGGCAGTTATGAATCAATCATTTACCCATGATGGTGATGAAAGACTTGCCAGACATATATCAAACACAGTTACCAAGACTTCATCAAGAGGTCTAATGGTAGCAAAGGCTACAAATAAGCGTAAGATAGACGCTGCTGTAGCAGCAATATTTGGCTATGATCGTGCAACAGCACCAAAGCCACCTAAACAACCTGTCGCAAGGTTCCACTCAATATAGGAGCATGATGAAGAAACTAAAGATAGACTGGCCAGTAATAACAGAGATTGCTGGTGTTGGACTTGCCACATATGGACTTTATTTGATTTCAATGCCTATTGCTTTTATAGCATTAGGTGTTTTTTTAGTATATATAAACGAGAAGGAGTAACATGGCTATCGCAGGCATTTATAATGCAACCATGGATCAAGGAGCACAATGGACTCTAACAGTTGTCTATGATGACAATAATGGAAATCCAATTGACCTAACTGGCTATACTGCTCGTATGCAGATTCGTCGTAAGTTTGATTCTCCAACTGCCGTTTTGACTCTTGCTACTGGAGGACAAGGAATTGTTATTACTCCACTTACAGGAACACTTGCTCTTACTGCCACAACAGTACAGACTGGCCTTATTGAAGGTGGCATTTATGTTTATGATTTAGAAATTACAAATGGCGGAGTTGTTACAAGATTAATTCAAGGTAATATAACAGTAAGGCCACAGGTGACACTCAATGCCTAATGTTAATGTCACAGAGATAAACAATGTCGTTACAGTTGATGAAGTAAATAACATTGTTACAGTTACTGCACCTGGACCACAAGGAAATGTTGGACCAACTGGTTCTACTGGACCAACTGGCCCTACAGGTGCGACAGGATCTACTGGACCTACTGGAAGTACTGGTCCTACAGGCTCTACTGGTCCAACTGGACCTACAGGAGCAACAGGACCCATAGGAGCAACAGGCCCTCAAGGAGTTACGGGTGATACTGGTCCTACTGGCGTTACTGGCCCTGTTGGAGCAACTGGTTCTACTGGCCCTGTTGGTGTTACAGGAGATGTTGGTCCAACTGGTGTGACAGGTCCTACTGGCCCAATTGGAGCAACTGGCTCTACTGGCCCTACAGGAGCGACAGGTGCGACGGGACCAACAGGAGCAGACGGTGGATCATCTAACTACTATGACTACCAAGCAAAGACTACAATTACTACAGGAGATCCTGGTAATGGACATGTAATTTGGAACAATGCAACACAAGTTTCTGCAACACAAATCAATGTGAGCCACATAAATCAAGATGGTGCTGATATTGATATCTTCTTGGCATTGCTCAAGACAAACGATGTTATTATTTTGCAAGACAAATCTGATTCTAATAACTATCAGAAGTGGACTGTTTCTGCAACACCAACACCACAGACAGGTTACTTTGAAGTACCTGTAACTTTGATTACATCAGCAGGAACTGGTACATCTAACTTTGCAAACAATCACAATTTAATTTTAGCAATAACAACAGCAGGAGTTGTTGGACCTACAGGACCGTCAGGTGCTACAGGAGCAACTGGACCACAAGGTGTTACAGGTGACACAGGCCCAACAGGAGTAAGTGGTCCAACTGGACCCATTGGTGTCACAGGTCCAACTGGGCCTCAAGGCGTAACAGGCGATGTTGGACCTACAGGAGTTACTGGACCAATTGGTGCTACAGGCCCTACAGGTGTAACTGGAGACATTGGTCCTACTGGTGTTACTGGAGATACTGGACCTACAGGTCCAATAGGCGTTACAGGCGATACTGGACCTACAGGTGTCACTGGTGCAACAGGACCTACAGGAGATACAGGACCTACTGGTGTTACGGGAGCGACAGGACCTACAGGTGCTGGAGTTACTGGTGCAACTGGAGCCACAGGAGCGACAGGCCCTGGTGGTGGAGATTTAACTGCGGGACCAATAAGATCAGTCTCAGGAACATCATCTATATTCTCACAAACAGGTACAGGTAGCACAATTGTAGTAAATGCAGGTAATCCAACATTTACATCAGAAATAAGTGTTGATGAATCAAGTCCAGGAAACAGCCTTATTCTTGGCAAAGGAAATGATAATACTTTATTTGGAAATATTGCTATTGGTACCAGTGAAACTTTAGCCTCAACAACAATAGGAGGTATTCAAAACACTGCTATTGGTGGTCGTGCATTAAGATTTACAACTACTGGATCCAATAACTTTGGATTAGGTGCAGAGGCTGGTAGAGATAATACTACTGGTACTGAAAATATGTACGCTGGTACATTTGCTGGTAGTAATAATGAAACTGGTAGTTTTAATACAGTTATTGGTGTTGGAGCAATGTCTGGATTTCCATCAGGCGGAACTGCAATAGATAGAGCACTTGCTATAGGTGTACAAGCACTTAATTCAAATACTGAAGACGATATTGTTGGTATTGGTTACAGAGCATTACAGGCTAATACAGGAACTTTTAATACTGCTATTGGTAACTATGTCCTTGAAAATAATACATCAGGATTAAGAAACTTAGCAGTGGGCTTTGAGGCATTACGAAATAATACAACTGGTGGTGGCAATGTTGCTGCTGGTTATCAGGCATTAACAAATAATACAACTGGTGGTAATAATACAGCAATTGGAGACCAATCTTTAAGAGTAAATACAACTGGTAATTTCAGCGTTGCTATTGGAAACAGGGCACTTGAGTCTAACAATGCAGACTATATTACTGCTGTTGGATATCAAGCAGGTAAAAATAACACAACAGGAACAGGCAATGTTGCTATGGGTGCAGAAGCACTAATTCTTAATACTACAGGTGCCAGAAATACAGCAATTGGATATGAATCTTTATATGATAATATCCAGAATGATAATACTGCTGTGGGATTTCAAACTCTTTCCTATAACACTACTGGTGCTCGCAATACCGCTTTAGGTTCTGAGGCTTTAGAAAACAATGTAACAGGTGTTGACAATGTTGCTGTTGGATTCCAAGCACAACAAAATAATAGCGTTTCAAATATTGTAGCAATTGGTAGTGGTGCTTTAAGAAACAATCAAGGTGGTCAAAACACTGCTATTGGAACTTCAGCATTATCAAACAACACAACAGGTACAAACAATGTTGCTATTGGAACTGGAGCATTATCAAATAATACTACAGGAGTAAACAATCTTGCTGTTGGTGGTTCTGCTCTAAATACTAATACAACAGTTTCTAGTCTTGTTGCAATTGGAGGCAATGCTCTGAATGCCAACACAACAGGAACACAGAATTTAGCAATTGGTGGCGATGCTCTCCTATTAAACACAACGGGATCACGAAATACAGCAATTGGAGTAAATGCTCTTGATGCTAATATAAGTGGAAATAGCAATACAGCCATTGGTGCAACTGCTTTAACAAACAATACTGGAAGCGACAACATTGGAATTGGCCAGGCTGCTCTGTTTAATAATACAACTGGTAATAACAATGTTGCTATGGGATCTGCTGCATTGGATGCAAATACAACAGGAAGTAATAATACAGCAGTTGGTACAGCAGCATTAGCAAAAAGCACTACAGCAGGAGGCAATACTGCTTTTGGTTCATTTGCTCTAAACGATACTATTACTGGAACTAGTTTAACTGCTGTTGGTTCTTCTGCATTAGAAAATAATACTGGAAGTGATAACACTGCATTTGGTGCACAAGCACTTCAAAATCACATAGCAGGTAACGCAAATACCGCTATTGGAGTTAGAGCCCTACGCAACAACACAAATAGCGGTTCAACTTCGGTTGCTATTGGTTATGAAGCCATAGGTAATGGAAATAATTCTAATGGAAATAACATTGCAATTGGCACTCTGGCTCTAAGAGAAGTTACAACAGGAACTGGCAACGTTGCTGTTGGAATATCAGCAGCACAATCACTTACAACAGGAAACAGTAATACTATTTTTGGTAGTAATGGAACAGTCTTAACAACTGGCAGTTCTAACATTGCAATAGGATCCAATATTTTAAATACTTGTACAACAGGAAATCAGAATGTGGCTTTTGGAGTTGGAACTTTACAAAATCTTACAACTGGAAGCCTTAACAATGCTATAGGTGTTAATGCTCTTGCTTCAACAAATGGGGTTAATAGCACGGCAAATGGTAATTTTGCTGCTGCAAGTTCTAACGGAGTTAATGGCGTGGTAGCCATGGGTGGAAGCACTATGATTCTGGGTGTTTCTGGACAAAATACTGCCTTTGGTAGTCAAGCATTAAGAGAAAGCACTGATGCTGCTGCATCATTTGGAGCAATTACTGCTGGCTCAGGCTATACTGATGGAACATATTTAAATGTTGAATTAGTTCCTACCTCATATACTCGTATTGTTACTTCAATAGTTGGCAACAATAATCCTACAGCAGATATTACTGTAGCAGGCGGAGTAGTTACTGTTTGTACTTTTGTGTCTGGCGGAAAAGTAATTAGAAATGGTTCAACTCTTGGCATTAATTCTTCTACTGCTCCTGCAGGACTTTTAACAGGATCAGGATTTAGTATTCCAGTTGCATCTGTAACAGTAGCAGATGCTAACGTTGCCCTTGGATTTGAGGCAGGTCGTCTAAATTCTACTGGTTCACGGAATCTTTTCCTTGGATATAAAGCAGGCAGAAGTGAATTAACAAGCGATAATCTATATATTTCTAACTCAGACACATCAACACCTTTAATCAAGGGCAAGTTTGACTCTGCTGGTGGAAATAATGGATCTGTTCGTATTTATGGAGATTTGCAACTAACTACAAAGACTCCAGCCACATCTGCTGCGACGGGAACAGTAGGAACAATTACATACGATAATGATTATATCTATATATGCATTGCAACAGATACATGGAAACGAGTAGCAATTGCTACATTCTAAGGGAAAAGGGTAATATATGAGTCTATCTAAGAGATTAAAAGCGTTCCAAGAATCAAGAAGTTTTCTTGGAGATGGCAACAATCAATATATACAGCCATTAATTCCACCAAGACCACTCTTTGGTGTTGCTAATACAGGCACATATGTTGATGCAGATACGGCTATTCGTGTATCTACAGTCTATTCCTGTGTAAGGCTATTGGGCGATACTGTTGCTTCCTTGCCAATGGGTGCTTATGTTCGCAGAGGGCGTAATCGTATTTCTTATTCTGCGGTATATGGAAGTCAGCCAGAATGGATCAATAAGCCTAACCCAGAATCAACAAGATTAGAATTTATAGAGCAGGTAATTACATCCCTGCAACTACATGGTAATGCATTTATTTATACAGTCAGAGACGATTCTGGCGAGGTAGTAGAACTATACTGTATTAACCCTAATGATGTAAGAATAGAAAGATTAGCACCAGGAGAACCTCTTGTATATAAGATAAGAGATGAATTTGGAGATTATCAAAAGACTTTAACTAAAGAAGAAATGGTTCATATTCCATTATTTAGACTTCCAGGCACACATTATGGCTTAAGCCCAATTAGTGCATGTAGAATGTCTGTAGGAATATCTATGGCTTCTGATACTTATGCTGCTTCATATTTTGGTAATGCCGCAAATCCTGGTGGTGTTATTGAAGTTGCTGGAGAATTAACAGCAGAACAAGCAGGAGATATTGGAAGAAATTGGCAGGAATCACATGGTGGTCCATTCTCTGCTGGTAAGGTTGGTATCTTATCTGGTGGTGCAGCATTTAAGCCACTATCAATAAATGCTCAAGACGCCCAAATCATAGAGGCCAGAAAATTCAATGTGGAAGATATTGCAAGAATTTTCCGTGTTCCACTAAGCCTATTAGGTCATCCAGTATCAGGTGCTATGTCTTATGCTTCTGTTGAAGCACAGAACCTTTCATTTGTACAACACTCACTACGCCCACTATTAGAGCGTTTAGAGCAAGCATTGTCTCCACTGCTTCCTGAGCCAGATGGATTTGTTAGATTTAATTTAGATGCACTTTTGCGTGGTACCACAATAGAAAGATTTGATGCCTATACAAAGGGTCTAAGAGAAGGCTTCCTGTCTCTAAATGATGTTCGTTCATTTGAAGACCTATCTCCACTTGGAGAACCAGGAGATCAATATAGACTTCCTCTACAGAATATTGATGCAGCACAGGCTCCACTTGTTGGAGATAAGATGAAGGCAGAGATTGCTTCTATTCTTGTACAGGCTGGATATAATCCAGATGATGTTGCTAAGGCTGTGGGTATGGAAGAAATTGGACATACTGGACTTGCTTCTGCTCAATTACAGCAGGTAGCATTAATTAATCCAGAGAATCCTGATGCTGTTTATAGCGATGAGGTAAAAGACTAATGCCTATAGAAAATGTTCCTGAGTTTATAAAGAAGAACGCACAAAGAGGTTTAGACTATCTCTCTGAAGGATATGGCGGAGATGGTTTAACTGAAGGAACAAAGGCAGCAGCCAGAGAAATGGCAGCAGGTCGTATTTCTGAAAACAAAGTAAGAAAGATGGCTCCTTGGTTCGCAAGACACAAGGTAGATGGACAAGCACCTAAGAATAGTAATTCTTCTGATCCAGGATATCCTGGTGCAGGATTAGTTGCTTGGTTGTTGTGGGGCGGAAATGCAAACTTTGATGATGCTGCTCAAGACTGGGCACAACGCCAAATTGATAAATTAGATAATGAAACTAATAAAGCAAGGAGCAAGATGAAGAAGACTGAACGCCGTACCTTTACGGTCAGAGACATAGAAACAAGGGCAGAAGACGGTACACTGCGTATGGCAGGCTATGCTGCGGTATTCAACGAGCCATCCTTGCCACTACCATTCATTGAGAAGATTATGCCAGGTGCATTTAGAAAGACTCTAAGTGAGACACCAGATGTTCGTTTATTGGTAAATCATGAAGGATTACCTATGGCCAGAACAAAGAATGGCACAATGAGATTATATGAAGACGAAAAAGGTCTTTATTTTGAAGCAGAATTAGCAGATACTCAAGAGGCAAGAGATCTATATACTCTTGTTGATCGTGGAGATGTTGACCAAATGTCATTTGCATTTCGTGTAATCCGTCAGAAATGGAATGATGATCGTACAGAAAGAATGCTCACAGAGGTATCCTTGGCTGATGGAGATGTATCAATTGTCACATATCCAGCATATGTTGCAACCTCAGTAGAAGCAAGAGAAGCCCTAAAGAGAGCAATTACTGAAATAAAAGAGGGCAGAGAAATAACTGGTGACTCTCTATTAGTATTAAAACAAATATTTGGAGATCTATCTGAAGGCCATGAATACATCATGAGAGCAGTAGAAGTAATGTCTATGATGTTTGGAAATGGTGAAATGGAAGAAGAAAATATGGATCCATATAATGATGTTGTAGATGATGAATTAGAGATGGAAGGTCGTGAAAAGGTAGGCGACTTTGTATCTTGGAATTCTGCTGGTGGTAGAGCAAGAGGTAGAATTGTAGAGATAAAGAGAGAAGGATCTATAAATGTTCCTGGAACTGACTTTACAATTAATGCAGAAGAAGGAGATCCAGCAGTTCTTATTCGTGTATACGAACAAGTAGAAGGTGGCTGGAAGCCAACAGATACTCTTGTTGGACACAAAATGTCTACATTAACATACATTGATCCACTAAAAGAAGCACAGGAAGAGGCTGCAAATGTATTTAACATTGTAGATGTTCCTGGACAAGGTGCAAAGATTGTAGGAGATTTCCCAACATCACAGTTTATTGGAGATCCACTACCAAGATCAATGTCCTTACGCTTGGCACAAGCAAAGGTAAATAGAACAAAATAATATTCCTATCAGAAATGATAGGCGAAGTCGGAGCAGGACTCACACCCTTTAAAGCGTCGTGAAAATCCATAGCCACCACCTCAAACTTAAATAACTCACATAAGGAGAACAAACAATGTCTTATTTAGACAAATTGATTGAACGCCGTGATGCAGTTAAGGTAGAAATGGATACAATTCTTGAAGCAGTTGCTGCAGAGAATCGTACAGACCTTACAAATGATGAGTCAGCAAAGGTAGATGCCCTTGTTGAGGAGTCACGCTCATTGGATTCAAAGATTGAAAAGTTCAAGGCACAGGCAGACTCAGATGCTAAGGTTGCAGAGATTCGTTCAGCAGTCGCAGATGTAGTAATGCCAAAGACAACCGCTACAACAAAGATTGTAAGCGAGCCACGCACTTATACACCAGATTCTGGTAACTCATTCGTTGCTGATGCATTCAATGCAAACTTCAAGAGTGACTTTGCTGCACAAGAGCGTCTTGCTCGTCACACTCGTGAAAACGAAGTTGAAACTCGTGCAGTTGGAACTGGAAATTTCACAGGTCTTGTAATTCCACAATACCTTGTTGATTTAGCAGCACCATTTGCTCGTGCAGGTCGCCCAACAGCAGACTTCGCAACAAACAAGCACACCCTACCTGCTGCAGGTATGACCATTAACATCTCACGCATGACTACAGGCACAAGCACTGCAGTTCAGGCTAACGAGAATGACAATGTGTCAAATACAAACGCAGATGATACACTCTTGACTATTGATGTGCGTACAATCGCAGGTCAGCAAGATCTATCAAAGCAGGTAATTGAAAGAGGAACTGGCGTAGATGCATTCGTCGTACAGGACCTAATTCGTTCTTGGCACACAACTCTTGACAACCAGATCCTAAATGGTACTGGAGCAGGAGGACAAATTCTTGGTATTGATCAAGAACCAGGTAAGAATGTAATTACCTACACTGAGGCAGCACCATCAGTTGCAAACTTGTATCCAAAGTTGGCAGACGCCTATCAAGAAATTCAGACAAATGTGTTCATGAATCCTACACACTGGATCATGCACCCACGCCGTCTGGCATTCTTGCTTGCAGGTGTTGACCTAAACGAACGCCCACTCGTTCTTCCAGCCCTAAACGGCCCAATGAACGCAGTTGCAACAGGTGCAGGTTCCGCTTCATATGGTAACTCAGGTTACACTATGTTCGGTCTACCAATCATCGTAGATGCAAATGTTCGTACAAACGCAGGTGCAGGTGCAGATGAAGATCGCATCTACTGCGTAACAGCACCAGAACTACACCTCTGGGAGCAGGCTGGCTCACCATTCGCATTGCAGTTTGATGCAACTGGTGCAGGCTCACTCACAGTTAAGTCAGTTGTTTATGGATACTCAGCATTCTCTGCTGGTCGTTATCCTGCAGCAACATCTGTAATCGCAGGTACTGGCTTAGTAGCACCAACATTCTAAGTTAGATTTGCATAGGGTTGATCCTGTGCAATACTTAGAGTAATCTAAGGAAGGGCAGGCTAATGAACTACCCCGATTTGTTAGCCTGTCCTTTTAAAAAGGGACTTATGAAAAAACTTAAAAAGATTTTTAGAATTAAAAAAGAAACAGCAACTGCTAATCCTAAAATGGAAAAAGCAATGTTGCCTAAACTTGAGAAGAGGAGCAAATGACAGCACCAATTGCAGGTAGTCAACCTACTAATGTTTATACAACTTTGGCTGATGTAAGAAATAGCCTACAGATTGAAGACAGTCTTGACGATACCTCTATTCAGGCAGCCATCATTGCTGCAAGTCGTATGATTGATGACTACTGCCAAAGATCTTTTTATCAAGAAGGAACATTAGCAGCACCTATAACAAAATACTATACTGCTGTAAATCCGTGGTATTTAGAAATAGATGACCTAATAGAACCAACAGAATTAAGAACAAGACCAGCATTGACTGGTTCATATAGCACCACATGGGATTTAGATACAGATGTTATGTATGAGCCTGTAAATAATCCAGAACTTGGAAGACCCATTACAAGATTATTGGCTGTCGGAGCATATGTATTTCCTTACTTCTTCCCACAAACAGTTAAACTAACTGGAGTTTGGGGCTACTCAGAAGTACCTTATGAAGTAGAAATGGCATGTAAAATACAGGCAGCAAGATTATTCGTTAGAAAGCAATCTCCATTTGGTATAGCAGGCTCTGTAGAATTAGGAACAGTTAGACTTAATTCTCGCCTTGATCCAGATGTTGAGATGCTACTAAAGACATTTAGAAGAAACTTTGGATTGGCTTACTAATGATTCAAATTAGCAAAGTAAGAGATGCGCTTGGAAAAAATATAGAAACAATATCTGGAATACGAATTTATGACACAATTCCTGATGTGGTTGTTCCTCCTTGTGCAGTAGTAGGTCAATTAGATTTCACATTTGATGTTAACAATGCAAGAGGATTAGACTCAGCATCTGTTGATGTTTATGTGATTGTTCAGAGAATATCTGAGAGAGCAGGTCAAGATAAACTTGATGAACTGTTAGCAGGTAGTGGTCCTAAGTCAATTAAGACTGCTCTTGAGTCTGATAGAACATTAGGTGGACTTGTAGATACTCTGAGAGTTATCAGCGCTGAAAGCGGTACTTATCAGACTGGCGATCAGACATTTCTATCATATCGTTACAACCTCACAGTGTGGGGCTAAGGAGAAAACAATGGAATATACAGTTGCCTCAACTTTGAAAGTTTTAGACAAAGGATTTGGCGAAAAAGTATCAAAACAAGAATTGCTTGATGCAGGAGCAAATATTGATGCGCTTCTTGCTTCAGGGAATATATCAACAAATGCACCACAAGCACAAAAAGCAACACCACAGGTAGCAAAGGAAGAACCTAAAGCACCTGTTTTTAATATAGAATATAAAGAACAAGGAGATAAATAACAATGGCTCGTTTAGTACTTACAGACGCAGTTGTTACACTAAATGCAACTGATATATCTGAATATGTCACAAGCGTCACATTAAATACACCAGAAGATGTTGTTGAGACTACATCATTCGGCCCAGTAGGAGCAAGAACTCGTACCTCTGGTCTTAAGGATCACTCAATTACTCTTGAACTAAATAATGACTTTGCTTCAGGAAACCTTGAAGCAGTCGTACAAGGAATCGGAATTGGAAACTTGGCTTCTCTTACTGTAAAGCCAACTTCAGCCGCAATTTCAACTTCAAATCCAATTTACAAAGCAGATGGATCAACAGGAGCAACTGCTGCTGATTTGGCTGGTCAGATTCTTATCTCAGAGTGGACACCACTAAATGGTGCAGTTGGCGAACTCGCTACTGTTTCCGTTACATGGCCAGTCTCAGGTCAAATCGTAAGAGCGACTGCATAGTAAATCATGGCTAAATTAGTCTTAACGAATGTTCAGGTTCTTGTAGGACCATGTTTTACAATAGATAATTGTTTAGACATAGGTGGTGCAAATGATACTCCAGCATACGATATTAGTGACTGGACATCAAATGTAACGCTTTCTACTACTTACGACATTTTTGAGACTACACAAGTAAACGATACAGCCAAAAAAAGAGTTCCTGGTCTTGCAGATAATCAAGTAACACTTGAACTACAACAAGACTTTGGATCTGGTGTCACAGACCTGGAATATGTAATGAACCAGCCTGGGAATAGCAGCCTAATAGGAACAATTGGCAGAATGTTAATAAGACCAAATAACCAAGCAACGAGTGCAACCAATCCCCAATATTATTTTGAAGTAGTATTTGCAGATTGGCAGCCTTTAAGCGGAAGCGTTGGAGAGTTATCCACGATTCAGGTGTCCTGGCCCGTTAACGGCGTAATAAATAAATCATATACATAACCTTGAAGGGGTAAAATAAAATGGATGGACTAAGTATAAAGGTCAAAACAACAGATGGCAACGAAGGAATTTATTCTCTTCGCCCAAAGTCAATTGTTGCTTTTGAGCAAAAATTCAATAAGGGCTTTGCAAAACTTCTTAGCGAAGACCAAAAGTTAGAGCATGTCTACTTCCTTGCATGGGCAACCATGAGAGACAGTGGAAAAGTTGTAAAGCCATGGGGCGATACATTCCTGGCTGAACTTGAGTCTGTAGAGTTGGTTACAGACCCAAATTTAGAATCCACAGAGACAGCCTAACCTATACGGTAGCAATCATCTCTGTGGAGACTGGAATATCTCCAGTTGATTTGCTTGAAGCACCAGATGGTGTACTTGAAGCAATCGTTATTTATCTCAAGGAGAAATCCAAGAATGCGAGCAGGAAGTGAGTATTGAAAATCGTGTAGTGTTAACTGGCCTCAAAGAGACACGCCAAGCACTACAACAGTTTGACAAAGATGCAGTCAAAGCATTTGACAGAGTAATAAACACTGAATTAAAAAATGCTAAGGCAGACGCACAAGGCTTTGTTAAATCTGAACCACCACTTAGTGGGTGGAATACTCGCCCTGCTCGCAATCCAAGAACTCGTGGTGGTGCTGGATGGCCTGCTTGGGATCAAAGTATTATTAAGTCTGGAATAACATCCTCAAAGGCTGAGGGTAGAGTTAGAAAAGACTACACTACATCTGCTGGTTCTTTAATAAATAGATCTCCTGCTGGTGCTATTTATGAATTAGCAGGCAGAATTTCAAGAGGAAATGGAACCTTTATTAAAAATTTAGAGGGTTCAGTTGGAGATGCCTCTCGTTTAATTTGGAAATCTGTAGATAAAAACAGAGATGATTTTGAAAGAAAAATCTTAAAAGCATTAAACGAAATGAAGACAAAACTACAAAGAAATTTAGATAAGGAGCGTGGCTAATATGGTACTTGGTGCAATTAAGGCTACAATCTTATCTCAATATTCTGATAAAGGAACAAAGGCTGCTCAAAAAGACCTAACAAAACTTAATAAAAAGTTTGATGATATGGGTAGAAGAGCAGTTAAGGCTGCCAACCTTGCTGTTGCTGGATTTGCTGCATTATCAGTTAAAATTGGTAAAGACTCAGTAAAAGCAGCAATTGATGATAACAAGCAACAACTACTACTTGCAAATACGCTTAAGAATGTTACTGGTGCATCAACTGACCAGGTAAAGGCTGTAGAAGCACAAATAGCAGCATTATCAAATGCAACAGGCGTTCTTGATGACGATCTTCGTCCAAGCCTGCAGCAATTTTTAATGCTAACGAAAGATGTTGAACGAGCACAATTTTTGCAAGGTATAGCAGTAGAACTTGCAGCATCAGCACAAATAGACTTAGCATCAGCCACAGATGTAATATCTAAGGCTTATAGAGGTCAATTTAAAGGATTACAGAATCTTGGAATTCAATTAGATGAAAGTGTTGTAAAAAATAAGGATGTTGCTGCAGCATTAAAGGCAACTATGGATGCTACAGAAGGTGCCTCTGCAGCAGCGAATAAGGCAGACCCATTTATAAAATTAAATAAAGATATTCAAGATTTATATGAAACTCTTGGCACTGCTTTATTACCAGTAATGATAGATTTTGTCAGTTTCTTAAGAGATCAACTTATTCCAGAAATTACAAGATGGGTAAATGCAAATAGAGAACAATTAGTAACTTCGTTAGAACAAGTTTCTGAAAAAGTGTTTGGCCTTCTTGAGGCTGGAATGAAGGTAGATGATTTCTTAAAGAAATTTAACTTAAGCCTTGTAGGTGTTATTTCTGAACTTATAAAATTTGTTGCAGTTCTTAACCTTGTAATTGCTGGTCGTACATTACTTGCTTTAATTACTGATACCGCAAAGTTTGCAGGTGCAGTTGCAATACTTAGTAATAGAGTAACAGCATCTGGCAAAGTTCTTGAATTTTTTACAAAACTTGCTACATCAACTGCTGCTGCAGGCACAACCGTAGGTGTCTTTGCAGCATATTTTGCTACTCTTGGAGCAGGAATGAAAACATTTGCTGCTGGTACAGGCCTTGCAGCAGGAGCAGTTCGCATATTACTTAAAGTATTTAATGCATTCTTCAAACTAAGCCCACTTGGAAAAATCATAGCCCTATTTTATGGCTTCCAATTACTTGCTAAAGGTGTTACTTCCCTTAAAGATAAGTTGTTTGGAACAGAAGAAGTTGTTAGAAAAAAAGTTATTGTTCCTATGCAAAATGCTCAACAGGCTACCATTGATTATTTTAATGCTTGGACTGAAAGAACTGTTCAGCAAAAGAAAGACGCAGAACAACTTGCTCAAATAGAAAAGGATAAACTTGAGGCTGCAAGAAGAGCAGCAGAAATAGCAAAGACTCAGGCTATTAAAGATAGAATTGCTAAGAAGTTTGGTGTAAAACTAACTGATCCTGAGACTCAAGCAAGAATTGATGCCAGAGCAATAGAATTAAATCTGATTAGAAGCAAGAAAAATGCTGAAGCAGAGATAATGAAGCAAACTCAAATGCTAAAAGAATTAAATAAGGCTGCTCTTGAAGAAGAAATTAAACTTAGAGAACGCATTAGAGATATTCTTAAGGCATATTCTGATGATCAAAAGGTAGACCAAGTAGAAATTGCAGCACTTGCAAAACTTTGGGGCACAACTTCTGATGCAGCAGAATTATATGTAGAGCAAATCATAGCAGTTTCTGATAATAAGATTAATGATACTGAAATCGCTAATCTTGCAGCAATGTGGGGAATCTCAAAAGAACAGGCTGCTAAGTATCTTGACTTCTTAAAAGTAGTAAGTGATGGAAAAATCTCTGATGCTGAGATAAGAAAACTTGCTGAAAAATGGAACATGACCATTACAGAAGCAACAAAATATGCTGATTTCATTGTAGCCGTTCAAGACAGAGAATTAAATGATGCAGAAGTTGAAAGACTTAAAGAAAAATGGGGACTAACCAATGAGGAATTAACTGCTTATATTCTTGGTATTGGTGCTCCTGTTAAGTATCAGGGAACTATTCTTGATCCCGCTTCAATTGACAAATTAACAGCAGCATGGAATGCAGCATTAGCAGCACTTAATAAGTATAAGGCAGCACTTGGAGGAATTCCTGGTGGCACTCCTGGCGGAACCCCTGGCGGAACCCCTGGTGGCACTCCTGGTGGTACTCCTGGTGGAACACCTGGTGGTACTCCTGGAGGAACTCCTGGTGGTAAGAAGGATGATGGTCTTGGTGGCAGTGTAACTGATTCAGCAGCAGCAGCGAGAGCATATGCAGAAGCAAAAGCAAAAGGTGACATGGAAGCAGCAGCATTGGCTGCAGCAAAAGTTAACCCAAGCGTTATAGCAGCAGCAGAATCTGGAGCAATTGGAGCAGCATCAATAGCAGCACAATTAGCAGCAGCAGAACAGGCATTGCAAAATGAAAAAATTGCGGCAACATATGCAGCATTTAAAGAAAAAGAAGCAAGAGAAGCAGCAGAAGCAGCAGCCAAAGCAACTATTTTTGGTGGCAGTATGTCAGATTCAGCAGCAGACGCTGCAGAAAAAGCAAGAATTAGAGCAATGCAAGGAGTTATGTCTGCTGGAAGTAATACTGGTGGAAACTTGATGGGTGGAGGACCAACAAATATCACTGTAAATGTATCAGGCTCTGTAACATCAGAACAAGACTTAGTACAAACTATCAGAAATGGTCTTTTATCAGCCCAATACAATGGCGATCAAATAACTTTGCAGGCGGTTTAAAATGACCCTACCAGTACTAAAAGTAGAAATTGACTTTTCAAGTGGACCGTCATTCTCATATCCGTTAATTCTTGATAGTGGAACATATGGACTTTTAGATGTTAACACTTTAGGAGATTTTCCTGCAGATGTTGTTGATATTTCTGATATGGTTATGAGATGCTCTACTCGTAGAGGTCGTAACCGTATTCTTGCTAACTTTGAGGCTGGAACTGCGACAGTAGTGCTAAATGATCCTAACTCAGACTTTTCACCATTTAATCCAAGTTCTCCATACTTTGGTAAACTACTACCTTTACGCAAAATAAGAATCTATGCAATTACTCCATTAAACGGAGAAGATGTTCAGGTTAACATATTTGCTGGATATATTACTTCATACGACACAGGATTTTATCAAGGTGTAGATGCAACTGCTACTGTTACATTACAATGTGTTGATGGATTCCGTCTACTAAATAATGTTGCTACTGGTAACTCTCCAATTCCAGGAGCCACAGCAGGTCAGTTATCTGGAGCAAGAGTAAATACCTTACTTAATTTTTCAGACTTTCCAGGCTCAATGAGATCAATTGATACTGGACTTTCTGCTATGCAAGTAGATCCAGGCGGAAACAGATCTTTATTACAGGCAATCCAAACAGTAGAACAATCTGAATTTGGTGCTTTCTTTATGCAAAGATCTGGACAGGCAGCGTTTTTTGATCGTCAGACAGTATCTGAATTAGCAGATGTTACTCCAAGATTCTATGCAGATAATAACGCCCCTGGAAGCCTTCCATATGTAGACCTTGATTTTGCTTATGATGACCAATTAATTTTAAATGATGTTACGGTTACAAGATATGACGATAACATTGGTCCTAATCCTGTACCTCAAAATGTTTTTGATCAGTTTAGCATTGACACATATTTTATTAAGTCTGGTCAAAGAAGCGATATTCTTGTACAAACAGATGCTGAGGCAGAAAATCAAGCGAGAACACTACTTGCTGCTCGTAAAAATGCTAACCTAAGAATTGACTCAATGAACTTGACTATATCTGGTGATGATGATGAAGATAGGGTGCTCATTAATCTAACATCAGATATTTATACTCTTGTTATTGTTTCAAAAACAATGCCAGGAGGAAGTCTTGTTACTCGTGAGTTATTTATCCAAGGAGTTCAGCAAGATATTACTCCAAACTCATGGAAAATGAAGGTTCTAACAGCAGAGCCAATAATCCAAGCATTTATCCTGGATTCAGCAACTCAGGGTATTCTTAATAACAACACACTATCATACTAACATAAGGAGAAAACAATGCCTACAGGCAGTCCAAACGCTGGTTATCTTACCTTCAATACAGGTGATGTATTAACCGCAGCACAGGTTCAGTACAACCTGCAGAATCAGTCAATCATGTACTTTGCAGATGCTGCAGCGAGAGATGCTGCTCTGACAGTAGGTATAAAGCAAGAAGGTATGTTTGCGTATCTGGCTGATACAAACACTACCACCTTTTATAATGGATCAGCATGGGAACCAGTTAACGACCTTAGCAATCCAACACTTACTTCACCAAAAGAGGTAGTTGATAGAACTGCTACCGCAACAACAACTACTGTAAATGTTAATGTATTAACTGCTTCTGTAAAAATTAATACTTTGGCTGCTACAGGACACTTTACGCTAAATGTTACAGGAAGTACTGCTCCAGCAGTTACTTTGGATTCAGTAATGTCAATTGGAGAACAACTTTCTGTAGTATTTGAATGTTTAAATGGTGCAACTCCATACTATGCAACAGCATATCAGGTTGATGGCGTTGCTGTAACACCTAAATGGTTAGGCGGATCTGCTCCAGTAGCAGGAAACGCAAACTCTTCAGATGTTTATGTTCTTACAATTGTAAAAACAGGAGCAGCAGCATTTTCATGCCTCGCTTCATTAAATAGATTTGCTTAATATTTAACTAAGGAGAAAATCGTGGCACCATTATTCAGAAAT
>SXGR01234733.1_pt1 | contig 20221 bp, 15 predicted proteins | sample 3174711 | NCBI WGS metagenome assembly SXGR01 (sample SAMN11356860, study PRJNA531348) | freshwater metagenome | isolation source: freshwater sample F1-60 | place: China: Fuxian Lake, Yuxi | collected 2017-12-25
AAGGACTCAGCGTCGGTCAGGTCATAGATGTGAACGCAGTGACGGAGGGGATTGACGATCAACGTACCTACTGGCAAGGGACCAACGCAGTGCTCAATGACCCAATGGCCGGTCGCCAGAATCCGGCCGCCCGGTAGGTTCTGACGCCCGTTCGTCAACTGACAACCGAGACATTCTGCTTCCAGTCCGGGATGCTGCATCGGCTGTTTCCTTACCTCAACCCCCTCCCAATTGGAGAGGGCAGTGGAGCACTACGGCTTCACGACGGTGCCGTCGGCGCGGCGCACCGTGTCCCAGGCGCCGCCGAACTCGCGCTCGCGGAACGGGTACTTCGCTGCCAGCTTCTCGTTGATGTCTATGCCCAGGCCCGGTTTGCCGTTCGGCCACATGCAGCCGTCTCGGACCTCGGGGCAGCCGGGGAAGACCTCTTTCGTCCTGTCGGCGAAGATGGCGTACTCCTGTATGCCGTAGTTCGTGCAGTTGAGGTCGAGCATCAGGTTCGCCGCGTGGCCGACAGGCGATGTGTCGCCGGGGCCGTGCCAGGCCGTCCTCACATTGAACATCTCGCCCATCGCGGCGATCTTCCTACAAGGGGTGATGCCGCCCATCTGAGAGATGTGGATGCGGATGAAGTCGATGAGCCTGTCTTTGATCATCGGGACCACTTCGTGCGGCGAGTTCCAGAGTTCACCCATGGCCATAGGCGTCGCGCACTGCTGACGGACCATACGGAAGTAGTCGTTGTCCTCCGGCGCGAACAGGTCTTCGAGGAAGAAGAGCTGGTACTTTTCTACTTCCTTTGCCAGCCAGACGCCGAGTATCGGTGGGATGCGCTCGTGGACGTCGTGCAGTATTTCGACGCCGTATCCGAACCGGCCGCGGATGTATTCGAAAAGGCCAAGCGCTGAACGGATGTATGGCTTCGGCTCGAACACACCGCCGGGGTGTGCGTAGAGCTTCTTGTCGTCGTACTCACGTAGCCACGACGTGACCGCTATGGGGCCGGTGGCGACCTGCTCTTTCTTCGAGCGGGCCCTGGCCTTCTTTGCAGCCGCGCCGCGCGTGCCGTATGTGGCATAACCGGGTGTGTCTACCTGGACGCGGATGTGGTGGAAGCCCTTCTCCATGAAGGCCTCCATCTTGTCGCCTACTTCCTCCGGCGAGCCGCCAGACGAGTGAACGTAAACAGGCGCGGCTTCGCGCGCCCTCCCACCGAGAAGGTCATAGACAGGCATTTTGGCGATCTTGCCCTTGATGTCCCACAGGGCCTGGTCGACCCCCGACATCGCGTTGTTCAGGACGCCAGAGTTGCGCCAGTAGGAAGAGACGTAACTCGACTGCCAGACGTCCTCGATGTCGTCCACGCTCTTCCCTACAAGGAACGGCTTGAGGTAGTCCTCGACCGCGGCCTTAACGGTAGTCGGGCGCTGGGTAAACGTGGCACACCCGACGCCATAGAGGCCGGGTTCAGTGGTTTCGACCTTGACGATAACGAGGCGGATGTTGTCCGGCTCGGTGAGGATGACACGGACATCGCGGATTTTGACTTTACTCATATATGTCCTGGAGACGCCCTCGCCTGCTCGGGAGGGCCTGGATGAGGCTACACCGCAGGGGATTGTAGCTGTATGCGGCATATAAGGGTCGAAGCGGACGGTGTGTGCGCCCGGATTCATTGGCTCCTCATATACTCGTGAAGACGAACGGTGTCTTGAACCGGTTTCAACGAGGTCACCAATTGCCTGTCTCACGCAAGAAGGCGCTCGAATACGGCTACAAGCTGATCGAGTTCCCACGCCCGCACATACGCATCACGCTACGTCAGACCAGTTCAGGCGTGTCTGTGCTGCACGGGCGGCGGCTGGTCACTAAGGTCTACCTCAACCGGAGCGGCATGAGCGCAGCTGCCGCGATAGCTGAGGCGATGGGTTTGCCGCTGCCGAAGGTGGGCGGACATGTGACAACACTTGTGTCCAGCGGACTGCTCTACCGGGTCCTCGCGCTTTCACAGCTCGACTTCAAGAACGAAGCCGCGCTTGAGGTGGCCGCGAGACTGGTGGACGAGGCTCGCGACATGCATTCGGGCGGGCGCGACGACACTTAGCACTACGGTATCTAACGTCACGCCACGCCTGTGAATCCTGGCACTAACAGGCCGTCCTCGACCATAGCCGAGATGCCTCGGTCGTCGAGGCCTGTCGCGTGTATCAGCCGCGCTTCGACTGTCCTGTCCCCATGCTCACGGAGCAGAGACATCAAATTTGCCGGCAAGCCGGTCTTCTTCGCGTTGTGGTGGCTGAAGACCTCTCCGCCATCGATATGACACCACGGGGCGAGCCGATAGGCTGTGCTCCTGCCAACGGGTTGCCGGAGACCGGTCGGAGGAGGAGGAGGTAGATCGCCGAGTACGGCGTCCATGTACTCGCCTACCATGCGCTCAGTGCTGAACTCTCGCGCGAGCACAGAACGACCCGCCTCGCGTTCGGCTGCGTCTGTTGCCATCGCGCGCAAAGCAGTGTCTGCCGCCGCATTGGTGTCGCCGTACGGCACATGCGTGATCAACGGGATGCGGGACAACTCCCGCCATGGCCCGGTACGCGAGCAGACTGCGGGCGTGCCGGTAGCTACCGACTCCAGGGGCGCGAGCGGCATGGCCTCGACGATGCTGCCGAGGCAGAGCGTCGCGTCGCCGGCTGCATAGTAGCCAGGCATCTCATCAGTGTTGAGCCACGTGTGCGTCTCGACGTTAGGACCTACTCCGAGTTCGCGCGCCGCGCGGAGCACCGCCGCTGCACCCGCCTCATCGTCGGCCCGCTGCTCCGCGCCGGGCACTGGTATGAGCAGCCTGAAGTTGATTCCGGGCGCAAGCTGCTTCAGTCGCTGGACGGTCAGCATCGCCTCACGAAGCCCTTTGCGGGGATCGAGCCTGTGCGGGAAGAGCAGGATGCGATCGTTCGCCGCTCTGGGCCGAAGCCCTTTTGGCAACTGCGGTGGTGGGCGTTTGGAGGGGACGTCGATTCCATTGCGAATGAGCGTCACCGGTTCCAGGTGCCTGACCGCGCCGACGGTCGCTTCCAGGCACTCCTTGACGTATTGCGACGGGACGATAGTCCGGCGCGCCGGGAATTGGAACGCAGAGACCAGGGCCTCTTCGTAGATGAAATCGTGCAGCGACCGCACAACCCGCCTGTCGGCAAGCGCACCCCGCAGAAACATACCGTCGCCGTGCAGGTAGACGCGGTCGGCCCACGTGGCGCTTTCGTCGATCTCACGCCAGACAACGGCAAGTGGGTGAGGAGCGACCTCGAAAGGCGACGGAAACGCTCCGCGTAGCGGCAGCTCGGCACGAACCTCGACGTTGTCGGCGACCTTGAACCGTAGCCCTTTGCCCTGAGCACGCGAACACAGCACACGCACCTCACTGCAACGCTTGCCCAACTCGGGAAGCAGTTGCATCAGGACGCGCTGAGACCCGCCCTGCACATGGTCGGGGAAGAGCGGCGCGATGGTTATGACCAGGAGGCGCATAAATGGGCCGTCGGCTCTCGGTACGGACCGCTTCATGTCGTGAAACTACCCCGACCGCCGGACGGTGCTAAGTTATCACCCACCAAAACGAGTCGAACGAGGTGAAGCGCTTGCGACAGGCTGATCGCGTACTCAAAGTCGGGGATATCACGGTCCTTGGTCTATCAGACGGAGTCATGCCGTGCGATCAGGCCGCGCTGTTTCCAGAAACGCCTATGTCCTTCTGGGAACCATATGAATCGCGCTTCCCCGGCAGTTTCATCGGCGGACAGGGGCCAAGCCGCGACAAGAAGTGGTTCAACACGAACCTCGGCGTGTTCCTCATCAAGTCCGCAGGCAAGAGCGTGATCTGCGACACAGGTCTCGGGCCCGAAGCCTCTATGTTCGGAAATCCGGGCAAAAAGGAGCTACTCGACGACATGAAGTCGCATGGCGCAGACCCCGGCGATGTAGACACAGTGTTCCTGACGCACCTGCACGGCGATCACGTAGGCTGGAACCTGCATAAAGACGGTGCGCACTTCAAGCCTGTGTTTCCGAAGGCAAAGTACGCCTTCGGCAAACACGACTGGGAGCATTTCACGCAGCCTGATGTTCTGGCCGGGCGCGCCGGTGAGACCATGCGCAGGTCTGTGCTCCCACTCGAGCCGCTCGGCGCCCTGGACCTGCTAACCGGCGAGCGCGAGCTTGCGCCGGGCGTGACCGCGATACCAACACCCGGACATACTCCAGGTCACATGAGCCTACTCATCTCATCGAAGAACGAGCGCGCTGTGATACTCGGCGACCTGATCGGGTCGGCGATGCAGATAACCGAAACCGACCAGCCGTACTCGCCCGATACCGACGGGCCGATGGGGCGCGCAACGCGGAAGCGGGTCATAGACATGGCCGAAAGGGGAAACATGACAATGATCGCAAGCCACCTGCCAAGACCGGGCTGGGGCAAGCTCGTGCGCTTCCAGGGCCGCCGTTACTGGAAGGGAGGTTGAGTAACGTGACACTACTTTCCGGGAGCGGCACATGACGCAGGAAGAGTTCTTCTCAATAGACACGAAGTCGGTCAAGTGGGACGCCAGCTTCAACCCGAAGTTGGGCGTCGCGCTGAGACGGCTAATGCTGCGCAAGGACCCAAAAACCGGCGCCGAGATCAGGATGATCCGCTACCCGAAAGGCGTCGTAAACCCCGCGCATACACACCCGTGCGGCCACGGCATATTCGTGCTTGAGGGGCAACTGAAAACGCATAAGGGTACGTTTGGCCCCGGGACATGGGTCTGGTTCCCACAGGGCGAGGTGATGGAGCACGGCGCCACGGACGCAGGCGACGTGGTAGGCATCTTCATCACCGACGGCGCATTCGAGATCTGGTACAAGGACTAGTCGCGCGCCGACGTGTACGATTGCGCATCGTATCGTGACAGACCCTGAAGATTCATCCTGTCGAACTCAGCCGACATGTCACTACGGACGGTGCGATGACCAATAGCGGTGTGTTCAAGGCGAAGCGAGTAGCCAACGAGAAGCTCACGGGCTGGCTGAACGACCATGCAGTTATTGTGGAGAACGGCAGGGTCACCAGCGTTGTCGCGCAGTCAAAGCTGCCGTCGGACATTGCGTCGAAGCGCGAAGTGTTCGACCTCGGCGATGTCTCGCTGCTTCCCGGACTGGTGGATGCTCACTGCCACATGCACTGCTCGGCGACTCTCGACGCGCAGAAGCTGATATTCGAAGAGGACAATGCCCGGTTCACGATGCGCGCGGTCAACAACATGCGGCGGGCGCTGCTGGCGGGCACGACAACTATCCGAGACATCGGCGCACGCAACGAGGTGGCATTCCCGGTGAAGGCCGCGATCGACGCTGGCGTAATCCCCGGACCGCGCCTGATCTGCGCCGGCACCCCGATCACGATCACGGCCGGTCACTGCTGGATGTTTGGGACCGAGGCCAACACTGTCGAAGAGGTCCAGGTGGCAGTGCGTCACCAGGTCAAGCTCGGCGCCCGCGTCATCAAGATAATGGCGACAGGCGGGATGTTTACTCCGACGGCGAACCCCCGGCAGACGCAGTACTCGGCAGAGACGCTCAGAGCGGCTGTGAAGGAGGCTGAGCGCCACCACGTTGTTATTGTGGCGCACACGCTTTCCGCAGACGGCATAAAGAACTGCGTAGAAGCGGGAATCCACCAGCTTATCCACGCCCGTTGGCTTGACGCCGACCCAGCGAAGGGTGTGAGCTATGACCACAAGCTTTCAAAACAGATGGCTGACCGCGGCATCTGGGTCGACCCGACGATCGGGCACCACCTGCTGGGCAAAGAGGCGCGCAAGCCAACGAACACGCCCGAGCCACTTAGGCATTGGTCCGTACAGTCGCGCCCCGTTTCCGACGAAGAGCACTTCGAGACGATCAACAGGATGCACGAGGCGGGTGTGCGCTATACAGCAGGCCTCGACATGGGCATGCCCTTCGCCGATCACGCAAAGTCGGCAGCCAATGCCTGGGCCTACGTGGAAGAACTCGGGTGGGACAACTGGAAGGCGATCAGGTCAAACACGGCGGACACCGCTGAAGCACTGAGGCTGGAGTCAGAGGTCGGACGCATTGCCAAGGGGATGGTCGCGGACCTGGCTGCTTTCAAGGGCAACCCGGCGAAGCAGATACGGGACATGGATTGCGCCGACTCGGTCGTGCAGGGCGGGCGCGTGGTGAAATTACGCGGCGAAGCGCTGGTGTAGTCGGGTCCCGCTATCGGGCTGCCGAGACGACTACAGCGAGCAGGCATACGGCGATCATCGCAATGATTGCGACATTCGTCAGGCTGGTCCCATTCTGATTCTCGGCCGCAACCGAGACCGCAACCGGCAACCGATCGTCGCCGACTTCGCTATTGGTCGGTTCCAGAGAATTCTTCAGAGCGAAATAGTCTTGTGGCATAGCTCGTACTCTGCTGTAGGTGGACGCCTGACCGGAACGGTGGGTATGCCTACACCAGTTGCAGCTATCCGCCATTGGACTCGTCGGCGATGGTGAGCCTTACGGCTTGCTCTGCCTGAATCGTTCAGGTGCTAACCTCTGTCCGCGCCTCCGGCGCCATGAATTCGAGTTCGTGTTGCGGTCAGTTTGCGTCAGAGAGTGTCTATGCCAAAGGTATTACGGGCGCTCATACACGGCTCCGGCTTTGCGGGGCAGGGCCACGCGCAGGCATTGCGCGATTGCGGTGTGGAGATCGCTGGCATGGTGAGCCGCACACAAGGCGTGGTCGAAGATGTCGCGCGCAAGATGTCTATTCCGTATGCAGGCACCGACTGGCTGCAGGCGCTTGAGGCTGTGAAGCCGGACATCGTGGCGATCGGCACGCCGGGCGGACCTCACTACGACGCCGTTATGCCGGCCATTGCTCGCGGCTGCGACATCTATTGCGACAAGCCCATCGCCGTGAACGCGCACCAGGCAAGGGAGATGTACGTCGCGTCCCGTAAGGCTCGCGTACGGACCGCTTTTGCCGCGTCTTTCAGATATCAGCCGCACGCCCTGCTCGCCAAGGAACTCGTTGCGCAGGGCGCGATCGGCGAGCCGTGGGAAGCGGAGTGCATTTCTCACTACAACCTGAACTTGCTGATCCCGTTTGGCTGGTCACACCGAGTCGACCTCGGCGGAGGCAGGCTTGCAAACAACTTCACACACAAGCTCTCGATAGTCGAGCACGTGCTTGGAGGCCAGCTCTTCTCGGTCAACGGCGAAGCGCGGAACGACATGCGCCGCGCACCCGTCGTCGAGGGAGTGCACGACTTCCGGGAGCGCGATAAGTTCTCACCGAAAAGTCAGCAGGATGCGAGCGAATGGCGCGAAGTGGACTCGGAATGGTCCTACACCGTAATGGCACGTGTTGTGCCCGCAGCGACGCACTTCCAGCCGGTCTCGGTCATCTTCAAGCACGGCGCACTGCAGCCGAGGCTCGATCCTGACTACGTCGCCTTTTACGGGTCAGAGGGGGCAATCCACATAACGGGCTCCTATGCCACAGGGCCGGTGCGCGTGAAGAAACGTAGCGGCGAATGGGAAGAGGTCCCGATGCCAGTCCGGATTACTGACTCACTGCCCAGGATCAAGGACGACACCCAGCGCAACTGGACGCAGCTTGCCCGGGAGTTCGTCGCACACATCGAAGGCCGTGGCTATTCGGGGTATCAGACGTTCCGCGAAGGCTGGATCTACCAGGAGACCATAGACGCCATCCGCAGAGGAGATGGCTGGTTCATGTTGCCTCAAGACGCATAACGGCTGCTCTCCGTCGGCAGCGATCTTGGTTCGACCGAAGCCATGTGTGCGACACTTGCTGTGTGCAACGTCGTTTGCGAATGCGGCGACCCACTTCATGCAGTGCACACGGATGGCGGACTTGCGATCTAGAAAACGACTGCTCCCCATCGCCACCCTGACCGGGCTAGTCGTCGCGGTCATGCTTACGGGCGCATGTTCCGGCAGGACCGAGACGCCAGTCGCCGCCTATTCGAGCATCTTCGCGTACCGCTGGTACGAAGGCCTTGGGCAGATTATTGAAGATGAGCGGGTTGATCCTCCGCAGGCTGCCCGGATCTACGCTTACACAGGCGTTGCTCTGTACGAAAGCCTGGTGCGCGGTATGGCTGGCTACACCTCGCTCGAAGGCCAGCTCAATGGCTTCGGCGAACTCAACGACCTTGGCGAGGTTCCGGAGCCCATCAAGGGCGCCGAATACCACTGGCCCACGGTAGCGAACGCCGCAATAGGCGAGGTGCTCCGGGGCCTGTTCTCGACGGCGTCGGTCGAAGCGCTGCGAGATATCGCTGAGCTGCGCCGCGAAGGGGACGACCTGTTCGAGGGCACTTTCATCGCCAACGACCCCGCAACTCAGGACGATGAGGAAGAGCAGATCATCACGAGGTCGCGTGCCTTCGGATCCGCGATGGGCAATTTCGTATATCAGTGGTCCCTCGGCGATGGCTACACAACGCTGCGAGACTGCGACTACCCGGTGCCGTCCGGGTCCGGGCTGTGGGAACCGACCCTGCCCGCTTTTGCCGAGGCCCTCGAACCCTGCTGGGGGCGTATGCGTCCGTTCGTCCTCGACAGCGCGGACGAGTTCCTCCCCCAGCCGCCTACGCCCTATTCGGCGGCCACGGGCTCTGCGATGCACGACATCGCGAAGGATGTCTACGACACCCGGAATGGCCTGACTGACGACCAGCGGGAACTAGCACTCTATTGGGCAGATGTCACAGGCGAATCACCCACCCCGGCCGGGCATTCATTGGCGGTCGTGAGCCAGGTGCTGTTCGACGTTGAGTACCGGCTTGATGTGGCAGCAGAGGCATACGTAAAGGTAGGCCTGGCTGTCGCCGACGCCTACATATCCACGTGGAACACGAGGTACCGGTACAACATGCTGCGGCCTATTACGTACGTCAACAAAAATATAGACCCGGATTGGTCACCTCTGATCAACACGCCAGCGTTTCCTGAGTACACGTCCGACCACGCTGCCCAGGCAGGCGCTGCGAGCGTCGCTATGACAAGCGTGTTCGGCGCAAGACCGTTTTACGACGAGGTCTACGAGGACCGCGACCTCGACCCGAGGCCGTTCGTGAACTTCGATGGATGGGCAGAGGAGGCCGCGTTATCGCGCCTTTACGCAGGTATACACTACCGCCCATCGACCGAAGCAGGCCTCGCCGAGGGGCGGGCTGTTGGCAACAAAGTACTGTCGCTGAAGTTCCTGGATTAGCCCGGCCCGCACTCGACTCGCAAACGGACAGCAGGACCACACGCGTAGGCAACTAGACCATGTCCAGAAAATGTCATCGTGAACTCGTTTCAGGATCCGCGTCAAAATTGGCCGGACTCATTTCTCGGTGAGCACTGGGGATGCGTGGCCGCTGCGCCAGCAATACGACTCGGCAAATAACACACAGGAGCAGGCAATTGAAGATCACCAAAATCGATGTCTTTCCGGTCGACTCTGGCTTCAACCCCAAGCGGATCTGGCTCTTCTGCGCCGTAAGCACCGACGAGGGCGTCACCGGTTACAGCGAGTTCGGCAACAGCGGCATTACGAACGGGCTGATCGGCCTTGTACAGGACGCCGCCACGACGCTTATCGGCAAGGACCCCACATCAGTGGAGAGGCACTACACCGACCTCTACCGCAAGTTCAGGGCCGAGCCGTACGGCGCGACGACCATGGCGATCGCGGGCATCGAACTGGCGCTATGGGACCTGGCAGGCAAGGCGGCGGGCGTGCCGGTGCACAAGCTCATGGGCGGCCCGCACCGCACCGAGCAGCGCGTCTACTGGTCGCACCTCGCTACGTACCGGCCCAACAACCACGAACTTCTGGGCGCCAAGCCGCTCCGGACAATGGCAGACGTCGCGCGCGCCGCAGCCGAGTGCCCGGCGGCGGGATACGACGCGTTCAAGACGAACATCATCTGGCCCGGTAACCCCGCCAGAGTAATCTCCGTCGGGGAGAACGGGCCACACGACCAGGTCGCGACGCGCGACATCCGCAAGCAGGCGGTCGCGCAGATCAAGGCGATGCGCGAAGCAGTCGGCCCGGACATCGACATCCTCCTAGACATCAACGTGAACTTCAAGCCGAGCGAGGCCGAACTGCTGGCAAAGGATCTGGAACCGTACGGGCTGTTCTGGCTGGAGATAGACAACCAGTCGCCCGAAGCGCTGCGTCAACTGCGTGACAGGACGACGATACCGATTTGCTCCGGCGAGCAGCTGTTCTCGATGCGGCAGTACAAGCCGTTCTTCGACAACCTGTCGATGCACTCGGTCAAAGTGGACACGCAGTGGCAGGGGTTCTCGGTGGCGAAGAAGGTCGCAGACCTCGCGGAGCTATACGAACTGAACATCGCCCCGCACAACTACAACGGCCACCTGTCGAGTTTCCAGAGCCTGAACCTGTGCGCCAGCGTGTCGAACGTGCGCATCATGGAGTCGGACCCGGAGCAGACGCCGTTCCGCGACGAGCTATTCACCGTGCTGCCGTCGATCAAGAACTCGATGATGAAGATACCGACCGGCCCCGGCTGGGGTACGGAACTGAACGAAAAGGCCGCGAAGAAGTACGCCTGGAAGGGATAGGCGGGCCAATCAGTCCCATGCCCGCGGCGGCAGAGTGTGGTCTGTCCCTACCTGTACTCGTTGGCCCGGTCCGCAGGACGGCCCGCGCTCCAGTACCTGCCCCAGTCGGGCCGAGAGCCATCGATATCCAGGAACCCGTACTCGTGAGCGAGTTGCCAGTAAGACTGCGCCATGCCGTTCCACCGTGCGACGAACGGGTCCATCGCAAGTGCGGCTACACCGTGGGGCGTCTGTCAGTTCCTCCGACTGCGCCAGCTGGATATCAAATGACCTCGCTAGATCGCGGAAGAACGAGCCACGGTAGATGCCATCCTTGCCGCCGGTGATAGAGATGTGCGGGACGGTTTGAGTGGTACCTTAACGCAGTGCCTGCAAACAAGACATTCGATCCAATCCGCTTCGAAGTAATCCGCAACGCGCTTACTCAGGCCACGGAGGAGATGGCCGCAACTCTTCGCAGGAGCGCGTACTCGACAAATGTGAAGACGCGGCAGGACTTCTCTTGCGCGTATTTCGACCGCAACCTCCGCTGCATCGCGCAGGCCTTCTCGCAGCCGGTGCACCTAGGGTCGTTCGTCCGTCACGTCCCCACTGCAATAACACGGTTTGGCCCCGAACGCTTTGCTGAAGGCGACATGGTGCTGTCAAACGACCCGTACGGCGGCGGAGTGCACCTCAATGACATTACGCTTATCGGCGCCGTGCACCTGGAGAAGCGGCTCGTGGGCTACGTCGCGTGCCTGGCGCACCACGTGGACGTGGGCGGCGGAGCGCCGGCGTCCGTCGGCGCGTTCCAGGAGGTGTTCCAAGAGGGGATCATAATCCCGCCGGTCAAGCTGGTCCGCGCCGGCGAAATAGTGCCGGATGTGTTCAGGCTCATACTCGCCCAGATACGTTCGAAGCGCGAGACGGCGGGCGACTTCCGGGCGCAGGTCGCCGCGAACAAGACAGGCGTGAAACGCATACAGGAAGTCATCACGCGGTACGGGCAGGGCGAGTTCGACCGCTACCTCGACGAAATAGTCGACTACACCCGGCGGCGCACACAGGTCGAACTGAAGAAATTCCCGCGCGGTGTGTTCAAGGCGGAAGGATCGGTCGATACCGACGGCTTTTCGCCCGACGCGGTCAAGCTGGTAGTCAAGGTGACCGTCGACGACACCGGCGTCACGTTCGACACAACCGGCAGTGACCTCCAGCGCCGCGCGCCCGTCAACTCGACTTTCGCGCAGACGTTCTCGGCCTGCGCGTTCGCACTGCGCGCGCTAATGGATAAGGACCTGCCCGTGAACCACGGGTTCTACGAGTTCGTCCGCGTCATCGCGCCCGAAGGCAGTGTCACGAACTGCAAGCACCCTGCGCCCGTGGTGGGGGGCTGGGAGACGCACGTCCGTCTGAACGACCTCATCTTCAAGGCCCTGTCCGAAAAGATGCCGGACCTTGTCTGCGCCGGAACAAAGGCCATGCAGTGCCACGCAGGTTTCGGCGGCCTGCGCTTCCGCCGCCGCAACTCGAAACCCACTCTGACAAATAATGGGACTTCCGGTCCCCTCTCCCAACGGGAGAGGGTGAGGGTGAAGTCCGACCACAATGACGGCGTTGCTCGGCTGGACCCGCCCGAGTACTACTGCTTCCTCGAAACAATCGCAGGCGGGTACGGCGCGCGGTCGAGGTCGGACGGCCCCGATGCGGTGCAGACCCACGGACAGAACACAGAGAACGCGCCCATCGAGGAAACGGAGAGCAACTACCCGGTCCAGATCGTCCGGTATGCGCTGGTTCCTGACTCTGAGGGCGCGGGCAAGTACAGGGGCGGCCTCGGCCTCCAGCGCGACTACCTGTTCCCCGAGGCGGCGACGTTCACCGTACTGGCGGACCGCGACAAGGTCGGCCCGCATGGCTTGGCAGGCGGGTCGCCGGGTAGCGTATCGGAGTACCTCCATATTCTTGTCGGTGGAAAACCACGACGCCTCATTTCCAAGACAACGGTCCAACTCAATGCCGGCGACATCATCAGCTACCGAACATCTGGCGGCGGTGGCTACGGCATGCCGCGTGAGCGCGACCCCCGCCTCGTCCTGAAGGATGTCCGCGACGGCAAAGTCAGCGCAGAGCGGGCGCGTGGTGTGTATCGGGTCGCGGTTGAGGCGGGGTCGCTGACTGTCGACGAAGCAGCGACTTCGAAATTGCGCAAGAAGGCGCGCACGCAATGAGTGACCTGAGGCCATTCGAAGGCAAGGTTGTAGCCATCACCGGCGGCGGCGCTGGCAACGGTCGCGCAACCGCCGTCCGGCTGGGCAGTGACGGTGCGGCTGTGTTTATCAGCGACATAAACCCGTCGTCACTAGAAGATGCGTTATCTGACCTGAAGCGCAAGGGTATAGACGCGGCTGGCGGAGTGTTCGACGCATCAAAGGCCGCAGACGCGCAGCGGTTCTTCGGCGCGGTCGTCCGTCAGTACGGCCGTCTCGACGTGTTTGTGAACAATGCAGGCGCGTTGCGCGCGCAGCCGTTCTTGGAGGTGACCGAGCAGACGTGGGACTGGACGATGGACCTGAACCTGAAGGGCGCGTTCTTCTACATGCAGGAGGCCGCGAAGGTGCTGATCGCCCAGGCCCACGCGCCGTCGGCCGGACACCCCAGTTCGCCGAAGGCTTCCGGAGCGATCGTCAACATAGCGTCGGTCGCGGGCATCCAGGGCGGCGCGACACTTTCGCCGCCGTACGCCGCTGCGAAGGCTGCGCTCATCAATCTGACCAAAGTGGCTGCGGCTCGTGTGGCGCAATACGGGATAACCGTAAACGCTGTGGCGCCGGGGATCGTGAATACAGCGTTCAATTGGTCGCTCGACGAAGAGCTCGGGCAGAAGAAGCTTGGTATGAAGCCGGGAGCACACTTCGAGAGCCGGTGGAAGCCTGTGCCGCTGGGCCGCGTCGGCGAGCCTGAAGATGTTGCCAACGCCGTGGCGTTCCTGGCAAACCCGGCGTCGGATTACATAACTGGCGAAACGATAGTCGTCGCCGGCGGGCTTGTGACGCGGTAGCTATGGCCTTCTCCCGACGGGAGCGGGTACAGAGTGAGGGGATACCGAGACAAATTGGCGACATCGTTCGACCCCATACGCTTCGAGGTCATAAGGTCGGCCCTCGTGCAGGTGACCGAGGAGATGGCGGCGGCTCTGCGCCGCAGTGCGTATTCGACGAACATCAAGACGCGGCAGGACTTTTCGTGCGCGTTCTTCGACAGCCAGCTGCGGCCTGTCGCCCAAGCATTTACACAGCCGGTGCATTTGGGGTCGTTCGTCGAACTGATACCACGCGCCGTCCGGTCGTACGGGCCAGAGAACATGGGGCTGGGCGACATGGTCGTCGTCAACGACCCCTATTCCGGCGGCAGCCACCTGAACGATGTGACGGTGCTCGCTCCCGTATACGTCCCCTCTCTCTTGAAGCGAGAGGGCAAGGGTGCGGGTGCAAGAGCCGCGAAACGGAATCCTTCGGCAGGCTCAGTGCGAACGGCCGCGCCTGTGCTGGTCGGGTACGTCGCGTCACTTGCGCACCACGTCGACGTTGGCGGCGGCGCGCCGGCGAGCATCGGCCCGTTCCAGGAGATCTATCAGGAAGGCATCATCATCCAACCCGTCAAGCTCGTCGAGCGGGGCGAGATAGTCGACGATATATTCCGGCTGATCATGGCCCAGATCAGGTCGAAACGCATCACCGCGGGCGACTTCCGGGCGCAGGTGGCAGCCAACCTGGCGGGCGTGCGGCGGATAACCGACATGGTCTCGTCGCACGGCCTCGACACTTTCAACGAGTACATCGAGACGCTCCTCGACTATGCCCGCCGCCGTACCGCGGCCGAAATTGCAAAGCTGCCACGCGGCACGTTCGAGGCCGAAGGCATGCTCGACTTCGACGGGTTCACCGACCAACCAGTCAAGCTCAAGGTCAAGGTGGTAGTCGGCGACGCGCCGGTCGGGCAGGCGAAAAAAGGCGAGGCGGGCATCTACTTCGATTTCACCGGCTGTGACCCTCAGCGCCGAGCACCGGTGAACTCTACGCTCGCCATGACATTTTCCGCCTGCGCATATGCCCTCCGCGCGCTAATGGACAAGGACTTGCCCATAAACCACGGCTTCTACCAGTTCGTGAAGATGAATGCGCCGCAGGGGACAGTTGTGAACGTGGTCCACCCCGGCGCAGTGGTCGGCGGGTGGGAGACGCAGATCAGGGTCAACGACCTTCTTTTCAAGGCCCTGTCGCAGGCGGTGCCTGAGTCAGTAGCAGCCGGGTGTAAGGCGATGATGGCGCAGGCCGGTTTCGGTGTGATCGACCGCACGTCGGGCGAGTACCACTGCAACTACGAGGCGATCGGCGGAGGTTACGGCGGTCGCGCGACGAAGGACGGCCCCGATGCAGTTCAGGGCCACGGGCAGAACACCGAGAACGCGCCGGTCGAAGAGGTTGAGATCAACTTCCCCGTACGGATCAGTCGGTTGTCGCTTATCGAGGACTCCGATGGCCCAGGCAAGTTCCGCGGCGGACTGGGGCTGCGTCGCGACTATACGTTCCCGAACGATGCGGCAACGTTCACCATCCTGTCCGACCGCGACCGCGAAGGGCCGTGGGGGCTGTTTGGCGGACAGTCTGGTAGGAAAGCGTATTACATCCTGAACCCTGACGGGCCGGGTAGGCCGAAACCGCTGACATCAAAGTGCGTCGTCCACCTCAAGCCCGGAGACACCGTGAGCTTTCAGACCCCGGGCGGCGGCGGTTATGGCCCGGCCACTGAGCGCGACCCGCTACTTGTGCTGAAGGACGTTCGCGACGGCAAGGTTAGCCTGCAGCGTGCCCGCGACCTGTACGGCGCAGACGTTGACCCCGAGGCGTGGACGGCGGGGCGGGTGCGGTAGAGCCCGACCATCCGACGGACCACGGCACATACGATCTGCAAGCTGAGTGCTACGGGACAACCGTCAGAGTGATCTGTCGACCGGTGTTTCCGTTGCCGTTCGTTGTATTCGTGAACAACACGACGCCTCCGTACGTGCCACTCGGCAGCTGCCACGCGTCAGGGTTGATGGACACGGTTACGGAGACCGCAATTCCGGTGACAGGTATGGTGCCGAAGTCCGGTGTGACGGTCACCCATGACGGGTAGCCGGTCGCCGTCCAATCGAAAGCCGTCGCGCCTGTGTTCGACAGCGCATAGACCTTGCTGGCAGGACTGAATGGGCCCCCTGATAGTCCCGACGAAACGAAGCCAGTAGCAGGCGCGACCTTGAGCGTGCCGTGCGGTCGCACTTTGACCTGGACGGAGCGGGCGGCGTTTCCGTTTCCGTTCGTTGTGTTGGTGAACGACACTGCGCCTGTGTACGAGCCTATCGGCAGCGCCAAGGCGTCGTCGTTGACTGTCACCGTCACGTTGACTGGACCGCCATTGGCAGGGATGGACCCGCTATCAGGTGTCACCGTAACCCATGACGGGTAGCCGGTCGCTGTCCAGTCGATGGGCGTCGCCCCCGTATTCGAGAGCGTGTAGGACTTGCTCGCAGGACTGAATGGACCGCCCATCGGGCCCGATGAAACGAGGCCACCGGAAGGGGCGACTTTGAGCGTTCCAAATGGCCGGACAACAAGCCGGACACTACGGCCTGTGTTGCCGATGCCATTCGTTGCGTTGGTGAACACGACTGTACCGGTGTACGTTCCGGCGGTTAGTGAATCGGCATCCGCGTCGACGGACACCGTCACGTCGACCGGACCAACTCCGGGGCCGAGCGTCCCGCTCGATGGCGTCACAGTCACCCAGGCGGGATAGCCGCCTGCCGTCCATTCGATAGCTGTCGCCCCCGCGTTTGACAGCGTGTAAACCTTTAGCGCCGGACTGTGCGGCCCTCCGGGCAGTCCGGTTGCGACGAGGCCATTGGTCGGAGCGACCTTGAGCGCGCCAGAGGGCAAAAGGACATTTAGCCTGGCGCCGCGGCTGGTACTGCCGTTGTTGTTGGTAGTGTTAGTGAAGTAGACCGTGCTGTTGTAGAGCCCAGGTGCCCGAGTCAACGCAGCCGAATTCATCGATACTGTGACTTCAACTGGGCCCGTCCCAGCGGAGAGCGAACCGCCCGCCGGAGCAACGGTCACCCAGCTCGGGTAACCGGTGGCCGTCCAGCTGATGGGTGTCGGGCCTGAGGCGGACAGCGTAAATACCTTGCTCGGAGGACTGAATGGTCCTCCCTGTAGCCCGGACGACACCAGCCCGTCGTCTGGTGTGACAAACAGCGTCGCTGGTTCGATGACTTCGAGTTGAATTCCGACTCCGACCTGACCTTCGTCGGGGTCATTCGACCACACTCGAATGGTGTCCGAGTAAATACCGGGACCTACGCACTCTTCGTCGATAGAAAACTCGACCTCGATCGCTGATGAGGGGATGAGTGTGAATGGACCCGACGTCGACGCATCCAGAGTCAACCAACAGCTCTCACCTGCGACATCGATGCCGGCTATCTCCAGGTCGGCTTCCCCCACGTTCGTGATAGTGAAGCGCTCAGGGTGGGCATACATGGTCCGTATGCCATCGATGTCATCCGCGCTCAGGGACATGCGCGGCGTGCCCCAGGAGTAGGTTGTCGCCATTACGGAGCCGGGAACGTCGGAGTGCCCGAGCCCGAGCGCATGTCCGATTTCGTGTAGTGCGACGTTATATACGTCGTCGTCGAGTGCCCACGTTTCTGAGTCATCAAAGTGAACATCTCCGGCCGTGGGCTCGAAGCTCTGCGGCGGCGGAATGAACCCGTGAGCGATGACAGCGCCGGGTCCGTCAAACGGCACGCCGTCTCCATGCCCGCCAGTCGCCCACCCGAACTCGATCGTTCGAGTTGCGCCGGCGACCGAGGTTTCCGTGAATTCGACCTCGACAACCTGAGACCACGCGGCGAGAGCGGCGACAACCTCCTGGTATTCGATCTCGCCTACAAGGTCATCAGTGCCGGTTGCGAACCTGTAACTGAGCTCTGTTGTACCGAGCCCAATTCCGTCCCACCCATAGCTCGACGCCGCAAAATTGGCGACCGGCCCGTACGGTGTCTCAGGTTCTGAAAAGAACAAGACAGACTCGCCCTTTAGGAGACGGTCATCGGCCCTGGAAATCCATAGTGTCTCGTCGGCCTGCGCCAGTGCCCTGAACACACCGGGCTCGCCTGAAACAAGTCGCAGCAACGCAGGAATATCAGACCCTTGCTGGATTGCCCCCCCCCGCCTTACGGACAACGGCGTTGAACCGGCCTGCGCGTACATCAGAGAAGTGCTCGACCATCAGCGTGACCGAGGCACCGTCAATGGCCCCTCGCAGTATCGCTTCGGCGCTGTGACTGATCTTGTCGGTCATCTGGAGAGCACTGATCGACTGAAGTCCGTCTATAGTCCTCGCATCGAATGACTCTGGGACTGAGACTATGATCGTGTCGTCTCGTACATAGCCCAGCGGGATCAGACCTGCGGCAGTCAGTTCCGAAACCGGCGGAAGCTCCGCGAACTCGACAACCGCGTGCCTGCCTTTCTGCGCCTCTATCGCAAGTGGAGTAGGGCCCACACCCGGCGGTATTCCTGCGTCTCTGCCTATCCGAGGTGGCCGCGGCGGGCCGCTCTCCGAATGCAACGACTCCGAACCTGTTCCGATAACGCCCACCGCGTAGCGCACGATGTCGAATGACGCTGGACTTACATCAATTTCCGGATAGAGAAGAACCAGTGACAGACGGCCCGACGCAACGCTGAAGACCTCGGTATTTTCGTCATCTTCTATCATGGCCCAGATGTAGTAGGTACCTTCGGAAACGCCGGTCGTGTCCCACGCGAACTGCCCTCCAGCGCCGTCGGCATCCTCCTGTAAGTCCTCTGCAATCCATGTGTGGTCGAGGCCGCAGTCCGTGCAGTCGTCAGGGTCCACGGCGAGCGCGATCTGAGCGTTGTCGTCGGGGTCCGAGTCGGTCCACTCGATACTGATTATTGATCCCGGCGAGGAGGTAATGTCTACTGTCGGCTGTGTCAGGACGATGGTAGGGGCAATGTTTGAATGGTCGGACCCGACGGCCCACGGCGCGGAGGCCGACCATGCTCCCGTCAGCACAGCAGCCACAAGTAGGAAGACTCGGACGATCCGCAACGCGAACATAAGAAGGGCTCGTGCCGTGGCAGGAAATGGGCCTCGACAACGTTGGGCAGGGTGAGAGGTGCTGGAAGGTCTGACGCGCCGCCTCGATACTCGCGCAGCCCCAGTGACGAGGCAAGGCCAGTACCATCTCGCGATTCCTCGCGCCAAATGTATACGGCTCCGGCGCCGGGACGGGTTTCCTGACAAGCCCATATGCCTGCCGCGCGCCGGTTTCTAATGGTCGATCCGGTATCGCGCCATATTCAACCCGCCAGAGAGCGCGAGTCGGTTCCTGTGTGTGAGCGGCCGCGTGTCGCCAGCCTGGGGATCATGGAACGTCGACGAACATATCCATGAACTCGCGGACCGGCATCGCGTCCAGTCTTGCGCTATCACGACATATGTCGGCAATGCGAGCGGCACGATCTGCGCCCAGCCTGTCGGTAAGGTTTGTACGCCATTTCTCGTCGAGGAGCGGCCACGCGTCCCGACGCCGCCGCCTGTGGCCGATCGGGTACTCGACCTCTATTCGGGCAGTGCTGCTGCCCTTGAAAAACACCTGCACAGCATTTGAAATAGCGCGCTTGTCCGCCTCGTAATACTCCCTGGTAAAACGCGAGTCCTCCTGCACGACCATCTTGGCGCGCAGCGCGTCGATGCGTGGGTCGGCGGCTGCGGCTTCTTCGTAGTCATCGGCCGTCAGCCCGCCCCGTATGAGCCCGACAGCCGTCATGTATTGAAGACAGTGGTCGCGGTCCGCAGGGTTATGCAGCGGCCCTGTCTTTGAAATGATCCGGATAGCCGGTTCCTGTGTAGTAATTACAACGCGCTCGACTTGGTCAAGGCGGTCCTTCACCTGTGGGTGCAAACGCACCGCCGCCTCGACCGCCGTTTGTGCATGGAACTCGGCGGGAAAAGAGACTTTGAACAGGATGTTCTCCACGACGTACGACCCGAGCGGTCTCGCCAACTTGACCGGCTGGCCCTTGAACCACACGTCCTGCAACCCCCACTTCGGTGCGGTCAGCGCCGACGGGTAGCCCATTTCGCCGGCGACCGCCATCATGGCCAATCGTACTCCGCGGCTCGTCGCGTCGCCCGCGGCCCACGACTTCCGGGAACCTGTGTTGGGCGCATGCCGGTAAGTCCGTAATGTGGCTTCCAGCCAGGCGTTCGAGACCGCGTTTACCACCTGCGCACGGGTGCCGCCCAGCATCGACGCAGCGACCGCGGCCGACGCTACCTTGACCAGCAGCACGTGGTCTATGCCTACGCGGTTGAATGAGTTTTCAAGAGCGAGAACCCCCTGGACCTCGTATGCCTTGACCGCATAGGCGAGCACGTCTCGGACGGTGAACCGGTGGCCGCTGCGGTCTTGCCAGTCGGCTATCGCAAGCAG
>SXGR01586533.1_pt1 | contig 20220 bp, 27 predicted proteins | sample 3174711 | NCBI WGS metagenome assembly SXGR01 (sample SAMN11356860, study PRJNA531348) | freshwater metagenome | isolation source: freshwater sample F1-60 | place: China: Fuxian Lake, Yuxi | collected 2017-12-25
CCCGCAGCAAAAAACCGCTGCCGGGAAAAATGATCCGAATCGACTTTCAGAAAAAACTCACAGCCTCGAAGCGTGCCTCTGTAGATAATGGTCGGTAATGCTGGACAAAAGACGTTGAACTAAACCGCTCCGCGGGGGCTTGCTTCATCTCCGTTGTCGGATGCGGTTTCTGTTTGTCTCTCATTGTCTCAGATGATGATGCGTTCGATCTCGTCGAGGCTGATGGCGTCTCCGGTGCGGTCGTAGAGCTTGGTCGTTCTGGCCGATTCGTGGGCGGCGAAACGGTATCTTGGCCTTACCACCACGTGCGTTTTCTCCGCGAATACAGGCTGCAGGCAGTAAGTAGCACTAACACCATCGTCCAGACGGTCGCGGCAATGGCCCAGCGGGACATCTCTGGCAAAGCCCAAATTACGCCCGCCGCCAATATCGCTCCACACGTAAGAACTAATACCTCTTGTGCTGCCGCCGCTTCGTGCCACCTGAGTCGGCTGCCGGACTTCGCGACAGCTTGCTCGATGACCTCGTGGACGGCATTGAAGCCACTCATCGAATGAGGCAGCCGAGCTCGCCCGGTCGGTGTGACCACTTCGAGTACCGGACCGACATCGCGAGGGCGGCCCCATGTCGAACCTATCCCTCGGATCTCCTCAAGCTGGCAGGAGCATTCTGTGTCGGGACCGGTTGACATGAATCGACTCGGGGTGTGACATCGAAAGAAAGTGATCGTACCTGCCGAGAAATTGATGCTTACTCGGCGATAGGTCGCCTCGCCGGGTTTTCCGTACTCAGCTGTGATGACTTCCGCGGGAGCCGTTGCAAGGAGTGGTTCGGTTACTGCTTGAGTCGTGAAACTGGTCATTACATCCTGCCATTCTGCCGCGTGTGACGTTGGCAACAAGAGTTGTGGATGGAGTTTACAACGTACTCATTCGCCCGAAGGATCACAATCATTTCATCTGCATCAGTTTCACAATCTCCTCGCGCGGGACGACGCCGACGCGAGAAATCTCGAAACGCTGACACCACCGTTGCTGCGGTTTGAAATCCTCACGCCCGGTGACATCGACATGCGAGTCGGCACGATCATTCAATACGCGCTGCGAGTTCACGGCTGGCCGATCCATTGGACAACGGCAATCACCGTCTGGAACCCGCCGTTGGAATTCGTCGATGTCTAGTTGCTCGGCCCGTATGTGCTGTGGCATCACCGACACACCTTTGAAGCGGTCGGTGACTCAACACGCGTGATCGACGAGGTGAATTACCGGCTTCCGCTCGGCTGGATTGGCAAAGCGATGCACGGGTTGATGGTGCGACGCGACTTGAAAGCGATCTTTGACTATCGCGAGCAGACGGTGAAACGGCTGTTGGAATCGGTGCCGAACACGGCAGCTAATGAAGCGGCCATGACGCGGGCACGCACGGGTTCGTACCTGGCTTTGTCAGAAAACCCACGAGCCGGGAGGCGCTAGCGTCCGGTTTGGAGCGTCGTTTGAGTCTTGAACCGGACGCTAGCGCGTTCCGACTGAATGTCCAATCTGCTTGGAACGCTTCCTAAGCGATTCCTCTTCTTAATGCGGTCTTTCTGAATTCTCAAAAAATGTGAGTAATGTGAGTTAAGACACCGGAATCTTTCCGGTTTGGCAGGAGTGGACGATTTGAACGATTTACGAATCAGCGAATTCCGTCGAATTGGCGTTCGTGAATCAAAACCCCAGCAAGGAGAGTGTGTGATGTTGAATCGAAGGTTTTTCATGAGTGTGGCGGCGATGGCCGCGATTGGTGTTGTCCAAGGATCGGTTTCGACCGCGAATGCCGCTGAGAAGGACATCGTGACGACGGCGGTCGAGGCCGGTTCGTTCAAGACGCTGGCTGCCGCGTTGAAGGCGGGCGGGCTTGTGGAAACTCTGCAAGGCAAAGGGCCGTTCACGGTTTTTGCTCCGACTGATGAAGCGTTCGCGAAGCTGCCTGCTGGAACGGTCGAAACGCTGTTGAAGCCGGAAAACAAAGCTCAGCTCGTGTCTGTGCTGACATATCACGTCGTGGCTGGCAAGGTGGCGGCGGCTCAAGTCGTCAAGCTGAATGCGGCTGCGACTGTGAATGGCCAGCGAGTCAACATCAAGGTTGAAGAGGGCAACGTGCGAGTCGATCAAGCGACGGTCGTGAAGGCCGACATTCATTGCTCGAACGGGATCATTCACGTCGTCGATCAAGTGCTGCTGCCGTCTGGCGACAACATCCCCATGACGGCTGACAAGGCGGGGACATTCAAGACGTTGCTCGCCGCCGCGAAGGCGGCTGGGTTGGTCGAAGTTCTGGCTGGTGACAAGCCGCTGACCGTCTTCGCTCCAACGGACGAAGCGTTTGCGAAATTGCCGGCCGGAACGGTCGAGAGCCTGCTCAAGCCAGAGAATAAGGGGAAGCTGGCGGCCATTCTGACCTTCCATGTTGTGCCGGGTCGTGTGTTCTCCGGTGACGTGCTGAGCAAGAAGGAGCTGAAGACGGTGCAAGGCGGCATGTTGACCGCCGCGATGAAGAACGGTGCGGCGACCATCAACGGTGCGAGACTCGTCGCGACAGACATCGACGCTTCGAACGGAGTCATCCATGTGATTGACAGCGTGATGCTACCCCCGGCTGCGACCGCCAAGACATCGCATGTGGCTCCGGCCAAGGTGCAGTATGTCGCTCACGTTTGCCCGACCTCCGGTCGAGTATCGTACTCCTTGGTCCAGCCAGCGTGCCGTGAGTAACCCGCACTGAGTGTGATGCCCTGTGCTGGGGCTTCTCGGAGTTCCAGCCGACTCCGCGAGAACACCTGAGCCGTCGTTCGGCTCAGGTGTTTTCACGTTTGATGCCGCGACCGTTATCGTCGTTTCCCCGAAGTCATGAAATGTCCGTGTTCGGGTTGGCTCGAATTTGACGTCTCGCGACTTCTGCGATTCAACACTTTAGGTTCTGCCGATGTCACTCGATTCACAAATTCTGACTTCCGCGACTCACATCGAGAACCCAGATGTGATCCTGATTGGCAGCGGAGTGATGTCCGCAAATCTCGCGGCGATGCTGAAGTGTCTGCAGCCGCGACTTTCCATCCAGCTCTATGAAGTCACCGACGGGCTGGCACAGGAAAGCTCAGACGGTTGGAACAATGCGGGGACCGGGCATGCCGGCATTTGCGAGCTGAGCTACACGCCGAAACGGGAAGCCGACGGATCGGTGAATGTCGGTAAAGCGATTGAGATCTTCGAGCAGTTTGAGCACTCGAAGCAGTTTTGGAGCTACGCCGTTGCCACTGGCATGGTGGACAACCCGAAGGAGTTTATTAATCCCATACCGCACCTGAGTTTTGTGCATGGCGATGAGCAGGTCGACTTTCTGAGAGCCAGGCATGCCGCGATGTCGGACCATCATTTCTTCCAAGGAATGGAATATTCGACCGACCGCGCCATCATCGCCAACTGGGCTCCGCTGTTGATCGTAGGCCGCGGCGACGTGCCCATCGCTGCGACTAAGATGAATAGCGGGGCCGATGTGAATTTCGGCGCGATCTCGCGCCGGCTCCTGTACTGGCTTGGTCGGCAAGAAGGTTGCGGCATCGCCTGCGGGCATCGCGTTGTCGGTTTGCGAAAAACAAATGCGGGATGGGAAGTGCGAGCCAAGCATTTGGCGTCGAACGAAGTTCGCACGAACCGAGCACAGTTTGTCTTCGTCGGTGCTGGCGGAGGCAGTCTGCCGCTGCTGCAAATGTCTGGAATCCCTGAAGCCAAGGGACTTGGCGGATTCCCGATCGGCGGACAGTGGTTGGTCTGCAACAATCCCGAGGTCGTCGAGAAACATCAGGCGAAGGTCTATGGGCAGGCGCTCGATGCGGCACCAACGATGGCTGTACCGCATCTCGACACGCGGATGCTCGATGGAACAAAGACACTGCTCTTCGGCCCATTTGCCGCGTGGACGACCAAGTTTCTCCACAAGAAAGGGAGCGTCACCGATCTACCTTTCTCAGTCCGACCAGACAATCTTGTGACGCTCATGAAGATCGGAATCCATAACGTGGGTCTCGTCCGCTATCTCATTCAGCAAGGGACGCAGAGTATGGCCGATCGCTTGAAGGTACTGCATGTCTTCTATCCCGCCGCGCAGGGCGCGGACTGGAAATTGATCGACGCCGGCATCCGCGTGCAGGCAATTAAAAAGACCGACGGCCAAGCGGGCATTGTCCATTACGGCACCGAGGTCATCACGGACGCGAGCCGCAGCATTTCGGCACTTCTCGGCGCATCTCCGGGCGCGTCAGTCTCAGTCAACATCATGCTCGAAGTCATCAAGAAATGCTTCCCGCAACTGCTGGCCAGTTCCGAGGGCCGCACTCGCATGAAGGCGATGATTCCGACCTACGACGAGGACATCAAACTGCCCGGAAACGCTGCGCGATTTCGCGAGGTGAGCCGGCAAGCCGAGGATTTGCTGCAGCTTCGGACACGTGAAATCGGAGTGCTGCGCTAACCAGAAATCAATCACTCTGCTTCTAACGGAAGTCGAGATTCGCCTGTCTCTTGAGGAGATTTCAACATGACGCCACAAGAAAATGATTCGGCGCTGTCCTATCTTGTATTTGGTGCTACGGGTGGAATCGGCGAAAGCCTGTGTCGCCGACTGGCATCGCGCGGGGCGCGATTAACCATTGTCGGTCGCAACATCGAAAAGTTGCAGGTACTGGCCGACGAACTTAAGGCATCTGCCTATCCGATCGACGCGACTCGGTTCGAGGAAGTCGACGCCCGTGTTGAACACGCGATGCAAATACACGGACGGTTGGATGGAATCGCGAATTGTGTCGGATCTTTGCTTCTCAAACCGGCACACTCGACCAGTGAAGCGGAGTGGTTTTCCACGGTCGCGGCGAACTTGAACACTGCGTTCGCGGTCGTGAGAGCCGGTACCAAGGCCATGATGAACGCAGGCGGTTCCATCGTTCTGGTGTCTTCGGCTGCGGCACGCATCGGTTTGGCCAACCACGAGGCGATTGCCGCCGCCAAGGCTGGGGTTATCGGACTGACTCTCTCGGCAGCCGCGACCTATGGTCCTCGCCGCATTCGAGTCAACTGCGTCGCTCCCGGCTTGGTCCGCACGCCGATGACTTCACGACTGACTGCGAACGAAGTCTCGTTGAAGGCATCGACCGCGATGCACCCTCTGGGTCGGATCGGTGAACCGGATGATGTCGCCGCAGCAATTGAATGGCTGCTAAACCCTGAGCAGAGTTGGGTCACAGGCCAAGTGCTAGGGATCGATGGCGGCTTGGGTTCCGTCCGCTCCCGCTAACTTTCGGAGCATCTCATGAACGCAATCTCGCAACGAATTGACACGCCTGCTTGGGGCAGCCGGTGGCTTTCGGCAGCAGTCATCTGCAATCTACTGTGGGGTGTAACGACGATCGCGTTGCCCCGATTGGTGATGAGGCGGTTCACTTCACCCACTTGCCAGCCAGGAATCCCATGTAACTGACCGAAGCGGTAAGGATACAGCCCCACAATAGATCCACCACCGTCACGACCCACGGCCAGTCTTTGACCGTCGCCAGGTTGGTCAGATCATACGTGGCGTACGTGATCAGGCCGAACAAGGCTCCGAGGATTAGCACCTTCTTCGTCGAGCCAGTTTGCAGGCTGGGTACGATGACGAAGACAAGCAGGCCAAACACGAATAGCAGTTAGAATAAGATAGCCGCTGTCCAGTTGGGGGTGCTCCGCATCAGAAAGCCGAGATGCTTCTGATAAAATCCGCGGGCGACCAGAACCAACCAGACCATGTCGATGGCGAAAAAGGCCAGAAGCGTACAGAAATACAACTTGAGATAAAAAATCGGCATCTAATCCTCGGATTCCTGCCCTACGGGTTTAGGTCTTTGTTTTCCACCAACAATGCATACAGAGCGGACGGGGCGAACCGGCTTGATCCTTGGAGCCAGCTTGGTCGCTAGAGGTAGCCAACGATGAGTGTAAGTGACTGGCAAACGCCGATGCCACGCGTCGCCGTGATTGGTGCTGGAATTTCCGGGTTAATCACCGCCAGAACACTCTGTGATCTGGGTTTCGACGTGACCGTGTTCGAAAAGAGCCGAGGGCTTGGAGGAAGGACGGCAACGCGGCGAGTCGATCCAGGGCTCAGCTTTGATCACGGAGCCCAGTACTTTACCGCCCGGGACCCACATTTCGTCCGACAGGTCATGGCCTGGACTGAGCAGAAAATCGTCGCAGATTGGACCGGCCGGATCGTAACCATCGACGGCACCGATGTGCGGCTGAAGACGGATCAGCCCCATCGATACGTGGGCGTACCCGGCATGAAGGCCATTGCTCACCACCTTGGCGCCGACCTAAATGTCCGCCTGGAGACGAGAATCGTCCGACTTCAACGAGTCGGGAATGGCTGGCAAGTCACCGATGCAGCGGGACGGTGTGATGGGCCTTTCAGCCACGTTCTGGTGTCGCTCCCTGCTCCACAGGCGGCCGAATTGCTCGGCGATCATGCGTTGGCCGCCGAGGTGCGAGCCATTCCAATGACGCCCTGCTGGGCAGTGCTAGCCGCTTTCGATGGGCGTGTTGAGGTGCCTTGGGATGGGGCGTTCGTGCACGGTTCGCCGCTGGTTTGGGTTGCTCGCAACAGTTCTAAGCCGGGCCGCGATTACTCCCGCGATTGCTGGGTGCTCCACGCCTCGCCAGAATGGTCGTCGGCCCATCAGGATGTCGAACGGGACACCGTAAAAGCGACTCTGCTCAGCGCTTTCACCCATATCACGGCCTTAGCCGCACTCAACCCAATTCACCTCGACGTCCACCGCTGGCTGTTTAGCGCCACCCCTCTGTCAGTCGATCGGCTGGTGTTATTCGATGATGACGTGGGGCTTGTTGTTTGCGGCGACTGGCTGGCTGGCGGCCGGGTCGAGGGGGCATTCCTTTCTGGAGTTGCCGCTGCTGATTGCCTCCTTCGGCAGGTCAGCATCTCCGCCAACAAGCAACTGCCGACCTGAAATCCGGCCAGGAAAACTGATTCATGACGCGCGTCGCACTCATCTATCCGCATCAACTGTTCGCCGACCACCCGGCACTTGTCGACGCTTCGCAAGCCGTGTTCGTCGAGGAACCGCTGCTGTTCAATCAATACGCTTTCCATCGCCAGAAGCTGATCTTCCACCGCGCTGCGATGATGCAGTTCGCGGCAGGTCTCCGAAAGCGAAGAATAAAGGTTCATTACATCGAAGCGGGCGAGATAGCGGACACGGCAGCGATTGCCGATCGGCTAAAGCAGCTTCAGATTCGTTCGGTGCAATATGTTGATCCTTGCGACGATTGGCTATCGATGCGACTCTCAGCGGCTTTAGAGAAGCAAGGGATCGCAGCTTCCGTGCTCGATGACCCGCACTTCCTCACTCCCCGGTCGGTGATTCGTGACTTCACAGTCGGCAAACAACGCCTGTACTTCACTGGATTTTACATTGCCCAGCGCAAACGGCTCGGCCTTCTGCTGGAGAAGGATCAAAAGCCGGTCGGAGGTCAATGGAGCTTTGACCCAGAAAACCGCAAGAAATTGCCGAAGGGCGTTCCCATTCCGACACTGCGGCACCCTCGCGAGGGGAAATCCGTCGGAGCAGCGAGGCAGTACGTAAGGGCGAGTTTTTCAAAAGCGATTGGTGTGGATGCGGAGTTCGGTTATCCAACCGACCATGCCGGGGCCGCGGCCTGGCTCGACGCCTTCGTTCACGAACGGCTGGCGTCGTTTGGCGACTACGAGGACGCCATCAGTGCGGCGCACGACGTGCTGTTCCACTCGGTACTGACACCGATGCTTAATGTCGGTTTGCTTTCGCCTCGCCAGGTGATCGAAGCCGCGCTCGCTCAGTCTGAACACGTTCCGCTCAACTCTTTGGAGGGCTTTGTCCGTCAGGTTGCCGGCTGGCGAGAATTCATTCGGCTGGTCTACCTGACTCATGGGAGAGAGCAGCGCACCCGCAACTTCTGGGGATTCACCCACGACATCCCCGCCGCGTGCTATGAAGGCACAACCGGCATCGAGCCCGTGGACGCAGTCATCCATCGTGTCCTGCGCACTGGGTACTGTCACCACATCGAGCGGTTGATGATCTTGGGCAACTTCCTACTACTCTGCGACATTGCCCCCGACGCCGTCTACCGATGGTTCATGGAGATGTTTATCGACGCCTACGACTGGGTGATGGTGCCAAACGTTTACGGCATGAGCCAGTACGCTGATGGAGGGTTGATGACGACCAAACCCTACATCAGTGGGTCAAGTTACGTATTGAAGATGAGCGACTTCAAGAAAGGCCCCTGGTGCGCGACTTGGGATGCGCTTTACTGGCGCTTTATCGATCGCCATAGCGATTTATTTGCGGCGAATCCCCGGATGACCATGATGGTGAGAATGAAAGAAAAGCTTGGCAAACGGATGGCCGAGCACCATCGATTGGCGGACGCATTCCTGACCGCACTGCATGGCTAAGCCAGCAGTGACAACCCTGTGGCGGCCGTATTTTCTGAACCATCACGCTAAAGGCCCGGCTGAGAACCCGAAAAGCAAAACTCTTCGGATTTCCACTGTTAACTCAGTCTCGATCTCGCGGTTTAGCTCGTATGGACGATTTGGACGTTTTATTTAAATCGGCGTCGTTCAGGAAATGATCTCGAAATAAGGACTCAAAAAATGAATGACATCGTTGACACGGCTGTGGCTGCAGGCGCTTTCAAGACTTTGGTCGCGGCCGTTCAGGCTGCCGGCTTGGTGGATACTCTCAAAAGTACTGGCCCGTTTACGGTATTCGCCCCGACGGACGAGGCCTTCGCGAAACTTCCTGCGGACGCTGTCGCGGACCTACTGAAACCCGAAAACAAGGCGAAGCTGCAAGGCGTGCTTACTTACCATGTGGTCGCGGGGAAGGTCTTGGCCGCTGATGTAGTGAAGCTGAAATCCGCCAAATCATTGCAGGGCCAGGAGATTACCATTGACACGACGGCTGGAGTGAAGGTCGATGGTGCAACAGTCGTAAAGACTGACATCCTGTGTACCAACGGTGTTATTCACATCATCGACAGCGTGATATCGCCAAAATAACGCTCCACACGCGGTTGCGAGCGAATGGTATCTTTGCCCAGTTCGCAACCGCAGTCGGGGTTGCTGAAGGTTCTTTACTAACTGTTGACTTATCGATTTTTTCTTTGCCTTTTACTTCTGGGAGTTCCACATGACGACTGAGCACACGACTAACTGGCCTAGCCTCGCGATCGGCCTCTACGAGCAACTGACTGGTAAGAATGCGGTCATTTCTTACGAGTTTGTTGACATGCACGTTAAGGTGCCTAGCGGGACAGGATCCAAGGCGGAACACGCGGAGTGGGTCCTGAGCGGGACGTTGAAAATCCGCACCGGAGACGCGGGTCAACTCCCAAACTGAGTATGGCCGGCCAAATTGTTGGGGTGGTCGATGGCCGGCCGATGAGTTTGACTGCAGACGAACAAGACCTTGTTCTCACCGTCCACCACTGGCGGACTTTACGGACGATCCGACGCTGTTCGCGGTCACTTCTGCAATCACTGCATACGTTAGGCACGCGGTCTGACATCCGATTGTTTATTCGGATAAGGTGGCTAGGCAGAATTGAAGTGCATCCGAAACAGCCATTTTGGGTTCGGATGCTCCTTCCTCGTGCGTGATTTCAATGTATACCGGTGGATAAGCAGCGTCGCAGCGGTGGGGATTGCAACATGTCTGGGCTGATCTTATTGACCGGGGCCACAGGCTATGTGGGAGGACGACTATTGTCGCTCCTGAAACAACGGAGCATCCCCGTTCGCTGTATGACCCGGCGAACCGATTCCTTACAGGATTGGGTCAACGCCACCACTGAAGTTGTCCAAGGAGACGTGTTCAATCTCGATTCTCTTCAGGGCGCTCTCGTGGGAGTGGAGACCGCCTATTATTTCGTGCATTCGATGGGAGATAACCGCGACTTCGAATCTCAGGACCGGATCGCGGCGGAAAATTTCGCCAAGGCGGCGACACACGCTGGCGTCCGCCGCATCATCTATCTGGGCGGACTCGGTAATCCCGATGAGTCGCTCTCGAAACATCTCCGCAGTCGACAGGAGACTGGAGATGTTTTGCGAGCCCATCACTCACAGGTCATCGAGTTCCGTGCGTCGATCGTGATCGGTTCCGGCAGTCTATCATTTGAGATGATTAGAGCCTTGGTAGAACGACTACCGATCATGATCTGTCCGCGCTGGGTCCAAGTCGAAGCTCAGCCGATTGCCATAGAAGATCTCTTGGCGTATCTCCTCGGAGCATTGCACCTCCCATCAGTCGCTTCCCAAGTTTATGAGATCGGCGGTCCCGATCAGGTGTCGTACGGTCAGATCATGCAAGAGTACGCCCGACAACGCGGGTTGACGCGGTGGATGATTCCTGTGCCTCTACTGACTCCCTATCTGTCCAGTCTGTGGCTAGGGCTTGTCACCCCCCTCTATGCACGCGTCGGTCGCAAGCTGGTCGAAAGCCTCCGGAATCCGACGCTCGTTTCAAACAACCTCGCGGAGTCGGTGTTCGCAGTGCGTCCTCGTTGCGTTCGCGATGCAATTGCTCGGGCATTGATAAACGAGGATCGGGAGTTCGCTGAAACCCGCTGGTCGGACGCTCTGTCGTCGGCCGGTCAGTCGCAATCTTGGGGCGGTGACCGGTTCGGCTCACGGCTTGTGGATTCGCGTACGGTGACGGTCGCTGTTCCTCCCGACCAAGCGTTCGCAGCGATTCGGCGCATTGGCGGTCGGACCGGATGGTACTACGGTAACTGGCTGTGGTCACTTCGCGGATTCCTAGACCTAATGATCGGCGGAGTCGGTGTTCGCCGTGGTCGACGGGATCCGAACAATTTGCATGTGGGAGAACCACTCGACTTCTGGCGCGTGGATGCTTTCGAGTCAAATCATCGACTGCTTCTGAAAGCGGAAATGAAATTGCCTGGGCGGGCATGGCTGGAGTTCGAGGTCAATCCCTGCGAGCAAGGAAGTACGATTCGACAAACGGCGATCTTCGACCCGTTGGGACTGGCCGGGCTGCTCTATTGGTACGGGATCTATCCCCTGCATCAATTCGTGTTCGCCGGCATGCTGCGGAACCTGGCCCGAGCTGCAGAAGGTTCGGATCGTGATTCTGCACCGTCACACGACATCGTGACCGAGGCGACCGCTTCGGAAGTAAATTTATCGGGGACTCAGCAGTGAGCGAAAGCAGAGGGGTGGCATGAGTCTCTCAACAGACAACTTACAATCGCCGACTTGGGCGACTCGTTGGCTCTGGGCTGCGGGAATCTACAACCTGCTGTGGGGCGCAACGACGATCGCATTTCCTCATTTCCTGTTCGATATCTCAGGCATCAGTCGCCTGAATTATCCGGAAATCTGGCAGTGCGTGGGAATGATCGTTGGCGTGTACGGCATTGGCTATCTCATTGCTGCCGGTGACTCGCGAACACATTGGCCGATCGTGCTCGTTGGGCTGTTGGGTAAGGCCTTCGGGCCGATCGGATTCGTTGTGGCACTTGCACGAGGGACATTTCCGCCGCTGTTTGGCTTGACGATCCTAACCAACGATCTGATTTGGTGGATTCCGTTCGCGATGATTCTTTGGGACGCGGCAACGAATCGGAAAGATGACCAGCGACCCGGCACGTTGCTCCGAAGGCAGTTCGTCAAAGAAAGCTCGATTAACGCACCGCCGGAGGTTGTCTTTGGCTTTCATGAAAGCCCGGATGCGCTGCGGCATTTGATTCCTCCTTGGGAGAAGATGGAGGTCGTCGAGTCCAGTGGGTCACTGAAGATCGGCAGCAGGGTCGTCTTAGGCGGGCGAATCTTGGGGCTGATTCCGATCCGATGGGTTGCTGTTCACACCGAGTACGCGCCGCCTCAGCTGTTTGCCGATCGCCAGGAATCTGGACCGTTCGCTTGTTGGTATCATCGCCATCGGATCCTTGATGATGGCCAGGGTGGAACGGTGTTGCGTGACGAAGTCGAATATCAGACTCCACTGGGACTGTTCGGCCTTTGGCTGGGCGGCTGGTTGGTTCGTCGCAAGCTCGAAGCCATGTTCGCCTACCGCCATGAGAAGACGCGGAGCCTGATCGAATCCGGAAAATGGACGACGGCGTCATCAGCGAGCGAAAGTAACCACTCCGCATGAACCATGATGTTCTGATTGTCGGGGCGGGTCTGTCCGGATTGTGTTGCGCTCGCCGATTGCAGCAGCAGGGTATCCGCTGCCTGGTGCTGGAAGCTTCCGGCGGTGTTGGGGGCCGAATCCGTACTGACATCGTGGATGGGTTTCGCCTGGACCGAGGCTTTCAGGTCTTCTTGACCAGTTACCCGGAAGCAAAGGCGATCCTGGATTATGAAGCGTTGGACCTGAAGCCGTTTCTGCCCGGTGCTCTGGTTCGTTACGGTGGCCGGTTTCACGAACTGACCGACCCCTGGCGGCGACCGTTGTCCGCCATCCGTTCGTTGTTCTCGCCCATCGGCTCCTTCGCTGACAAGTTACGCGTCGCGAGTTTTCGCTCAAGATCATTACGGGGCACCATTGAGGACCGTTTTCGCGACTCCGAAACTACATCCATCCAGGCACTTCAGGATGCGGGTTTCTCACCGTCTATGATTGAGCGGTTCTTTCGGCCGTTTCTGGGCGGCATCTTTCTCGACTCCGAGCTGCGAACTTCCAGCCGCATGCTGAACTTCGTGTTTCGCATGTTCTCGCTTGGAAGTGCTTGTCTGCCCGCAGAGGGGATGGAAGCCATCCCCCGACAACTGGCCGCGGCGTTGCCGTCCGACAGGATCCGGCTGGGAGCCCGGGTGGTGCGAGTTGGACCTGGTGCGGTGACACTCTCCACCGGGGAAGAGCTCCGTGCCAAATTCGTGGTGGTGGCGGTCGAAGGCCGCATGGCCGCGGAACTGCTGGGTGATACCATTTCCCCGACGGGACAGGGCACGACGTGCCTCTACTTTGCGGCACCCTGTCCCCCCATTGCCCAACCGCTGCTCGTCTTGAACGGTGATGGTCGCGGCCCGATCAACAATCTCTGTGTCCCCACAGTCGCCGCGCCTACTTATGGCCCGGGCGACAAGAGCCTCGTCTCTGTGACAGTCTTGGGCACGGGGAACGATCCCGATCGGCTCTTGGCCGAGGTGCGCGAGCAGCTGGGCGAGTGGTTCGGCGCTGCGGTCCAGGACTGGCGTCATGTGCGAACGTATTCGATTCCTTACGCGCTCCCCGCTCAGAGCCCGCCGGCGTTGAACGTGCCAGAACGCCCCGTTCGCTGGCAGTCCGGAATCTACGTCTGTGGAGATCATCGAGACAACGCTTCCATCCAAGGCGCGATGGTCTCGGGGCGTCGAGCTGCGGAAGCCGTATTGAAGGATCTGGCATGAACGACCCACTCATCCGAATTTTGTTCCTCGCCCACCTCGGATCGTCTCTGTACATGGTGGGGCTCATTTGGTTTGTGCAGGTCGTGCACTATCCGCTCTTTGCCAGCGTCGGAATTCTGCAATTTCCAATCTACGAACAGCGTCACACGGCTCTCACCACGTGGGTGGTCGCGCCGCCGATGCTGATCGAAGCGGCGACGGCAGTGCTTCTGATTTGGTTCCGCCCGACCGGCGTCGCCGAGTGGTCCGTCTGGTCCGGATTAGCACTTGTTGGAGTTTGTTGGTTGTCGACGGCCTTCATTCAGGTTCCGTGTCACGAGGTGCTGTCAAAAGGCTTCGACCCAATTGTTCATCAGCATCTCGTCTCGACCAATTGGCTGAGGACAGGTGCATGGAGCCTACACGGGGGATTGGTCCTGTGGATGGCATGGTTCTCGTTTCGCTGAGTCACACGGATATCGCCAATTCTGGGAGCAGAAACATGGCAAAGTTTGAAGTGGGCGACCACGCACCGGACTTTTTTGCGACGACTTATGAAGGCAACAAGATTGGTCTGGCCGACTTTTTGGGAAAGCGTGCGTTGGTGCTGTTCTTCTACCCCAAAGACGGCACGCCGATTTGCACACAGGAAGCCTGTGCGTTTCGCGACTCCTATGAGCAATTCATCGAAGCCGGGGCGGGCGTGATCGGCGTCAGCGGTGATACCAAGGAAAGTCACCGCGCGTTCTCGCGGCAGCACAATCTGTCGTTCCCCTTGATCAGCGACACCGATGGCTCGCTGCGCAGGGCATTTGCAGTTCCGAAGACGATGGGGCTGTTTCCGGGGCGGGTCACTTACGTCATCGATCAAGCAGGGATCATCCGACAAATCTTCTCGGCGCAGTTCGCCTCGGACGAACATGTCCGGCAAGCTCTGACTGCCTTGGGTGCGGCGACATCACCATCAGCGAGCGATTCATGACTGAGACAATGCAGTGCCTGGAGATCTGGGGTGGCAATCAGGGTGTGGAAGAGCACTTTCATCGCCCCGGTCTGGATGTGTGGGTTTATTCCTGTCCTCACGAAAATGCATCCAGCGGCGGTGACGTCTACTATCTTTCGTCCTGTGCCTCTGGTCGCATTTCAAGGATGCTGCTGGCCGATGTCAGCGGGCATGGACCCCGCGTTTCAGGATTGGCTCGGCGCTTGCGTGATCTGATGCGGCGACACGTCAATAGCATCAACCAAGCTCAGTTTGTCGAGGGGATGAACCGAGAATTCGTGGAACTAAACCAGGAGGGCAGCTTTGCCACGGCGATCGTGGGTACCTTCTTTGCCAGCACTCAATCCTTTCAACTGAGCGTTGCGGGCCATCCGCGCCCGCTGCTCTACCGTCGGAAGACTGGAAGGTGGGAACTCTTCGAGATCGACTGCGGTGTAGCCGTTTCATCGGGTCTGCTGAATACTCCATTAGGCATCTCGGAAAGCGTGGCATACGGTCAGACCCGTCTGAATCTTAGCAACGGTGACATGATCCTGGCTTACACGGATGGGCTCACGGAGACGCGGGTTGCCGATGGAAAGCTGCTAGAGACCCAAGGTCTGCTCAATCTCATTCAGACGCTCGATGCCACGCGACCCGATCGATTGCTGCAAAGTTTGCTCACAAAATTGCGTGACCAAGCGACCGAGCCAATTGGCGACGACTTAAGCCTATTGTTGGCTTGCGCAGACGGGAGTCGGGCCTCGTGGTGGAACACGCTTCTGGCGCCGTTTCGCCTCCTCAAGCAGGCAGCCGACAAAACTCGCTTGCGCTGATTCAATTCAATATCTGCTGCCAAGGAACAAGACATTGAAACTCGATCACGAACGCCACATCCGGCGGGCAATCGCGCTGACGAATAATACGCCCGAGTTGCCGTTTGGGGCCGTCATCGTCCACCGAGAGAGCGGCGATACCGTTGCCGAGGGTTGGAACCGGTCGATGATCAACCCAACTTGGCATGGTGAGATCGACGCCCTCAACGCACTTTTCCGATCCGGCCACCAAATTACGGGCAGTGAGTTGGTGCTTTACACCACGACTGAGCCCTGCCCAATGTGCATGTCGGCGATCTTATGGAGCGGAATTCAGATGGTAGTGTTCGGCACATCAATCCGGTTTCTTCAGAAACACGGTTGGCGACAAATCGACCTCCTCGCCGAGGAACTCGTCAGCCGCAGCCCGGCCTGGAAATGCAAGATCATCAGTGGGATGTTGGAAGACGAGTGCAATGCCTTATTCGCCGCGGGGCCGCCTCAATCGCTCCCACGACGATAAGGCTGTAGCGAATGATGTGAACCGGACACGAGCGCATTGGGGACGATTGCCGTTTTAGGATTTAACAATGTTTGCGGATTCACGAGTTCTGGTCACGGGCGGCACTGGGTACGTCGGCGGGCGACTGATTCCTCTGCTTGAACAGCGTGGCATTCGCGTGCGTTGTTTGGCTCGACGGCCGGAGTTCTTGCAGCCGCGAGTTGGTCCCGCGACCGAAGTCGTCGCCGGAGACGTGTTGCAGCCAGAGACGTTGGTGACTGCATTGCGCGACATCGAAACGGCCTTTTATCTCGTGCATTCGATGGGGACCGGCAAGGACTTCGAGGACGAGGATCGAATTGCCGCTCGCAACTTTGCCGAAGCTGCGAAGCGAAACGGAGTGCGGCGCATCATCTACCTCGGCGGCTTGGGTGAGGAGCAGCAGCAACTCTCCAAGCACTTGCGCAGCCGGCAGGAGGTCGGGAACATCCTGCACGAATCAGGAGCGCAAGTCATCGAATTCCGTGCGTCGATCGTGATTGGTTCCGGCAGTCTGTCGTTCGAGCTGATTCGGGCGCTCGTTCAAAAGCTGCCGGTCATGCTTTGCCCGAAGTGGGTCTCGACTCCTGCTCAGCCGATCGCAATCGAAGACCTGTTGAGCTACCTGCTGGCCGCGATGGATCTGCCCGTCGGGCCGAGCGACATCTTCGAGATCGGCGGTCCCGACCAAATGTCGTATAGCGAGATCATGCGCGAGTACGCTCGGCAGCGCGGGCTGAAACACTGGATGATCTCGGTGCCGTTTCTCTCGCCGCGACTGTCGAGCTTGTGGCTGGGGTTGGTGACGCCGGTTTACGCCCGCGTCGGCCGCAAGCTGGTCGACAGCCTGCGAAATCCGACGCTCGTGACCAACTCGCGTGCGAGCGAAGTGTTTGCGATTCGCCCGCGCGGCGTGAGTGAGGCCATCGCGCGAGCGCTCGTCAACGAAGATCACGAATTAACGGCCACGCGCTGGTCCGACGCGCTCAGTGCGTCAGGCCGACCCAAGCGCTGGGGCGGACTCCGATTCGGAACGCGCTTGGTCGATTCGCGAGAAGTTGACATCGGCGTCTCGGTCGAAGCGGCGTTCGCTCCGATTCAACGGATCGGCGGTCAGACCGGATGGTACTACGGCAACTGGTTGTGGCGGCTGCGCGGCTGGCTCGATCTGCTGGTCGGTGGAGTCGGAATGCGACGAGCTCGGCGCGACCCGGTGGAACTCGAAAACGGAGACACCGTGGATTGCTGGCGTATCGAATCGCTGGAAGCCAATCGCCGGCTGCGACTCGTTGCTGAGATGAAACTTCCCGGCCGAGCATGGCTCGAATTTGAAGTCGAGCCGACGGACCACGGTTCGCGCATTCGACAGACCGCCATCTTCGATCCGGTGGGCTTGACCGGCTTGGCCTACTGGTACGCGATCTACCCACTGCACGAGTTCGTCTTCGGCGGCATGTTGAACGGCATCGCAACGACTGCTCGCGAGTCCGCTGAACCGGTAACGGCGTGGCGACCTTCAGCACTGAATCAAGTGGCGTGGTTGATCGGTTTCATCTTCCTCTGCTTCGCATCGGCTGGCTTGGGAGCAGCGGCGACATCAACTTCTGTCGGCGGCTGGTACCAAACATTGGCCAAGCCGAGCTGGAATCCGCCCGACTGGCTTTTCGGTCCCGTTTGGTCCGCATTGTTCTTCATGATGGCAGTCTCCGCATGGCTTGTGTGGCGAAGTCACGGCTGGCGTGCCGCACGACCGGCGTTGAATTGGTTCGGCATTCAACTCGCGCTGAACGTGACGTGGTCGTTTCTGTTCTTCGGCCTGCACCGCCCCGGACTCGCCTTCGCCGAGATCATCGCGCTGTGGCTTGCCATCGTCGCCACTTGCCTCGCGTTTCAAGGCAAGTCCGTCACCGCCGCGTGGCTGCTGACTCCGTATCTGACTTGGACATCGTTCGCCGCGATTCTGAATTTTGCGATTTGGCGGCTGAACTCCTGACCGAGTCCCCAAGAAGTCATTTGACGAACAGGTCATTTCGTGCGGTCGAAGAGATCGCCAACACGGCGGGATGTTTGATGCGGCGTTCGGCGGAGATCGCGTAGAAGTGTTCTCGAACGGAAGGGATCTCGCCGACAAGATCGACTTCGTGTTGACGGCAGATTTCGTCTTTCATCACGAATGGCGCGGCGAACAGTCCTTCGCCCGCCTGGCCGAAAACTTTCAGCAACGCGCTGTCGTCGAACTCGGCGCGAATCGCTGGGTGCAGGTCTTGTGAGTCAAACCAGGTTTCTAACGATCGGCGCACGGCAGTCGCTCGGCCTTGAAGCAGGAACGGTGCTCCGTCGAGCGACTTCGGGAAGTCTCTGCGATACTTCCGAGCCAACTCTTTCGTGCCGAAGACCGCGATTGTGGTTTCGCCCAGCAGGTGGTTGAACGCTCGGACTTTCATCGCGCCGGTGACTGGCGTGTCGGAGAGAACTAGATCGACGTTGTGTAACGCCAATTCGCTGAGCAGTTTTTCCAGCGAATCTTCGTAGCAGATCAACCGCAGGGGGTCGGGGAGTTGCAGTGCTGGCTCAAGCAGTCGTTTCGCAATGAGTTTTGGAACGACATCCACGATGCCGACGACGAATCGAATCGCTTTGCCGGTCGGGCGTCCTTTGAGAGTGTCGAGTAACTCACGACCGAGCGAAAAGATTTCATCGGCGTAGCGATACACCAGGCGGCCGGTCTCGGTCAGTTCCAGGTTTCGGCCCGCCTTCTGAAACAACTTCACGCCCAGCGAGCTTTCCAACTGCCGTAACTGCGTGCTGATGGCTGGCTGACCGAGATGCAATTTCTCGCCCGCGCGCGCGATCGTTCCTTCGCGCGCGACCGTCCAGAAATAGAGCATGTGGTGATAGTTGAGCCAGTCCATGCGGCAACAGTACTTCGAGTTTATCAATGTGTCTATGACAGAGTTTCAAATAGTTGAACCTAACGCAGCAGAGTATTGTTTGCCGGCCTGAGAGACAGGCGAGCGGCTGACGAGGTGTCAGCGAAGGTGTTGCGAGGTTTCTGCCCGATGAACCCGCACAGCTTTGGGGGCGCAAGCCCCTCGCTCGCCGAATTTCAAACTGAGTCTGCAAGTCAGGCGAATCGCACAACAGGAGAGGGATCATGCTGATCGAAGTGACGAAACGAAGTGTGATGTTGGCGGAAGGCGTGCGTGAATGGATTGAGCGCCGACTGCAATTCGCGCTGGGACGGTTTTCATCGCGAATTCGCCGCGTCTCGGTGATCTTCCGCGATGTGAACGGCAATCGCGGTGGATGCGACAAGCAATGCCGCTTGCGGATTGTGTTAATTCCGAGTGGTGAAGTGGTTATCGAAGACATCGATCCTTCGGTTATCACCGTGGTGGCAAACGTCGCCGAACGTGCCGCTCGATCGGTGAGTCGAGCGCTTGAGCGTCGCCGCGATGTTTGCGATGTGCCGGAGCGAGTGATCTTTAGCGGGCCTCGCCGGTGTCGCAGTGATGTGCCTTTTGAGCGTCCCAACGTTTTTCTTAGGGAGCGATGATCATGCTGGTACTCAGTCGCAAGGTTCGGGAACAGATTTACTTGCCGGGACTCGACGTCGTGGTCACGGTCTTGGATGTGCGTGGGGGAAAGGTCCGCCTGGGGATCACTGCACCCGATGGAATCGCCATCGTCCGGGAAGAGTTATGTAGACAAATGCAACAGGACTCTGCGAACGCAGTCGATTCCCGGCCACGCATTGAGGAATCTGTGTCGGCCCGAGAAGGCTAGCGCAGGGTGTTGCACAAACGTGGCAACCTTCAAACGCAGTCAGAGTGAATGGAGCAAAAACAATGAGACTCAACAGATCTTTCACGGGGATACTTCATCGGATGCGAAAAGGCGACTTCGTGAAGTGGTGCGACGAAGTCGAATCGAAGCATCAACTTTCGGAGTTTCGGGTACTCGATGCAGGGCCACTGATACGAGAGGCTGTGACTCCTGTTCGAGAAGTTGATCACTCCGGTTTGCGAGTGGAGTCAGTCGCTGAGGCGATTCGCGTGCATGGTCTCGCTGGTTCATTGCGAAGTCTTGAGCTGGCTCTCCGGACGGCAGAAGAATTGCAAACACGGCAGCAAGGTTCGGTTCATGTCGATGTCAGAATCCGCCCGTTGCAGAATCTCAACTGGCAAAGAGCTTGAACGGTCACAACGCATCCATTGCGTCGGCGATGACGCGAACACTCAGGAATCATCATGGAAATCTCGATGTGTGGACTTCCCCCCGTTTTGCGGGCGCGTAGATAAGCGCGTAGAGTGCGAGACGAGGAGCGAGCAAGATGCGTCAGCGACGGAAGTTTACCCGAGAGTTCAAAGTGGAGGCCGTTCGGTTGTCGAGGCAACCGGGTCGAA
>SXGR01424356.1_pt1 | contig 20212 bp, 14 predicted proteins | sample 3174711 | NCBI WGS metagenome assembly SXGR01 (sample SAMN11356860, study PRJNA531348) | freshwater metagenome | isolation source: freshwater sample F1-60 | place: China: Fuxian Lake, Yuxi | collected 2017-12-25
CCGCCGATCTCAACCTACAGGTCTTCTTCTGCCATCCGCACAGCCCTTCGGAGCGCGGCACCTGCGAAAGCCAGAACGGTCGCATCCGCCACTACCTGCCCAAGGGCACGGATCTGTCGCTCGTCTCTTTTCAGCAACTCAGCGCTTATCAGCAAATGCTCAACGAGCGTCCCAGAAAAATCCTTGGTTGGAAGTCCCCTGCTCAATGTTTTCGTGAACTCCTTATATCAAATCTTTCTTCAAGTTGATCCTTGAATGTGCCCCTCGCCGCCGCCTCGCCCTTGTCGTCAACAACGTTCGTTTCCTCCTCTCGCCGGAGTGCCCGGTGCCGAATCTCGGTTCGGCGCAACTGAGCCGCGTGGTCGCGCAACTCAGCGCCGACTGGCAGGCCCGCTATGCTCATCCGAGCCTCGTGGTGGAGACCTTCGTCGATCCCGAGTATTTCCAAGGCATGGTCTACCACGCGGGCGGCTGGACCGAACTGGGCCAGACCAAAGGCAACGGACGCAACGCGCGGGATTACTTTGAAGCGCGCGGCCGGCCGAAACGCCTCTTCGCGCGCGAACTGGTGCGCCACGCGCGCCGCACCCTGCAGGCCGAGCACCTCAAATCCGCGCTCGCGCCGGTCGAGGCGAAGGTGCCCCCGCGCAGCACGCTCAAGGCAGCCGAGCTGCGCTCGCTCGCCGGGCACTTCCGCGCTGTACCCGACTACCGCTGCCGCCTCGGACTGTATCCAGTTTATGCCCTTCTCGGGATCGTGGCCTGGGCCCATCTCGCCACCGCGCCGCGCGGCCAGAAAGATTTGGCCATGTTTGCCCGCCTCCTCTCGTCAGCCCAACGCGCCGCGCTCGGCGTGCGCGCCAGCGCCGACGGTAAATATCCGGCCCCCAGCCAGCCCACCTTCAGCCGGCTGTTCAAACGCCTCTCGGCCGCGCGCGTCGAGCGCGCTCTGCTTGACCATCAGCGCCAGGTGCGCGGCGTACCGCCGGCCACCGAGATCGTCATCCTCAACGGCAAGGTGCCCGCCTATAGCCTGATCCTCAACGTGGTCAGTCCCGTCACCTCGCCCAGCCAGTATTTTTTGGGCAGCGAAGTGGTCGCGGCCAAGACCAACGAGATCCCGGCTGCGCGCGCGTTGCTCGAGCGACTCGATCTGACCGGCCAGTTCGGCAGCCTCGACGCAAGGCACACACAGGACACGACTGCCCGCGCCATCGTCATGGAACACGGCGGCGACTTCTTGCTGACGGTCAAAGCCAACCAGCCCAGCGTCCAGACGGCGGTGCAAACCCACGTGCCCGATCCGGGCTCCCTTTTTTGATTGCCTGAAAGATTCTGCAGCCCTGCGCTGGACCGACCTCGAAAAAGGGCAGCCGGTGACCCGCACGATTCTGGTGCGCGGCCTTGACGCGGAAGCCGCCGGCTTTTCTTTCGTAGCGCAATGCGCTCGCCTGCAGCGCGAACGCGTCCGCCAGCAACCCGAAACTGTCGAGCTGATCACCAGCCGCCCCCTGACCGCCCTGCCGAAGGCCCCGTGGCTCGGAGCCACGATCCAACACTGGGGCATCGAGACCGGCCTGCACGCGCGGCTCGACGCCTCGCGCCACGACGACCGCTGCCGCCTGCGCGAACGCCACGGCGTGCACGTGCACGGCGCCTTCACCCGCTGGGCCAACAGCCTGTTCATCCACTGGCGCCAGAAACAGCCCAACGGGCGCCACCTCACCACCACCGACCACCTGGGCCATTTCGCCGAAGATCACAATCGGCGCGCGATCCGCGCCGTCAGCTCCAAGCGCTTTCGTTCGTGGATAGGCGCTAACTTTCTGGTCAGTGAACCCGATTTGGATCGCCGCGCCGGGTGTCGGCATGGAGATAAATTCGGGCACGATTTGGTGACCGAGTTGCGCCGGAGGAATCGGAGGTGTTTTCATTGCCCCACAATCCTTCCCAAATCGCGCTCACTTTGCCCACGGCATCGTCACGGCTAAGCTGCGGCAGTTCGGCAACAATCTCGGCTTTGTTCATAAGCGCAGCACTCGTGCGTAGACTGCGGCCCACGAGTCTGGGATTACACCGGTGGCTGCCGAAATGCCGCGCGCGCCGCCGCTCTCACGGGCGCTGGGACGCGGAAGAAGGTGGCGCGGATGTGGGCAAACGCGGATTCGGTCAGCACGTTGCGGACGCCAACTATTCGACCGTGACCAGCACCAGCGTCATCGAGTCATGGCCGAGGACGTCGCTGAATTCGCGTTCGTCTTCGCCTCGTCCAGCACCGCGTGAAGAGGCCCAGCGCACACTCAATCGCCAGCACAGCCCCGCAGCTCAACGCCGCCAGACCGGCCCGCGCGTCACGCCCGCATCGCGTAAAAGATTGCCTTCTCCGCACCCGCCGAGTCCATCTCCTGAGCTCCTCACTTTCGCTAATCTCTCCCCGATGCCCCGCCTCCGCACCCTTTTCGGCAACCTGTTTCGATTCGTCGTGCTCGCACTGGGTACCACCGTCGCCAGCGCTTCCGCCGCGCCTCCGCCGGTCGACTATGGCCGCGACGTCCGCCCGATCTTGTCGGACAAGTGCTACCACTGCCACGGCCCCGATGAGAGCGGACGCAAAGCCAAACTCCGCTTCGACACCAAGGATGGTGCTTTCCGCGTGAAAAATGACTCGACTGTAATCATCCCCGGCAAAAGCGCGGAGAGCGAAATCATCTTCCGCGTCACCAGCACCGACCCAGATGAAATGATGCCGCCGCCCGACGCAAAAATCGGCCGCCTTACCCCCGCCGAAGTCGCCATCCTCAAGCGCTGGATCGACGAGGGCGCACCCTTTCAAAACCACTGGGCCTTCGAGCCGCTCTCACCCGTCCCCATTCCGGCTTCCCCGATCCCAGACGCCAAACCCCAGACCCCCTATTTCCCGTCGCTTTCTCCGTCGCCCATCGACCGGCTCACCTTCGACGGACTCGCCCGCCGCAAACTCGCGCCCCAACCCGCAGCTGACCGCGCCACCCTGCTTCGCCGGCTTTCCTTCGACCTCACCGGCCTCCCGCCTTCCCTCGCGGAACTCGACGCGTTTCTCGCTGACCGCTCGCCCGAAGCCTTGCCCAAGGTCGTCGATCGCCTCCTCGCCTCCCCTCGCTACGGCGAACGCATGGCCACCGACTGGCTCGATATCGCACGCTACGCCGACAGCTACGGCTTCCAAGTCGACCGCGAGCGCGAGATGTGGCCGTGGCGCGACTGGGTCATCAAAGCCTTCAACCAAAACCTCCGCTGGGACCAATTCGTCACCGACCAACTCGCCGGCGATCTGCTACCCAACGCCACCGAAGAGCAGGTCCTCGCCACCGCCTTCAACCGCCTCCACCCACAGGAAGCCGAGGGCGGCTCTATCGAGGAAGAATACCGCATCAATTACGTCAACGACCGCGTGACCACCTTCGGCACCGCCTTCCTCGGCCTGACCCTCGAGTGCTGTCGCTGCCACGATCACAAGTTCGACCCCATTCCGCAGAAAGATTTTTACGCGCTCGCCGCGTTTTTCCAAAACATCGACGAAGCCGGGCTCTATTCTTTCTTCACCCAATCTGCGCCCACGCCGGCCATGTGGGTGCCGAACGCCGCGCACCAAGAAAAATTCGCCACCGCCACCGCAGCCGTCGCCTCGGCCGTTGCGCAACTCGCCGCACTCCGCACCACGCGCCACGACGCCTTCGCTGCGTGGCTCACGCACAATCCCGCCGCACCGATCGCCCCCGCTGACGAGTTGGCACATTTCAATTTCGACACCCGCGAAACGCCGCCTCCTCCCGTCGCCAAAGCTTCGGTCAAGTCAACCGCCCCGGCCGCCGCTGCCCCGCCGTTCGAAGAAACTGCGCTGGCGGTCGCGGAAAAACTACCCGGCGCCGGGCGCTTCGCGAACACTCTGAAGCCCGACGACTACGCTTCGACTCCCAAGGAAAACGAATCCGTCCCCGGCCGTGCCGGCGCTGGTTCCGCCATTCGCCTTTCCGGTGACCACACCATCCAGACCAAGCTCGGTAATTTTCAACGCCACGACCCGTTTACAATTTCCCTCTGGATTCAAACTCCCGATACCAAAGAGCGCGCCGTCGTCCTGCACCGCTCCCGCGCGTGGACCGACGCCGGCAGCCGGGGCTACGAGCTCCTCATCGAAGACGGCCGCGCGAAATGGTCGCTCATTCACTTCTGGCCTGGCGACGCGATCTCCATCCGCGCCATGGACTCGCTCCCCGTCAACGAATGGGTCCACGTCACCGTCACCAACGATGGCTCCAGCCGCGCCTCCGGCCTTCGCCTCTTTCTCAACGGCCAACCCGCGCGCACCGAGATCATCCGCGATAACCTCACCAAAAATATCACCGGCGGTGGCGGCGACACCATCGCTCTCGGCGAGCGCTTCCGCGACCGCGGCTTCAAAGGTGGCCTCGTAGACGACCTGCGCGTCTTCAGCCGTGAGCTCACCGCCTTCGAAATCCACCGCATTTTCTCCGCTCCTTCAGGCTCTCAACCCTCAACGCTCAACTCTCAACTTCCCCCAACCGACTTCGACACCTACCTCGCGCAGCACGACGAACCCTTCCGCACGGCCCTCGCCGCACTCACCGCCACCCGCGCCGCGCAAACCAAACTCGCCGACGAGGCCAAGGAAATTATGGTGATGCGTGAGCTGCCGCAGCCCAAGACGGCCTATCTCCTCCAACGGGGCGAATACGACCACCGCGGCGCCGCCGTCGGACCCGACACCCCCGGCGCCCTCCCACCCTTCCCCGCCGACCAACCCCGCAACCGCTTGGGGCTCGCCCGCTGGTTGACCGACCCGCGCCATCCGCTCCTCGCGCGCGTGACCGTCAATCGCTTCTGGCAATCCCTATTCGGCCAGGGCCTCGTGAAAACCGCCGACGACTTCGGCAGCCAGGGCGACCGCGCCGAATACCCCGCCCTCCTGGACTGGCTCGCCGGCGAATTCATCCGCTCCGGTTGGGATGTGAAGGCCCTCCACAAAACCATCGTCCTCTCGCAAACCTACCGCCAGCGCAGCTTCGCCACCCCCGAGATCATGGCCGACGATCCGGACAACGTCTGGCTTGCCCGCGGCCCACGTCACCGGCTGCCTGCTGAAATGATCCGGGACCAAGCGCTCGCCACGTCCGGTCTCCTCGTCGAAAAAGTCGGCGGCCCGCCCGTCTACACCTACGACATCCCCGAGTCCTTTAAACCCGCGCCCGCCGGTAAAGGCGAAGCACTCTATCGACGCAGTGTCTACACTTTCTGGAGACGCACCGGCCCCGCGCCCATGCTCGAATCCTTCGACGTCCCGAAGCGCGTGGTCTGCGTCGCCCGCCGCGACACGACGAACACCTCGCTCCAAGCCCTCGTGCTTCTCAACGGCCCCCAATTCGTCGAAGCCGCCCGCGTACTCGCCGAAAATCTCCACCGCGCCCACCCCGGCCAGCGCGATGCACTCGTCACCGCCGCTTTCCTCCACCTCCTCTCGCGCCCACCCGACGTTACCGAGCAAAAAATCCTCGCCCGCCTTTACGACGAACAACTCGCCCACTTCCGCGCCCACCCCGAGTCCGCCGCCGCCAGTCTCGCGGTCGGCGCAACCCCGCGCAACGCCACGATGCCCGCCCCCGAAATCGCCGCCACCGCCACGCTCGTGAACACCCTTATGAACCACGACACCTTCGTCGTGAAACGCTAATGAATCCCCGTCCTCCGCCGTCACCCCACTACTCACCCCTCTGCACCGGTCACGCCCAGTGGCTCTCCTTGAGCCGCCGCGAGTGCCTCAACCGCCTCGCCCTCGGGCTCGGCGGCATCGCCCTCGCCGACCTCCTCGGCCGCGACGCCACCGCCGCCACGCCCACCGCCCCTTCACTTTCACTGCCGCCGTCACTTCCGCACTTCACCCCAAAGGCCAAGCGCATCATTTACCTTTTCCAATCCGGCGGCCCTTCCCAGCTCGATCTCTACGACTACAAACCGCTCCTCAACCAGCGCCACGGCGAGCAACTCCCTGACAGCGTACGCGGCGGCCAGCGCCTCACCGGCATGTCGGGCAACCAGAGTTCGATCCCCATCGCCGGTTCGCCGTTCAAGTTTTCCCAGCACGGCCGGAGCGGCGCATGGTTCAGCGAACTCCTCCCGCACACCGCAAAAATCGCCGACGACCTTTGCATCATCCGCTCGATGCACACCGAATCGATTAACCACGGCCCCGGCGTGACGTTCATGCAAACGGGCTCGCAAATCCCCGGCCGCCCGAGTTTCGGCTCGTGGCTCGACTACGGTCTCGGCAGCGCCAACGCCAATCTCCCTTCCTTCGTCGTGCTCATTACGAAGGATAAAAAAGGCCAGCCCCTCATGTCCCATCTGTGGGGCGCCGGTTTTCTCCCCGCGAAACATCAGGGCGTGCGCTTCCGCTCCGGTGCCGATCCGGTCCTCTATCTCAACAACCCCGCCGGCGTTTCTCCAGAGAACCGCCGCCTCGCGCTCGACCGCCTCCGCGAGTTGCACGAACACCAGTTTGCCGGCACGCCCGACGCCGAGATCTCCGCGCGCATCGCCAACTACGAGATGGCGTTCAACCTCCAGACCAGCGTCCCCGAGGTCACCGACCTCAAAGACGAGCCCGCGCACGTGATCGATACCTACGGCCCCGACGCGCGCAAACCCGGCTCCTTCGCCGCCAACTGCCTCCTCGCTCGGCGGCTCGCTGAACGCGGCGTGAAATTCATCCAGCTGTATCATCAGGACTGGGACCACCACGGCGGCCTCCCCGGCGGCATCAAACGCGAGTGTCAGCAGACTGATCAACCCGCCGCCGCGCTCGTCGCCGACCTCAAGGCCCGCGGCATGCTCGACGACACCCTCGTCGTCTGGGGCGGCGAATTCGGCCGCACCAACTACTGCCAAGGCCAGATGACAGCGAACAACTTTGGCCGCGATCACCACCCGCGCTGCTTCTCACTCTGGATGGCCGGCGGTGGGATGAAACCGGGCGTGACCTACGGCGAGACCGAAGACTACGGCTACAACATCGCGAAGGATCCCGTCCACATCCATGACCTGCACGCGACGATTCTCCACCTCTTCGGCGTCGATCACGAGCGCCTCACCTACAAATTCCAAGGCCGTCGCTACCGCCTCACCGACGTCTTCGGCAAAGTCGTCAAAGACATCGTGGCTTAACAGAACGGCGGTTTCCCCAACGCCGGATTTTCTCTCCCACGCAACACTGTCGACCCTTCACCCGTCGCGGGTTTACGGACCACCGTTCGCTTCCGCCCACACGCGCGCCAACACCGGCTTGATGATCGCCGTAAAGGCAACGTAGGCCGGCGGGTGAAAATGAAGTTTGTCGGCGACGTAGAGATCGAGCCGCGGGTGACCGTCGGCGTCCACCAACGCCGGATTGATGTCCACAAAGGTGCGGCCGGGCGTGGCCGCGCAATAGGCGCGCGCCAGAGCATTGTAGTGATCCACGTCCACCCACAGCGGGACGCGATCCGGCGACCGCGTAGCCGAAACGTAGATCAGACCCGTCGCCGGATACCGGGCACGCACGCGCTCGGAGAATTCTCGGAAGCGCGCGAAGATCACCTCCGGCGCATCGGCCGGCTTGGTTTTGATATCGTTGCTCCCGCAATAGTAGACGATGACTTTCGGCGCATAGGGCGGCACGACTTGTTCGAAGCGCGCAAGCTGGTCACCGGTGCGCGAGCCGCCAAACGCGCGATTCAACACGGGCAGCGGCGCCATGTGTTCGGCCACGTCTTTCCATTGGCGAAAAATGCTACTGCCGACGAAGAGGATGCCGCCTTTGACCGGGGCCTGCGCACGATCTGCCTCGGCAAACGCTTTGAACGAAGGCTCATATTGCGTCCACCGTTTATCCGCATCGTCGGCAGCGCGGACGAGGCACGGCAAGACCAAGAACAGGACCAGCAGGCGCAGGGGGTGGGATTTCATAGTGCAAAAAAACGGATGAAAAATTGGCAGAACAGCGCGCCGACGACAATCATTGCCAACCCCCACAGCAACATCTGCCGGAAAAGTTTCTTCGCATCGCCGCCGGCCGGCAACCCGGCGATACAGAGCGCGCCGATCGTCGACAGCGGCGACACATCCACGATGGCCGCGCCGACATTGATACTGAGCGCGATCTCCAGCGGATTTCCGCCGCCGAGCTTCGCGACCAATCCCGAGACTATCGGCAGAAACGCCGGGTAGACGACGCCGGACGTGGAGCTGTAGGTGGAGATCAAGCCAGTCACAAACGCCATGGCGCCGTTGACAGTTCCGGGCGTGGCGATCTGCGCGAGGAGCGATGAAAACAGATCCATCCCGCCAGTCTTCTCCAAAACACCGACCAACACGCTCACTCCCGAAACCATGAGCAACACCGACCACGGGACGGCCGCCACCGCCTCTGGGTCTTCCACCGTGCGCGCCATGATCAGCAACGCCGCCGCCGCAAACGCTGAAAGGCCCGGGTTGATCTTAAACGCCACGACGCCCGCGATCCACATCGCCAATACACCCAAAGTAAACCACTGCCGGGCCGTGAGCATCGCATCATCCGCGGTGACTGCCGCCACGCGCGGTGTCCGCAGGAGTTTAAGTCCGCCGAACAGCAAATACGCGGCTCCCGCCACGAGCGCATGCGCGACGAAGTTCGCCGCAAAAATACTCCAGTCGTTGTGCGGCAATCCTGCCTTGTGCATCTGCGCCTGCACAATCACCCCCACCGCGCTAAAAGGCGACAGGTTGCCGGCATTCGCGCCATTGGCGACCATCAGCGCCATCAGAAACGGCGAAACGCCCGCCGTAATCCCGGCCGTCATCGCCAGCGGTGCGACCAAGGCGCTGGCAGCAATCGCGCCCGGGCCGATCATCGAAAGCACACAAGCCAGTCCAAAAAACAGCGGCGGTAGCAGCGAGGGCGTGCCGCCGCAGAGTCGCACGCCGCGTCGCGCGAGCACCCCCAGAGTGCCGTTGATCTGGGCGATACCAAACAAGAGCGTCACGCCGGCGAGAGTCAGAAACAGCGACGACGGGAAAAGCCCGAGCACCACGTCAGGTTTCCATCCGGCGGAATAAATCCCCACCGGAAACGCCAAGGCCACCGCGAGGATACCGACGTTGATCCGCGAGGTCAGGCTGAGGAAAATCACCGCCAGCAGCGCGAGGAGGGAAAGCGTGGCGGGGCTCATGGCGCGGTCGGCGTAGACTTAAGCAAATGCTTCTGCACCTTGCCCAACGCCGTGCGTGGAATCGCCGCCACGCGCACAAACGCCCTCGGTTGTTTGAATGACGCGAGCTGCGTGCGCAGGCGCGCCACGGTGGCGGCCTCTTCGAAGGTCGCCGCGTCCACCACCACGTAGGCCACTGGCACTTCGCCACGCACCGGATCGGCGACGCCCACGACCGACACCTCGCGCACGCCAGGCTGCTCAAGAATCAACTCCTCGATCTGTCGGGGATAAATATTAAAGCCGCCGGAGATGATAAGATCGCTACGGCGGCCCTGGAGCGTGATGTAGCCGTCCGCCGCGCGCACCCCGATGTCGCCCGTACGAAACCAACCCTCGCTCCACGCCGCCGCCGTCGCCTCAGGACGCCGCCAGTAACCCGAGCACACATTCGGCCCTTTCACCCACACTTCGCCCGTCGTCCCAGCGGGCACGGCGGCAGCGGCCTCATCACAAATCCGCACCGCGACGTGCGCCAGCGGCAGTCCGACCGTGCCGGGGCGTCGCTCGCCGGCGTAAGGATTTCCAATGTTCATCAACGTCTCCGTCATCCCATAGCGCTCCAGAATCACCGAGCCATAAAGCTGCCGGAATTTTTCGTGCACCTCCGCCGGCAACGGAGCCGAGCCGGAGACCGCGAGCCGCAACCGTGCACCGATCTGCCGCGCCACGACCGAAGGCAGCTCCAGCAAACGGATAAACATCGCCGGCACGCCGAAGAACAAAGTCGGTTGATACTCGTCGAACCACCCCGGCGCTTTCACGTGCTCGAATCGTTCGAGCAGGCGCATATGACAGCCGCTGAAGAGCCAACAGTGCAGCCCATTCGCGAGGCCGTGCACGTGAAAGAGCGGCAACGTCGCGAGGTAGCGATCCGCTACCGTGATATCCCACGCCGTCACCAGCGTCAGCGCATTGGTCGCAAAGTTGCCTTGCGTCAGCACCGCCCCTTTCGACGCACCCGTCGTGCCCGACGTATAGATGAGCGCCATCGGGGTATCCGCATCCGCGGGCACCGCGATCCGCGTGGCGGGTTGTGCCGCCGCCTCCGCGACCAGAGCGTCCACGTCCCACACGACAACATCGGTCGGGATCAACGGCGCCAAATCGCGCGACGTGACGACCGCCGTGGGCTCGGCGTCGCGCACGATGTGCGTGAGCTCGCGCTCTCGGTAAAGCACATTGATCGGCACGATGATCAGGCCGAGCTTGGCGCCCGCGAGCCAGAGATCGATCACCTCGACCCGATTTTGCAGAAAGAATGCGACCCGATCACCCGCCTTGGTTCCGCGGGCTTGGAGCAGGTACGCGAGCCGATTGCTGCGGTTTTCCAAATCACCAAAAGTAAATGCACTCCGCCGTCCGTCCCCGCCCATAAACTCCAGTGCCGGCCGCGTGGCCCGGGCAATTAAGGAAAGGTCAAAGAGGGGTACGAGGGACATAAACGTGGGTTTAGCCAACGGACCGGAGACTTCGAGCACGATTACTCCGCCGAGCTCTGAACCGGTCCAAGGTGACGGGGAAACTTCACACCCTCCCACCGCGCCACGACCGCCGGCGCAGCGCAATGCCCAATCACATTCACACTCGTACGAATCGGATCGATCAACGCGTCAATGCCGAGAAGCAACCCCAGCCCCTCCAAGGGCAGGCCGAAGCTTTGAAACAGCGCCGTGAGCACGACGAAGTTCGCGCGGGGAATTCCCGCGACGCCCTTGCTCGTCAGTTTCAGCGTGAGCAAAATCAGTAACTGTTGATCGAACGACAGCGGGACATTCGCCGCCTGCGCGACGAACAGCGTCGCGAGCCCGAGGAACAGCGTGCTGCCGCAGAGGTTCAGACTGATGCTGAGCGGCGCCACTACGCCCAGAATGCGATGAGGCACGCCGAAGCGCTCCATGTTTTCCAAAGTCTGCGGGAGCGCCGCCGCACTCGACGTGGTCGCAAACGCGATGAGAAAGGGCTCGCGCACAAAATGGATGAAGCGGCGCAGCGGCAGACCAAACGCGACGAGCGAACCACCCAACACCGCCACCAGAAAAAGCAGCTCCGCGCCCCACGCCGCCGCGAAAAGGCGGGCCAAGCCGGTCAGCACGTCCACCCCTCCCGACGCCACCGTGCCGGCCATCGCGGCGAACACCGCCGCCGGCGCCAGATACATGATGAAGTGCGTAAAACGAAACGCGATCGTCACCACGGCATCCGCCAGTTCGAGCACCGGCCGCGCCTTCTCCCCGACCGACAAACACGCGACGCCGAAGAGAAAACAAAAGACGACAATCTGCAGCACGTCGCCCCGCGCCATCGCATCCACGATGCTCGTGGGAAACGCATTCACGAGCACGTCCATGAACGACATCGCTGGCGCGCCCACCGTCGCCTTGGCGACCAGCGCGACGCCATCCCCGGGGCGCACGATCACCGCCGCAAACCAGCCGAGCAACAACGCCAGCGTCGTAGCCACCTCGAAGTAGAGGAGCGCCTTCCATCCGAGCCGGCCCAGATCCTTCATGCCACTCACGCCACCGACCGCGCGCACCAACACCCCGAAAAGCACGGGCGCAATGATTGCGCGAATGAGCCGCAGAAAAATATCGCTGATAAACTTCAGGTGCGGCGCGACGCCGGGCGCGGCCAACCCGAACGCGATTCCGCCCACGGCCGCGAGCAGCATCCACTGCGCGAGCGAGATCCCGCGCAAGGCGCACCACGCACGCTCCCCCAAGCCAACAGTGTCTGAACGATGAGCAGGCGAGGACATTAGGGTCAGGGTTTCTTGAGCAGGTCGTCGAAGGCGCGCTGGAAATACGCCAGCGGCTGGGCACCCGCGATCGTCGCTTCAGTTCGTCTTCCGTCGGCGCTCCATTTCGAAATCACAAAGGTCGGCGTGCCCCTGATTTTCAAGCGCGCCGCCAGCTCAAAATCCTTCGTAACGGCGGAGCGCACTCCGCGGTCTTGCAGGCAAATCTTCAACTCGCTCCGGTCGAGCAGCGGGCTCTTCGCTACCAACGCCTCGAGCACGCTCGGCGCCCGGTGAGCCACGGAGAACAGACCGTCTAACAATTCCCAATACTTCCCCTGCCGCTGCGCACAGCGCGCGATCGGGAAAATCTTGCCATACTGCTCGGACTCATCGTCCGAAGCGTTGACCACGACCCATTGAATTTTACCCGTCTCGATATAGTCCTTACGCAGCGTCGGAAACACCTGCTCGTGAAATGTCCGGCACTGGGCGCATTTGAAATTCGAGATTTCCACGACCAACACCGCCGCCGTATTCACGCCGAGCACAGGGCGGCCCGTCAGCTCGAACGGCGGTCCAACGCGCGTCTCCGCCGCCCACGACCGGACCTCGCCATGACCCAGCCCACGCAGGACCGCCGCGGCGAAGAAACGGAAGAGGTTGGAGAAGAGACGACGCATAAACGCGGCCACCCACACCACCGGGGTGCGAACGACCAACGGCAATTTAAAACCGCGTCCTCACGCCCACGCGGAACATGCGGCCGACCTGGTCAAACAGGCCCGGATCCGTGGGCATCGGCGTCGCCCCGCCGCTGCGCGGCGCATACGTCGGATCGCGGTCGAGGAGGTTGGCGATGTTCAGATAGATCTCCGTCCGCCAGCGCTGGCGCATCGTGGGCAGGCGAAAGGCGACTTGGCCGTCGAAATAGGCGGTCGAGGGCACGTTGTTGTAGTCGGTCGTCACGCCTAGGACGCGCGTCTTGTCCCACGTCATCCGGCCAATGTAGCGCATCTGGAGGAAACTCGAGATCGCCCTGCGCGAATGGTTCAACGACAGCGTGCCTCGCACGTGCGGCATCGCCGAGGAGCCGCTCCCGGCATTCGCCAGACCGTTGCCGGCGAAATTGATCGTCGGGGCGAGCGGCGAAGCACGAGAGTACTCGTCGATATAGCCGGCGACCGCCCGTACTGTCAAATCTCCGGGCTGGGCGTTGGCAAACCAGGTGTTGAGCGGCAAACGGTAGCTCGCCTCAAAATCCACACCGCGGGAAAACTCGGAGTTGAGGTTGACCGACGAAATCTGCGTGCGAATGACGGCCCGCGGGCTGGCGGAAGTGGGGCCGCGCGTCACGAAGGAGCAGAGCGGCGAGGCTGGATTGAGCGAACACTCGCGCACCGCATCTTGCCCTCCGGCGAGAAAAATGGCGTCGCTGATCTTCGTGGTATAAAAATCCACCGCGAAATTTGCACCCTTCAACCAGGACGGCTGGTAGACGAAGCCCACGACTGCGGAGTTCGCCACCTCGGGCTTCAGATTGGGATTGCCGCTCGAGACTCTGGGCACGCCCTGAAATGTCAGGCCGGTGCCGCCGGGAAAATTATCGTCGATATTCGAGTTCTGCTGGGTCCCTACGGTAAACAGCTCGCTGATGTTGGGTGCGCGGATGTCGCGGGAGCGCGAGGCGCGGAGACGAAGATCGGAGTGGAGCTGCCAGACCATCCCCGCTTTCCAGCTCTCGGCATCGCCGCTCGTGGAGTAGTTCGCATGCCGGGCCGCCAGATTGGCTGTCACCTGTTTGGCGAAGGGGAGATCCTTGATGATCGGGATCTGGAATTCAGCGAACTCCTCGATGATGGTGTAGTCACCGGAGAAGGGCTGGGTGTTGGCCAAGCGATAGCCCGCAGCCGCCGAGGTCGCATCTGACCGCGTCGTGGATTTGAGACTCCGCCATTGCGCCCCGACGGCCACCGCGAGGGGTCCGGCGGGCAATGTGAACAGATTGCCGGTGATCTTGGTGTCCGCCACGTCCTGCGTAGTGGTCTCGTCAAATCTCGTCGTGCCCATCACGTAGTCCAGCGCCGCCCGGGACGGCGAACCCGCGCCAAAAGGATTGAAGGCGACGGCCTCGGGATTGGCCGCCAAGGCCCGCGGGACAATTTGACCACCCACCACTACGGCATCGGCCGCCACCGCCATACGGGCGAGGATCAAGTTATTGGTGATCGGGATACTGATATCGTTCGTGCCCCATTGGTAGGACGTTTCCCAATTCCATTGGCCGAGCTTGGCGTTGAACCCGACCAACAGGCGGCGGTTCTTATCGTTGACGTGCGATTCGGTCAGCCCGCGCTCCAGCGTGAGGCGGTTCATGGTAAACGAGGTCACGCCGAGCGAAGTCATCCGCGCCACCAAATCGGGCGCGACCTGGGCGAGAAAGGCGTTGCCGCGCTGGATCGTCAGCAGGTGCGTCGTCGGGCTGTTTTGCTGATCCGCCATGGTTTCGCTATAGGATCCCTCCGCGAAGACCGTAATGTGATCGAGCAGTTTAAAGTCGGACCGGAGAAACATGTTCTTCCGCGTCAGCGGCCGGACGATCTCTTGCGACGTGCCGATGCGGAAGCCGTCGCCACCACTCTGGAAACCGTTGGTGGTGCCGACCGTAGTCGAGAGTTTGCCGTAATCGTAAGGACTCTGCGTGCCACCAGGACCAAACTTGATGCCGCGAATGAGCGCATTGTTGGCCGCCGTGCCGCCCGCACCGTTGACAATGTGACCGCCTGTCGTGAAGGGCGACCGGATATCCGTCGCGCGAACCGCCTTGGTCGTGTTGGTCGGATCGGGGATCTGATTAGTTTCTTCGCGGCGGGATGCTCGCCCGTCGCCGTTCACGCCTTTGCTGACCGCATACTCGGCGTTGAAGATGACATGTCCGCGGCCCTTGAAGTAGTCCGTCCCGTAGGTGACCGCTCCTTTGTATTCCTGGTTGTCGCCTTTCTGGGACTGGCCCACGACCACATCGGATTTGAAACCAGTGAGCTCTTTGTTGAGCACAAAATTCACGACCCCACCGACGGCATCCGAGCCATAGGCGGCGGACGCGCCGCCGTTCACGACATCCACACGATCAACGAGTCCTTGCGGAATGAGATTCGCGTCGATCTGGCCGGTTGGGCCACTGGGCGTAAAGCGCCGGCCATCGAGCAGCGTCAGCGTGCGGGTTAACCCAAGTGCACGGAGATTGAGGAAATTGGCGCTGCTGTTCCCCGTGCCACCGCCATTCGTCTGCCCGCCACCGGGCGCGATCGCGGGCAGTTGCTTGAGACCTTCCGCAAAATTAACCGGAGAAGCTGCGATGAGGCTGATCTGATCAATGACGAGCACCGGCGTCGGCGACGTGAACGTGCTCGCCCCCTTGATGTGCGATCCGGATACGCTGAAGGCCTCGAGCTTGAGGACTTCGCCGGCGGCGGGTCGCAGTGCCGCCGGTGCGGCTGCAGTCTGGGCGTCGGTGGTCGTCACGAGGCCGGCACACAGTGTGGCCAAGACCAGGCGGGCACTCGCCAGCCGTGAAGTCGGAATGGAATTGAGCAGGGTGTTCTTACTCGGGTTCATTAGTTTCGAGGGTGGGTTGCAGTGTTAGGGAAAGGATCTGCGGGCGCGGTCCGCCACGGGTTGAAATCGGAAAAGTGCTTTGGGCGTGGTCTCCAACACCGTCCGACGAGCAGCGGGATCTGTGATCCAGCGGTCGAGTTGCGCGCGGGCGTCGGCGTATTCCTCCGCGTGCTCAAACTGCGTGTGCGGCCAATCACCGCCCCACAACAGCTGCTCGGGACCAAAGGCCCGCAGGAGCAGCGGCGCCGCCGCATCGGCGATCGCATCGCCAATACCGTCGGGGCCGTTGCGATACGCACCGGAGAGTTTCACCCAGAGCCGCCGCGTCGGGGCCTGCGCCAGCAAATACTTGAAGCCCGGATCTTCGACGCCGAGTTTCGGATCGGGGCGGCCAAAGTGATCGACGACGACGTTGAGGCCCGCCGCCAGCAGTGGTCCAACCAAGCTCGGGAGGTCGCGCGCTTCGCGTTGCACCTCGACGAGCCAGTCCAGTCTCTGCAACTCCCCCAGCAACACCGGCCACGGTGCCGTCTGAAAGTTCGGCAGTGGCTGTCCGACGAGATTGAGCCGGATACCGACGACACCCGCCGCAGCCAACTGCGCGAGTTGCGCCGAGCCGATGCCCAGATCGACCACCACGACCCCGCGCAACCGACCCGGGTGGGCGCGGAGTGCGGCCAGCAGCAACGTGTTGTCGGTCCCCAGAAAGCTCGGCTGCACCAGCACCCCATGGGAAATACCGTGCGTGGCGAACTGTTGAAACAGCTCCGCCAGCGTCGCGTCGTAAGTGGGCACGTAACGGGCACCTGCCACCGGGGCGGAAGCGCGTTGGAAAATATGAGCATGTGTGTCCACGGCGATGAGGTTTGAAGCAGAGAGAACAGTCACGCGGTCTACGCCGCGCCCGCTCGCAGCGAGCAGGAGAACCGCAGCCAAAATTCGAGCAGAAATTGCAGCGCGCGAAATCATGCGCAGGCGCACCGGAGCGGCGCGTTTAAATACCCGGTTGCGTCCACGTTCACCGCCCTACCTGAGTCGACGTCGAGTCGCCGGCCCTTGGTCTCGGGCAGCAAACACACGGCCACGATCACGAGCGAATACGCCAGCGCCGCGTCGATGCCGATCGCGCGGCCCAGCGGCATGGATTCGCTCATGTGCCCGACGAGCCACGGAAACCCGGCCGACGCGATGCGCCCGAAATTGTAGCAGAAGCCCACCCCGGTGCCGCGAATCCCGGCGGGATAGAGTTCATTAAACAATGCGCCCAAGCTCGCGGGAATTCCGGCGGCAAAAAAACCGAGCGGAAACCCCAGCACCAGCATCTGCCCGTCCGTCAGCGGCAAAAACAAATAAACGATCCCCGTGGCGACGCAGCAGACCGCAAACAGCAGAATATTTTTCCTCCGGCCAATCCGATCAAGCAACTGGGCGCTCACCATACAGCCGCACCAAAACGCCACGATGATCACCGCGAGATAACCACCCGTGCTCAATACGGAGAGTTGTCGCTCCGTTTTTAGAAACGTCGGCAGCCACGTCATCAGCGCGTAGTAGCCACCGTGGGCACCGACGCCGAGGAGCGCTCCCACGAGTGTCACCCGCCGCATGCCCGGAGAAAAAATTCCGAACAGACCTCCCGCCCGCTGGTTCGGCGTTGGCGCGAAACTTCCCCGTGCTCGGGTCTCGGGAATCGCCCGCCGCACATAGACAACAAACAGCGCGGGCAACAGACCGACCCCAAACATCACGCGCCATGCGGGCTCCCCCGGCAGCCACCACCCGAGCATAGCATAAATGAGCACCGCCCCGCCCCACCCTACCGCCCACGCACTCTGCACCGTCGCCAGAACTTTGCCGCGATGCTCCGGCCGGATCGTCTCCGCCATCAACACCGCGCCGGCCGCCCATTCCCCACCGAAACCGAATCCTTGCAGCGCCCGCAGCACAAAAAGCTGCGTCCCGTTTTGGGCGAACGCACAAACAAACGTGCACACGGAAAACCAGACAATCGTCACCTGCAAAATGCGCACTCGCCCGTAACGGTCCGACAGCGCTCCGGCGACCCATCCGCCCAGGGCCGACGTCACCAGCGTGACACTGCCGATCGCACCGGCCTCAGAATTATCCATGCCGAAGGCCACGATCAGCGCGGGTAAGGCGATGCTGAACATCTGCACATCCATCGCATCCAGCCCCCAACCCCCGAAGCAGGACCAAAAGGTCCGGCGCTCGGGCGGGTTGATTTCACGATACCAGCGAAACATGGGGTGATGGGTTGGGAAAATTGGTCGGGATTGCGTGGAGGCGTTTCCCAGATTGGCCGGCGCGGTGGGGTGTGCGGCTACCGGATTTCAACTTGGTAGCGGAACTCACTCGCCGGCCCCCGTGACTGCCGCCACTCCAGCGGCTGGCGATCCGCACTCAGCGCCACCCGTTCGATCACGATCACCGGTTCACCGGCCTCGAGTTCCAGCAGTCGGGCATTCTTCGCCGACACCGCCTCGGCACTCAAGGTCTCCTGCGCCGACGCCACCATCACGCCGCAATATTGCTCATAGCGCGGATACAACAAATCGCCGAACTCCCGGGTATCGATCGTGAGGAGCGCCTTAAATCGGTCGTGCGGCAGCCAAATATCTTCCAACACGAGCGGCCGGTCCTCGATCAACCGGAGCCGGGAAAACCGAATCGCCGCAGCCCCAGCCTTGAGCCCGAGCGCCGCGGCCACGACTACGGTCATCGTCGTCACTTCACGTTTTAAGATTCGACTTACCGGCACACGCGCTGCCCCGCCCGCACTCGCAAATCGAAAAAAGCGAAAGAACGACGACTGAAAATCTGGCCGACGCACAAACGTGCCTTTGCCCTGAAAACGCTCCAATACGCCGTCCGCCACCAAGGAATCGATCGCCTTCCGCACCGTGCCGATCGACACCTGATGCGTCTCCGCGATCTCCGCTTCGCTCGGAATCGCCTCCTCCGGTTTCCAACGGCGCGCCGCAATCTCCACGCTCAGCGCTTCCCGCACGCGATGATAGCGCGGTAGACGTTGATCTGATTCGAGGCCCAAAGGCTGGAGTGACATACGTTCGTCTAGTCCTATTGATGACTAGCGTTGGGCACGGTCAACCGCTTTTTTAAAAAGTCGTGGCGCACGGAATCCCCCTTGTCCCCGATCACTTCGACCGACCACGCTCGCGATTATGCCTGATCCTCTGCAGCTCGCCCGCGACGTCGTCGCCGATTTTCGCGCCAACCTTTCCACCGTGTGTCTCGGTACCGCGTCCGCCAACGGCACACCCGAAGCCTCGGTCGCCGCCGCGCTCCTCGCTGCCGACGGTGCGTTCGTGATCTTCGTCAGCGGACTCGCCGCCCACACGCGTAACCTCCGCGAGAATCCCCGCGCCAGCGTGCTCCTCGCGGAACCGGAGTCCGCCACCACCAACGCCCTCGCCCGCCGCCGGCTCACGTTCACTTGCACCGCCGAAATCGTCGCGCCGGATTCAGTCCCTCACACGGATCTCGTCAGCGCCTTTCGCGCCAAATTCGGTCCCGCCATCGCGATGATCGCCAGCCTGCCAGACTTCCAATTCGTGCGCCTTCATCCTCAACGCGGTCGCGTCGTCGCCGGCTTCGGCGCCGCCTTTGAGGTCGACGCACGCGACTGGAACCAACTCACACCCGTCGGCCGTCTACCCGCTTGCTGAGGCGCAACGATGACGACGAACGGAGGACCGCCGCTCGCTGGCGTGCTCTTTTGCTGACCCTTGATTGAGATCGGTGCGGTGCTTCACCCGCTACGCCCACGGGCTCTCCCTGTTGTCCGGTCGTGCACTGTTCATCCGTGTTCATCCGTGTTCATCCGTGGTAAACCCTCCGCCTTCCGTTAGTTTTCATTTGCTGCGGCCAGCGCACCCCGTGTTAGGAACCAGAAAAAAATATTGATTTTTGCTACCGCTCTGCGGTTCCGCTTCGCTACAGAGTGTCTTCCTGCCCAACTTGTCCCGCTCACGCCCGCTCCATTTCCCCATGAAAAAAACCACCGCTCACTTCGCGAAGATCAACACCATCGCCTACGAAGGTCCCGGCGCGACCAACGCGCTCGCCTTCCGGCACTACAACCCCGACGAACTCATCGACGGCAAAACCATGTCCGCGCACATGCGTTTCTCCATCGCCTATTGGCACTCCTTCCGCGGCACCGGCTCCGATCCGTTTGGCCCCGGCACGATTATTCGCCCATGGGAAAAGGGCACCGACGCCGTCTCCATCGCTAAAGTACGGATGGACGCCGCCTTTGAATTTTTCCAAAAAATCCGCGCGCCGTTCTGGTGCTTTCACGATCGTGACATCGCCCCCGAGGGCAGCACGCTCGCCCAGTCCAACAAGAATCTCGATGCCATCGTTGCCCACGCGAAAGACCTCCAAAAGGCCACCGGCGTGAAGCTCCTCTGGGGCACCGCCAACCTCTTCTCCAATCCGCGCTTCATGTGCGGTGCGTCGACGAATCCCGATGCCCACGTCTTCGCCTACGCGGCGGGTCAGGTGAAGCAAGCGATCGACGTGACGAAAA
>SXGR01151672.1_pt1 | contig 20206 bp, 10 predicted proteins | sample 3174711 | NCBI WGS metagenome assembly SXGR01 (sample SAMN11356860, study PRJNA531348) | freshwater metagenome | isolation source: freshwater sample F1-60 | place: China: Fuxian Lake, Yuxi | collected 2017-12-25
GCATCGAATCCTTCAGGAAAAAGCTTCCCTCACCTCGACTCATCCCACTACAGGGTTGAGAAAATCGGGACCCTGGCTACTATTCCTATACCCGTTTAGCACTAAAACCCGTGAACGCATACCATTAAAAAGATGCTGCGCTAATGTATGGGAGTCCCCGCGCCGTAGCGGATTTGAGTGCGGATGTTTCTCCACCGTTTGCCCTATCGACCAGACTGGGATGGCCTCCGGGCGATCGCCATTTTGAGTGTCCTATTTTGCCATGCCGAACTTGGCCTTCCCGGGGGCTTTGTCGGGGTGGATCTGTTTTTCGTCCTTTCGGGATTTCTGATTACCCGACTCATCAAAAAGGATTTGGATCAGGGTAGTTTTTCCTTGGCGGCCTTTGGAGAACGCCGACTGCGGCGGATCCTGCCTGCCTTGGGGCTGGTCACTGTTTGTACTTTGGTCGCTGGATTTTTGTTCTTGGCACCGGCTGCCAACTTCGCCTTAAGCCAATCGGCGATCGCCTTGGCTTTTCTTGTTCCCAACTTCTATTATTGGTGGCAAACCGGTTATTTTTTAGAGGAAGCGGCAAGCAAACCCTTGCTGCATACTTGGTCGCTTGGGGTCGAGGAACAATTCTACATTCTGATTGCCTTGCTCTTTTTATTACTCCACCGGTTTCACCGTGAGAAAACGGCCGGATGGTGGATAGGTGTTTTAGCCATGGGAAGTTTTGCCATAGGCCATTATTGGGTTTCAAATCATCCCTCAGCAGGTTTTTTCCTCCTTCCCTCGAGAGCCTGGGAATTGTGTGGCGGTTGCCTTTTGGCCTTGGCCCCAACCCTTTCTCCCAAGGTGCCCCGATTGGTAAAGGAGGTTTTGTCCCTGATTGGCTTGGGACTGATTCTTTTTTGTTCCATTCTTTATGATTCCAATACTCCCTTTCCGGGGTTGGCGGCTCTTATCCCAGTGATCGGAACCGGTCTCCTGCTTTGGACGGGGGGTGACTTGGGGCAAACCCTGGTCCATAAGATGCTTTCCTTGAGACCTTTGGTTTTGATAGGGCAAATATCTTATCCCCTCTATTTGTGGCATTGGCCTATCCTGGCAATGGTCAACTACTCCAGTTTCGATCCACCGAGCCCATTGGGGCGTCTTGGACTATTGGTTTTGAGCGGTTTCCTGTCCCTGCTGACCTATTACGGATTGGAATTGCCCATCAGGACCCGGCGACTCTTGCCAAGGCCAGGAGTATTCCTGGGGTACTCAGGAGCCATTGGGGCATTTGTCCTCCTGGTGATGGTTGGCACCACAACCTACCAAGGGGGAACCTGCGACTTTTCCCCGGATGAAAACCGGATCCAGCAAACCGCCAAAAGGGATGAAAAATACCTTCCAAACTTTGAAGGGAGTGGTGAACTGCCGGGCAAATTGCCAAAATACGGGGCAGAAGGGGTAACCCCGGAAATCCTGATTTGGGGAGATAGCCACGCCATGGCTGTTTTGCCTGCCATTGAATCGCTTTGCGATGAGAACAAAATGTCCGCCTTGGCGGCGACCCGATTTCTAACTCCTCCCTTGGGAAATTACCCGGCTGATGATCCCTCCCATTTCAATAACAAGGTGCTGGAATATTTGAAAACCCACCCGATCCGTAGTGTGATTCTTGCCGGGCGATGGAATTCCTACCTGATGGAAGACGACCTCAAGGACAAACTCCTTGAAACCGTGGATCAGGTTCAAGCCATTGGGATCAAAGTTTTTTTCCTCAAGGATGTCCCTCACTTTTCCTACCATGTGCCCCGAATCCTGGCTTTGAACACGACGCGCAAATTCGAGATTCACCGATTGGGGGTTTCCAGGATCGAATACGAAAGTATGAACCCTTATTTCGAATCCATTGTTTCCGATTTGGACAACCGTGGTGTCCGGATATTGGACCCGATTCCCTATTTCGTTCAGGGGCAAGATCCCGATTTGTTCCTACCCTATGATGAATTAGGTATCTTTTACCGCGACAGCGACCACCTGACCACCCATGGGGCCCTTGCCATCAAAGGGGCCTTTGCTCCGGTGTTTGAATAGGAGTATTCGTTTACCAGCAATGAGGGACGGTGGGTAATATCCAAACCCATCCCTTGGATACTACCCCGACTAAACCCAAGTTACGCAGTTGGATTGATTTTTTTCGATTTTTTGGCCTTTTTGGGGACTCAGATTGTGGTTTTTCCCGGGAATTGGGAGTATGTCGAGTACAAAAAGGCATGTAGTCCCGACCAAGTTACTTGATATTTCCCGCTACTTGTGCGATTTTAACAATGGGGTTTGCAATTGTTCGCCGATCCTCTGAACGGATTTAAACCTTTTGCCTTGGTTTGAGTGGTTGAATTTCGGTGGGGAACACGAGGCCCATGTTTCAATCTCTCGCCAACAGTTGGTTTGTGGTCCAATGCCTAATGGATCGGGCTTTCAGCCCTCAAATTTTGGGGGGATCCGAAACCTGGGCCGTTGGCCCAGGCTGGTATAGATCGGGCCTTTGGCCCGCAGAACCAAAGCAGCAAGGGTAGGATTCGACCGGATCGTATTTGTCAGGCCCCAGACATGGATTGGCATGCCACCTTCCTATTTTCACCGGCGTATGTTTTTAACGCCAACGGCGTGGCACCATACCAGCCTGGGGCAACGCCCCAGGTACCTATTCCCAAATTCACAAAGGGCTGAAAGCCCGAGCTATCCCATTCCTCAGTCTCTCACCAATCAGGATCAAACGCCTTGAAACAGAACCTGTAAAGAGGATTTGTAGTCCCGACTTTTGCAGCCTGATTTAACTTTTTTCCGGGAAAAACACGGTTTTCATGGTCCCTACTGCGTAACTTGGACTAATCCCGAGCCAGGGGCGGGAAAACCCTCAAAGGACCTGGCTTTTTCCCAATAAAAAACACCTCACAAAAAGGGTGTAACCGCATCCCTTATTGTTGTTTCGGCATCATCTGTTTTTCCATCTGGTTTTGCATGGATTTCAGGGCGGATTCCTTGGAGGATTTCTTGTCCAGGGCAGGGGGTAATGGGTTTGGGCCACATCCCGGGAGCCAAAACAGGGCAAGGAAAAGTAATCCGTACCGCATTTTCAAACCCTTTGGGGGTATTTAAAAAGGGGGCCGATGGAGCCCCCTTTTATCGCAAAGCAGGAAAAAAATACTTATTGGGTCAGGAATGGTTTTACAAAAGTCTTAAAGCATTCATTGATCGCAGCACTGGAAATGAACCATTCCATGGCCGCATTGTTTTGGTCCAAAGCCACACCGAAACCAAGGTAGGAAGGATTGGCCTTATCCAAATTGGCGGGAAAACCCGGGGGTATGGGCAACATTCCGGCAAATGCACCCTTCATGATTTCCACCACTTTGCCCCCATACCGAACGGGATCAAGAAGTACTACCATCGTTTGACGATCGGACATTCCTTTGCGAACAGCGGTGTAGTTTTCCACCGCCCCGACTTTGGCCTTGCCGGTTTTGTAGGATTCCAATAATTTCTTGGCTTTATCCCAGTTGGGGGCTGTAAGTTGGATGGATTCCCCGTTTTCGATCCCCAAATAGACCTCCATCTTTTCTCCCATGAGTTCCTTCATCAAGGTTACTATCTGTTTTTGAACCTCCTCGGGAAGCTCTTGGCCATTGCCAAACATCTTGGCAAAATCCCAGCTAAACACTGCCCTTGTGAATTTGGTCCCCTGATGGGTCACTGCATCTTTGGTGATTTTGAAATCTTTTATCCCACCGCCGCCATATAGGGAGCCCGGCCCCATAATTTCCAACGATTGGAGTTGGGCGGCCATCGCCGCCTGGGGATCTTTGTATTTTGTGATGGTGATGCCCGTAAGAGGCAGATCCATGGTGGAATTGGTTTCGCCGGGACCAGCCTTTGCCAAAAGCGCCATCGCCTCAACGAGTTTTTTGATTTCGTCCGCATTGGCATCCGTTTTGAGGCTTTTCGTAAAGGTTTCCGTCAATTTGTTGATTGCTTCACCCCCTACAAACCCCGTGTAAAAAACTTGACCTGCCACCTGTTTGGCAAGTCCTTCAAAAGCAGAGACGCCGATTGAATTGATGAATTTTGCCGAATCGGTTCCCTTGCGGGCTTCGACCTCAACTCTGAAAAGGGCACCCTCCGGGGCAAAGTTAAGCGAAAACACCATGCCGCTTGAATCGCGAAGGGCCTGAAAGGTGGGTTTGATGAAGGATTGCATCATCTCAAAACTGGCTTTTTGTTCCTTGGGAAGGGCTTCGGCAGCAGATTTGAGGAAGTCAGCGGCGGAAGATTCGGCCTCTTTGAGTTGCTCGGCATAGTCCTTAAGGGCTTGGTCAAAATTGACGAAAAGGGCTACATCTGCCCCCGCCAAACGGGCAGAAATAGCTGGACTAACCTTCGCATCGAGTGACGCTTTGGATTTCAGAACAAACTCGACTCCCTCCCTGGAGGGAGCAAGGACCGCAAACCCGTCCTTTTCCGCCATGAATGTCGAATGTCCGGCAACCTGGACCACATCCAAACCACCCTCCTTCTTCAGCTCTTTTCGCTCATTGGGTTTAAGGAGCCCATCACGAAACTTGGCATAGTCCGTAATGGCGGCAACCACGGTCACATTGGGGATTTCGCCTGTCAGATCTTTTTCCTTGAGACTGGGAAGGATCACAAAGATCGGTCCATTGGCGGCCATTCCCTCAAGCTTTCGGCCATCCAAGCCGCCCGAAAGGGACAAATCCGTCATGGTTTGGGCGAGGCCGGCGTATTCAGGAACCGCTTTTTTCAGAAACGAAAAGAGTCGTCCTTTGACACCTTCTACCCCTCGAACCACAACCACAGCACCGGCAGAATCGGGGATGATTTTGAGCTTGGCAAGGTCCAGGTTAGGAAGGGGAGCCGCCCCGACAAAAGGGAGAAGTAGCCCAAGGCAAGCAAGCCCTGAACCCACCGAAACGGCCCAAAAGTGCTTCATTCTTAGTAAGGAACTTTTCATGGAATGGCCCCACCAAGCAAACCTGTAGGAACAACGGTCCCGGGCAAGCTCGCTAAATTGAATTGACATAATTGATTGTAGCGGTTGCATGGGTTTTGTCCCAGGGAAATGTAAAGGACAAAACCTTTGAAAAACCCTAACCTTATCACGAAATCAATAGGCAAGTATGGGGATTTTCGGGGTATGAATCGTGGCAAAATTGGCGTTTTATGGGACATGGACGGAACTTTGGTCGATACGGCGGCCTTGCATTTCGATGCCTGGGTCCTGGCAACCCGGGAGTTTGGAAGGGAGTTTACCAGGGAAGATTTTCGGCTGACCTTTGGGAGGAGAAACCCTGAGATCTATGACTATCTTTTTCCCGCCAAACCGGACCCCGTTGCAAGCCTCAAACTCGGCCTAGCCAAGGAGCGAATTTATTGCACAGAGGCCAGAAAACAGGGTGTAACCCTCCTTCCGGGGGTTGGGGAACTTTTGGACGAACTCCATCAATGGGGGGCCCTTCAGGCGATTGGTTCAAGTGCCCCGGTGGGCAATCTGGAGCTCATTCTGGAACTAACGGGTATTGGTAAACGAATGGGGGCGTGGATTGGCCAGGAGGATACCACCCAGGGCAAACCCCATCCCGAAGTTTTTTTGCGAGGTGCCGAAAGCCTCGGCTTGGACCCTAGCCAATGTGTGGTGATCGAGGATGCGGTTGCGGGGATTCAGGCCGCCAAGAGTGCGGGGATGAAAGCGATTGGGGTCACCTTTGTTGGGCACCATTCCGAAGAAGCCCTTCGAGATGCCGGGGCGGATGTAATTGTGGGTAATTTGGGAGCTATACGGGCCCACCAGATTTTTGGACTGGTGAACAAATCCATCCTACGCTAAAGCAGGTCCTTTACTTCCCAAAAGTGGAACCGTCCCTGTTGGGGAAGGACCTCTGCGGGGTTTCCATAAGGGATTATCTGGTTTCATGATGGACCCTCAGAAAAGACCGGAAGTCAGGCCGGTGGCAAGGCTCAGGCTTGCCCGGCTGGACCGCCATGATGCAAGGGTGGTTTTTGACATTCACCGGGGTCTGGTCATATTGGGTCATGAGCTGTTTGCCCAGAGCCCATGGAGTCATACATGGCCACCCAGCCAACAAGCGATTTTGGTGCGCAATCCTGATGCTTGGCGGCTCCGGATTCTTTCCGGGCCCCCTGCCGAACGGGGTGGAATTGCCTCGGAAGAATGGGTTCTCGATTCGGGGCTCAAACTGGATTGGGCCGGTTGGACAATGACGCTAGAGGTTTTGGAACCGGGGTTTCAAAACATTGGTCTCCTGGATCAAATCTCCCAAACATCCCAGAACCAGGAATTCGATTCCCGTTCCAATCTTTACAAATTAGCCTCCAGCTTGGCAGCGGCCCAGCTGCAACTTGATGAGCAAACCGATTTGATCCAAAGCAAAGAGGAAGAACTATCCAAATCCCGAAAGCGCTTGGGCAGGGCCTTGGCGAAACGGTTCCAAAAAGCAAAGCGCCTGGACATCCAATTGGGGAAACGGCGAAACGACCTCGATAAGGATCAAGCAAACCTGAACCGGATGGCAGAAGGCCTAACCCAGGAGCAAAATCGCCTGGGGGTCATTGCCAGGGGACTCCATCGACGGGAAAGGATTCACAACAACCTGAGGCGGCGAGGGGCCATTCGGTGGCGGGATCATGTAATGGAACGGGTCGCATTATTGCGACAAAATCAATTGCTTATCTCCACGAAACTAGCCATTGCCAATGAACTACTCCTTCAACTGGAACAAAGAGAGGCACAGGTGGTACAGGGTGAGGCCTATCATGCCAAGGCCAGGATCCAGCTCGAAGCGGACATCACCCAGGCAGAACAGGAAAAACTGACTCACCAAGGTCAAGGATTACTAAGGCAGGCCGAACTGACCCACCATGAAGAACGATTGAGAGCAGAAGCAAGAATTTTGGGGGAATTGGGGGCACCCCTACGGGAGTTGCTTGGTCGGACGGAACCCCATCCTTCCCATGAAATCATTCGAATCCTTCAGGACCACATAACCGCCATCGCTGCCGTCCCGGTTCAAAATGCGGATTTGGGATCCTGGCAAAAAAGGTTGGAAATATGGGCGGCATCGATTTCGGAACGGGAATTGTCCGTCGGGAAACGCGAACAGGAACTCTATGGTTTGGTGAGAGAATTCCAGGACCTTCGGGGCCGCCATGAAGCAGAGTCAGCCAATGATTTTTTCCAAACACAGACGCAAAGGATCCAACAACTGAAGCAAATGCCCGAAATAGTCTACCCTCCGGACCAATTGGTTTTAAAGCTACCCCCACCCAAGGGCAAACTTAAGGCAAGGCCAAAACCGGCTATTCCCGTGGGCAAAACCATAGTCACAATCAACAACCTGACCCTTCAGGCGGAATTGGCTCATAGGGAAGCCAAGGTGGATCAAAGAGCCAATCAACTCGCCGGGGAAGCTGAGGTCCTGGAGCGATATCGGATAAAACTTATGGGCCGATCGGAAAATCCGAATCGATCACGGGAGGAAGTCCGGGCACTCAAAGCCCAAAGGCGAAAGCAATGGGAACGGGAGGAAACAACCCTGAAAGCATCCCGATTGGAATTAACGAGTTTGCTTGGAAACTTGAAGCGTCACGCCGCAAAATTGAAAAGACAAATCAAGGCGAGCACCCGTGATCAATTACACCTTGAGGAACAGCAAACCTGGAGGGAGGTGGATGAAATGTTGCCTCACCATGGTGCAACCAAGGCGGCCTAACCAACGAATTATTTTTTTCACAAAGCCATAAAGTCGTGACATGGCTTTCTCGGGCTGTGTGTGAATTGGGCGATCACTTTCCCATGAGTAATATCCAGTGTTATCCTAATCAGCCCGACAATGGGGTTATGGTTTTGAGGAAAACGGAGGAGGTTCGGATGTTTCAGTGATTGGGAAAACGACCGCAGGAAATCTATTCCAGCTGGGAGTATTTTGAAAATACGCTTGGGTTATGGATGTCCCCAATCCTGTTAAAAATGGCTGCCCTAGACATTTTTTGTGAAACTTCGGGACGGATTGGGTTTTGAGTGGCATAATCAACCAAGGACCTGCCACGGTGAGCCGGGGTGGGTTTGACCGCTTTCTGCGGTACCGGATTGATTGGCGATGAGCCGGGACCAACCTCGACAGGCTTTCATCGCCCCGTCCACAAGACGGGTCAAGTCCGGGGACTTATTTTAAGTCCATTAGCCAGGGTAATGGTGCCGGGCGCACTCTGTTTCGCATTTTTTATGCGAAGGTGGAGGAGGAGCACCCGAAGCGCACGATGCCAAAGTTCTGGAGGAAAATGGGGCCGGGAATCCCCATTTCCAACTGCCAAAAGGGGACCTGGCCGTCCGGTCCAGCCAAGTCCCTTGCGTCAGTTTTCGTGTTGTTTCCCATTCGCCAATCCTTCAAAGCAAAGTAAATAATTTCCTGGCATACATGCCGTAACAATTGCGCAAAGATTCCCTAAAAACGACCCATCCCTGTTGGACCACCATTGTTCCCGGAAATCCATTCAATCACCTGTTTTCAGGGTTTTCCCGGTCTAATGTTTGGAGAGGAAAGTGTCATACCCTTGGGAATGTATTTGTTAACGATGGATTTCGCTTCGACCACGGCCAAGCTTTTTGGGAATTTGGTTTCGAGGGTTTTCAAATGGTTTTGCAGGCTCAATAGTTGATTGGTTGCCTGGGGTGGCAAGAGACCTCCCGGGCCTTGCAAACGATCCAAATTCGCCTGGGCTTTCCGGATGGCATCAAGGTGTACCCTCGCCTTGATCTCTGTCTGCACATCGGGATTGGTTTTGAGTTTTTCGGCCAAGTCCTTTGCTTTGGTCCCAACCTCCAAATTGCGGTAAACCAAAGCAATGCGGTTGAGCTCCCCAAATACTTCCGCAGGGGCATCCTCAGCATCCTTGGCAAGCTGTTCCAAATACAATTTGGATGGTTTTTCGAGAAGCGAAAAAACCTTGCTGGCTTGATTTGCCAATTCGGCATCCTGGGTCTTTGCGTACTGGGCCACCTGATTCAGGATAGACCAAGGGCTATCGCCCCGACGAATCATGGTTTTGAGATTGGCCCATTCACTGCGTTTAACCGGGATATCTTCCAGGCCTTTCTCCAATCGGCTTGCCATGGCCAATCGTCGAAGTAGGGGTCCATCGGCAAAATCAGGCCCCTTGTGGATAGCCTTTCCATTCAGGTCGAAAACAATGAGGATGGGCGGGCGGATGGGGCCTATAGAAACATCTCCAGAAAGTCCGGAGCATGCTGCCAAAGTGATTCCTTTGTCCTTAAGTACAATTGCGGATCGCCTGATATCGGCATCTGCCGGGCTAATCAAAATCATATCAACTCCCATTTCGGGGAGTTGCCTTTGCAGGATTTTCAGACGATCAAGATCTTGCAAGGCGCTTGGTTGGGTGTCCAGCCAAAAAGCGAAGGCCAGCACATTTCCCCTGCGGTTTGAAAACGATGGGCCATTGCCTTGGATCAAAGTCCCCGGTTCCATTCCGCGAAGCTGGATCAGGGAGAGCTCTTCCGTTTGGGGATCCTTGCGGGTCCCGGTGGAAGATTTCGCCGATTCCAATGAGGCGGAAGTACTCCATATCCGTTCGAGCAATTTGAAGGTGGCGGAATCGTGCTTTTTCAAATCGCTCCGATTGCGGGGGAAATAATCCAGGCGATCGAGGTAGGCACAGGTAAGTTCGGCGAAAAATTCTTTGCTTGAAGATGTCATGTAAAGGCCGGGCTGATACAGTTTGCGACTCATGGCCTGTGAAAAGGCCAATTTGATTTCCGGGTTTTCGAACCCGATGAGTTGATCATGGACGGCATGAGCTACCTCATGCAGCAGCACACATTTCCCTGTATCAATTCCTGGTTGGTGCAGTTTGGTTAAGGTTTTAAGGCTGCACAAGGTAATGGTTTTGGCCCGGAGAAGGTGTTCGCCTTTTATGCGGGTCATGCGAAGGTCGGTGGAAAGGTAATAGGCAATTACGGTTCCCCCTCCCGTATTGGCACCTTCGGGGGTTTCATCCCATTCGACCCAAAAGGGGAGGGTTTGAACCTTGGCAAGAGCTTTTTTGTTGAGAATTTGCCCAAGCATTTTCAATTCAAGGTTTAGGACCTCCATCGGCGAGGTTTTGAACTCCTTTTCGTGGTTTTTGATTTCCGGGTGGAGAAAAAGGGTAAAACCCCCGATTTTTTCCGTTGCGTAACCGGGCACCGAAAGAGTTGGATTTTGACCAAACGCAACCAAGGGAAAGGCCAACAGGAAAACCAAACTTGGGCCAAGGCAGCGAATGGGAGCGACCATGGAAATGACCCCGCAAGGGCTGGAAACGAAAAGCCTTTCCTGGCCAGACTCGCCTTGGGTTCTCCTAGGCGGTTTGGGAGGAATTAATCTTGTTTCGAAAAAGGTAGGCGTCGGACCGGTCTTTGAGGCTGATGATACTGCCTAAAATCGTAAGGAAAAATTGGCAAAGCCAAAAAATCATGCAACCGGACGCAAGTGCATTGTTAAATCCGTAGGCATGCAAACCAACGCCCAACTGGTTGGTGCCAAACCAACTCCAGGCGGTAACCATGCCTCCCATGATGGCGAGGTTCGCCATGCCCGGAGTTTTGACCAACCCAGCCCATCGGGCATGGAGCAAAAGGGCATTCCAGATAACGATCAGGACAGCCCCGTTTTCTTTGGGATCCCAGCCCCAGAAGCGTCCCCAGGATTGATCCGCCCAAATGCCTCCAAGTACCGTTCCCACAAAACTCAAAAGCATGGCAAAGCAGGCAATGCCATAGATCATTTTGCCGGTGACAAGGTCCAGCCACTTTTGTCGGTCGGGATTAGGGGGCATGAACAATAGGGCAATGCGGCCAAGGACAAACAGGTTGGCAATCGCTCCTGCCGCAAAGGTCGCAGCATAACCCAAAGTGATCGTTGTTACATGGGTGGCCAACCAAAAGTTGGTATCCAGCACCGCTTGGAGGACTTCCATGGTATCTCCGCCTGCGGCCAAATTTTGGGCAAGGATAAGGGTCCCAATTCCAATGGCGTTGGCAAGGATGTTGCCAAGCCCCCGGCGGAGTAAAAACTCAAGGAGTAATCCGAGGGCACAAGCCCCCCAGCCAATAAAAATGGCCGAAGTATAGAGGTTGGTTACCGGTGGTCTTTGGGTGATGATGATTCGGAAAATCAGCCCGGTGGTGTGGATGAAAAGGGCCCCGGAGGCCAAAGCCCAGGCGGCATGATGAAGGAGGGCCCCGGGGTCTTTTGTGGTACCCTTGGTGGCAAAGACGGCAACCACCCAACCCATGAGAGTGAAGAAAAGGCTGAATCCGTAATAGTACAAGGCAATATAAAATGGCTGAACCTGGTTGAAGTTGAACTCCATTTCGGCTCGCCAAGTGTCCCCCGCGGGAATACGACCTTCAATGGCCTTTTTGTAGAGGGCAACCTGTTCATTGAATTGCTTGGGTTTGTTATCCGAATAGGCGAGGAAAATGGCGGCAAGCGACAACTTGGCTGGGTCAATCCCCTCTTTTTTCCCTTCACTATAACTGGTCCGAACCTCGGAGAGCACTTCGCCAACGGTCGTCCAATTGGTGGTTCCATCCCAGTTTTCGGGGGGGAGCATTTCCGGCTTTTGCAGGCTTTGCAGCTCCAACCAAGCTTGGAGGTTGGAGCCTAGTTGCAAAATTCTTTCCTGGTATTTATCGCGTTTTTGAGGATCGATCTTGCTTGCCCGGGATGCTTCCGCAAAGAACGCTTCGAATTTGCCTCCCTTGCGAAAATCAGCAATCGAATAGCGGAAACCTTCGCGGTTTTCCAACTTTAACAACTCACGAACCTGATCATAGTCTACGCGAAACACTGGGAGGTTTTCCGCCCGGGAGTTGTCTCCCAACCGACTTGTCAACACTTCAAGCAGCCACTGAATCGCAGGGACCTTGGCTGTTTTTTTCGCACCAGCCACCGGAGTTTCGGTGATGTCCTGCCTTTGGGAGATAAGCATCAGGCGGTTACGGGCAAGAGTGTCAACCGGTTTGATGCGTCCCCCTTCCAACATGGGCAGTTCGCCGAAAGCATCAAAATGAAAGGCATCCGATCGAACCGGTGGCGTAGAGGTCGCAGCGGTGTAGGCAACGATACCCACCAAAGCAACGACTGCCCAAACGACCCCAGGCCCAAACCAATCAGGAAGGCGCTGGCTGGGAGTTCCTGAAGGTATCGGTTTGTGAATGGGACCTTTTTCCAGGCCGTTGACTTGGCCCTTTTTAAGGAATACCAACAAAGCCGCCCCAAAGTGAAGGAGCATTCCCAGGGAAACCAGCACGCATGAAATGTAGGGTATGGTCCAGCCCGGGTTTTGCACCACCTGGAGTACCGTTCCCGAGTCTCCGGGCAACCAGGACGATTGAAAAAAGGTCTCGCCGGCATGGCGCATGGGCTGATTCATCATGATGGTGGAATCGCGATGAACCCCTTGTGAGGGATCATCGAGGATGATGTCGCTTTGAAAGTTTTTAGGGGTATTGGTGCCCGGGTAGACATCGTGAATGAATTTTTTCAGGGTGATGGTATAGGGTTTGTACACCCGCATAAACCGGAGGGTCATCTGGTTGGTTTGGGCTTTATCGGTGGCTTCTACCAATTGGGTCTTTTTGTCGGAAATACCCGAAAGCCAGGTAGAAACCAGCCATGTGCCAATGGCCTGTCCGGTTTTATTGTCGGACAGTTTCACAAAGGCACTTGGCAGGTCGACCCGTTGTTCGGGATCGGTCCCTGTGACGGGTTTCGCATCTTTGACTGTAACATCCAGGCCGTCACCCTTATCCGCCAGATTGACGAATCCCTCGGGAATTTTTTCAAGGATTTGACTGTTGGGATAAAAAGCGATGACTTCCACCGAAAAGGGAAGGCGGCTGTCGCTGATTTTTTTCTTGGAATCAGCCGCTTCGATCAACATCGATCCCGGTATCCCCACCACCCGATCCATCCCGGGATGGGTTTCGTCGGGCCTGAGGAAAACGAGTTCATATTTATCACGGCGTTCGACAAAATTGGAGGATGAACCGGTAACAATGGCCATCTGCCCCTCGATGGCCCATTCGCGGGTGATGAATTCTCCAAGCATAAGCAGAAGGAGACCCATGTGCAGAAGCGCAATTCCCGGGAGCCTCCAGCGCCTTTGGGGATATTTCCAATCCCGTGAGGTGACTTTAAGAAAGCCGGCAAAAAGGTTGATAAAAAGGAGGATGGCCAAAAGCTTGCCTCCCGGTAGCGGAAACTCCCCGGCCATTTCCTGGGAGGGACCAATGAAATCCAAACCGAAAATCTTTAAAAAATCGACAATGAGTTGGTTAGGGACCATGACAAACCACGACCAAAAATAGCGCGTGATTACATCCCAGATGCCGGCTTGTTTTTGGGCAAGGGTGCCAAAGAAAACCAAAAGGGCAGACAGGACAAAAAGAACGACCGTAACCCTGAGGCTTACGATCCATTTCCAGGCCAAATCGAGGATCGGGTAAGGGGCGTTGCCACTATTTTGGCGGGTGGTTGAACTCATGGCTTGGCTTTTACATTCCTGGAAGTTTGAGGGTTTTGATAAGATTCGTCAAATTCGATTTTTCTTTGCCAACCGCCTCGGCAGGGCCCATCATCTTGATGAACCAGGTATCAGGCCCCTTGGCTACAATACCTGCGATAATGGCTTTGGCGCCAGGGCCCATCCCGGTCAAATCCACCAGCAATGCCTTGCCTGCTGTGCTGGCAACGGGTTTGGCATCCGTCTCGGCTTGGGCGTTATCAACCGGAACCAGCCCAACCTGGCCCCGCCAGCGATTGATGTTGGCTCCAAGCCCACCGGCTGGACCGGAAAGGGGCGTGATGGTGATGTCGACAGTTCCGTTCGCCGCTTGAAAACTTTTAAGGGAAAGCGGTTTTGGGGGGACCTCTTTCCAACCTTGGGGGATATCCACGCTTAGGTCCTGGTCTTTTTGGGAAGGATTCAAAGGAGCCCTTGGTGAGGCCTCCTTAGCCGGGGAATTTGTTTGGGGAGCAGGTTGCCTGGAAGGATTCATTGCAAAGGGGCCACCCTTTGCGCCTCCAGGGCCGGTAATATCCACAAAAATGGCTTTTTTGCCAGCAACGGAGATCTCTTTTGTCGTACTTGCCAATTCTTTTTCCCCGATGGGCTCAAGCCCTATCTGCCCTCGCCAACGGTTGATATTGTCAAGGTTCGAACCGGCTTGGGCTCCCAGTCGGATAATGGTGGCCTCAAGCGATTCGCCGGGGCCCGGGATCTTGAGCGTGGCAAAGCGCTGGGGATTGGTATTGTCCCGGACCCAACCTGCTGGAAGCGAAAAGGTGGGCCCTTCCGGTTTTTCAAATTTCAGGCTTTGCAAAAGGGTCATAAACGGTTCGCCAAGTCCTGACAATTGGGAAGCAGGGCCCATCAGTTTGACAAACCAGGTTGCATCAGGCTGGGGAATAATGGCAGCTAATAGCTGGGTGGGGCCAGCTGGGGAAACTTTGGCACCCGGTTTGGCAACCCCATCCCTGGGTGCCGCATATTCAAAGATTTCTTCCGGTTTGGAACAGCCCGAAAGGAAGGCCAAAACGGGCATTATCAACCCAATGGTCAGCCAGGTGCTATTTCTTGAACGGTTTCGGTTTCGGAATGGGGGCGATGGTTTTGAAGTCAAAATCATGAAAAACACCAAAATCCAGTTCAATGGCCACCGGCCGGGAAGGTATAAACAGTATTGGATCCTTTGGACCAATTGTCCAGTCAGGCTACCTCCCATTCTATGAATCGTACTCCCATTCCTTCACCAAATGGGAATGGTTGGTTACCTCAAGGCTCATTTTTGCCACCCAACGCAATGGTTTGGGGGCAAAACCATTGGAATGTTCACAGTCTTGCAATACTTCAATAGAAGCCTCCTTTTGTAAATGGAGAGGGGCAGGTCCCACCTGAAAACGGGTTCCAACCACTCCTTAATCCCATCCTTATGGGGACGATTCTCCCATGCGCAGCGTCTGTTTTGCCACCGTCCTTTGCCTTTTTGGCATTGCAACTCCCACATTCGGTCAGTTGAATCCGGAGGCTTCGCTCAAAAGCCTCACCGTAACCGAAGGGCTGGAGGTAAGTCTTTGGGCTTCGGAACCCCTGTTTGTAAACCCTACTACCCTGACCATTGACAACAAGGGGCGGGTCTGGGTGTGCGAGGCGGTGAATTATCGTCGCAAGTTGCGAGGTCAGCCACCCCTGCGCAAGGAAGGGGATCGGGTTTTGGTGCTTGAGGACACCAACAACGATGGCAAAGCCGACAAGGTTACTACCTTTTATCAGGCCCCCGAAGTGGCCAGCCCTTTGGGAATTGCGGTGTTGCCAACTGCCAAAGGCCAGCAAGTATTTGTGTGTCAATCGCCCCAAATTTGGGTGTTTGAAGATTTGGATGATGACCTGAAGGCCGACGCTCCCCCCAAAACATTATTGAAAGGTTTTCAGGGAATTGACCATGATCATGGGGTCCATGGAATCCAGATTGGGCCGGATGGCCGTCTCTGGTTTACCGTGGGGGATGCCGGGGTTAAAGACCTGAAGTCAAGCAATGACAAAGGGAAGGCGTGGTCTTCCAACGGTACCGATTGTCGGGCGGGGACCGTTTGGAATTGCAAAATCGACGGCTCCGATTTGGTCCGTTATGCCCACAATTTTCGCAATAACTACATGGCCAGCATGGACAGTTTCCGATCCGTGTTTCTTTCGGACAACGATGATGATGGCAACCAACAGACGCGCATTTGTTTTGTGATGCCCGATGGCAACTATGGTTATCATCCGCGGGGCCCAGGACAAACCCACTGGCACGAGGAGCAACCGGGAATCGTTCCCAAAATCCTGCGCACAGGCTTTGGCAGCCCAACGGGGTTTAGCATTTATGAAGGCAAGCTTTTGCCCGAAAAATATCGCGGAATGCCTCTTCATACCGATGCTGGCCCCCGTCATGTCCGCAGTTATCACCTTTTCCCAACAGGTGCAGGCTATGAGGTCGAGGCTGAAAACCTGGTTACCTCAAGTGATCCCTGGTTTCGGCCAAGCGATGTTCAGACCGCCCCGGATGGTGCGGTGTTTATTGCCGATTGGTACGACCCAGGTGTGGGTGGCCACGGCATGGGGGATACCACCCGGGGGCGTATCTTTCGTCTGGCTCCCAAGGGAAACAAACCGGTCCGGGTGGAATACGATTATTCCACCGGGGATGGATTGATTTCTGCCTTGGGATCACCCAACCTGGCTGCCAGGGCCGGGGCGATTGCCATAATCCAGCAACAAGGCAAGGCATCTGCGGCAATCCTGTTCGAAGCGGCAAAACCGAAATATGGACCCTATCTGCAAGCAAGAGCCCTTGGGCTTTTGGCCGACATGAAAGATAAATACGATGAAGTTGATCGGAAAAAGGTGGAAGGGATGCTTGATGCTGCCCTTTACGGCAATGATCAAAGGCTGGCCCAACTTGCCGTTCGGGTGGATGGTCGGGTATTGAATTGGTTGAATGGCCCGGAGGAGGATTGGAAAACCCTTGTTGAAAAGGCTACATCCTCGGTGTTGCGTGAGTTGCTTTTGGTGTGGCGAAATGCCGATCCTGAAAAACTTCGACCTGCCTTCAATGCTATTGTCAAACGCTATCAGGTTGGTGATGTCTTCCTTTCCAAAGCCATGAACATTGCTGCGGGGAGCGACCCAGCCCGACGGGATATCGTAATGAAGGATTTGGAAACCATTCTTGGAGGGTGGTCCGATCGCGTTGCTCAACTGGTTTTTGACCTTAGGCCGAGCAGTTTTCGGGGAGGCATGGCCAAACGGATAGGCGATTCCACCATTGCCGAATCGCAACGGGCAGACATGGTGGACATCCTTTCTTCCGAGGATAACCCTGCAACAGGCAAGGTACTTCTCCAAATACTATCCACCTCCCAACCCGGGTTGGTTCGCAAAAGGGCGGAAGAAAAACTGTTGCTCTTTTTGGGAGGCAAGTGGCAGTCGTTGGCCGGTGATTTGGAATTCCTGGCTCAAATGGATGCCTTGGAGGATAAAGTGCTTTGGGCCAAACTGGCTGGTATTGCCAAACCGGATAATGCAATGGCCAAATTGGTGGCAATGGCCCAAAATGGAGATTCCCTTGTTTTAAGAGAGACCGCAATTGCCGCATTGGGTTCCTTCGATCGCCCTGAGGCGGTTGAAGCTTTGGCCAAAGCCTTGGCGGATAAACCGACCCGATCAAAAGCGTTGGCAGCCCTTGGAGTTTTGACCCAAACCAGAAATGGCAAACAAGCCTCTAAAGCGATGGAGGTTTTACAAAATACCTTTCGCTTGGGGCTAACCAATCAGGGAGGGATCCTGGCCTCGGAGGTTGTTACGGTTTTGGTTTCCAGCCAAAAAGGGAGCGAGTGGCTTTTGACCCTGCCCAGGAAGGATTTGTCCCCTGCATTGGCGTCTGAGATTGGCCGGGTTTTACGCAATAGCCCCTTCCAGATCGTTCGGAACAAGGCCATGCTCGCCTATCCGGCCCCCGGTAAAATGGATATCGCCCGGTTGCCCAAAGCATCGGAATTGGCCAATCGCCAAGGGAATGCGGCCAAGGGGAGGGCGCTTTTCGAGGCGAGTGCCAAAAAGGAATTGCAATGTGCCAAATGCCACAGGGTTATGGGTGTTGGAGGCGACATCGGCCCGGACCTATCCTTGATCGGTAAAAAAGCCTCCAAAGAAAACCTGCTGGAGAGCATGCTCACACCATCCAAGGCGATCGCCGATCAGTACATCGTTGGGGTTGTTTCAACAAAGAATGGCCAGGTGGTTGCCGGGCTCGTCCTGGCCGAAACACCCCTGGAGGTCACCCTGAGGGATGCCAATGGTAAGGACCATCGCTTTGCCAAAACCGACATTGAGGAACAAAGTAAAAGCAAAGTTTCTTTGATGCCCCAGGATTTGGTGGCATGGATGACCGAGGACGATTTGGTGGATATGGCGGAGTATTTACTTACCTTGAAGACGGGTTCGCTTACACCTTTGGCATGGCAAATATTGGGTCCTGTTCCGGATCAGGATGGCAGGGCCCTATTGGAAACCTCCGACCTGGAAAAGGGGTCCAAAACCACTTTGGAACTCAAAGACAAAACGGGAAAGGCATTGGATTGGCGACCGATACGACCCGCCCAGGACGGGTACATCGACCTGGCAATGTTTCATGGTCCAGCCAGTCCAAACAGCTTTTCCTATCTGAAAACAGTGATTAAAAGTCCCGTGGAACAGGTTGCCATGGTCGTTTTGGGGGCGGACGATGGCAGCCGAATCTGGGTTCATGGGAAAATGGTTCACGAGCAAAACGGAAAGAGTGCGGCGAGCCCGGGCATGTTCAGGATTCCCATCCCATTGAAGGCGGGAGAAAATACGATTTTGATAAAAATCACCAACGGAGATGGTCCCCATGGACTCTATATGAGCCTCTTGTCCGAAACCGAAATTTCCAATTAAATATTGAAGGGATCACATTGCCCAATTGAGGTATATTCTTGGTCCAGGGTGGTCCCTGTTTTAATGAGCATACTGGTCCCCACTTCGACGCTCGTTACCATTTGGCTTGGGAACTGATTTTTGTTTCCATTTTCCGCCTCCATGATGGGTAACATCATTTTGAGGCAACGGCCTGATTTGGGTAACCAAAACCTTGAGTCAATGCGCCAAGTGGGGAATGATAATTGTCGCTAATCAAATCCAATTGGGTTTGGAAAACCGTACCCGCCTGGATCAGGGATTGGCTCTGATCGTTAAAGGTGATTGAATCGCAAGGAGGATGGGTGGGAGATGCCCCCAAAGTGGGATCAAATCCTTTGGATACTGTCCCGGTTTCTGGATCGAGGTAGAGGGTGCCTATCAGGGCATTGGTGATGCTGCTGGCTACGCCTGATACCAGGGATAAATCAAACGACCCGGTAGAATTCCCTTCGGCGTCAAAGTCCAGGTTGCTGGTGGAGTTGAAATCCCCTTTGCCTTTCCCCTCCTGATATTCGGTTAGGGTCGGTTGATTAACCCCGTAGAGTTGGCTCCATAACCAGAACTGGGGGATGGTGGTCGTCGATTGATCATGGCTTTGGCTGATTCCGGAAGTTTGCTTGCCTGTTGCATCAAACCCACCCTGTTGGGAGGAGTTTCCGTTGGAAGTGGTTTCTTCTAAGGAGTATCTGGATCTTTGAAGGGCAAAGGGAACGGTTCCGTATTCGTGGTAACCCAAGGTGGCAAAATCGGTCGAATCCCATTTGGATTGGTAGGATAGTTGGTCGTCGACCGTTTGGGTATTATCTATCAGGTCAATGGTTCCGGAGATCGTCCCTTGAACCTGGTCCGATCCGGAGGCGTTTGAATAGCCTGAAAAGGTCAAATTACTTGCTGGGGTGCCGTTGGTTGCGTGGTGGCTTCCGTGGCGGCGGTGTTGGAACGGAGATGGTATTGGTCCATGATGCTGGATTGAGTGGCGCCCTGCGAAGCGGAATAGGAATAACCAACCGTGTTGGAGACGATTTTCGAATCGATAACCGGGCCTACGATCAGGGGAAGGTCATAACCCACCGTTTGGGTAAGGGTCGAATCTTCCAAGAGAGGCTGGGTCAGGGATTGTTGGAGGGTTGTCTGCTCAAAATATTGGGTTTCCTCAACTTTAAGGTAGATCTCCTCGGAGAGGCTCAGCGTATCAGTGTTCGTGGTATCGTGGCGAATGTCTTGGTAGGTCAGGGTTCCTATTGGGGTGGTAGGCGTGGCGAGGGTGAAATTCCCAAGGGCAGAGCCTGAGTAGGTTCCGGAGGATTGGGTATCCATCAGCCAGGAGATGGTTGCATATCCGGAAAAAGGCTGAACCGGTGTATTGAGGAGAGGATCGGCGGCTTGGGGGGAGATAAGGGCGGTTACCGAGTTTTTGTCGAAATACCGGAAGGAATCAGCCCCCGAATACGATGAGGCGGTGGTTACCGTTGATGCGGGATTTGGGGAACCGGCTGCGGGGGTTGTTTCGATAAGGGTTTCCTGGGAGGTTCCGGCATCCCGGGACTGAAGGTAGAAATGGGTGTTGGCGACTGGCTCAAGGACCGCCGGA
>SXGR01296197.1_pt1 | contig 20202 bp, 17 predicted proteins | sample 3174711 | NCBI WGS metagenome assembly SXGR01 (sample SAMN11356860, study PRJNA531348) | freshwater metagenome | isolation source: freshwater sample F1-60 | place: China: Fuxian Lake, Yuxi | collected 2017-12-25
CCTCCTCCTCCTCTTCCTCCTCCTCCGCGGGCGGCGGAGGTGAGGGTGGCGCGGCCGAGAGCTCGACCGGCACCGGCACGGGCGGCGCCGGCGGGGGGGGCAGCGAGCCGTTCCCGACGACGCCGGGCAACGTGTTTTCGCTGCAGTATCGCAACAGCACCAGCGTCCCGATCACCGTGTGGCTCGAGGGCTCAGAGCCTCCGTGCTCGGCGGCCACTGCCTTAGCGTGCGACGTGATGCCTGGCGGCAAGCCCTGGAACCCCGCCGACTACGAGAAGAACTGGGCCGCGCTGAACTCCGTCTTCGCGGCTTCGGGCACGCACTTCTTCGTGATCGATGCGAGCGCGCAGAGCCACGAAGTGGACGTCTCGAATCGCATCGACCTCGAGCCCGGCGAGACGCTGCGAGCTCAACTCCCCATCAAAGACGGCCACCCCGAGTGGTATTTCGCGCGCAACGGCGTCGCCCTATCGGTCGGCACGAAGGGCTGGGTCACGAAGAAGGGCGTCTCGATGCCGGCCTCGGAGAGGGCGCTGCTCTTCGAGTACAACGTGCAGTCGAAGGAAGTGTACTGGGACCTCAGCGCCGTCGACGGGCTGAACGCGAACGCCACGATGAACTACGAAGGGCCGGGCTGCGCAGGCTCCGTCAACTGCAAGTGCGACAGCGCGCTGCCGAAGAGCTGCGCGACGAACCTCGACGCCTTCACGGACGGGAACGACGGCTGCCCTTACATCATGACCGTGAACGGGGCGTCGGTGTGCCCCAACCCGAAGTTCTATGCGACCGTCGATGGCGCCGTGAACAAGCCCTCCTGGGTCGTTCCGACCTCGGCGTTCACGACCGACAGCGTCTCGACGGACTACGCCGACGTCTGGAACAAGGCCGGCAAGCCCACCGGCGCCGTCATGGCCTCGGCGCCCAGCGGAGATCCGCTGAAGAAGCAGGCGTACCACATCTGGTGGGCCACCAACGTCGTCGGCAAGGCGTGGCTCGAGTACCTGCAGGCGAACGCCGGCGGCTCCTGCGACGCCTACGGCTGGGCCTATGACGAGATGAAGTGGAAGGTCGGAGACACCTTCGACCAGAACGGCAATCCCTCCTTGAACACCACGATCTCGCCGCTCGTCCGCTGCGACCTTTCCACCGACACCTACGTGAACATCGACGTGACGCACGTCATGTGAGCGATACGCGGATGCACCCGGCGGCGCCTCGGAGCCCTGGATCCGTACCGCCGCGGTGTATCACCAACGTCGGCCAAGTCCCCGGAACTGCAAGACCATGCGCGCCCGATGTGCTGGCACGGAGGTTGCTCTAGGGGAGCGCACGAACCCGCGGCGGCGAACGCTTCGCCCGCCGCGCGGTTCGGATCCTTCGCCACGAACTCGAGCATCCCATGCGCTTCAACCTCCCCACCAAGAACCTCGTCCTCGGTCTCGCCCTCCTCGTCGCCGCTGCCCCGACGGCGGGATGCGCGGTGGAAAGCTCCGACCTTGGTGAACGAGCCGATGAGGCCGTCGTCGTGTCGGACGCGGGAGACGTCGTCGCCGCGGCGGTGCCCGGCTACTCGGGCGAGCTCACCGCCTCGCAGGCGCAAGACAACACCATGCAACTCCCGGCCAGCGAGCCCGTCGCGATGCGCTCGGCTGTCGCCCTCGACTGCTCGGCCGGCAGCGCCTACCGCGCCGCCGTCGCCTGCACCCCGGCGGTGATGGTGGTCCGCCACGCCGAGGACACCGCGAGCGGCCCTCACGCGCTGACCGAGGCCGGGGAGAATCACGCGGACCTCTACGTCTCGCTCGTCGACGAATACGTCTTCGGCAAGGCGCATGGTCTCGGTCCGGCGGGGGCCGACGTGTGCGTGTGTCCGGTCGCCAAGGTCGTCGCCATCGATCCCGAGTCGAACGCCGTCAGCTCGAGCCCGTCCTCGAACCCTTTCGAGACGATCCGGCCCCTCGCGAATGCGCTCGCGCTCCCCATCGCGGTCGCCGACGAAGCTGGGACGCCCTACACGAGCTGCTACAACTGGAACACCGCCGCGCGGCAAGCCCTCTTGCGGGACGCCGACGGCGCCGCGGCCTCGACCGTCGTCGCCTGGGACAAGCAGGGACTCAACTGGACGGCGGCCGACGCCGCGAATCTCACCGACTGGTGCAAGCTCTCGCCGAGCGCCGAGCCGCTCCTCAAGAAGCTCGCGAAGTCGTTCACGCTCGAGGCCGACGGCAGCCACTTCACGCCGCAACGCGATCACTTCTTCGTGTTCGCCGGCCAGGACGAAGCCGACGGCAAGTTCACCACCTTCAAGACCTACCAGCAGACCTACAGCCACGACGGGGCGGGCTGGTACACGACGTCCTTCCTCACCGACGCGCCCAAGTTCGTAGACGTCGCCAAGCTCTGAGGCGGATGGGCGCGCGCCGCGCAAGGTAGCCCGTGGCCCTCAACGCCACGGGCCAGCCTTGACGCTAATTCCTTACTTGCTCAGACACGCATCAACGATGCCAGTCGCGGCGTAACCGTCCGGCCAGCAGCCCACTCACGATGCCGGCCTTGTAGGGGCTGCTCGCGTTCGCGCTGGTGGCGGCGGGAGGCGCGAAGGTCGCCGTCCCGCGGGTGAAGCTCTTGGACAAGATGGGGTGGGCCGCGAGCTGGAGCGACGGGCAGCGACGGCCCCTGCACCCCGAAGAGCAAGCACTCGTGATCCGCGAGGTCGGCCGGCGCATGCGGCGCTGGGTGTGACTCGAGGTAGGTTGGGCTCGCGACGATTCGTTGCTCGGATGTGCCGAGCGGCACGGCGACCAAGGACGAGTCCGGCAGCACCCCATAGCGGAGCGCGACGTCGAAGCGCTCCGTGAGCAGGTCGACCGGGCGGTAGGTGAGGTGGAACTCTACCTCCACCTTCGGATGCAATCGCAGGAACTCGGCGAGGTGGGCCGCGAGCACGGCGTGTCCGAGCGGCGACGGGGCGGTGACGCGCACGCGCCCGCGGGGCTCGCGCTGCTGTCGCGACACCGCTTCCTCTGCCGCCTCGAGGTGCGCGATCGCGCTCTGTGCCGCCTCGACGTAGGCCAGGCCTGCATCGGTGAGCGCGACCTGCCTCGTCGTGCGCCGCAGGAGCTGGACCCCGAGGCGCGTCTCGAGCTCTGCGACTCTCCTGCTCACGCTCGTCTTCGGCATCCCGAGCGACTTCGAGGCGCCGCGGAAGCTGCCCGCTTGAGCAACCCGAACGAAGACGACGGCGGCGTTCATGTCGAGGTGGTCCATGGACGGGACAGTCTACGCCAATTCTGCGGATTGACCCGCCGCGCTCGGGTCACTAGATCTTGTTGTGAGGACGTCGTCTTGCTTGGGATTGGGCGCCGTCGGGCAGTTGTCCTTGGCGTCGACCACGCCGTCCCCGCCCGGACAGCCCCCTTCGCACGCGACGGGACCGCCGCCGCCGCTGCCGGCCGGGTCGAGGAGGGTGGGCGCATCGGTCTCGCAGGCGGCCAAGGCCACCGCGGCGAAAAACGCCAGCGCCACCCCCTTGCTCTCATGCATGGGCCCTGGCTAGCCCTGGCTATCGGACCAACACGGCGGCCGCAAGTCGTGATAGGCCCCCATTCGGGTCGAGCTCGACGGAGGGGGGCTTTTCGCCACCTGCTCGACCGAGGAGCTCTTGCTGCCATGTCAATTCGTTCTTTGCCTGCTTCCCGCGTGCTCGCCACGGCCTCGCTCGCGGCGCTCTTCACCGCTTCGGCCTGCGGACCCGTGGCCGGTCCCTGGGGTAGCATCGGCGGCGAGTGGAAGGCCTTCTGCGGCGCCTACCGCCAAGAGGGAGAGAGCTGCGCCGACGTCGAGAATTGCGCGACGGGGCTCTATTGCACCGAGGTCAACACGGGCACCTTGGGTGTCTGTAAGCCGAGCATCGCCCTCGGCGGGGAATGCAAGCTCACACAGGACTGCAAAGACGGCCTCGTCTGCAACGCCGCTGCGGTCTTCGGCAGTTGTTTCTTTCAGACCTGCGACGCCAACAACGTGTGCACGCAGGGCGCCGCGTCCGGCGCCAAGTGCAACGGAATTGGGCTCGAATGTCCCAAGGACCAAATCTGCGCCGTCGCCAGCTCGGCGCCGGGCTTGTGCAGCACCGCCCCGGGGCTTGGCGGCGACTGCAACTTCATCAACGGCTACTTCCAGTGCGGGCCGACGCTCGCCTGCCAACGTGTCTCGCAGAAATGCGTGACCGTGCCGAAAGCCGGCGAGCCGTGTGCCAACGTGCCGCTCGAGTGCGCCGCGGGCCTGGTCTGCTTGCCGTCGGGCGACTCGAACAAGCCGGACACGTGCGGCAAGCCGATCGCGGTCGGCGCCCACTGCGATGCCGGCGGGTTGTGCGCACAGGGCAGCCACTGCGATCTCGGCAAGCTCGTTTGCACGAAGAACAGGCAAGTGGGCGACTCGTGCAAGAATGGCAATGAGTGCGGCGAGAGGCCGCTCGACGTCCACCACGGCGTCGATTGCGTGCAAGGCGAGTGCGTCGACACGAGCGTCGTGGGCGCCCGATGCTGGCCCGGCATTGACAACCAGTGTTCGAACGGCCTGACCTGCGTGCCGAAAGAGAGCTGATGCGCGCGGCAAGCCGGCTCGGCTGCCCCGCGAGGTTCGAAGGTGGCCCGCTCCCCCCGAAAAACACCTTTATCGAAGCGGCGGCCAGGACAATCGAAGCGCGAAAAATTGCGCATACCGCCCGACGTGGACACCTGTATCGCCGCCATGTGGACACCCGCGGAGCGTGAGCTGCTCGGGGTGAGTTGAGGCGTCGCAGGTTGTCGTTTCAGCCCTTGTTCTTTCTACGCGAAGGTCCCTTCAGGTCGAAGGTATAGGCGTTGTGGACGAGGCGGCCCTGGATCGCGTCGGCGAGGGTCTCATCGCCGATCCACTCGTGCCAGTTTTCTCGTGGCAGCTGACTCGTCACGACGGTGGCTCGCGCGCCGTAGCGGTCTTCGAAGACCTCGAGCCGAGCTTACCCCCGAGCGCACTCCACCGCGGCAAGGCGCTCCAGGAACAGGTGCTCGTTCGGCTCGATCGCGAGCCACCGTCGTCCGCGCTTCACCGTCACCGAGTTGCGGTCAGCCTCGACGCGAAGCTCGCCGCAGCGGTAGACGCCGCCGACTTCCTCGCCAGCGGGATCGCCGAGCCGCTCGCCCCGTCGGACCACGCGCTGCACCAGATCCGCGACGCCGGCGACACGTTTGGGCGGCACGGCGCGCACGCGAACGTTGCGGCCCGTGAGGTTCTCGCCCTCGAGCTTGCCCCGCACCTTCATCGCGACGCGGAGCTTCGGCGCTCGTCCGGGCGGCTGATAGAACGCCGTCTCGCCGCCCCAGCCGGGCGGATGTCCGGCGCCGGTCCAGTAGAACGCCGCCCAGCGCGTCCGGTGCTGTTTCCACCAGCGCAGCAATGCGATGAGCGGCTCGAGGTCACCGAGAGCGAGCTCGAGCCCGGGACACATCACACCGTGCTTGCGCTTGAGCTCGACGCGCTTGGCGCCGACGCGAGCGGCGATCCGGTCGAAGCCACAGGTGTACTCACGGATCTCGGTGCCGTCGGGGCGCCAAGAGCGACCGCTTTCGACGAGCACGTCGCGATCGTTGCGGGAGCGAGCGATCATCGGGGGACCTCCTTCCATCGTGGGCGTGGCCGCGCGGGCCTCGTTCCAGGCGTTGCCACCGTGCCGAACAGTCGGTCGGTTGGCCGGGCTTCGCAGGGCCTGTCCCTCTGCCCGTCTTGATGGTGATCGACGACACCTTAGCGCGATGGCGTGCGGCGGCAACCTCTCTTTGGCGTCTGCGAACCTGCGGTGTCCATCGCGGCCCGGGACCCGGAACAGCTCGACGATCGCGCAGCTGAAGATGAGGTCCGGCTCGACCTGCGCGTCGGCCGTGCGCCGTACCCGTGCGGGGCTGGGCCGTACCCGTGCGGGGCTGGGCCGCGCTCGTACGGGCGTCGCTGGACGACAGCTGAGCCGACTCGCCGCCGGAGCGTGCTCTGGTCCGAGGGCGCGTGCTTCGATGGTCGCGTCGATCCCATGAACTGCGGCGCGTGCGGCGTCGCGTGCAGCGCCGAGCAGGTGTAGCAAGCAGCCGTGTGCGGGACCCACTGCGTGGGCGGCACTACGCTCTGTAGTGCGTACGGGGCGGGCGGCGGCGCGAGCGCCACGGACATCTGCGTCAACACCGCGAGCGCCCCTAACTACTGCGGCGGCTGCAACACGAAGCCCTGGCGTCAGCCTGGTCGAGACCCTGGGCGATTCAAGGGGCGAGCTTCGCGGCTAGCGGATGCGGTGCTACCGTTGTCCCCCCCCGCATGCGGCCCCCGTCCAACGAACGCGCGTCGGCTTTCCTTCTCACGGCCGAGCAAACCGTGCGGCGCGACGTCGCCGGGGGGGCACGCGAAGCGGACGCGCAACCGGGGGACCACCTGTTCCTCGTCCTCGCCGGAGCGAGTCCTCTTGCGGGGGGCGCGCGCTGGTCGCTCGCTGGCATCGATGAAGTTCGGTTTCGGCGAGGCTCGACGCGGGCCGCGGAGAGAGAGAGCGAAGGGGGGCGCCGCATCCTCGCGATCAAGCTCCCCGATGGACTGATCTCGTCGAGCCACGCGCGGCTCGTGCGCGCTTCGGGAGGCTTCACGCTCGTCGATGACGGCTCCACGAACGGAACGTTTGTCGACGGCGCGCGGGTCACCGCGCGGGTGCTCCTCGATGGGGCGGGCTTCGAGCTGGGCGCTACCCACTTCATGCTGCGCCTCGCCATCGCGACTCCCGGCGGAACCGCAGACGATCTCGAGAGCGCGAGCCTCCTTGGCTCCGCGTTCGGTGTGGCCTCGCTCCTGCCGGACTACGCGGCGGACCTCGGTGACCTCGCGCGGATCGCGCGGACGGAGCTCTCGATCTTGCTGCTCGGCGAGAGCGGCGCAGGCAAGGAGGTGCTCGCGGCTGCGGTGCACCGGCTCTCGGGGCGCACCGGTCCCTTCGTCGGCGTGAACTGCGGCGCGCTCACGCCAACGTTGATGGAGAGTCAGCTCTTCGGGCACGTGAAGGGCGCGTTCTCGGGCGCCGTCAGCGACGAGCCGGGCTTCGTGCGCGCATCGAACGGCGGCACGTTGTTCCTCGACGAAATTGGCGACTTGCCGGCAACTTCGCAGGCGGCCTTGTTGCGCGTGCTCGAGACGCGCGAGGTCGTCCCCGTGGGCAGCACGCGCGCCGTGCCGGTCGATCTGCGCGTCGTGTCCGCGACCCTCAAGCCGGAGGATGCGTTGCGGCCGGATCTTCGCGCGAGGCTTGCGGGCTTTACCCATCGCCTGCCGCCGCTGCGCGAGCGCATGGAAGACTTCGGGATCATCCTCGCCACGCTGCTCGCCCGCGGGGCCGGCGAGCGCGCCGCCACGCTGAAGCTCGAGCCCGAGGCAGGTCGCGCCCTGCTCGCACACGATTGGCCTCTGAACGTGCGCGAGGTCAAACAATCCCTCGGTGTCGCGCTGGCGCTCGTCGATGGCCCGAACCTCGCGTGCAAGCATTTCCCCGAGTCGATCTTCACCGGCGTCGAGAGCGCAGCCTCGGTCGAGAGCGCCGGCTCGGTCGACCGCGCAGCCTCGGTGGCTTCGGTTCCGGGTAGCCCCGCGTCGGCGGATCGCGCGCCGCGTGAACCCGCGCTTTCGCCCGCCGTCGTCATCCCGAAGGACGACGCGAGCCTTCGCGCGCTGCTCGTCGCGACGCTCGAGCAGCATCGAGGCAACGTCTCCGAGGTGTCGCGCGCGCTCGGAAGGACGCGCATGCAAATCCACCGCTGGATGCGACGCGTCGACCTCGATCCGCAAGCCTTTCGTACGTGAGCGTGCCTCTTGCTCCAGGCGCGCGGGTGACGGCGAGCCTCGTGCTCGTGCGCCGCCTTGGCACCGGCGGCATGGGGGCTGGCTGGCGAACCACCTCGCGCTACGCATGGAGGTGGTCGTCAAGCTCATGGCAGACCGAGTCGCCGCGGACGAATCGTTCCGACGGTGCTTTGCCGAAGAGGCGGCAGCGGGCGCGAACGTCAAGAGCCCGCATGTCGTCCAGGTGTTCGACGCTGGAGTCTCCGAAGAGCTCGGCCCCTACATCGTGATGGAGCGGCTCGAAGGCGAAGACCTGTTCCACGGCCTCGAGCGTGATTCACGCCTGCCCGTCGAGGAGGTGGCGCGCCTCGTCGAGCACGCGGCGCACGGGCTCGACCGTGCCCACGCGAGCGGGATCGTCCATCGTGACATCAAGCCGCCGAACCTTTTTCTGTGGGCCCGCAAGGGAGCCGACGCGCGGCCTTCGGTGCCAGCCGCCCCAGCGTCGGCTGCGCCGGAGGCGAGCGCAGCTGCGCGCGACGAGGCCCGAGGACAGGCTCCTCTTTCGCACCGAACTTTCGCAACAGCAGCTGGCCAATGCCCTGGCGCGCGTCATGCGTGGCGCCGTCGTGTCGCCGAAGCCGGCCGCCCGGTATCTGCGCGCAGCCGCGGACGAGCTCCCTCCGCGCGTCGCTCCGAGCAGGCTTGCCACGTTCGCCGTTGGCAGCCTCGCCTCGGAGGATTTTCTCGACTACGGACGCCACGATCCGCGCGACCCCGAAGCGACGACGGAGACCGGGCTACTCACTCCGAGGCCGGAGCCTGCACGCTGAGCGCGGTTGGCAACCCGTGACGCGCGGCCCGCACCATCGCAGCTGCTCGCTGCAGCTCAGGCGCGGTGCGCGCGGTACCAGGCGATCGTCGTCGCGAGGCCGTCGGCGAAGCTCGTCGGGGCCACGAACCCGAACCGCTCTCTTGCGCGCGTCACGTCGAGGCGGCGGCGCGGCTGGCCGTTCGGGCGGCTCGGATCCCAGACGAGGCTGCCCTCGTAGCCCACCGCGGCGCGGATCGTCTCGGCGAGCTCGCGCATCGTGAGCTCACTGCCGGTGCCGAGATTCACGGGCTCGGCGTCGTCGTACGCTTCGGCCGCGGTCACGAGCCCGAGCGCGGCGTCCTCTACGTACAGGAACTCGCGCGTGGGCGAGCCGTCTCCCCACAGCGTGACCGAGGGCGCGCCCGCGAGCCGCGCCTCCTCGAGCTTGCGGATCATGGCGGGGATGACGTGCGAGCTCTCGAGGTCGAAGTTGTCGCGCGGCCCATAGAGGTTGACCGGAAACAGCATCACGAAGTTTGAGCCGTACTGCTGGCGATAGCCCTGCGCCATGACGAGCATCGCCTTCTTCGCGACGCCGTAGGGCGCGTTCGTCTCTTCCGGGTAGCCGTTCCAGAGCTCGTCCTCGCGGAACGGCACCGGACAGAATTTCGGATAGGCGCAGACGGTGCCGGCGATGACCACCTTGCTCGTGCCGAGCGCGCGCGCGGTCTCGAGCACGTTGAGGCCCATGGCCATGTTCTCGTAGAAGAAGCGGCCCGGGTTCTCGCGGTTGGCGCCGATCCCCCCGACCGACGCCGCGAGGTGAAACACGAGCTCGGGTCGCGTCGCCTCGAAGAGCTCGCGCGTGGCGCGCATGTCCGTCAGATCGTGCTCGGACGCGCGCGGCACGATGACGCTCGCGGCCCCGCGCGCTTGCACGAGCTCGACCACGTGCGAGCCGAGAAATCCCGCCCCGCCGGTCACCATCACGCGCTTGCATCGAATGCGGCTCATCGTCGAATCACGTTCCTATTGAATCGCGGTGCACCCCGCAAGAATTGGATGCGCTCTTCCGGCGAGTTCGGGATAGAGAGAGTTCGCCATCTCCGCGCGCGAAACCGGCGTCGCGCGCGCGGCGAGGCGCCTGCTAGGCTCGCCTCTCGCGATGGACGGCGAGGGAGGCACCACGGGGCGAAGCGCGGCGACCCCGCTCGACGAGAAGCTCGAGCATCTGCCGTCCGGGCCGGGCTGCTACCTGTTTCGCGACGTCGAGGGCGTCATCGTCTACGTCGGCAAGGCGAAGAGCCTCAAGAGCCGCGTCCGCAGCTACTTCCAGGCGGGCACCTCGGACGACCGCTACTTCGTGCCGATGCTGCGACACGTCGTGCGCGACGTGGAGACGCGCATCACGCAGAGCGAGAAAGAGGCGGCGGTCCTCGAGAACGAGCTCATCAAGACCCACAAGCCGCGCTTCAACGTCAAGCTGCGCGACGACAAGGACTTCTTGTGCTTGCGCCTCGCGCCGACCGGCGATTGGCCGCGCCTCGAGACGGTGCGGCGCCCCGAGGCGGACGGCGCCCGCTACTTCGGCCCCTACCACTCGGCGACGAGCGCCCGCCGCACGCTGCACCTCGTCAACAAGCACTTCCAGCTGCGGACCTGCGGCGACACCGAGCTCTATTCGCGCCGGCGACCGTGCCTTCAATTCCAGATCAAGCGCTGTCCCGCGCCGTGCGTCTACGAGGTCGATCGCGAGGCCTACGCAGCGCAGGTGAGGGCCGTCGAGCTCTTCCTCGACGGTCGGCACGACGAGCTCACGGCGGAGCTCGAGCGGCGCATGCACGAGGCCGCGGCCGCGTTCGAGTACGAGCTCGCGGGGCGTTTTCGCGATCAGCTCCGCGCCGTCGCCTCGGCGCGCGAGGGGCAGCGCGTCGTCAGCGTGCAGACGATCGATCAGGACGCGCTCGGCCTCTACCGCGAGGGAGATCTCGCCGAGCTCGTCTTGTGCGTGGTCAAGAAGGGCCACGTCGTGGACACGCAGTCGTTCGAGCTCGAGAAGAGCGAGCTGCCGAGCGAGGAGCTCGTCGCGGGCTTTCTCGGCCAGTACTACGGGGAGCTTCACGGTGGCGCCCTGCCCGACGAGGTGCTCGTGCCGGCGCTGCCCGAGGCGAGCCTCGGCCTCGCGGAGTGGCTCGCCGAGCTGCGCGGCAAGAAGGTGAAGGTGCTCGTGCCGAAGGCCGGACCGCGGCGGCAGCTCATCGAGCTCGCGACCGAGAATGCGCGCCACGCCTTCCGCGAGAAGCGCCGCGCCTCCGATGCCGTCGAGGCGAGGCTCGCGTCGTTGCAAGAGCGGCTGCGCCTCCCGACGACGCCGCACACCATCGAGTGTTGCGACATCTCGCACCTCGCCGGCGGCGACTGCGTGGGGGCCATCGTGGCGATGCGCGACGCCGTGCTCGACAAGAAGCGCTACCGCTCCTTCCGCGTGAAGACGACAGCGAGCGGGGACGACTACGCCGCGATGCAGGAGGTCCTCTCGCGCCGCTTTCGACGCGCGCGCGATGGCGACGCCGAGGACGCGCCGGGGTGGGAGCTGCCGGATCTCTTCGTCGTCGACGGCGGCCGCGGGCAGCTCGGCGTGGCGCTCGCCGCGGCCCACGATCTGGGCCTCCACGACCTCACGATCGTCGGGCTCGCCAAGGAGCGCGAGAGCGCGACCGGCGAGAAGCTCGTCGATCGCGTGTACCTGCCGGGGCAGAAGAACGGCATCCCGCTCGGGCCGCAGAGCGCGCCGCTCTACCTGCTCGCGATGCTGCGCGACGAGGCGCACCGCTTCGCCAACGTCGGGCGCGAGCGCGCGGGAAAGAAGCGCGTCTTGCGTTCGGAGCTCGACGATGTGCCCGGCATCGGTCCGGTCGCGAAGAAGGCGCTCCTCACGGCCTTCGGATCGGTCGAGGCCGTCCGCGCGGCGAGCGATGAAGAGCTCCTCGCGGTGACGAGCGTGACGCGCCGCCACGTCGCCGCGCTGCGTAGTGCGGGCTCGGCGAGCACCTCTGGCTCCCTCCGACCGCGTAGCACGCGTAGCGGGGGAGGGTCGGGGAGGGGGCCTCGAGGGGATGTCGGCTCGGCATGCTGAAGCTACGATTCGCAGGGAACGAGCACGCCTCGATCGGCGCGGAGCCTCTCGTGCTCTTTGGTCCTCGATTCTCGTGCATCGACGAACTACGAGTCGGCGCGTGCGTACCGAAAAGATGGCTTCGCTGACCGTTCGGTTGTGCGGCGGCACGGATGGCAAGGGCGGCGGCGATGGCCCCATGGTCGTGCTCCTGCACGGGTTCGGCGCGCCCGGCACCGATCTCGTGGCGCTCGCCGGGGAGCTCGACGTGGCGCCCGCCGTGCGCTTCGCGTTCCCCGAGGCGCCGCTCTCTCTGCCGCTCGACTTCGGCGCCGGCCGCGCGTGGTGGATGATCGACATGATGCGCTTGCAGCTCGCGATGATGACGGGCCGCGCGCGCGATCTCACCCTCGAGGTGCCCGAGGGCCTCGCCGCCGCGCGAGAGCAGCTCGTGGCGCTGCTCGATGAGCTCGTCCGAAAGCACGGCGTGCGGCGCGAAGAGCTCATCCTCGGCGGTTTCTCGCAGGGCGCGATGCTCGCTTGCGACGTCGCGATGCGCACGAGCACCCCGCTCGCGGGCCTCGCGCTCTTGAGCGGCACGTTGCTCTGCGAAGAGGAGTGGCTGCCCCTGTTCCCGAAGCGCGAGGGGCTGCGCGCGCTCGTGAGCCACGGCCGCCAAGATCCCATCCTGCCGTTCGCGCTCGCCGAGCGCCTTCGCGACGAGCTCGTGGGCGCCGGCCTCTCGGTCACCTTCATTCCGTTCGACGGCGGGCACGGCATCGCGCCGATCGCCCTCGCGGCGCTGTCCGACCTCATCGCGGGGTAGCGCTATCGGTGATGCCGGGTAAGCCCTGTCGCTGCTGAGCGCGTTTCCGTATAGTTCGCCGATGCGCTTCCGCCGCCTCATCGCCGCTTCGCTCCCGCTCGCTCTCCTCGCTTGCACCTCCGAGTCGACGCCGTCGCTGACGGGCTCCGGGGGCGCGGGCGGTGGCGCTCCGCTCGTCGAGCCCGTGTGCACGGCCGGAACGCGCTGGCAGAAGGGCAAGCAAATTTTCAAGGAGGTCACGGCCGAGTGGGGGCTCATCGACGCCGGCGCCCTCGGGCTGCGCTTTCAGGCGGTCGACTTCGACGGCGACGGCTACACCGATCTCGCGGTGCGCCGCCCCGGAAGCTACGGCGACGATCTGAACGACATGCCGGAGTGTTGCAAGACGGCGACCTGCGGCGACGGCGTGGTGTGCCCGGTACGCGCGACCTGGCTCTTGAAGAACGACGGGAAGAAATTCACCGACGTCGCCGTGAGCTCGGGCTTCATCCAGAACCGCAACGGCGGCGATCCCAAGACGGGGCGGCCCTTCGAGGTCGTCGCCTTCGGCGACATCGACAACGACGGCGATCTCGACGCCTACACGGGCCGCAGCGATGGGCCGAGCGACGTGAAGACCGAGACGAGCGAGCTCATGCTCAACAACGGCGATGGCACCTTCGCGCTCGGCCCGGCGGAGAGCGGCGTGCGCGTGGAGACCGGAGACGTGCCCTGCGGCGCGAGCTTCGTCGACTACGACCGCAACGGGCTCGTGGACCTCTGGGTGCCGCAAAACGCGTGGGCCGGCTACCCCAAGCAAGATCACCTGTACTGGGGCGACGGCAACGGGGGCTACACCGACGTGAGCCAGGCGACTGGCATGCTCACGGCCAACTGGAACGACACCGCGGCGCTGAACGCGGGCACGGCGCACACCTGGGGCTGGTCGGCGCTCGCGTGCGATCTCAACCGTGACGGCAACCCCGAGCTGCTCGCCAGCTCCTACGGCCGCGCGCCGAACCACCTCTGGCAAGGCGGCGGGCCGGACGCTAATTACCAATTTACGAACCGCAGCGTCGCCTCGGGCTACGCCTACGACCACCGCGTCGACTGGTCGGACAACGAGTCAGCGCGCTGCTACTGCAAGCTTCACCCGACGGCCGAGGACTGCCCCGGCGTCCCGGCGCCGATGTACATCAAGTGCGATACGGACAAGGACATCTTTCGCTGGGACCACAAGTTCGATCGCGAGCCATTTCGCCTCGGAGGCAACAGCGGCGGCACCATCTGCGGCGACGTGAACAACGACGGCGCCATGGATCTGCTCGTCACCGAGATCGTGCACTGGGACGTGGGCACGTCGAGCGATCCGGCCGAGCTGCTCGTCAACACGGGCGAGGACCTGGTCCGCTTCGAGCGGCCCGGCAACGAAGAGACCGGCCTCACGCGCGAGCACGAAATGCTCACCTGGAACGACGGCGACATGAGCGGCGCCCTGTTCGACTTCGACAACGACGGCTGGCTCGACGTCTACATCGGCGACTCGGACTATCCGGGCAGCAAGGGGCGCTTCTTCCACCAGTCGTCGCCGCTCTTGTTCGAGTCCATCCCCGTCGCGGACGGCATCGACCACAACCGCAGCCACGGCATCGCGGTCGCCGACTTCGATCGCGACGGCGATCTCGACATCGCCCTCGGCCACTCGCACATGCGCTGCTATTTCGACGACCCGGCCAACGACTGCTACCCCACGACGCAGGTGCGCCTGTTCGAGAACCTCATTGGCCAAGACGGCAATTGGCTCCAGCTGCGGCTCGTCGGCGGCCCCGGCTCGAACCGCGCGGCCATCGGCGCGCGCGTGGAGGTGAAGACTCCCGACGGCGTCGTGCGCACCCAGGAGGTCGGCGGCGGACACGGCCAATACGGCGGCCAACAAGACCTCGTGCTGCACTTCGGGCTCGGCGAGAGCTGCGAGGCCGAGGTCAAGGTGCGCTGGCCCGACTTCGCGCTCACCGAAGAGACGTTCACGCTCGTCAGCGGCCACCGCTTCGAGAAGCAGCAAGGCGCAGACGTCACGGTGCTCGCGGCCGAGTAGCCGGCTCGCACGAGCCCGGCGATCCGGCGATCCCGCGATTCCCGGCGACCGCCGAGCGCAGCGCGCGATTGACGCGCATGGCCCCGTCCCGGATAGTCGGCCGATGGATCCCTACGCACCGATCGCTGGCATTTCGCTGGAACGCTACGCCGACCTCGGCGCCGAGCTCGACGGCATCACCGGCGATGACGCGCAGGCGGAGAAGGTGGCCGAGCTCGGGATCGCGCGCGCCGACTGGGAGGCCGCCAAGCTTGGCTGGACCGCGCGCATGCAGGACATGAGCCTGATGGGCCAGGTCGCCACGCGCTACATGCCACTCTACAACGCGGCGATCGCCAAGAAGAAGGGCAACGCCACGTGCAGCCTCGAAGATTACTGCGCCGTCTCGGCCGCGATTCAGGTGTTCGGCTACGAGGCGGGTGTGGCCCATCACAAGGTCAGCATGGGCGACTGGACCACCATCTCGGCGCACTGGCAAGTCGAGCTCAGCCGCGACCCGATGAACCTCGGCGCCCATAGAAACCGGCTGCAAGAAGAAGAGGCGGGGCGCCTCCGCGCGGGCGGTCAGCCACGGTCGATCCAGATCGTGCGGTCGGCAGCTGGGGCGGCTCCCGCGGGTGGCGCGGCCGCCTTCGATCCCAACGCCCAGATGGCGATGTCGATGCAGGCTGCCGCAGTCCACAACGCCCCCTGGATGGCGCAAGCGGCCGCCCTCTACGGGCCCGGCGTCTATGGGCAGGCGGCGGTGCAAGTGGCGGGCGCCATGAGCGCGATGGGCGCCGGCAACGGGCTCGTCCTCGGGGCGAAGGTGCTCGTCCAGTGGAATGACGGCAATCGCTACCCGGCTACCATCATCCAATTAGCGGGCACGCAGGCGCAGGTCGTCTTCCCGGACGGGCGCAACCTGTGGATTGACCATCAGTACCTGACGCCGGGCTGAGGGGCGCGCGGTGTACGAACCCGTCCAGACGTGCAAGCACTGCGGCGCCACGCTGACGCTCGACGACCTGCGGCAGCCCAATTGCGGCTACTGCGGCACGGTGTTTCCCCATCAGGCGATGGCGGCGCAGCACGCCCAGGTCGTCGGTCAGGTGCTGCGCCAGATGCACCAGGCTCAGATGCACCAGGCGCAGATGTACCTGGCGCAGAGCCACGCGCAGCTTGCCAATTCGCGCGAGCAGCGCTTGCACCGGACCTTCTGGAAGATCGTGCGCATCGTGGTCATGACGATCCTCGCCCCCTTTTTCATCTTCGCTTTAATATTGTTGAAGCATTGCCTGGTAACCGGGTGACCGCAGGGGTCCGTCGTTTCGTTCCGACGTGTGGACCGGCTCGAGCAAACGCCGGTTCATGGGTGGTCGGGATGGGCCGCTACGCGCAGTCAAAATCTGCCGGCGGCGCCGAGACCGAGGACCGAGGGGCTCGCGAGCGGCACCACCGCCAATCGGGGCTGGGCGGTCGTGTCGTGTGCCACGGGTGAGCTCTCGTTCGCGATGACTGCGTAGGCGATCCCCCCGCCGAGGGCGGTCAACGCCGCGGCGCCCTGGAGCACGCCGGAAACGGCGAATACGGCCCCCGAGGAGTTCGAGTCCGATTCCGCGTACGCGAGCCACGGGCCGAAGACGGGGATCGCGAACTCGAGCGCGCGTTCGCTCTCCACGCCAGCGCCGATGACGAGCGTGGGGAGCCCCATGGTGGCCCACGCGACCCCGACCGCGCCGAGCCCGCCGAGCGCCACGTCCGAGGCGGTATCCAGCGCGCGGTTGCGCTCGACACGGAGCTTTCGCGCGGCGGTTTGTCGCGGCGTGAGCGGCGGCGTCGCGGGAGGCGCAGGCACGCAGTGCCCCTCTTGCGCTTGGCAGCGACCACCGCCGAGGCAGCCGGCCGAAGCTGCACAGTCGGCGCTCGTCGCGGCCACGCAGTATCCGCCCCAGTAGGTGCACATTCCGTCGGCGGCGCACGCCGGCGTGCTGCGACACGGATCGACTGGCGGGGTCATCGGTACGGGCTCCGCGATGGGAGCAGCAGGCGCGGGCTCGGCGATGGGCGCCGCTGCGGCGGGCTCGGCCGTGGGCGCAGCGGGAGCGGGCGCAGCGGGCTCGGGAGCTTGCGCGAGCGCGGTGCCGCCGAAGCTCGCGGACGCCGTCGCAATCAGGAGCATCGCTGCGAGCCTCATCGTCGCTCCGCGCTCAGAAGCCGCAGTACAGGAACCCGTCGGGCAGGATCTTACTGTCCTTGCACGTCATGCCGTTGGTGCAGACGCTCGGGTCGTCGGCGCACATCACGAGCGCCATCTGCCCCACCTGCTGCGTCTGGCACGAAGTCGTGCACTTCACGCCTTTGTAGCCGTCCGGCCCGGGGCCGAACTCTTGGTAAATCGCACAGCAGACCTCGCCCTGAGCGCAGTCGTTCGCGCCCGTGCACGCGATCGGGATCGTGCCGAAGCCGCATCCTCCGGGCATCGCGCAGAAGTTGTTCATCGCGTTGTCGTCGTCGAAGCAGCACACCTCGCCGCTCGTGCAGGTGTCCGTGACGCAGTTCACCTCGACCGGCCCGCCGCCGGTGCTCGAGCTCGAGGCGACGGCCGCGGTCCCCACGGTGGCGGTGGTCGTCGTCGGGCCCGGGCCTGTGGTCGCGGTCGTGCTCGGATCGCCGCCGGCGCCGGTCGACGTCGCGACCTCGGCGCCGCCTTGGCCGGTCGTCGCGGTGACCGTGACCTCGAACGAGCCGCCCGCGCCGACGGTCTCGCCGACCCCGGTGCTGGTGCTGACATCGGTCGTCGCGGTCACGTTGGTGACGCCGATTTGCGAGCTGCTGCTCTGCGATGCGCCCCCCTGGCCTGCGCCGCCAGCTCCGAGGAGCTCGAACGGTCCGCCGAGCTCGCTGCGAGTTCCGCACGCGAGCGAAAAGACGGTTACCAGGGAGAGAGAACAGCAAGGCAAGAGTCGACGCGCGGAAGACATGGGGCGCAGTATAGCGGCATGCCGGGCAGCCTGGGAGTGCGCGACGCCGCGCAGCCCCGTCGCGGACCGTGAATCCCGCGCACAGCTGTGACGCCTTCATCCCGCCGGCCGCGCGCCCGGCTGCCCGCGCGGTACCGCGAGCGCGGGGCGCCTGCGCCGCCGCACACCGGACCGCAATCGAAATCTCCCTGAATTGCCTCAGTTTTTCCGTTACCACCGCTCGCCCGGCGAGGTCCGCGCCACCAAGCCTCGAGCCGCGCACACCATGCCTCGAGCCGCGCGGCACACCCGTTGCTGAGTCCCCAAGCCATGAACCACCTTCGCGCTCTCGCCGCCTCTCTCGCCACGCTGTCGCTCGCGTTCACGACCGGGTGCAGCCGTGAGTATCTCTACGACGACGTCGACCTCGTGCTCGACTTCGATCTCACGCCTTCGAACGAGCTCGCCCACCCTTACGTGCTCGGCTCGAAGTTCGCGATCCACGTTGGAGGCTTCGATCGCGGCGGCGAGAACCCGCCCGTCTACACGCTCGCGAGCTCGGCTCCGTCGGTGATCGCGCTGAGCGCGTGCACCGACAGCGGTTGCAGCGTCGATGCGCTCGCCGAGGGCGCGGCGCTCGTGTCCGCCTACGACGAGCACGGCGAGCTCGTCGCCGCGGAAGAAGTCACGGTGCTCGCGCCCGACCGCGTCGAGCTCAGCCCGCACGGGCGCGAAATCGTAAAGTCGTCGTGGCCGATCAGCGAGGCACGCATCCTCGTGGGCGGCACGGCGACCTACCTCGCCACGTGCTACCGCGGCGAGCAGCGCCTCAACGGCAACGGCGTGCTCGCGGCGACGAGCGACGGCGTCGACCTGACCGTGGAGCGCACCTTTCTCTTCGAGAACCGCGACTGGCTGCAGCTCACTCCTCCGCACGTCGGCGACTTCACCGTGAGCGTCTCGGCGAGCGGGCTCCCCATGCGCGACCTCGACGTGCACGTCGTCGACGCCGACGCGGTCGCGAGCGTCGAGGTCATTCAGGAGGAGCTCGAAGACGGCGACCGGGTCACCGTGCTCGGCGAGGCGCTCGACGCGGAGGGGCGCGTCGTGCACGGCGTGCAGTTCAGCTGGGACCTCGACGGCGACGGCCAGGCGGGGCTCGGCGATCTGTTCCGCTACGAGTACTCGGAGGAAGTCGAGAAGCTCCTGGGCGCTGAGTTCGATGGGCTGCGCGGAGAGACCGTGATCCACGCCGAGCGCGGCATCGTCGCGGACAGCAACGCGCTCGGGTGCAGCGCGTCTCGGTTTGGGGCGCGTGCGCCCCTCGGCGGCGCGGCTCTCACGCTCGCGTTCGCAGCGCTCTTCGTGAAGCGATCGCGCTCGCGGCGGACTTCGTGAAGCGCTCGCGCCGCAGCTAGCCCCGCGCGCCTTCGTGGCGGCAGCGAGGTCCCAGCGTCGGTAGTTCCCAGCGTCGCGAGATCGCGGTCGTCGCGATGGACCCGGCGCACTATGCTCCGCGCGCGATGCCCGTCCTCAGCGCGCGCGGATTGTCGAAGGCCTTCGGCCCGCAGGAGCTCTTCTCGGAGCTCGCGGTGACCATCGTCCGCGGGGAGCGCGTCGGCTTGTTGGGGATCAACGGCAGCGGTAAATCGACGCTGCTGCGCGTGCTCGCGGGGCTCGAGCCGGTCGACACCGGCACCATCGAGCGGCGGCGCGACGCGACCATCGAGTACCTCGCTCAGGAACCCGCGCTCGACCCCGACGCGACGCCGCGCGAGCTCGTCAATGCGGGCCTCGCCGCCTGGCACGACGCGACCACGCGCCACGCCGCGTTGTCGAAGCGCCTCGACGAGGGCAGCGCCGGCGAGGCCGAGCTCGCGCAACAGGCGGAGCTGGTCGAGCGGATCGAGCAGCTCGGCGGTTGGGATCGCGGGCACGAGGTCGTGGCCATGCTCGCGCGCCTCGGCGTGCGCGAGCTCGACCGGCCCGTCGGCACGATGAGCGGCGGAGAGAAGCGCCGCGTCGCGCTCGCGCGGATCCTGGTCCAGCGCCCCACGCTCGCGATCCTCGACGAGCCGACGAACCACCTCGACGCCGACACCATCGCCTGGCTCGAGGAGTACCTGGTCGCTTCGTATTCGGGCGCGGTGCTGCTCGTGACGCACGACCGCTACGTGCTCGACACCGTGTGCCAGCGCACCCTCGAGCTCGATCGCGCCTCGCTCTTCGAATACGCCGGCGGCTACGGCGACTACCTCGAGGCGAAGGCCGAGCGCTTGCAGCTCGAAGAGCGCGCCGAAGATCGCCGACAGAACCTCGTGCGGCGCGAGACCGAGTGGCTGCGCCGCGGGGCGAAGGCACGCTCCACCAAGCAGAAGGCCCGCATCGACCGCGCCGAAGAGCTCATCCGCGATGCGCCGACTCGCGTCGCGGCCAGCATGGAGCTCGGGGCGCTCGGCGTCGTCGTGCCACGCACCAGCAAGATCGTCGTCGAGCTGGCGAACGCGTCGCTGCGGCTCGGCGAGCTCGACCTCGTGCGCGATCTCACGCTGCATCTTCGGTCGGGTGAGCGCATCGGCATCG
>SXGR01572489.1_pt1 | contig 20167 bp, 20 predicted proteins | sample 3174711 | NCBI WGS metagenome assembly SXGR01 (sample SAMN11356860, study PRJNA531348) | freshwater metagenome | isolation source: freshwater sample F1-60 | place: China: Fuxian Lake, Yuxi | collected 2017-12-25
GACTCTTAATCAGCGGGCCGTAGGTTCAACCCCTACACGGCCCACCAAAACTCCTCTCTACACCCCCTGTTCCCCCTCCTTCCTCGCGCAGTCCTGGACGGGCACGACGCAAGTCCATTTAGCCTAGCTAGAATCGATATTGAACGCCGAGTGACGTGTTCGTATTAAAAAAGTCGCGTGCTCCAACATTCGATGAGCGCTGACTCCGCTGAAATCCCAGGGTAATGGCCGCAGCCTGATTCACCTCATAGCGCAGCTCCGCAGACCCCTGGTGCGTCGTATCGGCCACCCCTCGATTCGAATCCCCGACAATCTCACTGGTGAAGATTTTCCGTCTGTAGCCATAGCCAAGGGTCACGGACAAGGCTGGGCTCACCCAGGCCGTGGCTCCCAATGACGCAAAATGCTGGCGATAGGAGACATCGTCCTGAAATTGGACCTCCTGCCGCCCATCCGCGAATCCCCGCTCGTAGAGATAGGCCGTCGTTAGCCTGAGCCAGGAATTGACGGCCCATTCCAGCTGCGGGCCCGACGTCCAGAATGTCGTATCCCTCTCGGCAAACGATTCGTTGAACTGGCGGAGTCCGTAGCGGCCGACCAGGGTGGCGGTGAAAAGCTCGGTGAGGCGGCGCTCAAGTTGTAGCCGCCAGATATGGGACGTCACCCGCTCCTCCGCTTCTAATCGCCGTCCGGTACGCCATTCATTGTTCGGACCCAGAAAGAGATTCGGCACATAGCGATAACGGAGCAACAGGGACGTCTCGGAATCAAGCGCCTGCTTCAATTGAATCCGGTAGTTCCCATGGTTAAAGATGGGATTGTCGGTGAAGATGAAGCCGTGGGCTTTGAATGAGACTTCGGTCTGCCCGAAATTTGTGGGAGTGGAGGCATGGCGAACATCCAGGGATGGCTCCCAGACGATGTCGCTCGGCCTCTTCACCGACACGATGGACGGCTGGCTGGGATCTTCGCTCAAACTCAGCCGTCTGGCCGACGAATGTTCGAATACGTTGTCCGTGTAGAGGACCTTGGTCTCCGCGAGAGCAGACCAGCCTGCCATCGCCTCGCAAGGCACGAAGAGCTGCGCACTAAATAATAAAAAGCAAAGACCTCGGAGAATCAGACTGGCGCAAACCCAGGCCATGGGTCACGGACGGCCAAAAGACCGGACATACAATAGGACTTGCCAGGCCTCTTCTTCTGTCAGCACAAGTGGAATAAAAGAAGCCATAGCCGTGCCCTTGCTGCCGTTCTTCAAAATCCAGAATAGCTCCCCATCGGTTCGAGCTGCTTGCCAGGCCTTGTCCGTAAAATTTCTCGCAAGGGCCCCTTCAGACTCCCCGGTACGATATCTCCTCCCAGCCCTTTCCCATCGGCTCCATGACAAGCCTTACAGAAAGCTTTCCCTTCAAACAGGACCTTACCCTTCGCAATCATCTCATCGCTGGCAGAAAGTGGATTAGTGACAGCACGGGTCGCCTCGATCTGGTCGCGCGGCACACGCGGGCGCAGGATCTCCTGACTTGCGCCCCAGGAGAGGGGCACAACTTGAAGGAGCAGCGCGCCAACTGCCACAACGACCCGAGACAAACTATCCACGAGTCAGACCTCCCGCAGCAAAAGCTCGGAGAAGAGCAGGGAGGACTCCCTCCCTACTCACGGTATCCCCGTGCAAAAACTCGCTACTTGTCCGTCTTCTCCGCCTTCCGATGCTTGTGGCCGATAGCCTGAGGATGACCGACCGTTCCGTTCGGCGCTTTGGCGCCATCCGGCCAGAGATGAAAAATGATCCCGTCCGTCTGAGCCGCAATCGCGGCCACTTCCTTGGCTTGCGCATCCGGCATATCGAGAATCTGGACGCGGCCGGTCGCAATCTCGATCTCATGGTCATGATAGTACTTATTCCAGGTTTTCAGCGGCACATGGGCGCGCGAGACGGACTTCGAAACGAAGTACTCGACATCCGTCAACCGGGCATTGGGCTCGGTCGATTCAAATAACAGACACTGGAAAACCTCTGGTGAGATCCCCTTGCAATAATGGTGATAGGGGCCATGCACCGTGCCATCTTCAAATTTGTGCGGGGCCAGCACATGGATATTGAAACCATCGGCCGGGCCTGGCTTCTTCTCCGCTGCCGGAGCAGCAGCGCCGCCCTGGGCAAAAGCCGTTCCCATGGATAAGACAACGATACTCAGTGCAGATGCGATACTCAGAGCTCGGATCATAACGACCTCCTAGGTTGGGAATGGGACATGCGACTGACTATGAGAGACACAGGGCTTTTAAAATGATTCACTTAATCTTTCGGAATCTTGGGAAGTTGAAACGGGATCGGTTCCCCGGTCAAAGCCTTGAGAAACGCCACAAGATCGGCTTTCTCTTCAGCCGTCAGGCTGAGCGGTTTGACGAGCGGGCTCAAGTTCTGATTGGCCCCGCCTCCGGCATTGAAAAAATCCACCACCTCTTCGGGCGTCTTGAAGGCGCCATCATGCATGTAGGGAGCGGTCTCGCTCATGCTCCGCAACGTCGGTGTTTTGAAGGCGCCCTGGTCCTTCTCCGCCTTCGTCACATAATAGCGGCCCAGATCTTCCTTCAACGGTCCAACTTGCGGCACACCAAGATTATGGAACTGATTATCGGTGAAGTTCGGCCCATTGTGACAGAGAATGCAGCGGGCCTTGCCCTTAAACAGAGCCATCCCTCGCACCGCGCGTTCATCCATGGCGCTGACATCGCCAGCCACGTACTTATCGAAGGAGGAATTCGTTGAAATGATCGTGCGCTCATAGGCGGCAATCGCCTCGGCCAGCCCTTGTAGATTCACCTCGGTCCCGAACACAGCCAGGAACTGCCGCTGATAGCCCTTGATCTTCCTGAGCTTGCTCACGACATTCTCGTGCGTCTCCCCCATCTCGATCGGATTCTGGATCGGCCCAATGGCCTGCTCCTCCAGCGAGCGGGCGCGCCCATCCCAGAACTGCAGATGATTGAAGGCCGTATTGTAGACCGTGGGAGCCTGACGCCCGCCCACACCGCCTTCGATCCCGATGGACGTTTGGCGCGGGTCGGCAAAGCCTGTCGCAGGGTTATGGCAAAAGGCACAGGAGATGGCGCCACTCTTCGAGAGCCGGCCGTCAAAATAGAGTTGCTTGCCCAGTTCGACTTTCGACTTGTAGGTCAGGTTCGTAGCGGGGGAGGGAACCGACGTGGGGAGTGGACCGATATCCGGAACCGTGAGCCCATCGATCGTCACCGTTCCATGAGGCGCATGGCCGGAAGGTGACGCCTGCGCCGACTTCAGATTGTCGAAGACAGATAGCCCCGACGCAGAGACCAGCAACCCGATCAGGCCCGCGAGCAACAGACGATTATTTAGCATAATCATTCCTCCAGGACTCACATCAAGCACGATTTCCCTGACTGCGCCGTACCGAGGATAACATGGGCCGATTCGTTTGGACAGCGAACCACCGGGCCACAGATGATTGCGCCAGCACTCGTTGCTCCCCTAGCTGCCCTTGGCACCGGCAAGCTTCAGCACCACAGCCCATTCCTCTTCCGTCACAGGCTGCACCGAGAGGCGAGACCCCTTTCGCAGCAAGACCATATCTTTCAGCCGAGGCTCCTGCCTCAGCTGGTCAAGCGGCAAGCTGGCCTTGAAGGTCTGACGATACCGGATGTCCACCATGTCCCAGCGTGGAGCGAAGCGCGAACTGGCCGGATCATAGTGATGGTGCGTCTTGTCGAACTGGGTCTCGTCCGGGTAAGCAGTCCGCACGACCTCTGCCATGCCCACCACGGCAGGCGGCTCCGCATTGCTATGGTAAAATAACACCCGGTCGCCGACCGCCATCGTCCGCATAAAATTGCGAGCCTGATAATTCCTCACCCCATCCCAACAAGTCGTCTGCCCGGGAGCTTGCGCGAGATCCTCGATCGAAAACACTTGCGGCTCCGATTTCATCAGCCAGTAACGGCGTCCCCGTGCCATCACATCACCTCTTCCTGCTTGGTCATTCGGCTCGTTCCCTGTATGCTGTGCGCGATGATGCGTTTTCAACTGAGGTCTGACAATGGAACTGACCCCATTCTTCTTCGGTCTCTATAAGTTCGTCAAGTACGGACTCTACCCCTTGACCTGGGTCCTGCTGCTCCTCAGCGCAGCCACGGTCCTGGTCCTCCGCCCTTTCTCGCCAACAAACTCACGGTGGCTGCGCCGACTCGTCATCGCCTCCCTCCTGCTCCTCATAATATTCTCCAGTCCGCTGGTCGCGACCCTGCTGATCGGCTCGCTCGAATCCTGGCACCGGCCGCCACAACTGACGCCCTTCGACCGACCACCGAGTTATCTTCTACTTCCAGAGATCGAGTCACGTGCGCAGTAGACCTCTACCAACAGGGCCATGCCCCGACATTGGTGCTGTCAGGAGGAGACGTCAGGATCTTCGGCACAGGCCCACAGGAATCGGTTGAAATGAAACGGTGGGCGGTCCGCCTTGGCGTTCCCGAGCCTGCCACGATGCTCGACTCTGGATCGAGAAACACTTATGAAAATGCGACTGGGACCAAACGGCTCATCGGGCCAGCCTCAATTCTCCTTGTGAGTTCCGCCAGCCATCTGCCACGAGCCGTCTCAGTGTTTGTAAAACAGGGATTTCGTGTCACGCCGGCCCCCTGCGATTACGTCTCACGGGACCTGCCCAAAGAGATCCTGAACGACCTCGATCTGTTCGACTTCCTGCCAGACGATGACGCGCTACGCCACTCTACCGAAGCAGTCACGGAAGTGGCTGGCATGATGATCTATTGGCTGACAGGGAAACTCTAGCTAAATAGCTAACGCGGTTGACCGCCAATCAACGCTTCTCTATGATGCCGACAAGAAAACGGCATGAGGCGAAGGGATTGCATGGTCGAACGATTTGAAGTCGCGCTCAACACTCCAGCCGGACAGCTGACCACGGCCATCGATGTGCCGACGGGACTCATCCCCATCACGGCCATCGTCCCGGTCGCTCGCCGCCTGGGAGAGGAAGCCGCGCAGCTGGAGGCTCAGCAGGCCATCGAAGCAAGCACGCCCATCTCCTGCAAAATGGGCTGCGCTGCCTGCTGCCGCATGCTGGTTCCCCTCTCTCCTCCGGAAGCCTTCTCGTTACGTGAATATGTGGAGCAATTGCCGAACGATCGACGCAGCCAGCTCCTAAACCGCCTCAGCGACGCAAAGAACCGGCTGACACGAGCGGGCCTCTGGGCTCAGCTTAACGACGTAGCGGAAGCCTCCAAACCGATGCCGGATGAAGCGCTCGACCCGATCAACCGGGCTTACTATGCATTGAGAATCCCTTGCCCATACTTGGAGGATGAAATGTGCTCGATTTACGAGGCGCGCCCCGCCGCCTGCCGGGAGCTCCTCGTCACCTCACCGGCGGAACTCTGCCAGGATCTGGTGCAGAATCCTGTCACGCCCCTGCCGGTCTCGATGAGAATCGGTTCCATCCTGGGACTGGTCTGGGGAACCTTGACCAACTCTCCCCCTCGACTCATCCCGCTCCCGATGGCCCTAGACTGGGCCGAGCGGCATAAAGAGGAATCCCGACAGACCTGGCCAGGCGCATCCCTCTTGGACCAGGTCCTCGACAATATGTGGAGATTTCTCAGTCAGGGGTTTACGAACAGGCGCAATACCAGCAGCAAGGGGCGATAGACTCGTCCCTCGTTCATTGTCTACTTGAGAAGGAGAAGCGAAGACATGAAGAGCCCCGTCATCGTCTGTTTAGACTTAGAAGGCGTGTTAGTGCCGGAGATCTGGATCAACGTCGCGCTCAAAACCGGCATTGAGGAATTGAGGATCACCACCCGCGAGATGCCGGATTACAATGCCCTGATGAAGCGCCGCCTGGCCATCCTGGATGAGCACAAGCTCACCATTCACGATATCCAACAGGTTATCGACACGATGGGCCCGCTGGAGGGAGCCATCGATTTCGTCTCCTGGATTCGCGAACGGTGCCAGGTGATCATCCTGTCCGACACCTTCTATCAGTTCGCCTATCCCTTGATGCGCCAACTGGGATTCCCGGCGCTCTTTTGCCATCAACTGGAGATCGATCCAGCAGGCCGCATCGTCAACTGCCACATGCGGATGCAGAACCAGAAGAAACATTCGGTGGCGGCCCTGAAGTCGCTCAACTTTCACGTCCTGGCAGCGGGCGATGCCTACAACGACACGGCCATGTTAGGAGAGGCCCATGCGGGATTCTTCTTCTGTCCGCCTGATCACCTCCCCAAGGAGTTCCCGCAGTTTCCTGTGACGAAAACTTACGGGGAGCTGCAAGCGCGATTCGCAGAGGCGGGGGAACTCCCATAGCTAATCGCTACCGCTCCCCCTTCACCACTGCCAGCACCCGCCTGCCATACCGTTCCGCCTTGATCTCGCCGATCCCCGGCACTTCCAGCAGGGCAGCGGGCGTCGCAGGCAGGTGGCTGGCAATGGCCCTCAAGATCTTGTCGTGAAAGATCACAAACGGCGCGACCTCCTCTTCCTCTGCCAGCTCCGTGCGAAGTTTTCTGAGCCGGTCAAACACCTGCTGGTCCACCGACAATGATGGAAGAGCCGCCGTGGTCACAGCTTTCTCGCGGGAGCGTTTCTTCACCGGAACCTCTCTCTGGCGCTCCTCCACCACATTCAGCGTGACGGCACCGGCCCCCTGCAAGACCTCCTGTCCTGTACTCGTCACATCGATCGTGGGATACTCAGCCCCCTCGACCTGGAGATAGCCTGACTCGATCAGCCCCTTCACCAGACTGATCACAGATGGTTTCGACAGCGCGCGACAGATTCCGTACGTAGGACAGCATTCCCCTCCAAAGGCCATGAGCGCTTTCGAGCGGCTACCCCGGAGCACCTCGACGATGCGGCTCACACCGAACCGCCCCCCACACCAGGACACGGTCGCCAAGACCGCCTTCGCAGAGGCCGCGTCATCGCAGGGAACCTCCCGCCTCACCTGTTGCCCCGGGGCCCCGCAGCAATCGCAGAGGCCGCAGGGGCCCAAGGCCTTCTCTATTTCGTCGCTGAAATAATCGAGAATCGCGAGCTGCCGACAGGTTGATATGGACACGTACCGCTGCATCTCTTGGAGTAAGGTTCTCATCCTCGCTGCCCGGTCTGCCCCTTCCGGATCCTTTGCCGCCAGTTGAATGAAATATTCCTGCGTGGTGAGATCCCGCTCATGGAACAACAAAACGCAGGAAGCTGCCTGTCCATCGCGGCCGGCCCGTCCGACCTCCTGATAATAGGCCTCCAGACTTCCGGGGATATCAAAGTGGACGACCAGCCGGACATCCGACTTATCGATCCCCATGCCGAAGGCATTGGTTGCAGCCAAAATCCTCACTGTCCCCCGGCGGAAGTCCTGATGCACGAGCTGCCGCTCCTCATCCGAAAGGCCTGCATGGTAGTAGCCGACCGATTGGTGCGACTGTCCCAGCCAATCTGCCACCTCTTCGGCCGCCCGCCGCGTGGCGCAATAGACCAGGATCGCGCCCTGTTCCCTCTTGCGAACTAGCCGCTCCAACGTCGCCAGTTTTTCCTGGCGGGACTGGCAGAGACGGACGGACAGGGCCAAGTTGGGACGGCGGAATCCCGTGACCAGCTTGAGCGGATCGCGGAGGGACAGGCGCTTGCAAAGATCGATTTGTACGCGGGTGGTAGCCGTGGCAGTCAAGGCTAGACAGGGAGGATTGGTCAACTCCAGGCGGAGGCGGCCGATCTTGAGATAGTCAGGCCTGAAATCGTGCCCCCATTGGGAGATGCAGTGGGCTTCGTCGACCACCAGCAAGGAAACCCAGAGACTGCGCAAGAGCTGGAGGAACGCCTCATGCTGCATCCGTTCCGGCGCCAGATAGAGCAACTGAAGCCGTTTCTGATGGAGATCCTGAATCACCCGGTATTTCTCAGAACCTGTGAGGCCTGAATGAAAGGTCGCCGCTCTAATCCCTCGCTGCTTGAGGCTGGCCACCTGATCTTGCATCAGGGCGATCAACGGAGAAATGACCAGAGTCAACCCTGGAAGAATGGTCGCAGGCAACTGATAACACAGGGATTTACCCTGCCCGGTCGGCATAACTGTCATCGCGTCGCGCCCTGCCAGCACGGCTCGAATAACCTCTTCTTGACCCGGCCGAAAGGTTGTAAAGCCAAACCGTTCACTGAGTTGTGCCGTTAAATTATCCACGAAAAGCTAATCAAAAAAATAATAAAACAATGATGATGGATCATAGGAACGGATTAACTATAGACGATGAAGGGAGCATCGGCAACTAACGACAAGGCAAAAAGAAACCCCGCTGGGGGTCTCCCAGCGGGGCTTTCCTTTGTTAGCAAGGCCTTGAGATCATCTCAGCCTTGCTTCTATATTTCGACTCCTACTTAGAAATTCACCCAGAGCTGCGCATAGGCCCAACTCTGGTCCCTGCTCGTGCCCAGGTTCTCCTGGATATAACCACCCGCAAAGAGGTGGCCATAAGCCGCCTGGAAGGCCAGTTTGCCATCCATGAACATGTGGGTATAGGCCACGTCCAATTCGTCGCCGATGTGGGTCTTGGTGTTGCCGACCTTCGAATAGACATAGGCGCCCTGGCTGCCACGATACCAGTTATCTTCCTTATTAGCCAGGTTCAAACTGGTCGCCCAGATTTCAATATGGTCATCCTTGGTTGGTCTTGCTTGGAAGTTCACTGAAGGGCTCATCATATTCTTCCAAGCTTGGACATCCATGTAACCCATGTGAATGTGGTTTGTCGGGAACAAGTTTTCAAACGTGTTCGCTGACTTACAATTTCCCACGGCCGCATTTCCTGCAGCGCTGGTATTACACTGTGCGCGACCATCGCCTGATGCATAGTCCAAGTTGAAAGCCAACCGTGGCTTCCAGGCTGATTGATAATGGGTATACCCGATCCAATTTCTGGTTGCCCAGGCATTAATGTGGAGGTGTCTCTGATCGCCAGAGACGGAGGTAAGGCCATTCTGATCATACGAATCGCCCATCTGCCCGAACTGATAGACAATTTCGTTCGTCGCATCGAAATTGCCCTTGCGCATTTCGATTCTGTTACCGACCGTATGACGAATCTGATTGGCGTGTTTTGCTGTTCCGATACCGCCGCCATTGTTAAGTGCCGAGTTCGTCCTATTGCTATACATAATGTAATAGGGCTCGATCAGGAAGCCTGGCACGGATTTGATCTGGTTATAGAAAATGAACATATCGGAGTCATTATTGCCGTTACCAGTATTCGTGCCTAGCTGATTGGTTTGCACGCTGCCAGTTGCGGCACCCTGTGCCGTATCAGTCTCAGTGGTACGGAACCAACCGAGGTAGGTATCAAAGGCCTTAGTGCTATAATTCAGCATGATACCATCATGGGAGAATCCCGTATTAGCCCAATCGAAGTGACCGAACAGAGAGTGGTTCCCAAAGACGATATATTGACGACCGGCCTTCACGCTCAGGCCCTGTACGCCACCGAAGTTCCGAATCAACATATAGGCGGCCCGCACACCCACGGTGCCGTGATTCAACGCAGGATCCTTTGCGCCACCAGCCGCTCCAGCTGCGGTGCCCTGGCCCAAATCACTATTGGTGCCCCAGCTGGACGAATTGATGAGCTCCATGTAGAAATTTACATCTGGCGTCACATCGTAACCGATGCCCAAGCGAGTCATCTGTTGCGTGTACATATCGTTTGCAGACCCTTTAGTTCCGTTACCTCCAGCGGTACTGCCGCCTTTGGCGTTACAAGACCCGGGCGTAGTACCACTCAGAGTACTGCCAAAGCAGGTGTTATTCCGCATTTCTGGACGGACGCGCAAATCGGCGCGGAGCCAGAAATTCTTAAGATCGAAATTTTTCCCGATCTTGGGATCGTAGAGTTCGTAGGCTTCCTTCTGCGGGATTGCACGAGGAATGGCTGGAACGTTGGTAATCTTTTCACCGTCCGGCAATTCAAACGCAGCTTGCGCTGGGACCGTCACCAGCGACATGCCCGTAGCCATGACGGCCGCACTAAAGAAGGTGGCCAAACTAGCCCACCCAATCCGTCCTTGAATACTTCTCATAACGTTCCTCCTGTTGATGAAATAACAGCCGCCACCACCGGTGCACATTCCGGCGCTGCGCGATTGACTTAACGTCCAACTGCTCGTACGTTCACTCACTGCCCCTCTTGCTCCTCTGACCTGACAAACCGTTCTACCACGGCACCCAACCCTCCATCAACCTTTATCTAATCTGCCTTAACTTGCTAATAGCAAACAATTTTCTCGCTAGGCGCTGCCTTCACTCCTGAAAATCTTCCCCCATCCCCGATCACTTCTCAGATCTTCTAAGATTGGCCGGACTGATTCGTCAGCCCGGCCCCCTGCTCCACTTTCTGCCCCGCAGAGTTGATCTGCTCCTCCGCATCTTTGATCGAAGCTTGGAAATCCTGCTCGACCATCTTCACTTCCTGCTGGATCATGTTCAGTTCTGGCTCCACCGACTTCCGCAAGTCTTCCGCCGTTTCCTTAAAGCCCTTCACCGCTTTCCCGACCTGGCGGCCGACTTCAGGCAGCTGCTTGGGGCCGAACAGCAAGAACGCAATCACCAGAATAATGAGAATTTCGCCGGCGCCCAATCCGAACATCGTGTAAGTCCGTGAAACGTGAAACGTCAGGCGTAAGGCGAATAACTAATTCACCTAGCTCCCCACTCCTCACCCCTTTACGTCCTCCTCTTATTTAGCCCTGCTTGATTTGCTGCGCTGCTTCAACCGGGGCCGCAGTCGGCTGGGCCGCTTGTGTGATCTGAGTCGGCTGCGCGTCCGGCGCATCGGACGGAGGAGGCGTCACGTCGATGGCATCGACTTCGTTGACGCTCTTCTTAAATCCTTTGATCGCCTTCCCGAGCCCCTCGCCCAACTGCGGAATCTTGCCGGCGCCGAAAATGATCAACACAATGACCAGAATCAACACTAATTCCATCCATCCGAATGATCCAAACATCAGTGCCTCGTGATACTCGCTGCGTGATTATATGATGAACGGGGCCGAGGAGCGGCGCTTACTGCTCGCCCTTCCAAACCATCCCGTTCAATTGAGATGACATCCACTCGTTTTTTTCGTCCACAAGAAGAAATCATTCCTCAAGCAGGGAAAGGCTACAGAAGAACAACTAACTAGTCAAGCGGAAACTCGGAGCGCGGGAAACTCCCCAGAAAAATCAGCGAGGTGGAACGAACGCGTGAAAGTAATCGACCGGACTCGGCGGCGCGGTGAGCGCAATCATGAACGACTGAGGATCGTAGCCAATATCCTCGAGATCCTTCGAGGCCAGCATTAACTCTTCTTCCGTGAGATAGGCGATGGTGTCGGGAATACCGGTCGGCTTCAATGCCGACACCAGCGCCTGCAACACGTCGCGCTCCTCCGGCGGCATCTCCAACGGAACCGGAAAGTCCAGACGACGCGCATAGGGACAGTTGTAGGTCTCATTCAACGCGCGAAGCGTCTTGAGCATCAGACGATCCTGCTCCCAAGGCGCCATTCTCGTGCCAGCGGAGGGATGAGTGGCCATCAGGTCCATGAGGGTTAAGACGTTCGTCCCCAAACTGCGCCCCACAAACTCCCGCTGGCTCTCGATGGTCATTGAGCCGACCTCCAGCTGCTTGGCTACGGCTTCGGCCAAGGCGAAATTGACCATGAAACTCTGCTGGCCGCCGAATTGGCCATAGCAGGGCTTCTCCGGATCATTCAACACCGCCAGATCCTCTGTGCCCGCATCGAAACTGCTGAAGCCGATCGCATCGCGCGCCAACAGACGCTTGGCTTCCTTGAGCGTGGCATAGGCCCCCATATTGACGGGTACGACCACCTGCTCATCGATCCGCTTCAGGAACTCCGTGATCGTCTTCCGGTAGGGCACCTCTTTCCATTCGACCGTCCGATATTCCCGCTCCCACACCAGATCGTCGAGAAAGGGCGGGAAACCTTTGAGCGTCTCCATATCCATGGCCTCGAAAGCCCGGACAAAGGTCGCCCAATCGGCAATGTTCGCGTGGAGGGCTTCGCTCAAATTCGGCCGCAGGAATTCTTCCTCCATCTCGTTCGCCTGGCGCGACATGAGCTTCGTCGGAAGATCGTTCCACAGTTCGTTGCACATAATGCGGTCCACGCTCCCATCCGCAATCCCTTCGAGCCGATCCACGGTCCCTCGATGGGTCGACACCTGACCCAGGTGGGGCGCGAGCAATGGATGAGCCAAGGCTGCATCAAGCACCGACTGCTCCCAATCGACCAACAGATAGCGGACCCGGGGATAGATCGTGCCGTCTCTATCGAGAACTTTCAGATGGCTCAGAAAACAGGCGGCAAGGTTGCCGTTGCCAGGGCCCCACTCCATGACGGTCAGAGATGGAAGCGAACTCCCCTCGCCTGACGTTTGACGTTTGGCATTTGACGTTTTGTCGCGCTTCACGACTTTTTCGAAGTAATCTGCCGCGAGGGCATGGGCCAGCCGATAGTCGGCCGAGGCAAAGGTTTGATAGAAACTGCGGATCTGATCGCCCCGAAAACGATAGAAAAGCGTATTGATATGGACTTGCCATTGATCGACCGGCTTATAATCGCCGATGAGCTGCGGTAAGGCGTCTGCGTCTTGCAACATAATACAATCCTGGTTGGAGCCCATGGACTAGCGCGAGCAGCGCGGATTCTAGCAGGTGCGGGCAACAGCCGCAACGGGCGCTCCCTGACAGCTGACGCACTCCTCGCCTTGACAGCTCCCATCCACCGGTGTACGAAAAGCCATGCCTGTCTGCTTCATCGCGCGCTGCATAGTCTTCTGCTGCCTGGCGGGAACCGCCGCCCAGGCGGCGGAGCTGCCGATCACCAAGAACCCTCCCATTCCTGATTTTCAGAACCGCCCCCAAGACGCCATCCCCTACGACTTCGACGCCCCCCCGCGGGGCCTGTTCCTCTCCATTACAATGGCGGAAGGATTCGACGAGGAGCTCGGCTTCCAACGTACGCATGAAATCGCACCGATCAAACCGACCGACCGGTTCCGCCCCGACACTCCGACCGTCTTCATCGTCTTCCATCTCCACCAGCATTATCAAGGGTTCCAGGTATTCGGGCGGCTCTTCCCGGAGGCAGTGGCAGGCCTCGACCCGGCCTTGATGATCGGACAAGATGCCATGCACATCGCGCTGGAAGACGAAAGCGGCTATCTCACCCTCTCCCCTCCGCAGAGCAGATGGAAGCCCGGCCGCTATCGGGTAGAAATTCACGTGGGAGAAGAGATCAACGAGATGAGCTTGATGGGCACGATGCGGTTTACGATTCTGGCGGAACAGTCGTAGGGCGCCGCATCGTTTGACGCTCCCTCTCTCATTCTGTAGAATGCCCGCGTGGTTCTGTGGTTCCCCTTCTGCGTCAGGAATATCGACCCTTCATGACCGTGCCATCCCATCTATGGGCTTCCGTCATCGTCCCCATTAAGGATGAGCGAGACAACCTCGTTCCCTTGACGAAGCAATTGCTCAAGGCCCTGGAGGCCTGCGACGCATCACGCTCGGCGCCCTTCGAAATCATTTTCATCGACGACGGCAGCACGGATGGCAGCTCGGCCCTGCTCGATCGGCTCGCCACGAGCCATCCGCCAGTACGCGTCTTTCATTTCGATCGCAACTATGGCCAATCCTCCGCCTTCGACGCGGGATTCAAGCATTCGACCGGCGATCTGGTCATCACGATCGACGGCGACCTCCAGAACGACCCGGCCGACATCGGCACCTTGCTGCCCTACACACAGACCTTCGACCTCGTGTGCGGATGGCGCACCAACCGGCATGACAGCCTCGTCAGAACTCTGTCATCGAAAATTGCCAACGCGGTGCGCAGCGCAGTCACGGGCGACCAGGTTCACGATACCGGCTGCTCGCTGAAGATCTTCCGCCGCTCCGTCGTGGACCGGTTGCAGCTTTTCAACGGCATGCACCGCTTTTTCCCGGCCCTGGCGCTGATGCATGGGTTCACGGTCACCGAAGTGCCGGTGCGCCATTACGCTCGCACACACGGCCAGTCGAAATACGGGCTCGGCAACCGCCTCTTCAAAAGCCTCTACGATCTGATCGCCGTGCGCTGGATGCAGCACCGAGTCCTGAAATACCGCATCGCAACAGGCAAGGGGTCTGATCGCCCATGAGCATCGAACATATCTGGCTGGCCATCGGATTCCTCGGACAGGGGCTCTTCTTCGGCCGCTGGGTCATCCAATGGATTGCCTCAGAACGAAAAGCCGAGAGCCGGGTCCCCATCGCCTTTTGGTATATGAGCTTGATCGGCGGACTCATCACACTGGCCTATGCGATCTATCGAAAAGATCCGGTCTTCATCGCAGGCCAGAGCGTCGGAGCCGTGGTCTACATTCGCAACCTGGTTCTCATCGCTCGTACCAGCCAGGTGAAACCTCCCGCAGGCCAGTCCTCGCCACAATCATGATCGCCTGAGACTAACGACCCTATGACCATAACCAGCCGCTCGCACCATGCCCTGCTCCTCCTCGCGCTTCTGACCCTGTCGGGGCTGCTATTCTTCCTGGGGCTCGGCGACATGGGTTTGACCGACCGTGACGAAGGCAGGAACGCCGAAGCCGGTCGGGAAATGTTCGAGTCGGGGGATCGCCTGACCCCGACGTTCAACGGCGAGCTGCGCGTCGCGAAACCGGTCTTCCTTTATTGGTTAATGGATCGGTCCTATCACCTGTTCGGCGTCAATGAGTTCGCCGCACGGTTCCCCTCCGCCCTCTTCGGCATCAGTCTGATCCTCCTCCACTACCTGTTCCTGGCGCACCAGCGAGATCGAACCGTCGCGCTCTTCGGCGCCTTGATGCTCTTGCTCAACCTGGAAATCCTCGGGCTCGGGCGCATGGCGCTGACCGACAGTGTCCTGATCTTTTTCATCACAGCCTCGCTATACGGGTTCTGGCTCGGCCTGCATGGGGAAGGAGCCGTCCGCCGATGGATCTGGGCCTTCTATATCGGCATGGCCCTCGCTACCCTGACGAAGGGACCGGTCGGATTCGCCGTGCCCCTCATCGTTGCGGCGATCTACCTGACCTGGACGCGCCGCTGGCGTGGCTATTGGCAACAGGGCATTCCCCTGGCCGGCATGGCACTGTTCATTCTGCTGGCCGCTCCCTGGTATGCCGCCATGTTTTATATCCATGGCGACGCCTACGCCTCTGGCGCCAAGGCCAATACGATCGGGCGATTCCTCAGTCCGATGGAAGGGCACCACGGGACCATCTTCTTTTATCTCCCGGTCCTGCTCATCGGCTTCTTCCCTTGGAGCGCGCTCCTTCCTGTCCCGCTCTATCGCACGCTCAAAGACTGGTATCAGCTCCGTCGCGCCGGCACACAGCAGGATTCCACGAGCACATCAGAGCTTGAACTCTTTGCAGCCCTCTGGGTCGTCGGCGTCTTTATGTTTTTCACCGCCTCATCGACCCGCCTGCCCCACTATATCGGGCCGTTGTTTCCTGCCGCCGCTCTCTTGACCGCCGCCTACTGGTCGCGGTGCCTCCAAGATCCGGCCACGAAAGGCATTCGCGGCTCCATTCATCTCATGATGGGACTGGGCTATCTCCTGGCGATCGGCTTTGCCTGCCTCCCCACGCTTTACGCCAACTACGCCGCCAAAATGGTGCGTGAATTCCCCTTGGCAGGACAGGTGGGGATCGGCATCGGTCCCTATCTGGCGACTGCCATCCTGTTACTCGGGGTCACGCTCGTGGGCTATCTAGGATTGAACGAGGAGCGGCGCGGGGGAACCTTCTGGGCAGCGGGAGCGACCTTGGCAGGCCTGGTCCTGATCGTCATCGTCGTGGCGACTCCGCACATCAACCGCTTTATGATCGCGCCGCCACAAGAACTCGCCTATGCGGCAGGACTAAACCTGGAACCGCAAGATCAATTCATTGCCTATGGCATGACGAGACCCTCGTCCGTCTTTTACGCAAAGCGCAAGACGCGCTTCGTGCCATTCGGGGAAGAGGACAAGATCAGGGCGGCGCTGAAGAAACCGGGGCGAGTGATGATCCTCTTACCGGAGAGCGCACAGGCGAAGTTGCCGGAAGAAACCGTCACCCTCGTGCCTCTGCTGAAACGCTACGGCTATGTCCTGTTGGCCAACCAGCCCATGGTCACGATTCCTGAAAATATGCCGATTCCTGAAAATGCCCCGAAGCCTCCGGTTATTTTCGGCCACTAAGCAGCTTCTTATATCGGCACGAGCCCCTTCAGCAGATAGCTTGCCGCCAACAGGGCCAGCACCGCCACGACGAACAGACCCTCCGCCACGACCATCCGTCCCTCTACGGGAACATCTGCCATGGACAAGGCCTGACCATGGAGCCCCTCCAGCCAATGGGCGGCACAAGCGACCAGCACGGCGGTTGCAACAAACAAAGAGCCGGTCGCCATCCCCAATCCCACACCCATAAGCGCGCGAACCAGAGATCCGGATAGCCAAGCTGGGCACCATGACGACCGCACCCTCCAGGCAACATGGCCTGCGAGCCCCGCCAGGGTCAGCATCCACCCGCCGCACACAAGCGATTGCGTAATCGAGTCCTTCGCCGGAAGCTGCGTGACCGTCCAGACGAACGCCAGCGTCGCCACAAGAAATGGCGCAATCCAACACAAGGCCGTCTCGGCCGCTGTTCGCCACTCACGCCAGGGATGGACGGCAATCATGCCCATCACACAACCGAAAACCACGCCTCCTGCCACATCGGTAGGATAATGAGACCCGCGGACGACCCGGCTGGCGGCAATAGCCATGGCCACAGCGAACAGGGGCCATCTCACTCGCGGAAACTTTGCGGCGAGTACAGTCGCAACCGCGAATGCCGCCGACGCATGACCGGACGGAAAGGAGTCCCACCCGCTCCCGCCGGCGGGAGAAAACTCGAAGTGGCTGGTATCGATGAACTTGGGCCTGGGCCGGCCAATGGTATGTTTTAAAATCGTCGCGCCTGCCGCCACGAGACCATGTGCGACAAGACTCTGCCTGCCCGCGTCTTTCCATTGCTGATCAGTAAATCCGTACCCGACCGCCAACAATACAAGACTCAGGAGCGCCAACGACTCCCCTTTGCCGAGGCGGTCGCCGAGATCGCTAAACAGAACCAGCCAGGGGTGAGGAACCGAAACGGCCGGTGGATAGAAGGAATGAACGAACCTCGCGAGAGGCACATCCCACTCGAACAGTCCCACAAACACGAGGACGAGGGCACAGACGGAAAGGAACACGACTGCCGCAGACGTCAATCGTGAATCGTGAGTCGTGAGTCGCGGGAGATCCATAAGAGTCGAGCTACACGTTCAACGATAACCGGCGCCAACAGGCTGCTCAAACAGGCCATCCAGCAAGGCAGCAGCCGACAAAAGCACCGGAGGCGTATCCTCTGGGCTACGTCGAAGATGCTTTCAATACGAGAACGATGCTGGCGGACTGTTTCAGCATCCTGCTACGGCACCCAGTCAGCGAGGAACACATTCAACTCGCCAGGCGTCTTGGCGCCGCGATCCGACACCCAGACTAGGCTAGTGCCATCAGGCGAGAACATGGGGAAACTGTTAAATTGTCCGTCGAAGGTGAGCCGTTCGAGGCCTTGACCGTCCTCACCGATCGCGTAGAGATGTACACTCGCCTTATTGCCTTCGGCTTTCGCTTCAATATTCGAAGAGAAAATGATCCTCTTGCCATCGTGGAAATAGGAAGGTGAGAAGTTCGAAGCCCCGTTTTTCGTGACCTGCCTCTTCCCACTTCCATCCGCATTCATCACGAACAGCTCAAGCTGCAGAGGCTCCACCAGATTCTGCTTGAGCAGAGCCTGGTACTGCTCGAGCGCCGCTGGCTCGGTCAGATGCGACGCCCGGTAGACGATGCGCTTGCTATCAGGAGAAAAGAAGGCGCCACCGTCGTAACCGACCTCGTTGGTCAGCCGCCGGGCTCTCGATCCATCGAGATTCATCGCATAGATATCCAGATCCCCGTCCTTGACGGAGGTCCAGACGATCGTCTTGCCGTCCGGCGAGACGGTCGCCTCCGCATCGTAGCCGGACGAAGACGTCAGCCGCTGCATCTCCTGGCCATCGAGGCGCACAGCATAGAGGTCATAATCGTCCAAGGCCCACCGATAGGCCCCCTTCGGCTTCAGCGGGCAATTCGGCCCGGTGGCATAGGTCGACGAGTAGAGCACGCGGCGATCGCCGGGAAAGAAGAATCCGTCGGTCGTACCGCCCGTGCCGGTACTCACCAATCTTACGGTGTCGCTTTCCAGGTCCATCACATACATTTGGTAACAACCCAGCCCGGCATCGGCCGGCTTGAGCATGGCTGCATAGGTATCTTTCATCCAATTGTTCGTGGATTGAAAAATCAATTTGTTCCCGCTGAAGGAAAAGTAGGCTCCAGCATTCTGCCGGCCCACCGTCAATTGGCGGACGTTCTTCAGATGCCGCTCGGCCTGGTGAGCAGGAGCCGTCCGCGCCTTTTGCGCAAGGCCCTCCGCTTGTCCCTGCTGCTCGCAGAGCAACAGCCCGATCAGCCCGATCATGCACCACTTACCGAATGGGATTACTGACATCGAGACGCACCTCCGTACGATCGCTTGCGGGTGGCCACTCTTCACGAGTCGTCACCGCTCCATCGTGAAACACAAAAACACTATTCCATCCGTAAAAAAAGAGCAGCCACGCCACTTTCGTTACGGCCTGTGGCGTGACGCCATACAACACTGTTACGACGCTACCGGGACGGTCGACCCGATGGCAACTGACCAGCAGAGCCAGCCCTGGCCCTTCGTGCGCTTTGCCCATCACGGTCACGCCCTTCTCCGTCAGGGTCGCGCGGTCGCCGCAATGTTTGGCCAGGATCGGTTGAATCTTCGAACGGGACTCGGAGCCACCCAATACTAACACCGAACCTTCCTGAGGCAACAGCCCATCGTGGGCCAGCGAAGCTATCGTGGCCCTCTCATCGAGTGGTTTCTGCTCTTCCTGAGCCTCGATCCGCAAAACCAGGTCCCCTAACGACGAGGGATGGCCCGGCTCATCCGTGAAAGCAAGCAACACCGATCGTCGCCGGTCGGTGACATAGTGATTGAGCACCGGCGGCAACGAGTGCCGGGCAATCCGACGGAAAACCATAAAGTCGGGGTCCAGCGCTATCGAGACCGGTCGCGCAGGCAGGGTCAGGGAAATCCTCTCGCGCTGCGAATGGATAGGCACAGTCAGAACCTGCTCCCGGCCTCCCTCCATGCGAATCGATAACGGGAGGGAGAGACGGAAAGGTTTGCCCGACTGAGCGAGTATCGCCTCAAGTTGAAAAGCCTGGCCGCTCGCCCCAGCCACAGGACGGGCCACGGCCCCGGACAACGATACTGCCGGCGCCCCGACCTGCTCCACCCATTGCGCGAAAAACCACCGGAGATCCTGGCCGCTCTCTTCCACAAAAACCCGCTCAAGATCGCGCCACTCCGCACGGATACCGCGATACTGCAACACCAAGGTCTTCAGGGCCCGCCAGAAAATGTTCTCTCCCACCGCCTGGCGTAGCGCATGAAACAGCATGGCGGACTTTTGATAGCCGATAGCATTGTCCTGCTCATCCTGTTTCTGCATGAACTGCCCGACCGGATAGTCCCGCTCGGGCGGCACATAAAGATTGTAGCCCTGCACCATGAGCCGGCGCTGGTCCCGCGCCTGCGCCGGCTCCCCCGTCAATTCGTGCCAGTAATAATTGGCCAGATAGGTCGTCAGGCCCTCCACCCAATTCCCGCGATCGATTCGATTAAACACGCCGTTGCCGACCCAGGAATGCACGATCTCGTGGCCGAGCGCGTAGGGTTGCACATAATGGCGTTTAATGACGCCGCTCCCCAGCAGGGTGAACGACGGCATGCCAAGTCCACTCGCAAAAAAATTCTCCACCACGGCGAACTTCTCGAAGGGATACGGCCCCAATAGCGGAATGTAGGCCTCCAGATAGCGAGCGGTCGCATCGAGATATTCCTCCGCCAGATGCGCATCGTCGGGAAAGAGATAGGCCGCA
>SXGR01489746.1_pt1 | contig 20151 bp, 16 predicted proteins | sample 3174711 | NCBI WGS metagenome assembly SXGR01 (sample SAMN11356860, study PRJNA531348) | freshwater metagenome | isolation source: freshwater sample F1-60 | place: China: Fuxian Lake, Yuxi | collected 2017-12-25
GCGAGGGACAGGAAGAGGGGGATGAGCTTCATGGAATTCATTTCTGGGGATCAGCAAAGGTTCGAGACTCCGAGCGCCCGCCGGTTCTGGCGCGGGCCGCCGGGAAGGCTAATCTTTGAATTGGAAGGCATAGAGGTCGGCATCCTTCATGAGGAAGCGCAGGCGAACGGATTGGCCGGCGAGGGCGCTGACATCGGGGCCCTGATCCCAGCGGACCTCCTGCTCGATCGCATCGCCGAAGAACTCCACCGCGTTGGCCCGCGCGTAGCGGTCGAACGGGCGTCCGTCCGCGTCAAGGATCTCGACCCGGACCCCGCCGGCGGCGGAGGTGGAGGCATTGATCAACAAGCGGCGGCCGGAAAAGACGAGGGGCTTGGTCGTGAATTCGCCGCCCGCGTAGGGCGCGTTGAGGGAGGCGATGCCGTCCGTGCGCATCGTGTAGCGCCGCACCTGCGGTGAGGGCAGGCGGAAATACTCCAGCACGTAGATCGACATTTCATTCGGCCCGGTCGGCACCAGGCCCTGTCCCGTGTGATTGCTGCGATCGGTCCACTTGAGTGGGTCAAGGCCGGGACGGATGAACGCATCGAGAAACCGGCGATCCCAATGCAAGCCGTCGCGGCTGCTCATGAAGACGGTGTCCGAGAGGCCCTTGCCCCGCAGTTTTTCGTACTCGGGCGGCAGCGGCGCATTGCGGTGAACGAGGAAGCGCATGGGGAAAGCCAGGTAGAAATGCGGCGCCCGAAAATACGGCCGGGCGCCGGAGGTGTAGAACTCGTCCGGCGGTGACGGATGCATCTGAATCCATTCGGGATACGACCAGTGCACCAGGTCCTTGGAAGTTGTCCGGCGCATGCCGCGAATCGCCGCGCCCGAACCCGGGGCCAGCCACTGGTCGCGGATATAGAGAAAGTACTGCCCGGACGGCACGTCCCAAAACAACGAGTTGTCGCTGTCGAGGAGATTGGGCGGCGAATAAAAAACACTGCGATTCGTCACGATCGGCTCGTCACTCAGCGTGCGCCAATGTACGGCGTCCGCTGAGGCGAATAGAAACAGCCCCCGCTGCTCCCCGGCGCCGCCGGCTGCATCAAAGCTCGGGCTGGCGCTCGTCAACACACGCACGCCGGGAGCCAGGTAGCGCCGCTCGGGCGGCGCCGCGGGATTCACGTCGCGGTGCGGGAACAGCAAGGCCCCATCCTTGGAGCCATATTTCGGGTAAATGATGTTATTTTCCTTCGAACCGTTGAACTCGTGGATGCCGAGGTTGGGCCGGGTCCACGTGATGCCGTCCTTGCTTTCGGCGCCACAGGTGTAGCTGACCCAGCCGGAGCCGCTCGCGTCGCTGCTTTTGCCGACCACGGAGTGATAAAACAGCCGGTAGCGGTCCGTGTCCTTGAAGACCGTGAGGTAGTGATTGCCCGCGCCTTCCCAAGGTTGATCGAAGACCAGGCTGACTTCGGCCGCCCTGGGCGGATGCAACTTGAACGCGACACCCTCCATGCGCTCGATCAGCGCGTCGTCCACGAGCAATTCCAACCGGCTGCCGATGGTCACGGGAGGCCCCGATGGCGCGGCGGTCAAGGTGGCGCCCAGGAGGACCGAGCTGGCGAAAACCAGTTTCCGGAGGTTCTTTTTGCAGTGATCCATGGGATTGGGGTGAGCTCAAGGGTTCGGCGCGAGGCGGACGGCGCAACGGTCACCGCCGGTTCCGCATCCGCGGGATGGGAAATGCTATTCCTTGAATTGAAAGGCGTAGAGGTCGGCGTCCTTGAGGACGAAACGCAGGCGGACAGCCTGGCCGGCGAGCGCACCGACGTCACTCCCCTGCTTCCAGCTGATGGCCCGCTCGACCGCGTCGCCGAAGATCGGCGGGCAGTCATCGAGCGCGAAGCCCGGCAGCGGCTTGCCATTTGCGTCCTGGATTTCGACGCGCACGCTGCCCGCGGCGGAGGTGGCAAAATTCAGCGCCAGCTGCCGCCCGCGAAAACGGAGCGGCTTGCTGATCAGTTCGCCCCCGCTCATCGGGGCCTGGGCCGAGACAAACCCATCGAGCCGCAAGGTGTAGCGGCGCAGGGCGCTGCTGTGGCCCGAATTTTCCCGCCCGCTCCAGTACGCCTCGCTGGCATAGAGCGAGAGTTCGTTCGGCGCGCCGGCGATGGCCGCCTTGGTCTCGACGACCTGCCATCCGCTATAGAGGTGGCCGTAGTTCCAACTGCCCGGCCGCTCGGGTCCCGGGCGCAGAAAGGCCTCGTTCCAGCGCTTGAACAACACGCCGTCGCGACTGGCCATAAACAACGTCTCGGTCAAAGCGGTCCCGTAACGCTCGCTCGATTTCGCGCGGTTCTCGCGATTTTCGAGCTCCGGCAGCGCCCGCATCGAGTCCGACCAGCCCCGCTCGACATACCGCACGGGAAAACCGATCAACAAATGCGGCGCCCGAAAATACGGCGCGATGTAGTTTTCGTAGAGTTCCTCCGGCGGCGAATCCACATACTTGAGATCGGCGCGGTTTTCCCAGTGCAGAAAATCCTTGGACGTCGCCGTGCGAATGGCGCGTCCGCCATCCGACTGCTCAAAGTAGCGCCAATACGCGCGATACTCGCCCCGCGCCGCATCCCAGAACGCGCAGTTCTGCGAGTCGAACGCGTTCCGGTGGCTGTCCGTGATGGCCGGCGCATTGCTCATCAGCGACCAGGCGAGGCCATCCGGCGATTTGAGGGGCAGCATCCCGCCGCCGTATTTCTGGTAATGTACAAACGTCTTGTAGCGCGCGTCCGGACGCGCGTTCGGATTCTCATCCCGAAACACGGCCGGAGCTCCCGTATCGACCTTCACGCCGCCGATCTCGCCCTGAACAAAGATGATGTTGTTCTGCTTGGACCCCTTGAACTCGTGCCGTCCGAGGTTCGGCCGGCGCCAGTGGAGTCCGTCCTCGCTTTCCACATAACAGGTGATTTGCGGGTTGTCGCCCGGCTCCACCCCCTGCGGCGTGACGGTGAGGTTCCACGCCCGGTAATACATGCGATACCGGTCACCGTCCTTGAACACCGCATTGTAGGCCGTCGCGTTGCCTTCCCACGGTTGGTCAAAGACCATCACCACATCCTGCGGCACGGGATGATGCTGGCGAAGTTCCGCGCCGCCTTTCAGCTCCTGCACCAGAAACTCGTCGACGAACAGTTCGCGCCGGGATCCGATGTCAACGGCCGTGACCGGCGCATGCGCCGCCTGGGCAGACGCCGAGAGGCCAAACGCCGCGGTCAGCGCGAACGGGAGGGACGTGGTGACGCCCAGGGAGAAAATGCTTCGGGAGTTCATCGTTTCGAGTCGATTGCGGCCGCGCTAATCCTGAAATTGATACGAATACAGATCGGCATCCTTCATCACGAACCGGATGCGCACCGGCGTGCCGGCCAGGCGCTTCAAATCGGGATTGGCGTCCCAGGAGATCGTCTGGCGCACCGAATCGCCAAACAGCTCCCGCGAATCCTTGAGCGCGAAGCCGGGCAGGGGTTGGCCCCCGGCATCCTGCAATTCCACGCGCAGGTAGCCCGCCGCGGACGTGGCGTAGTTAACGACCAGCGTGCGGCCGGAAAAAGTGATGGCTTTGGTCACAAGCTCGCCGCCCTCGTACGGCGCGTTGACCGAGACAATGCCGTCGAGTCGCAGGACGCCGCGGCGCACGTGAATCGAAGGCAGGCGAACATGCTGCAGATAATAGACTGACATCTCGTCTTTGCCCGTGGGAACAAGTCCGAGGGCGACCGCGTTGTTGCGGTCCGTCCAGTTGAGCGGATCCGGGCCGGGGGTTACAAACGCCCCCAGGAAGCGCCGGCTCCAGTTGGTCCCGTCGCGGCTGCTGATAAAAACCGAGTCGGTCAGGCCCTTTCCGCGCAACGCGTCGTACTCCGCGGGCAATTTCGCATTGCGCGAAAGCAGGAACCGCATGGGAAACCCGAGATAAATGTGCGGGGCGCGGAAATACGGCGTGATCGCATTCGTGTAGAACTGGTTGATCGGCTGGTTGCCGTAGCTGATCCATTCCGGGTCGCTCCAGTTGAGGAAATCCTTGGAGACGGAGCGGCGGGTCGCGCGGGTCGTTTCGCCGTTGCCCGGCAACGGATAGGAATCGCGCAGGAAGGCGACGTACTGCTTCTGGACCGTGTCCCAGAAGACCGAATTCTGGCTGTCGAACAGGTTGTTCGGCGTGGGGCGGACTTCCTGGGCGATGATCGGAGCCTCCCCCTTTTGCGTCCAACGAATCCCGTCGGCCGAGACGAGCGCGTACAGCCCGGCCCCGATGCCTCCCGTCGCCTTGTAACGTTCGGCCGGCAAGGCGGCCGGATTCGCGTCGATGAAAGGAGTGAAATTCGCCGCCGGCAGGGTCCAGGGGGACCGTTTCCGGCGCTGGGCGTCATCCGGCCCCGGCGTGGCGCCGGTGCCGTAGATGATGTTGTTGGCCTTGCTCCCGTTGTACTCGACGAGGCCGAGGTTGGGCTTGGTGAAGCGAATGCCATCCCGGCTTTCCGCATAGGCCACGTAAAGCGCCCACCCATCTCCCGAGGCCGGCACCTTGCCGGGAACCGTGCGATAATACATGCGATAGAGGTCCCCGTCCTTCAGCACCGTGACGTAATGGTTGCCGTTGCCCTCCCATGGGGCATCGAACGTGATCGCCGTCTCGGCGGGAGTCGGGCGATGCAGTTGCAGCGTCACGCCCGTCATGCTTTCGACGAGGGTATTGTCCTCAAAAAGTTCGAGGCGCGAACCAATGGGCGTGGCGGACGGAGCCTGGGCCAGTGCCGGGCCGGCCGCGACGCAGAAGAGAAGCAAGGCGGCGCCGGTGAAGGCGGCCGGCCGCAGAAGTGGATTCATTCGTTTCATGTTAGCGGTGGACGACAGATGCGGATCGGGGGGAGAAAAATACCAGGGCGGCTTTGAGCGCGCAGGACAGTTTATTGCGAGTCGCGCCACGCCGGGGCGGACGGGGTTTCTCGGTCTCAGGGTTTTCCTTCGTTGCGCCACCAGCGGAGTTCCAGCGAACCGTAATCGGCCACGGCGACGATGTCGGGCCGGCCATCATGGTTCACATCCGCGACGATGACTTGATTGGCGTGAATCCATTCGGCTCTCAGGGTATGTTTAACCCAACGGCCCGCGGGATCGCCGGGGTTCTCAAACCAGGCGATCTGTCCCGGAGTCTCACCGGTGGCGACGACGTCCAGATCACCATCCCCATCCAAATCGGCGGCCACGGCCTCAAAGCCGCCCGGGAGCGCGTCCGTGATCAGGTGTTTCTTCCACTGGACACGCCCGTCCTCCACGCCGGAGTTCTCGTACCAGGCCACGCCCCCCTCCTTGCTGGTGCCCCAGCCTCCGAATGCCATCAGAATGTCCAGGCGTCCATCGCGGTGTAGGTCCCCCAGCTTGCCGAAGACCGGTTGGCCGGCGGGCGGCGCACCCGGCAGGTCTATCACGTTGCGCCGCCATTCGACCTGGTCCTTCGCGGCCGCCACATTCTCGTACCAGAGGATGATTGAGGCGGCGTCGCTCGTGGCGAGTAGATCCGACCGTCCGTCCGCGTTGACATCGCCCGCGAAGATGCTGCGCGCCACCGGGAAGCCGCCATCGATGTAGAATCCACGCCATTCGCCTGCCGCCTTCCCCGGATTCCTAAACCACATGTAGCGATTGCCCAGCCGCCAGCCGGCCGCGGCGACGTCAATGTGCCCGTCGCCGTCGAAATCCGCGACCGTGAGATCCTCGGCCCCCAGCATTCCACCCTTGGTGATAAAATATTTCTTCCACAGATCGCCGCGAGCGAGAGCCGTCATACCGGGATTCTCGTACCAGAGAATGTCGCCGTAGAAATTGTCCACGACCACCACGTCGGGGCGGCCGTCTTTGTTGATATCGGCGATGACATGGCGCTCCAGCCGCCCGTGGGGATCATTGCGCGCGATAAAGCGCCGCTCAAAGTTGCCTTTGCCGTCGTTCTTGAACCAGTAGAGGTTGCTGCGAATGCCGGTCGTCTCGACCGGACCGGCCGGAGTTTTGCCGGCGAACGGTTCGGCCTTCATCCGGCCGGCAAGGGCGTCCGATGCGGTGAGGTCGAGCGCGCCATCGCCGTCGAGGTCGATCGCCTGCACACCCCAGTTGTAGTTGAAGCCTCCCCAGATAAGCTGCTCGGTGAAACTAAGCGGGGAGGGGGTCGGGGTCGAGCCGCTCGTGGCCGGCTCAACGGCAAAACCAGCGTCTGCTAGGGCCAGCGCCGCGAGGATTGCGGCGAAACGGAAATATTTTTCACGACTCATGTTTTCGACACCCATTGGTCATACGAATTGCTTCAATGGTTCATTCAGCAGCCGCGCTGCGTTCTGGAACAGAATCTTTCGCTTGTCCGTCTTGCTGATCTCCGCCGATTCGATACGCGCCATGTGGCAGGCAACGGAATATAGGGGCGTGTCCGTGCCGAAGAGAATGCGACTCGCGCCGATGGTCTCCACCGCCAACTCAATTAATCCGGAGTAGATCGACCGTGATGAAGACGTGTCGACATAAACATTCCCCGCCTGACTGCGTTGAATTGCGCTGATCTGACGACTCGTGACGCCATCGCTGCTGTTGCCCAGATGCGCGAGGATCAGGCGGACCTTGGGATAACGGTCCGTGAATGGGATGAAATCTTCCGGAAAATTGCCGGGGTCGCCGCTGTGGGTGAGCACGACTGTTTGAAAATTCGCCGCGTAGGAAAATACTTCATCCCCATACTGTCGTATTTCATACAGATGGCGCTGCGGATGGATCTTTATGCCACTGCACCGGGGGTGCCGCAGGAGTTCCTCCACCTGCCGGTAGGATTCCTTCATCCGCGGGTCCAGCACGGCCCAAAAACGGATATCGTCGTGTTTCTCGGCCGCCGCCCGGGAGTCATCGTTGGCGCGAAAGGGATGGCCACCGTAAGGTATGAACGCCGTGATGGCCGAGACCACGGTCAAACCCACCCCGGCAGCTTGCGCCCGCCGGCGGACCACGTCGATCCCGCCCCCGAACAGACGGTTCAGACGGGCGCCCGGACCATCACCAATGTCGTAGGTTCCGAAATGGGCATGTACATCGATTGCTTTCATAAGGTGCGTTGGTTCTCAGGAAATGGCTCCTAGCCTTGGGGCGAAAGCAGGTCCGTTTCTGCGGGTCGCCCACGGTTGAATTTGTCGACGTACAGGCGCTTGCATGCCTGAAACTGCTCTTCGCTGAAGCCCTGATAGGGTGAGAGTAGTCGCAGGGGCATCTCTTCCAAACCGCCAAGCCTGACAAGCAGCTTGTCGTATGCCCCGTCGATTCGTTCCATCTTCAACAGATCGCCGAGCACACCCTGCAGAAGATCATGGAAAAAATGCTGCAAGCGGAACATTCGTTCGAACTCGCGGGAGCGGCCAGCTTCAAGAAATGCGATCGTGGCCTCAGGCGCGATCGCGGCCAGCGACGCGAGCAGTGAGCACTCGCCATATATGCATCCGTGCGGAAAGTTTTGCTCGCCAAAAAAATGCTGTAATTCGGGCGCATTCGTCATCAAGTCCGCGGCGCGTGGCAGGCCGCCGCCGGTGTTCTTGGTGGCCACCAGGTTGGGCACTTGGTCCACGATCCGGCGATAGTCGGCGCCGTTCAGCACCCGCTTGGCCCGGGGCAGGTTGTAGTGAAGAAACGAGGCGTCAGGGAAGGTGCCGCAGACATCCTTGAAGAAGGTCAACAATTCCACGTCGTTGAGTGCGCCCCAGCTTGGGAGCGCAACCTGGAACATGCGAAAACCCCGACGATAGGCGATCGCCACCCGCTCCACGATCGTGGCGGTCGACAGACCTATGGCGCCCACCATCGTGTTTATGCTGCTATCACGAGTCTCGTCCCAAAATACCTCCGTTATCTGTTTGAATCGGTCAAGGTCCACCGCATAACCTTCGCCCGCAGTGCCAAAAATGTAGATGTGGTCGAATCCCATTTTGTGCGTGAGGCGCACTTCGCTGCGAAAGATCGATTCTTGGAATCGTTCTTTATCATCCCAAGGAATTTCACAGGAAACAAGTACAGCTTGATGATAACGTGGCATACCGGGTGGCGGGAGATTGATAGGGCAAGAAATTTTGGTGAGATTGGGGCGCGCCGACGGCACCGGCGAATCGCGCTCTGTGATCGTGACAAGAGCAGGCCCCCATCGCTGGAGGCCAGCCCGTAATTTCATCTCAGCATTGCGAGGGTATCAGAATCTATAGGCGACGCTAAAGGCTCCGCAGAGCCGGTCGGCCTCGGCGTCGAGCAGGGCGTTGAGGGTGTCTTGCACGGTGGAGCGAACGACCTCGCCGAGGTGCTTTTGCACCAGGGCCTGGTCGATCTGGATGACCTCGCCCAAGGGCTTGGTCGGGCTGGTCGCGGAGCTGCCCGCGACCGTCGGAGTGACGGTATCATTACTCATGTTGGCTGATCGGGTTCGGGTTAGCGGTTAACCCGCCCCAAGCCAACCCTCAGAAAATGTGCGAAACATGCCGGACGTTATCTGTCCTTGTTGTCGATTGCATCGTTGGGTGTTGGGGAGTGATTGAGAATTCGAAAATCATCTAGAGTTGCAGCGGTCTTTGATTGATTCGTGTCGTTGGGAAACGTCGGTGGTGGAAGGCTGATCCGGAGTGATCGCGCGGCCGCGAATGCGCCCTATTCCGTGAATCTGAAAGAGAAGAGGTCGGCGTCCTTCATGAGGAACCGGAGGCGGACGGGCTTGCCGGCCAGGGCCGCCACATCGGGGCCCTGGTCCCAGCGGACCTCGTATGCGGTGTCGTCGCCGAAAAACTCGACGGGGTTGGTGCCCGTGTAGCGCTCGATCGGGTTGCCCTCGGCGTCGAGGATCTCCACCCGGATGCCGCCCGCGGCGGAGGTGGCGGCATTCAGTATGAGGCGACGGCCCGAAAAGATCAGCGGCTTGGTCACCAACTCCCCGCCGGCATAGGGCGCATTGATCGAGGCGATGCCGTCCGTGCGCATCGTGTAGCGGCGGACCTGGCTCATGGGGAGCCGGAAGTATTCGATGACGTAGACGGACATTTCCTGCGGGCCCGTCGGGACGAGCCCTTGCGAGGTGGCGTTGCTACGATCGGTCCACTTGAGTTTATCCAGCCCGGGGCGGATGAAGCTCTCGAGGAACCGGCGGTCCCAATGCAGGCCGTCGCGGCTGCTCATAAACACGGTGTCCGTCACCCCCTTGCCGCGCACGGCATCGTATTCGGCCGGCAGAAAGTCGGCACGGCGGTTCAGCACGATCCGCATCGGAAATGAGAAAAGGATGTGCGGCGCGCGAAAATAGGGCCGCGGGCCATAGGTGTAGAACTCGTCCGTGTTCAGCGGATTTAAATGAATCCACTCTAGGTACGACCACTGCTTCAGGTCCGGCGAGGTGGCGCGCCGCACCCCGCGAATATGCTGCCCGGTTCCCGGCGCGATCCTCATGTCGCGGATGTAGACGACGTATTTTTTCAGCGATTCGTCCCAGAAGATCGTCTCGGCGTTGTCCGACAGGTTGGTGGGCTTGTAGTAGGTGCCTTTCCACGCGGTCCCCGGCTTGTAGGACCATTCCACGATCGGGTCGTCGCTCAGCCTTTTCCAATGGAGGCCGTCGGGCGAGGCGAAAAGGTACACGCGAAAGGCCCAGTTGTTTTCGGTTTCGCCCGCTTGGTGTGAGGTGGTCTTCCCGTCCGCATTGGCGTCAAAGTACTGGTGCGCGCACAGGGAGAGATACCTCTGCTCCGGTGGGGCCCCTGGCCGCAGGTTGACCGAGGGATGCAGGATCCCGTTGGGCTCGGGAAACCGCCCGTCTGCCGGCCAGCCTCCGCCCTTGCCCGGACGGAGACTGTAGGCGGGATGTACGATGTTGTTCTCCTTGGAACCGTGGAATTCGTACAGCCCGAGCTTGGGCCGCGTCCAGGCGATGCCGTCCTTGCTTTCAGCATAGCACACGTAACTTTCCCAGTCCTCGCCGCCCACGGAGGCTTTCTTGCCGGCCACCGAATGGTAGTACATCCGGTAGCGGTCGTCCTCCTTGAGCACGGTGAGGTAGTGATTGCCCGAGCCTTCCCAAGGCTGGTCGAAAGCCAGGCTGACTTCGGCCGGCTTCGGCGGGTGCAACTTGAACGATACACCTTCCAAGCGCTCAATGAGCGCGTCGTCCACCAGCAGCTCCAGTCGGCTGCCTATGACAAGGGCAGACTCCGCTGTTGCCACCAGTGGCATCAGGGACATCAGGCCGAGTGCAACATACTTCTTCGCGTGGTTCTTCAAGAATCGTGGTTTGTGGAGCATGGCTTTGTTTTTAGCTTGATGATAACGTGGCATACCGGATGGCGGGAGATTGATAGGGCAAGAAATTTTGGTGAGATTGGGGCGCGCCGACGGCACCGGCAAATCGCGATCTGTGATCGTGACAAGAGCAGGCCCCCATCGCTGAAGGCCTGCCCGTAATTTCATCTTAGCATTGCGAGGGTATCAGAATCTATAGGCGACGCTAAACTGGAATGTGCGGCCGGGAACGACGTATAGCCAGAATCCGGTCTCGCCACCTTCAATCATGTCCCTCTTGTCGGCGAGATTGTCCACGCTGAGCGCCAGCCGATAATGTCCCCGGGAGTAGTTCACAAACGCCGTGGTGGTGGTGTAGGCGGGCTGGAGATACCATCCGGGCGTGCCCTTGAGCGGTCCGACTCCGGGGCACTCGCCACGGTGGAAGGCGCCGGCGCCGATCTTCAATCCCTTAAATGTGCCCTTCGCAAATGCCTGGTTCGCCAAGAGGCTCCACGTGTTATTGACGACGGAATTTGGCTGGATCCCTTCGGTGTTCAGTTGATTACCCTCGTAGTACGTTAGGATCGCCTGCCAGGGACCCAGAGGGGATTCAAACGACAATCCGATGTCCGCCTCAAAGGCTCCGTTGTTGTTCTCCCCTGCGCCCTGTCTGATGCCGAGGTCACCGGGGATGGGATTGCCAAACCGGTCTTTCGAGTTGGGGGGCAGAGTGTACAATGTGTACACGTTCGTGAGGCTGAGATCGAAATAGGAGATGCTACCGGAAATGTGACCGTCGGGCGTTTCGACTTTCACGCCGATTTCCTTGTTCACGCCGTAGGAGGGAGAGAATAGGGCGCCGTCATTCGGTCCGCCGACAACCAATGAGGTATTGAATATGAAGGACTCGGAATAATTGTAGTAAACACTTACCGATTCGATCGGCTTGAAGATCGCGCCATAGCGTTTCACCCACGCCTGGTCATTCCGCTCGGAGCTCGTAGCGGTAACCTGTGACAGGGAAGTCGAATGGAATTTATTGTACCGGAAACCACCGACCAAGATCAGCTTCCCTTTCAGCAACGAGGCCTGTTCATGCATGTAAAGCGAGCCCGTCAGGGAGCGGCCGAAGGCGCCGAGGTTACGGTTGTAATTCGGTTTAGGCGTATTATATACTGGGTTGAAAATGTTCAAGGCGGCAATGGGGATAGTGGTGATGTTGTTGGGCCCGCTTTGTCCGTACGATATATTCCAACCGAAGCTTAATTTGTGATCGATGCTGCCCGGCTTGAATGTTTGCAGGAAATCCGTCTGTTGATTGCCCGAGCGACTATCAAAGAACAACTCCTGAAAGTTGCGACGAAGTATCCCGGCGGCATCTGGCAGGCCATTCGGCGTGACCCGATCCCAGTCATTTTCGGCGCGGCTGAAGTTGGCCAACGCTTGCATCGTCAACGTGGGCGAAAGCGCGGACCGGAACGTGAGAGTGGTAAAATAAGTATAGGTCTTGCCGTAGACCCAGGGTTCGAAATACGTAAAGTCATTGGGCAGCTTAATCAACTTGCCGTCGATACCGACACCCCGCGCGCTGACAATCTCGTCCTTGCCCGAGTAGAGCCAGTCGAGTTGCACCGACGAGGTGTCCGAGAGCTTGTAGAGCAGCGTCGAGCCGAGAAAGATATCTTTGTTGTAATCGAACTTGCCCCGCCCGTCTCCCTTGGTGGTCGCGAATGTCCCGCGATAGCCGAGTCCCGTGTCCCCCACCGGGCCGGAAGCGTTGGCAGTCACCCTCATGAGGTTGAACGTCCCGGTGGTAACCATGACATCGGAATTGGCGGTACCCGTCGGTATCTTGGTGACATAGTTGATCGCACCGCCGGTGGATGAACTCTGGCCATAGACCATCGCCGCCGGGCCTTTGACCACCTCGATGCGATCAATATCGTAGAGCGGCGCGTTGATGTTGCTGGCATACCCAATGTTGTCCCTCAGGAACGTCCGTACCCGGAATCCGCGCATGAACATGTCCCCTAGAATAGTGGTGCGCTTGTTGATGCCGCTGGCGCCGTATTTGAGGACCTCGGGGGTGTTGTCCGTCGGAATATCATCCATCAGCTCGCGGGTGATGATCTGAATATTCTGCGGAATGTTGATAAGACGTTCGGCGCTGCGAGTGCCGGCCATCGTGTTTTTCTTGAAATAACCATTGTCTTCCTTGGCTGTGACTTGGAATGGTGAGAGCTCGATGACGCTGCCCTCTTTCGGCTCTTCTTTAGTTTTCTGATCAGCGGGAGCGGCCAACTGTGCGTAGCTACGAATAGCCGGCGTAATTAACAATGCACAGGCAAGCAACAGACACTGTGTTGATGAAGTGGAGTGACTTCTAGTATTCATACGGTGAGGTGGGGTAGGGTTAAACTTACGATGCAGTATACAAAACAATACTGTCGTATAATGTCAACCTATTTTGAATGGAGCTTTCTCGGACAGCATGGTGCAGCTCCCGATGGGCCTGTTCCGTTCGCAAGAGAATGTGTCGTCCCATCAACGAATTGACCGATTTCCAGACGTAGGAGCAGCGAATCGGTCGAGCAAATCTTGCCAGCAGAGGCGGCCAAATGCCATGGCGCCCCCACCAGCGGGAGAGCAAACCAGCATCAGTGCGTGCAGGCGGCGGACGCTCGCGGGTTTGGAAACGAATAGCCCGAATTCCGATGCTCCGGAGCCGATCAGGAATTATAAGCCAACTCTTCCGAAGTGAGATCCCGGGCCAGAACTCCGGTTTCGGTCCGGGTCATGAGAAGCAAGTTGTGGTCGATCAATTCCTGCAGATGAAACTCCATCTCCCGCTTCGCCGTCACTGGATCTGAAGCCGCGATCGCGGTGTATATGTCATTGTGCTTGGCCAATACCAGACGCCGGCGGGCATCAGACTCGGCCTTTTTCAAGCTGGATTTTCTCCCCCCCATCGTCCCGGAAACAACGCGATTGAGCAAATGCAGGCGGAGAATTTCTTTTTTCATCAGGTCGTTTTTTGCCGCTGTCATGACCCCGATGTGAAACCGGACGTCCTCCCTCAACAGTTCGCTGAGCAGAGGCTGCTCCTGGCTGGCGGCGATGATCTGATCCGTCAACCGGCGCATCGCCTCCAATGCATATCGTATCTCACTAAGGTCTCCCTCCGTGTGGTTCACCGCCGCCAGTCCTGCGGCATGACTCTCCAGTGCGAGGCGCAGGTCACACATCTCGCGAAATTCCCTCAATTCCATTCTCTTCACACTCGCTCCCAGATGCGCCCGGATGATCACCAGGCCATCGGTCTCAAGCTTTCTCAAGGCATCGCGCACCGGCGTTCGGCTCACTTTGATCTCGGTGGCCAGCAGCTCCGTCATCAAAGCGCGGCCCGAAGGATACTCGCCGCTAAGAATCCGCTTCCGAATAAATTCATACGCAACATCGGTATTGACACTCTTCATGGCAAAACAAACATACCTTTGTATACATGAATGGCAACAGCGAATTGTAATATTCCCCGCTGCCAAAGCCGGCCCACAGGTCCAGTCCAATTTACTTTCCAAGTATCAAGCCCTTTGGTCTTACACCCTTTTGCCTTCATGCATTCAATTTTGATTATCGGTTGCGGCAGCATAGGCGAGCGCCATCTACGATGTTTCCAGAAAACCGGCCGCGCCGCCGTCACTGGATGCGACGCCAATGCGCAACTTCTCGCCGCCATCGCGCAGACCTACGCGGTGCCCACGGTCGCCGATTGGAAGCAGGCTGTCGCGCAGAACCGCTTCGATGCTGCGGTCATCTGCACTCCGGCGCACTTGCATGTGGCGATCGCCACCGAGCTCCTCAACCGCGGCTTGCACGTTTTGATCGAAAAACCCCTCTCCCAGTCACTGATGGGCGTCGCGGAACTTTTTGCGGCCCACCAACGCTCGGGCCGCAAGGCTGCCGTCGCCTATGTGCTGCATGTTTATCCGCTGTTGAACGCCGCCCGTGATTTCCTTCTCGCCGGTTCGCTGGGTCCGATCCTCCATGCGACTTGCACCAGTGGCCAGTATTTCCCTGGCGGCCGCCCGGCCCACGCCGTCCACTACTCGAAGACCTACTACCGCGACCGGAATACGGGCGGCGGCGCCATTCAGGACGCCCTCACCCACACCGCCAATTGGTTCGAGAGCGTCCTCGGCCCGACCGATAGTGTCATGTGCGACTGCTCCCACCAAGCGCTGCCCGAAGTCACGGTCGAGGACACCGTCAACATCAGCGCCCGCAACGGCACCACCCTTGTCAATTACACATTGAACCAGTTTCAAGCTCCCAACGAATCGACCTACCAGTTCAATACCGCCACCGGCAGCGTGAAGATCGAGCTCCACCATCGCCGCTGGGGCTTCTTGCAGCTCGGGGGCAAAGATTGGACTTGGAGCGAGGTGCCGCCGGCAGACCGCGACGCCCCCTTTATCGAACAGGCCAACCGTTTCGTCGACCTCATCGAGGGCAAACCTTCGCGGTTGTGCTCGCTGGAGGCCGCCGCCCAAACCCTGCGCTTCAACCTCGCAGCCCTCGCCTCCGCCGACTGCGGTGCGCGCGTCCACTGCGCCCAGTTTGCGCCTGACCCTCCTCGCCATGAAAACCTCCCTCTCCCGCCCCGTGGCCGCCCGCCGCCGCTCCTCCCGCCGCCCCGCCCGACGCAGCCCCGACCCCGCCCAGCGCGCCATCGACATCGACGCGAACCGGCGCCTGTTGAACAATTATCGCTACGTCGAGCACGAGGCGATGCTCCAGCTCGCCGGCTGGCTGCCGCGGGCCGCGACGTTCGAGCTCAAGTGCGAGATGGGTCGTTCGCTCTGGGAATACTCGCAGCACGTCAATTCGCTCTACCTGCGGCTGCGCGAAATCCAGTCGCCCGCCTTTCAGAAGCCCGCAGACGCGGCCTTGGTCAAATTGGTGGCGGAAATGCTCCACGCCCCGGACGAGTTCGCGTTCGCGTGCGGGCTTTACCGGGTGGTCCTGCCGAGCCTCATCTCATCGCTGGAGAACCACGAGACCGCGACCTTTCCGAACAGCGACCAGCCCAGCGTGCATGTGATCGCGCACGCGCTCCTCGACCTGCGCGCCCAGCTGCGCCGGGTGGAACCGCTGCGGCGGCGGGCCGAGCACGCCGGCAAGTTCACGGCGGCCACCCGGGACTGGGAGCGCTATCTGCGGCAACTGCTCGGAGCCTGCGGCGGTATCAGCGGGCGGGACCGCCGCCGCCCCACCCCACCCCGCGCCCCCTCCTGCCGCGTGAACTTTGTCGCCCCCCGCGAAGCGGCCCGCGATGAGCGCTTTACCAACCTCTTCGCCGACCAAGGCGCCATGCCGCCCGAAGACGACTACGCGGAGCACACGGTGGAGGAGTTCGAGCGCTACTCCACCGAGATGCTGGCCGCCGAAACCGTCGCACTCGTTTTGTTCGCCGTGCGCGGCATGCCCTGGGAATTTCAATACGACACGGCCCGCCACCTCTACGACGAAGTGCGCCACTGCCTCATGGGCTACGAATGGATGCGGGCCCATGATGTTGACCCATTCAAATCCCCGCAATACCTCCACATCTACAAGTGGCGCAGCCAGTATCCTCCGCTGATGCAGTATTGCATGCTCACCATGGGCAACGAAGTGCATGCCTTCCCCTATCGCCACCGCCGCGTGAAGGCCCATGAAAAATCCGGTGACAAGTTGAGCGAACAGTTCGTCCGCTATGACATCGCCGACGAGACCCAACACGTGCGTTTCGGCAAACGCTGGCTGCCGGAGCTGATCAAGCATCTGGGCGAGAAGCGGCCGTTCGAGCAATACACCGCCGATGTGATCGGCGTCTGGGAACGCGAATACCGCACGGGCAAACTCCCGATCACCGTGGAGTAATTCCTCCCCTACCCCATGAGCCTCGTCCCGCAACCCAACGCCATCCGCCTCGCCATGCTCGGCAGCACGCCGGGCAACGGCCACCCCTACTCGTGGAGCGCGATGTTCAACGGTTACAACCGCGAGGCGATGACCAAGGAGTGTCCCTTTGCCGGCATCCCGGTCTACCTCAACCAGCAGCCGGCCGAGGGCTTCACCATCCCGGGCGCAAAGGTGACGCACATCCACTGCGAAGGCGGCGGCGGGTTCACCGCCGAGCACGTCGCCAAGTGCTCGCTCATCCCCCACGTGGTCGCCAAGGCCACCGACGTCATCGGCCAGGTCGATGCCGTTGTGCTCGCGACCGACATCGGCCGCGAACACGTCGCCCGCGCCCGGCCCTTTGTCGAGGCCGGTATCCCGGTCTTCATCGACAAGCCACTCGCGGACAATGCACCTGATCTGCAGGTGTTCCGCGACTGGGTGGCGCAGGGTAAGGCAATCATGTCGTCGAGCAGCATGCGCTACACAAAGGAATACCTGCCTTACCGCATCTCGACCCGCGAACTCGGCGACCTCCGCTACGTGAGCATCACGACGCCCAAAAGCTGGGAGACCTACGGGATCCACGCCTTGGAGGGGATGTATCCGATTCTCGGCCCCGGCTTTGTTTCCGCCCGCAATCTGGGCACGAAGGAGCGCAATGTCGTCCATCTGAAGCACCGCAACGGTGCCGACGTGATCGTCGTTGCCAACTACGACATGTTTGGCGGCTTTGGCTGCCTCCAGCTCATCGGCACCGCCGGTCATGTGAATGTGACGACCGGCGACACCTTCTTCTCCTTCAAATCGCAGCTTGAGGCCTTCATTAATTACCTGCGCACCGGGGTGCGCCCGTTCCCCTTCGCGGAGACGGTCGAGTTGATGCAGCTCCTCATCGCCGGTATCCGCAGCCGCGACGAAGGCGGCCGCGAGGTTCTTCTCTCCGAAATCTAACCCATCCACTATGAGTGCTCGCCCCAGTCGCATCCTGAAGCTCCTTCGCGAGAACCAGCTTCCCACCGTCCTCAAGGTCAACCTCTCCGAGCCGCGCGTCATTGAGATCGCCGGCCTCTGCGGGGTCGATGCCGTCTGGCTGTGCAACGAGCACGTGCCGAATGACTGGATCGGCCTTGAAAACCAGATCCGCGCCGCCCGCATCCACAACATCGACGCGCTCGTGCGCGTCGGCCGCGGCAGCTATAGTGATTACATCCGCCCCTTCGAGGCCGGGGCCACGGGCATCATCGTGCCGCATGTCGCCAGCCGCGAGGAGGCCCGTCAGATTGTCGAATGGGTGCGCTTCCACCCGATCGGCAAGCGTGCGCTCGACGGCGGCAACATCGACGGCGAGTTTTGCCTCATTCCGATGGCCGATTACATCCAGCACTCCAACACCGAGCGCATCGTCATTCTGCAGATCGAATCCCCCGAGGCACTGGAGAACGTCGAAGAAATCTGCGCCGTCGCGGGCTTTGACGGCATCCTCTACGGTCCGGGTGATTTCAGCCATCGCATCGGCAAGGCTGGGCAGATCGACGCCCCCGAGGTCGTCTCCGCCCGCAAGCGTATCGGGGCGGCGTGCCGTCAACACGGCAAGTTTGCCATGACCGCCGGTCTCATCGCCCCTCTCGCCCAGTTGGTCGAGGAAGGTTACCGCGTGATCAACATCGGCGCTGATGTGGTCGCCCTCACCGGCTACGTGAAACAGCGGCTGGACTTCGTGCGCGGTTTGATCAACGAACTGCCGGCCGCCGTGCGCCCGCCGGCGCGCTCGCCCTACGCCTGAGCCGTTCCCCTCCTCCATGCGCCTGGCCCAACAAGTCGCCATTGTAACAGGCGGAGCCTCGGGCTTCGGCAAGGCGATCTGCCGTTCCTACTGCGCCCAAGGCGCCAAGGTCGTGGTGGCTGACATCAATGTGGACTTGGGCGAGAAAACCGCCGCCGCTCTCTGTGCGGCCGGCCATGAGGCCGTTTTCCAACGAACCGACGTCACGCAGAACGCCGACATGGCGACACTGGTGGCAGTGACCCTCACCCGCTTCGGCCAATTGGACATCATGGTCAACAATGCCGGCATCAGCCACGCGAACCAGCCGATGCTGAATGTCGGTGAGGCCGAGTTTGATCGCATCTTTCAGGTGAATGTGAAGAGCCTCTATCTTTCAGCCGTTCACTGCGTCCCGTTGTTCCGGAAGCAAAAGAGCGGGTGCTTTATCAATATCGGCTCTACGGCCGCCGTGCGTCCGCGCCCCGGTCTCACCTGGTATAACGGCTCCAAGGGTGCCGTCGTCCTGATCACCAAATCAATGGCCGTGGAGCTCGCGCCCGATGGAATCCGCGCCAACGCGATCAACCCGGCCATCGCCGAGACTGCCCTTCTGACGACTTTCATGGGCGCCGAGGACACGCCGGCCAACCGCGCCCGCTTCACCTCCTCGATACCCCTGGGCCGCCTCGGTCGCGCCAACGATGTGGCCAATGCCGCGGTGTTTCTCGCCGAACCCTCCTCCGAATTCATCACCGGTGTCTGCCTCGAAGTCGACGGCGGACGCTGCATCTGAACCTCCCCTCCCATGTCCGCCACCGCGATCTCCCTCACCGGCAAAGTCATCATCCAGTTCGGCGGCACCGGCCTGCTCGGCCGTGCCCTCGTCAAATCGCTGGCCTCCGCCGGCGCCACCCTCGTCGTCGCCTCGCGCAACCGCCCCGCCCTCCAGTCGCTCGCCGACGCCGAAAGCGCCGCCGGCCGCAAAGTCTTCATCGAGGAGACCGACATCGGCTCCGAGACCTCGCTCGTGGCGCTGCGCGACCGCGTGCTGGCCAAACACGGGCGGGTCGACGGCATCGTGTTCAACGCCGTCAGCCGCCCGATGCGCACGATGAACGACGATCTCAAGATCTGGCGCGAATCAATGGAGACCAACGCCACCGGCTTCTTCGCCACCTGCCGGGTCTTCGGCGACGCCATGGCCAGCCAGCGCTCCGGCAGCATCGTCAACATCGCTTCCATCTACGGCATGGTCGGCAGCAATCTCTCGCTCTACGAGGGGACCAAAATGACAGTGGCCCCCCGATTATTTCTTCCACAAGGGCGGCATGCTGAACCTCACCCGCTACCTCGCTTCCCACTACGGCACCCAAGGAGTACGCGTCAACGTCGTCTCACCGGGCGGTATCATCAACCCGGAAAGACCGCAGCCCACAGACTTCCTTGAGCGCTATAGTAAGATGACCATGCTAGGGCGCATGGCCAACGCTCGCGAGATCAGCGGAGCGGTAGTCTTTCTCCTGAGCGATGCATCTACGTATGTCACCGGAGCCAATCTTCCGGTCGATGGTGGCTATTCGGCCAAATGATGTAAGAATCCTGTGTATGAATTCGCTGAGACCGCGTTTGCTTGGTCGCCACACCCCAGCTCTATTGTCCCTGATGCTGACCAGCGTCGGATTCGGACGGATCCCGCTGCAATCGATATTGAGGTGATCCAGACAAAATCCGGCGTCCGCTTTGGGATCTGGTCCCGTCCGGCGCAATCGCCCGCCCCCACACTCTTTATCCTAGACCACACGATGCGTGCGCTCTACGCGACCGATTCTTCGTTTTTTGCGACGAATGAGCCGAATCTGAAGCAAGTGGAGCAAGTTGGTTCTGTAAAAACTCAACTTGATTCGCCTCAACTTGCTTCATCATGCAATGACTGATTAATGCTTTCCCTCTCGAAAAACGCCAGATTTGCCTCATTGAGTTCGTAATCCCATCCAGCCCGGGCAGCCATTTTAGGCCAACGACTTACACTCGTTGGCTTTTTTGTTGGTTTTCGCTGTGTCCGGTTTGTGTCCGGTTATTTCACTTCTGTGCATCATCCAATGCGTTCGGCGAAA
>SXGR01297860.1_pt1 | contig 20146 bp, 21 predicted proteins | sample 3174711 | NCBI WGS metagenome assembly SXGR01 (sample SAMN11356860, study PRJNA531348) | freshwater metagenome | isolation source: freshwater sample F1-60 | place: China: Fuxian Lake, Yuxi | collected 2017-12-25
CACTGCGCTATTTCCAATCTTGTAATGAATTGCAGTGGTGGTGGCAATGCGAGCCTTGTCAGTGGTCCAGGCCGATGATGTCTGACTCGTGGCATTGGCTAAAATTACATATGTTGTCATTTTGCATCACCTTCCGCCACATCTTGTTTTTTAGCTAGATCTAATCTTGTCAAGAGCCTACGCATGTCGGGTCTTTCTCCGATCTCTTTATAAATCGTATTTGTCTCCTGGTCAGATGATTCCCTCACAGTTGCACCAGGTCCCATATTTAAGGTGTCTTGATGTCTCATGCCTTGTTCCGCAGCAGCCAATGGATTGAACACGCTATCGGCATCTGGATTTAGCTGTCTCTTGGGTTTGTTGAGACCGCCGGCGATGTCATGCGTCATGTAATCAGTATCTTGTGTTTGAGGATTTGGTGCATTCTCTAGAGAATTTTCATCAATTACTTGCCCTTCGGCATAGGCTCTAAGATCTTCAACCAAGCTTTCAAAAGATCTGACCATGCGGCCACCATAGCCATAACCGCCAAGTGCAATTTTGATTTGGGGGAAAGTGTAAGAATCCATGTAGCTATATTCGCTGGGCAAGTGATTGCGAACTATCATTTCGATGCTTTCCATGGCTTCAGCAATGATGTTCATGTTTTCTTCAATGTCATCGGCGAGCTGCTCGGCTTTATCAGCAGAAAGACCACTGTTTTTGATATCTTCGCGCACAGGTGTGCCAGCCACAGCGGTTGAGTTGTTGTTCATGCCTGCTGATTGTAAAAGTTGTGCCAGTTTATCAGCATATTCACCATTACCATTGATCGACATATTTTTGGTCAATTCTCCATCGGCATTTGTGCTGACCTGGGTGGAAATACTCAGGCCCTCGGCAATGGCTTCTTCAACTTGAAGATTTATACTGTCGTAAATTCCCTTGCCATACTTGATGCCACCTTTCTTGGATTTTGGTGCAGCATCAGCAGGTGCGGTTGCCACTGCACCCGAAGTTGTTTCTTTGACTTTGTTTGAGTTTTTTTCAGTGCCACAATGTGGGCAGACATCAGAATCTTCTTTTGCCACTGCTAATTTGTTTGTTATCGGTGACCTCTTATGTTTCCATGATCTGCTGGTGATGCGCTCTTGACGAGGGTTTTTGCTTCTTGGACGACCACGACCACGTGGCTCCTTGATCTCGTCAGAACCATCATTATCTTCTACGTCGTCGTAACTCCTAAGATGTGTTTCAACCCCGGGAGCAGTTACCGTGACAACTCCGTGTCTTGTCTTGCGTGTGTCACCAACTTTACGGGTGTTAATAAAATCAGTTAATTTTGCTATACGATTGGCTCTTTTATCTGCGGCATCCTCCTGCACTGGGCGACCTGTTGCAGTACCAAGTCCTGAGGCTGCCAGGGCACTATCGGTTTTAGATGAGTCATACCCAGACAAACTTCGTTTGGGTGGTTCTGCTGGCGTTGTTGTGGCAAGGGATGTCGTGGCTGGATTGAGTTTTTCATAGGCGTAAGCTCCGAGATTCCGACCAACCGAGTCTAGCGGATTGTACTTCTTTGAAAATTTCTCTGATGCAGGAGTCTCTGCGATGTCATCGTTGTTGGGCATGAGCATGGATGCAATTGCACCGCGTGCCGCACCGCGGCCAGCAGCACCAGCAACCTTTTGCCCAAAAGCACCAGAGCCTGCGCCACGTGCCAAAGCACCACCTGCTGCACCTGCACCACGCACAGCAAGTCCTGCAAGTCCCAGCAACGGGATGATTTCATTGATTTTTTCTTCCGCCACACTCTCCTCATATTTCTGAGCCTTCATGTAATCACGAGTTGTGTCTAGATAATCCATTGCCTTGGTGATTTTCGCTTGTACCCACTCTGGAAGATTTTCATCAGCGTCTAAAATGTCATACAGTTCCTTGGCAGCATCGTTCACGGTTCTAAGATCGTCTTTAGCCATGTCACCTTCGCGATCGTATTCACCTTTATTGTAATCTGCATCTGGGTCTGCAGGATCAAGATCTTCTTTTTTGAGATATTTGTCTTTGATGCGACCTTTTTCTTCTTCGTCTGCTCCTTCTCTGCCTGCTTTTTGAAGTGCTTCGAAACCGTCTTTGCCGTATTTTTTAATACCTGTGTATCGTTGTAGACCGCTTTCATCAACTTCCTCTTCTTTCAATCCATAATCTGGTCCAGTGGTCGTGCTGTCCACTCGTTGACTCATTTCATCCATACCGGCAGTTTTAATTGCATCTTCTGCATTGTTGATGTGTGCTTCGTTTAGTTCTTCGTCATATTGTTTTTGATAACCATCTTTTTCTGCTTCCTCAAAGCCGCGCATGTAGTCTGCAATTTCTTCTGGGCTCAGTTCTTCAATTCTTGGTACTGAATCGCCACCCACACCACCTTTGTGTGGTCGAGGATTGCGTCCGTAGTAGTAGTCGGCGCCGCCGCGATCAAAGCAACTGCCATGTTTGTCGTTGAGGCCCTCGTCCATGTTCAGCCAGCCCTTTTTCTTGGCGTCTGCTTGAAGGCCCAGCATTGAACGAACCAGTTCATCTTGGAGTTCTGGATCGTATTGTGTTGATGGGAGCATTTGAATACGTTGAAGTTCTTTTTTCTTGGCTTGATAATCTTCTTCTGACTTTGCTCCATATGTCCACTCCGTGATGTCCTGACCGGGTACATTTATTGATTCATTCTTTTTGCCAAAGTACTTGGCCTGTTTGTTGCTCATGCCTTTGTTGTCGTTGGCGGCAGACTTCATGGGTTCTTTTTTGTCACCATCTTTGTCCAGGTCCAAGAAATCAGGCTTGGCTTTTTTAACGCCAGACAATTCAGCCAGACGATCAGTTTCAGAAAGTTCAATATCATCATGTTCTGATTTATTGACATCTTCAGTCAATGTTTTTTTCTGAGGTTGTTTTTCAGAAATCTGATTTAATTTTTTATTTAGGTTGTAGAAAAATGTCATTGTCTATCCTTTGGGCTGCGCGCCGGTTGCTGGTCTTGGTGGACGCTTGACTTTGGTCAGCGGGCTCTTGTTGCCCATTGGCAAATCATTTGTGGTTTTGGCAGCAGACGTTTTCCCGCCGGCAATTGTAAAATTACTTTTGTATGCATTCTTTAACACAGCATGATCTGCGGGTGCAGCAGCATGGTCTGCCTTCAGGGCTTTTTGTTCTGCATCTGCTGCAGGAAGATCGGTATTCTTCAACAAATCTTTGCCTTGATCTTTCATTTTCTTACGCTCGCTGTCCATGCTGTCCTCATGATCAACGGTTTTCATGATGATGCGATTGGGATCAAGCCCGTCCAATTGTGCCAGTTGTTTGATCTGTGGCTCTATGGCCGGATAACGGAATGTCACATCAATACTGGTCACACGTTCGTTGGCATGAGCAGGAAAATCAGCTGGTTTGATCTGCACTGGGGTTCTCTTTGAAGAGCCAAACTTGACAACGTCAAATTGCGCCAATTTGCCTTCTAGAGATTTTATAAACGCATCATCAACATCTCCCACAATCTTGATTCGATAATCATAAGAGCGTTCAGATTCAGTCAGGTAGTTGCGAAAGTTTTTCATATTGATTCCCATAATGATATTTATGTAGTTTTGTTAGTTTTGTTTCGATCACCTATCAACCGTTCCAGTAATTCGTTACGGTCCAACACAGTTCCATGTGCTGTGACCTCCGTAAATTCTTCAGGGGCAGTTTGATCAAGGCGTGCTTTCTTGAGCTGAAGATCAACCATACGCAGTTTTTTATTCAATTTGACTGTTTTAGCGGTGATAGCATGCCCTAACATGGTGCCGGCCACTGCAAAAATCTCTGATGCGTATCTACTGTCAACATTGAAGCCCAGGGACGACAGGTCATCAAAGCTTTTCTTGGCCAATTCAGATAATTCATCTAATTCCTTGTCGCTTGCATCCAAATCTAGTATGGCAGGTAATGCTGTGTCGATTTTGTCAATGGCATCGTTGATTTTTGTCAGTGTTTTAGAACTTTCTTTGATTTCCACAGATGTCGATAACCCAGGATCAGGAATGGTATCAATCATGGTATCAAAACCAAAAATTTCTTCTAGACGTTTGGTCATGCCTTATTTACCAATATATTAGATTGCTTATTTCCCTTTTCCTCCTTGGTGGAAAATCATGTCCTCGTTGATGACACGAAAACTCAATCCATTTCTCTTTGCCCATTTGGTTGCTGCGTCCCATTTATGGTAATTGAGGGCCACTGTGGCTCGTTCGTTTGCACTCATTTTACTTTCAATCAAACTTTGTTTCTTGGGTTTGATCTCAATAAGTTCGGCCACAACTGTGTTGTTTTTTCCCCGGTAGGTGACTAAAAAATCCGGAACATAGTGGGTCATCTTTCCAGTAAACGGATGTTTATAGGGAATTCTCAACGGCTCAGAGGCCCATTGCAACACATTGGTGTTGCTGTCAAGAAACATCATGAATGTCATTTCCCAACCTGAACGATATCTAATCACACCTTTGCCTACATATTTTTCGGGGTGTGTGGGAACATAAGCACCTTGACGAAAATTAGCCATTTTGTTTTACACTATGATGTTACGTGCAGCAAAAAAATAAGGTTGTGGCTGTTGGCGCACACCCAACAAGGTAGTTAAACTACGCAGTCCATTGAGATAGTAGGCCAAGGTCAAGGTAACTTCAAGTTTGTTTTTTCCTTGTAATTCTTGCAACAGGGTCAAGACAGGAGTTTTACTTTCTTCTGCGATTCGAAATAAAGCAACCGTAAAACTTTCAGCGGCAGCAGCATCTTCAAATATTGACCGCAGAAAACTCACCACCACGTCATATTCATTGGTTGGTACCACTGCCTCGTATCTATAAAATTCGTCAAAAATTCTAACAGTTGTGTCAATGCTTTGGTTGGTTTCGTTGACGCTGGTTCCGGTGTTCATATAATTTATTTTCTTGGTGGTGTTGGTACCACCACTCCTGAGATAGCCGATTGAACGCGAGCATCTTGAGACGCGGCCTTGACTCCATCAATGGCAGTTTGTGAAATCACTGCTTTGGCATTGGCACCTTTGAAAGTTTGCCAGGTCCTGCCTGCTGTCTGTACAGCGCCAACTACTCCTAGTAGAGTCCCTTTCTCCAAGTCCTTAATGATGCCCGCGCCGGCATCTAATAGACCACCTTGACCAAATATTGATCGCGTTGATCCAGGCCTGGCCAACGGACTGGGTTGTTTATCGTAACGACCACGTGTTGCAAATCCTGGAACGCTAGCTGGACCCACAACACCAGAATAATACTTGACTGTTTCGTATTTTATCTCCATGGTGTGTTTCATTGTGGCACCACCGCCTTCAGAATAACTGTAGGTGTCATGAGTCCATTTGGTAATCATTGGATTAATCAAAACATATGCTGCGAATTTTTTTTGACTCATTCCAAAAATTTTAATATCGTGGAAGAACGGTGGCTTATGAGGTGTATCAGCATACCCTTCTCCTATGTACCCCCAGTCATTGACCGCACGGGTGGGCGAGTAAGTGTCATTGACGGGGTAACTAGATCCATTTGTGGATTGGGGAGACGCCCCCGAGGTGCCATTTGTAACAGGTATTCCAGCATACGGTTGTGTTGGATCTTTGTAGTAGTAACTGAAATAATTATACCACATGCTCCTGACCAAATCAGCTTGATCATCATGCATCTCAATCGAGACCGTACCATACTCTATTTTTGTTTGTATGTTTTTTTTGCGATTGTATGAATTTAATGTGTCGACGTTGATGGTATAACTTGGCAGTTGAACATTTTTAACAAGCAAGCCAAGATTGGTTAGGTCTGGTTCAAAAACTGCCTTCAAATTGTTAATTGAGAGATTGATGTTGAAATGCACATGAAATAAAAATTTATTCCGTGGAATAAATTCATATCCATTTGCAAGAAAGGCTTTTGATGCGTGAGAGAAGTCTCTCAGCGACTGATTGCCAAAAAAGCCTTTAAGGAAATCTTGCCCAAAGGCCATTATTTTATTCTCCGGTGTTGGTCGTCAACCAAATTAGTTACGTGGCTGATAAGCCAGTGACCACATCACCAACTGTGCGACCAACTGTGCTACCAACACCTGAACCGAATGGTAATTGCAGTGCATTATCATACGCAATAGTCATGGCGATGGTCACAACTTCACTGGTGGCATAGTCAACGTTGTTGTAGTTTACGCCGGTTAAATAACATCCATACAGTTCCCAAGTTTCAAGAACAATCGGGGTGCTGGCTCCGTTACCACCATCTAACATTTCAAACCGCGTCAGGAACTTGTAGTCAATGCCCGAAGCAGCCGAGGCTTGCTCCAAGAAATCCAATTGTTTCTGCAATTGTTCGCCAATCAGTTTTTGAACTTGTCCGCCAGCATCATCACGTAGATTCACTGTTGCATCAGCCCAGGTATGTTTTCCGGCCAATTTAAGAGTGCTGTTGTAGATGGGTATTGTGATGGCCTCAAAGGTCACATCAGGCCGTGTAAAATCCATGACCTGTTTGGTTAATTCTGTGCGCGGTGTGGAGACTCCAAAATTTTCAAATATCACTCTAAAGCGATATTTGAGTTTGGGCATAAGCAATCCCTGTGTTGAATTGCTTTGGTCGCTTGCCAACGGTACTGTCATTCTGCTTAGTGATGATACGGCCATTTGCTGTCTCCTGTGTTCTTATTTATACCTTTTTGATTGAAAAATTTTCAACCAAAACAAACTTAAAAATAAAAGGGGCTCAGATCCCTTTTATCAAATTAACTGTTTGTTAGTTAGCCTGAGCTGCTATTTCCCCTGTGTTCTTGATGCGCACAGGAATATAAATAAACTCCACCGCTCTCGAAGGTTCAATTGCGATATCAACATACAACTCATTTCTATCAATCCTAGCAGGAGTGTTATTGGTCTGATCACAAACAACCAAGTAATCAAAAATACCACGTTTGGCAACAAGATCAATCATTAAACCATCAATTTGATTCTTGAGTTCGTTGCGAGTGATTTCGTCATTTGGCTCAAACAAGAATTGTTTGCCAATCAACACCAATCTTGACCTAACAAATGCAACCAATCTTGACACATTGATACGATCCAGTGCAGTGGTGGCACTGGTTGTGGTCTTGTTACCAAAGTTAGTAATTCCCGCGCCTGGTATGAATGTGATTGGATTGATACGATTTTCATAGCAAACATCTCGCAATCCTTGACTCACTCCTACGCTGACAAATGCACCGGTTTGCGCATTCACATATCCAATTGCTGTGGCATTATCCACCACGCCGCGCCGTATGCCAGCAGGTGCAAACCACGGGAACGCAATTTCATCACTGCGAATAATGGTACGAATCATCATGTGGCTGGCAGGAGCAACCACCGTTGCGCCAGAGAACGGATTTGTTGTCTGACATGCAGGCCAGAATGTTGCTGCATATGCATCGGCTGTTAGATCTGTGCTGTTTGCAAAAGCAAGAATATCTGTTCCGTTGTTCTCCAGGCGCACTGGAGTATCGCCTATCACAAATCCAGTGTTGTCACGATCATTGTTGAGTGTTACTAGATCAGCAACCAGTTCTGGATACCCAGGGCAAGACAATAAATTAAATTGTCTTTGTTCTTCCCTGATATCAGTATTGCTAAGGATCCCGGCCTTGAGAGCAGTCACAATAACTGCTCGTTGAGCTTGACGCCCCATGTATGGGGATAGATCGGGCTTGAGTCCGGATGCTGTGACCCAAGCGTCCTTTTCTGTTGGCAGTGTTTCATCAGGAAAGTCTGTGGCATTGAAGTAATCAACGCGGTATTTCTTGACATTGTATCCGCTTCTGCGTGAATTAAACAGCAGCATGCCTTGTGGATACAGGGCAGGATCGGGAGCATCAATGTCAAGATAATTGCTGACCAATAGATCTTCAATGGTTGGTTCATCATCATCAACAGGATGAGTGGTTTGATCTGTTGCCCAACGTGCGTCTGCAAATAAAACGCCGTCTTGAGTTGTGGCATCGGTGTTGTCTATGGTGACCCATTGATCCACATCATCAACCTCTTGCCAACGCTTTATCACTGGATAATTTTCAAGATCCGATGTGTCAATCCAAAGGTCGCCGTATACCAATGCTGATTCAGCTGTGTTATTTTGTGTGGTGGGTTCTGAGGCAGATACAATGGGGCCAGTTGCATTGGTGTTACTCAAATCAAATCCACGAACATCCAGTGTGACGTTTTGATACCCTTTCCAATCACCGTCATCTTGTATCATGATATCCACATCACTGACACTGGAATAATACCATGGTGTTTCATCAGCAGGATCGGTGTTAGGCGCAGTGGCAGATGAAGTGTATACAAATGTGGTCTCTTCGACAAAGTTGGACAAAACAAGCCCTGGACCATCGCCGTTGGCAAAACGCACTCCACGAACATCGGTATTGAATCCAGCATCTGTTACTGGGGTTCCAGAAACGTTGGTTAGAACCATGAGGCCACCTTGAGAATGCGTGAACACTATGTATCCACTTGAATCAACGCTGGCGCTCACGTATGGCACGTTTGCTGCACTGACTGCAGTGACAAACAATGCTGATGTTGTGCCGGTCAGTGTTACTGTGGCTGAGGTTGTAGCGGTTGTTCCTGCTGCAGTGGCAAGCAAGGTAAAAGTATTTCCTGAAATAAATGTTGGTGTAGCGTCATCACCAGTGATTATTGTTGCGCCGGTGGCATATCTTTCTAGTATTTTAAAAGCAAAAGTTTCATCATCATAGGGATTGTAACGTGTTATTGTTGTCCCGGCTGCAATGTTTGTGCCGCCGCCCGAGGGATCAAGGTCAAAAATTGCGGCTACCTCAGTGGTATAACCCTTTGCTGTCTGAGTCACGAATGCTGCTAGAGTGGTGCTCCATTTCTTGAAGATCAAATTCAACCCAAGATTTACATTGTTGACCTTGAGCCAAACACTTCCTGTTGGTTGTGGAACTGAGTCTGTGGTTCTCCACCGTGGTGCTGTGTAACTGGGAGCAAACAGTAATTCAGGTGCGCGATATTCTCCGCCTGTGATACCCAATGTTGCTAATGGGGTTCCAGAGAGATTGTTAATGGCAATAATTCCATCGCCGCCGGTTGATCCATCGTTTGTTGCAGTGCTTTCTGCAAATAATTGTAATTTGCCGCTGATGACCCCGGCATATACTCCAGTGATTGCGGCTGTGTTAATGGCGTTGGCCAAACCAGTCACAGTGTTGCTTGGTGAAGCCGGCACTGTTACAGTGGTGTCATTGATTGAAATAGTGTTTGCTGCGGTCAATGAGCTGGGTGCCAAGGTACCTGTAATGGTTGGCCATGCTGTTTTCCAATCATCGCTGCCAATCAACACCCAGGTATTATAAAGATCACTCAGTGCAGAGGCAGATGTTTGTGCGCTGGTTGGGCCACCTCTTTTGAAGTAGCCGGGATTGAAGGTGTTGGTGGTTGTGACTGCATAATCACCAATGGTTCCGAGGCTGTTTAATGGAATTGTGGTGTTTGTTTGTAGGTTGACTGTGTCAGTTATCACAAACGTTGGTATCTTGTTGGTCATGACATTTGTGGTTTGGTTCCATTCAAATATACCCCACGTGCTTGCAGCAGTATCTAACCAATAGTCACCGTTGTCTGGGTCACCTGTTGGACGTCCCAGACTGGCTGTGAGTGCGGCCAAGTCAACATCAACTCGTTGAACATAGGCTCGATTTGAGATGCCCAGGGCCGAATAAGCTGCCAAAAGACCATACTCGTTGAGTTCGTATCCGTTGATTGCAGTTCCGGCCGATGTGTTGTAAAAGAACGGATTGCCAAATGTGGTACTGAGATCACGTTGGCTGGTAATCAAATAGGTTTCATTGGCGTTGGCAGCAGTTGTGCCAGCAGCAATGCCTGTGCCTGTGGCAGCAACTTTGTTTTGAGCTGTTGCAACTAAAAAGAACGGAACCGAATTGGTTGGGGCAGGAATGTATTGACTTTCATCAATGATTGTAACGTCTACGCCGGGTGATGTTAGTATTGCCATGAGTTTCGATCCTTAAAAGTGTTACAGATATTTATCGGTAATTGAAAAAATAGCGGTATTATTGGGGCCTACACTATAGGCCTAATATAATAAATACAGCATATTCACCGAAACCAATGCTTAGACCATTATGCAAACACTGTGATCAACGGCCGAGAGCCGTGGCCTACCACAGGTACAACCGCATTTATTATCGCAGCATGTGTTCGCATTGCAGCAGGAAAAATAAAAAGATTATCCCGCCGAGACCACGTTGGAACACTGCTGGTTACAAGAAAAAATCCACCTGTGACAAATGTGGGTTTAGGGCCAGGTACAGCCGACAACTACTGGTCCATCATGTCGATGGCAATTTAAACAACTGTGAACTACGAAACTTAAAAACTATATGCTTGAATTGCACCGTGGAAGTGGCAAAGAACGATTCTCTCAGCCGTGTTGGTGATTTAGAAGAAGATCGTTAGGTAGATAAAAGTGTAGTTCGCGATGTGGGGACATCCAACTACTCTAACAGTTATAAAGCAACTATCAGCAAATGCATTTACACTATTACGTTTACGCATATCTTAGAAAATCAAATCTTACTCCTTATAATCTAGGTAAAGGAAAAGAAAATCGTGTCTCATGGGAAAAACACACTAATGTAAGTGTACCCAAAGATAAAACAAAGATTATAATACTTGAATCTAACTTAACCGAGCTCGGTGCATTTGCAATCGAGAGGAGGTTAATAAAGTGGTGGGGTTGCAAAGATCCAGGTACCGGAATACTACTAAACAAAACAGACGGAGGCGAAGGTTCTTCTAGACTGGTATATAAACCTCGTCAAATAAGTAACGCTACTAGAGCTAAAATTGGTGCTAAAAGCAAAGGATGTAAATTTAGCCCAGAAACTAGAGAAAAAATGTGGCAAGCACGTTTAGAAAAGCCATCTCATGGGAGAGGTTATACTACTTCAGAAGAAACTAAAGCCAAAATTGGAGTTGCAAATAAAAGTAGGACGCTACCTGCTAGATCGGAAGAATACAAATTTAAGATGAGCGAACTAAAGAAGGCATCGTGGTCACAAGTTGATTAATCTGTTGATACAAATGATCTAACGAGCCGTTGTTTTTGATAACATAGTCAAACTTGGACCCAACCCATGCAGTTTCGCTCACGTGAATATTGCGCTGAGCCATGTTATTTTTGGCCTGTTGCCACTCAGCGTGACCAGGATTGGTGTTTGCAATCACAGCATCGTTGTACCAGTCCGGCTCAGATCCTCGAACAACTCTAACAACCATGCCCCCGGCATTTCTAATAGATAAAATTTCATTTGGGAATCTACAATCCGATATTACCACACTGTCCTTGGTATTGCGCAGTTTGTTTTCAAGACTGGTAATCCAGATATTGTCATGGAAACCACGCCTGCATACTTCTGTACCCCATGACTGCAGCACCAAACGTGGAGTAAGGTTGGGCATGTTGAGGCGGTCAGCCCACCAGGCATCCACCTGTTCGCGCCATTCTCGGCTGTGCCTGGTACGGCCTTCCAGCAAGTCACGATCCCAGCCAAACACCGCCGCCACAGCATCCTTCAACGTGCCTGCAAATGAATCCCTGCGGAACTCGTGTATGTTCACCAGATAGTCTGCCATGGTGTCTTTGCCAGCACCGATCAGTCCGCACACGCCAATGATCATCTTATTTCCTTCACGTTTAAATGCTGTAATGTAGTCTGCAACATGTCGATCTGTCTACGGCAGTCTTCCAGAGCATGATGGCTGGTAGCTGGTCGTGGCAGTTCGGGCCACAGGCTGTAAATGGTTCTAGTATCACGCACCTGATAGTATTTCCAAGGAAGAGATTTGTTGTAGCTCTTGTAGGCATGTTCAAGGATTGTACAATCAAACGTAGGTCCTTGGCAATACAAAAATTTACTAGTCCAGATTAGTTTGCCCAATTCATCTAGAGCCTGATCTAACGGAACACGATCATCCTCAGCAAATGCTTCTTCTCTAGCATGTGCTGGTTGGGTTGCCCACCAATTTAAAGTACTGTCATCAATGGTTCGATTTTCTTGACTTTCTAACGAAACCCTAGCGTAGTAATATTGGTTATAATACCCACAACCCAAAGGATCAAATGATTGGGCTGCTATAGTCAAGATAGTGGCATTGGGACCAGTGGCCAAGCCTTCTATGTCAATCATCAGTGAGCTCATGCTAGATTATAGCATGAAATTGTATATTCAACAATTTTTTTGGTTAGATTCTATCAACTAATTTTAGATAGCTTTTATGCGTGATATTTTCATAATCCAAAAATGTAAGTTCTTTTCTTTCAAGTAGATTATCCAATAGATTTAGATCTTGGTATCTATGTTTACCACCCGGATCATAACCTTCAAAAACTTCAAAAGAAACATAGTGTGTCAGCGTCGCAAAGCATTTGTTATCCAATAACAAATGTCAGCGGCTGTGATCCATCCACATACATTTTTAACTCTTCAACGCATTTATCCATTTGTGCTTGGCCTTCGGTCTTCATCGCTGTTCCGTTGAGCGCGGAGCCGCCGCCGGGGCCTGCAATGGTGGCAAACTTTTCACGGGCCTCACCAATGATGTATTTGGATGAGCCCACCATGTAGTCGCGCAGCCACTGCGAGATTTGATGGTCCTGGAGAAGATTGACTTCGGGACGCAGATTGTAGGTCCATAACAGCACACTTTCTCCTGTGGCCCTGGGGTTGCGAACAATTTGTAGTTTTTTGCTCACAGGATTGAACACATAGTTCACAAAGCCACCAAACATTTTGGCAGCCAATTCTACATATTGACTGTAAAGATCATAAGTGGCCAGGCCGCCTGATGTGTTGAAATTCATGAGATACACATTGAGACTGGCCTGACTGAACGGATCAAAGTTGCTGGAAAATGGACCCACACTATCACCAAATGTTCTGCGGAAAATCTGTCTGACTTGTATTACCTCTTGTGGCAAGGTATAGACATCAGTGTTTAGAGCCAAGTCCATGAAGCTATAACTTTCTTCATAGGCATTGTTGGCGCGTTGCCGGTAGGTACCAATGGCTTTTCTGTATGCGGCTTCGTAGTGAGCAGGGTCAAGTTCAATGTCAATAATTTGACTGCCCAACTGGAGTTGCACATACTCAATAAGGTCTTGTTTCAATGTAAGCAGGGTAATCTCAGACATCTATTGCTCCGGTATACAGTATTTACCAGAGCTCTGGCGCAATTACCAGGCTCTTAAGATCACCAAATCGGCACTGCCGCGGCCGTTAAACTTGATGTCGGTTGCTCGAATTCCATCAAATACCTTGCGCGCCGCCGGCTTGCCCACGCTCATCAACTTTTTGATCTGTTCACTGGGTTTACGCAGAGTCTTTTGGCTTGACTCCCCAGGATCAAATCCAATAACACTGTTTCCTTTGATGGTAAATGTTCCAACATCCTCGGCTGCTACCACATGGATGAGTTTGCGTTTCTTGGTGTTGTACAACCAAGCCTCAGAGGCCCGGATCAGACTTGTGGCCGGTTCGCTGGTGAGTTTCAACTCAGCAAATTGCTTGCAGTACTTGAATCTGGCAACCTGTTTCTCGGGACTCACTACCTTCTTTTTACGCGGCTTACGGTCAGACTTCTTGATCTGAATGTACAAGCCGCAGTCATTGATCACAGTATCGGCAAATTTGATCAGGTGTTTGATCTGCACTTTGGTAAAGTTGTTGTAGCCTTCCACCAATTGTGCATCCGTGCCTTTGATAACTTCTTCAAACTCTTCTTGATGTTTTTTCCAATCTTGCACAATGATACTCACCATCTGTGGTGCAATATTCATGGTACGCATGAGAGCAAGGGGTTTGTAGTCGGTTGACATTTTGGCACCGGCAGTGACAAAGTCATCAAACATGCCCTCGATCTCACCTGCACATTCAGTGACCTTGTCACGCAGGCGATCCTGAATGTTGGGCTGAGTGCTTTCATTTTTTACAATTTCAACTACTTTCTTTACACCCTTGACTGCAAAGAGTTGTTGTTGGAAATAGTCATCAAGTTTTTCTTTTTCACGGTCTTGCAATTCAAGCCCGACCACATTCATTCTACACACCCATCCCAGAGTGGGTCTAATTTGATTGTCGGGCACCTTGGCAAACAACACCGCATCGGCATGACGATTGTTGCGATTGAGCCAGTCAATGATAAAAGCACGAGCGTCTTTTGTGGAGAAATTATAACTGTACCAATTCAGAGATTTGGTAAACAATTCTGATCGCTGGTGTATTGTGGGCTGAGATTGCCATGTGGGTTCAGGTCCCAAATACCGCAGACTTTCTGCATTGGTGTTGAGTGGTCGAACTGGGGGCGGTGCATACGGCTTCTTTTTAGCGATCATGATATCTCCCACTTAAAAATAACATTATACGGGAATAATCTTTTATGGTCAACTAATTATTGTTGACACAAGTACATATTGATCAACGACTTGCAGTTGATCTTTGCACTTTTTAACCAGTGCCTTATACAAAACTGTGGCATGCTGCAAGCGACGACAGCGTATGCTTTCTTTGTCAATTTCTGTAAGGATACCATCCACCGTTTTGAGCATTTTGAGCAGATCGCGTCGCCGGCGATGATCTTTGATCACACTGACCACACTGACTTGATGTTGGTATTGATTACGCAAGTTTTCCATGTTTGTAATTATATATGAATTTGAGTTCCAAGTCAATATGACCCATAAATACATGACTATGCCGTTTACTGCTAACAAAGGTCAAACACGGACCGCAGAATACAGAGCCAAACAAAGTGCAGCTACAAAGGGAAGAAAACAAATATTAGAGCACATTGAAAAACGAAAAATGATCGGCAAAAACAATCCAAGATTTGGTTATAAAATGACGCAGGAAGAAATCAGTCAACAAACTGCATCATTAAAGCGCAATAAATTATTAAAAGCACAGGGAGAATTAAAATTCCAAGACTGAGTCTTTACAGACCAAATCGGACTGCCGACTATCAATATATCGATCGTATTGTAAGTGAACAATTTACGGTTGGGGGACCTGATATCCATGTTCACAAATACCTGGGGCCGGTTGCCGGCGGCGACAACAGCACAGATTCGGGTAACAATGATGCCACCCAACCGGTGTACAATGCCGAAAATCCTTTGTTCATTGAAGATCTATTGTTGTTAGAAAATAGAGATCGCGTCTACGACACCAGTGTTTATGTAATGCGTGGGGTTTATAGAACACAAGATGTTGATTTTGATTTGACCCAGTTTGGCTTGTTTTTGAACAACGACACTTTATTCATTACCTTTCACTACAATGACATGATTGATTCTTTGGGCCGTAAACTCATGTCGGGTGATGTGTTGGAGCTGCCAAATCTCAAAGATTACCACCCCTTGGATAGTTCCATAGCAAAGGCCATCCCGCGGTACTATGTGATACAGGACGCTGCATATGCATCCGAGGGATTCAGTCAAACCTGGTTGCCACATCTTTGGCGTGTGAAGGCCACTCCAATGGTCAATGCCCAAGAATTCAACAGTATCACCAAACAAGCATTTGAGCCAGAAAATATCTGGGACAATGGTAATTTTTATCCTGCCGGCAGCATAGTAACCTACAACGATGTGTATTATCGTGCGTTGATCAATGTGCCTGCCGGCACTGAAATCACAAACACCACCTACTGGGTAGTGAAGACTCCGGATACCATTTCCGAGATAACATCAACCAGAACCAAAGATTTAGAAATCAATGACGCAATATTAACTCAGGCCGAAGCCGAGTTACCCCTCAGTGGATATGATACAGTGAAGTTTTACATTTTGCCAACCTACTCGGATGGTGAACCAGCCAGTGAAGGTGTCACTGCTGATGCAAGTTTGCCCACGGTTGACAGCCTTGCTGGTGATCAAGGCGTGTCACCAAAGGCCAATGGATATACACTGGGCTACCTCACCGGAGATGGGCTTGCACCCAATGGCCTACCAGTTACTCCGGGTGTGAGTTTTCCTGTCAATCCGGCCATTGGAGATTATGCACTTCGATTGGATTATTTCCCCAATCGATTATTCCGCTACAACGGTAACAGTTGGATCAAAATTGAAGATTCGGTGCGAACAGATCTTACACCATGGTTGAGCAATAAAACACTGCGCAGCAGCTTTGTCAACAACACTGCAACGGTACAGACCACTGATCGAGGTAACATAGAAAGTAGGCAAAGTCTTAGCGAAATACTCAAACCCAGAGCCGACAATGGCGGGTAAAATAAACTAACAATATTCTTCCTGGACAAAATGCTATGAGTCAAAGTTTTTTTTATGACAATCAGATACGGCGTTTCTTGCTGCAATTTACTCGCATATTCAGTAACTTCCAAGTTGAATATGGGAGAGATGATGAGGGATCGCCGACCTTGCTTCGTGTTCCAATACGGTATGGTGACGCCAGTCGTCAGGCACAAACAATAATACAACAAAATTCTGCCAATAGTTTGCCGTCGGCGCCGATGATGACTTTTTATATTTCGTCTTTGACATACGATCGAGCTAGGATGCAGGAACCGTATCATGTCAACAAAATTCATGTGAGACAACGCAACTATGACACTTCCACCGAGACATACGAAACCACACAAGGCAACGCATTTAGCATTGAAAGGTTAATGCCGGTGCCGTATAGTCTCATGATTAAACTAGATATCTGGACCACAAACACCAATCAGAAATTTCAATTACTGGAACAGATTACACCATTGTTCAATCCTGCATTGGAAATACAAAGCACTGACAATTATATCGACTGGACCAGTCTAACCACCTGTGATTTAACAGAGGTACTGTGGAGTTCTCGCGCAATTCCTGCTGGGCCAACAGATATAATTGATATTGCCACACTCACCTTTGCATTGCCAATTTGGATCAGCGCACCTGCAAAAGTTAAAAAGTTAGGCGTGGTCGAAAGAATTGTTGCCAGTATCTATGACGCCAATGGAGATGCATCAAACGCAATTCTTGACAACGATTTATTGCTTGGCACCAGACTGATGTTTACCCCGTATGCATATCAGGTGGTATTGATTGGTAACAAACTACAGGTACTGGAAAAACCACAGGTTGTTGACGAACGCAATGACAGTCTTGCTCCTCCTACCGCGGTAAATGCCAGTAATTTATTGTGGCCTGGGGTAATTGATGTGTATGGTGTACTGCGACCAGGAGTGAGTCAAATACGACTGGACCAGGATGATGGCACCCAGGTGATTGGCACTGTGACATTTGATCCCAGCGATGATCGTTTCTTGCTGTTTGATGTGGATGAAGACACACTGCCTGAAAACACCTTGGATGCTGTGGATGCTGTTATTGATCCTCTTTACAGAGGTCCTGGAAATGGACTTGATTCAAGTTTGATAGGACAAAGATATTTGTTGACTGCCGACACTGGTAATTACAATAACACATACTCGGCCTCGGCTTGGAATGGTGTTGGTGGACAAATGTTGGTGGCAAAAGCAAATGATATCATTGAGTATGACGGCACACGGTGGTTGGTGGCGTTTGACAACACCAGCTCTTCAGACAACACACAATATGTGACCAACTTGACCACCAGTATACAATACAAGTGGGCAGACCAGGTCTGGGTCAAATCATATCAAGGACTCTACGCAGGAGGCACATGGTCATTGGTTCTATGAGTAATATTGATAGTTAGTTGTGCCACAATAAGTACACATGCTGGCATTTCTTGACAATGTTAGAGTAGTTGGGTGTTTGCAGCATCGCGAACTACACCAGTATTTATGATACTCGACATATCTAATGAATAACACAGCTTCAGCTGTAGGTGTTTGGTTTTATTCTAGATCTACCAGGCGATATTTGTATCTGCTGAGGAATGATACAAAAAATTCTGAGTGTTGGTCCTTGCCCGGGGGCAAGAGTGAATTAGGAGAATCTTTGTTTGAAACCCTTAAACGCGAGTGTACTGAAGAACTTGGCGCTATGCCTGCGTATCTTAAATTAATACCTATTGATAAATTTACCACCGCCAACGGTAAGTTTGAATACAATACTTTTGTTGCTGTAGTTGATAACGAATTTATTCCTACATTAAATCATGAACATTTTGGTTACGCATGGATTGATTCTAGCATAATCCCAAAACCGCTCCACAAAGGGCTCTGGTCTACAGTAAATTTTGATACTGTGCAAAGTAAAATTAGCAGCATTGAACAAGCATTGCAATAGCCGTTATACTTGTCAACTTTGGTATAATTCAAGATAAAATTGTCATACTGCAATCCACACTTCAAACATCACAATAACTGATAAATTCTCCATAGGTTAATATTTGAAAATTAGATTGATTGCGCCATTCATCGGGCATTTGATTATTTTTGCCAACACCAATAAATCTAGTTCCTGAGTACACCGACATGATCTCAGTTACATGTTCTTTCCATTTGTCGGATCCCTGGGGCATGAAATTATTATAGCCCAACATGAATATTTCATTGTGGCCATCAAACGCAGCCAGGTACAATGCCAAGGCCGGTGCACCCAACATCGGGGAATACGGAATTAAATAAAAAGCACCTGGAGATGCCATACATTTTTTAGCGGTGGTATAAACTATGTTATTTTTATTGTATTTTTTTTCTATCAATGTCAAAAGTATGCGGTTGTCGATATCAACTGCAAAATTTAATTTCATGTCAAATGCAATGATTCCTGTGCCGTATGTTTGTATTTTTTTTGAACCCAATAATCCGCCGCGATGTTTTTGTAATTTTTTATAATCAAATTGATCAACATCAATGCTGGATCCAATACAGGCTGCGCGACCACTGATGTATTGATTTTGAATGGGATTTGGCAGCCACTCTCGAATTTGAGTTTTTTTGCCCTGTGCCCAGATTGATTGAGACACTACAAATTCACCATCGTAGTCTTTGCGATATCTTAGATTAAGCATACATGGAACACCAATCTGCGGTGGCGCAGGCGTCTAGACCACGAAGCCAAGTGCCGTTGGAGCCGTTTCCTAGGGTTTGGACATAGTAAATTCCGTTTTGGCTGGCTGTGCTTTGTTCTGTGACCAATACTTGATCACTTGCGCTCAATGACACATTATCAACAGTTGCTGGTGCGCCGCCCGATAACGTGGCATTGGACACAGCGGCCACACGAACAGCCTGCTTGTAATCAATATCTAAAATTTGATGAGCGCGAGGTCTTGTTGATCTCATGTGATTCTATTCATATTACGAGTATTTATTTAAAAAAAATAGGGCTGATTAACAACCCTATTTTTGTACTACAGTGATGTTATTTTTATACTCTTCCAACCACTACCTCAATAACGCCTTTTGTGCCATCAAAATCTTCAATGGCTTTGCCAATAACCGTGCCAATTTTTGGTTTGGTTGCAGCACGAGCATGCCCATCACCTGCGGATACCATCATGTCCCCTTTGCGTATCTTCCCACGGACTTTGCATGGCACACGACCAGTAAGAGCCACAGCAACTGGGTGCGTGCCTACCTGCTGAGAATTCATTAGGTGTGCAGGATTTGTGGAAATTATCCCGGCCACGCGACTGTCTGAATCGATTATGCTAATTGTAACCTCGTTGGCACCGCCAAACGTTACCACAGTACCAGATTCATAGTTGGCATCTGAAGCATACATTTCTGCCAAGTCAGCGTACTGTGCTGACGTGGCCTTGGCAAACACAGTGTTGAATTGTCCAGTGCTGTTGCCAATGTTACCAACGCCATTGCCCATGTTGTTGATTATGCCTGCAGTTGTAAAAGACACTATGCCTGCGCCACTGACATTGACAGCAATATTGCCGGCTGACGTGATCACTCTCACATTGCTGTTACCAGACTGTATAGACGTGGCATCTATACCAGTTAACGCACTGCCATTTCCGTTGAAGAAGTTGCCTGTGATGTTGCCAGTGGCTGAGATCAGGCCTGCTGTGATCAAGTTGCCACCTGTGATGTTGGCAGTGGCTGTGATGTTGCCAGTGGCTG
>SXGR01359123.1_pt1 | contig 20144 bp, 19 predicted proteins | sample 3174711 | NCBI WGS metagenome assembly SXGR01 (sample SAMN11356860, study PRJNA531348) | freshwater metagenome | isolation source: freshwater sample F1-60 | place: China: Fuxian Lake, Yuxi | collected 2017-12-25
GAGGATCGGCCGGCCGCCGATCTCTACCAGGGGCTTGGGGCGCACTGCGCTTTCCTCGCTGATGCGGGTGCCGAAGCCTCCCGCGAGTATGACCACTTTCATCGTTTTACCCTTCAGGCGAGCCCTGGTCCGCGTACTGGCCCGCGGCACGGCATTCCCCATCTGGTCATGGGGTATAGCGATAACGAGTGTGCAAACGTGACACGCCGCTCTCTCTTTCGGTCGAGCGCTGCAGAGCGTCGCCGCGCGGTACTGCCACGCCGCGGTAGTGCGACGCCGGCTTCACCGGCTCCTCCGACGGCATCTCCAGGGCTGTCGGCCGGGCGCGCCGGTTCTCGATCAGCGCCCCGATCACCAGAAGCAGGCGGGCAAGAACCCCGAAGGCCACGCTGCAGCGCAGGGCGGCCCGGAGTTGCACCAGTGCGACCCGCCGCTCGCCGCCAGCCCAGTGCGCCCGCATCCGGCGCAGCGCGCGGATGGCCACCTCTTTCATCGCATCCCGGTAGAAGCTGCCGGCCTTGTCAGCCGGCACGTAGCTGCGTGCCAGCCAGATGGCGCGCTGCTCGTCCATCACGTTCATCCCGCTACGCACGACAGTGGCGGTGTCGGCCCCGCCGTGAATGCGGTAGCAGGCCAACGGCTCCGGCAGATACAGAAGCCTCCCCGCCACCGCGATACGGTTCCACATGTCCCAGTCGGCACAGTGCTGAAGCTCCGGCCGGAAGCCGCCCAGCCTTTCATAGGTCGAACGCTTCACCACCATGCCGACGAACTGGATCCGCTGGCTGATCAGCTGCCGCATGACGAAAGATTCGTCCAGCAGCCCCGGGTTGCGGGACTCGACGTCGGAGAATCCGAGCCAGACGCCGTCGCCATCCATGTAGATGGTGCGGCAGGCGAGCGCGTCGGCCTCGGGCTGTTTCAGAATTTCCTGCTGTGCCCGGGCATAGAAGCCGGGCCGGACAACGTCGTCTCCGTGGAGAATGTGAATCCACTCGCCGTGGGCCCGGCGGATGCAGGTGTTGAAATTCTCGATGGCGCCAACATTCTTCGGCTGCCGGTGAAAGCGGATACGCTGACCCGCGACGGCCCGCACCAGTCGCTCGGAATCGCCCTGCATCGAGCAATTGTCGACGAGCTCGATCTCCATATCGCCGGGCCCCGGGTCCTGCCCGAGCACGCAGTCCAGGGTTTCGCACAGGACGCCTTCGTTCGGGTTGTAGACCGGGATCATCACCGACCAGAAGGGTCGGTCCGGCCGCGTTCCGAGACGATCAATAACCGGTACGGCCGGCACGCCGATGGGCTCCTGCAACGCATGATTCCAGATCGGATGGCCAAGCATCCAAGCAGCACTCCTCGCCATCGCGGTACATCCGCGCGAGCTCACTACTATGTCGAGCGGCAGGCGAGTTCTCGAAGTGCTTCTTGCAGTCTTTTTCGTGACACGTTCGGACGATTCCGAGGCGCATCAATCAGTTGCTACCCACCTTGGCCGGGGTTCCATCCGTCCGGGGTAGCGCGAGGCGCGCCATCCCGGCAAATGAGCGAGGGAAGAAGTATCGAGACCCTCCGCTACCAACGGCGTTGGCGGCCGGCGGCCAAGCCGATATTGTCGGCTTACGGGGAGCTGGCGGACGCCAGCGATCTGCATTTACCCAGGTTAAGGGCCGCCGCCGGCGACGCTCGCGGCGTGAACACATGCCCTCGAATCTCCTCTTCATCATGTCGGACGAGCACAACCCGCGGGCCCTGGGTACCGCCGGCCATCCGATCATCCACACACCGCACCTCGACAAACTGGCCGGCCGGGGCCTGCGCTTCACCGATGCGATGTGCAATTCGCCGATCTGTGTCCCGTCGCGCGCCAGCTTTGCCACCGGTCGATACGTCCACGAAATCGGGTATTGGGATAGCGCTCATGCCAATCCGCGAATCCGTGCGCGAATCTGGCCGACGAGCTGGGCCCCGGCGAGTCCTCCTACGCCAGGCACGATCGCGACATCACCGATGCCGCGATCGCCTGGCTGAATGACGAGGCGCGCAAACACCGCGACAGGTCGTGGGGCCTGTTCGTGTCGCTCATCGAGCCGCCCCGGTCTATCGCTGATCGAATTCCGGGGCGAGGTCGACGCCGAGGCCCGGTCTGTCGCTGAGCAGCAACTCCCCTTTGGCGATGCGGGGCGGCACGGTCACCAGCCGGTCGTAGAGGGGATTGGGATTGGCATCGGTCTCGACCCAGTCCGAGCCCGGAATCGCCGCCGCCAGCTCGGCGCTGGCATAGACGCCCAAAGGCCCGCCGTACATGTGGAAACAGAGCCGCTTTCCGGCGGTGACCACGCGGCGGCCGACCTCTAGCCCTTCGCTCAGGCCCAGCGTCTTGGTGATGTCCGGCTGGATCACCCGTGCCGGTGAGTCGATGCATGCCTGCAGTTCCTCGATGCCGCGGGCGTTCTCGCCCCAGGCCAGGGGAATCAGGCTCTGCGACCCGAAGTCGCGATAGGCCCGCACTTCGTCCACCGGGAACGGTTCCTCCAGCCAGCCAAGACGCGCCGCCTCCATATCCGACGAGATCGCCTCGACGGTCTCGGGCGTCAGGGCCTGATTGCCATCGGCCATGAGCGGTGCATCCTGCGCCGCCTCGCGCGCCTGGCGGAGCATCCGCCGGTTGACCTCGACAGTGAACGGAATGCGGATCTTGAACCGGCTGTGGCCGGCTGATCGGGCCGCTTCGATGCGCTCGACCGTGTCATCGGGGCCGATGCCGCTGGCATAGACCGGAACACTGTCGGGCGGCCGGTGCCCGGCAGCGGCGAGCACCCGACGCAGCGGCTGACCGGCCTCGCGCGCGAAAGCATCCCACACGGCGATATCGGTTCCGGCAATCGCCTGGTGAGCCGGTCCGGGTGCGCCCCATTGCAGGCTGAGCAGGCGTGCGCGGCGATGCATCTCGCGATAGAGACGCCGCGGGTCGTCAAGCGCCTGGCCGACCAGTATCCCGGCGAGCAGCTGTTCGACGATGTCCTTGCGTTCGCCACAGCCCCAGGGCGGAAAATTAGACCACACCTCGCCGATACCCCGCGCCCCGTTGCAGGTCTCGACGATCACCACCAGGTTATGGCGCGCATCGAGCCGGCCGAACGGCCCGTTGAGGGGGCGCGGCAGGGGCAGACGCACAAGCACCGTGCGCACCGCTTTGATGGTTGCGGCGCTCATGCCGATTTGCGCGCCCGACGGCTCACGATGTTGTGCACATGCACGTGCTCGCCGGTGGCGATGGCGGTGCGCGCCTCGCCGATGATCTCGCCGTATTTGCGCACTGGCGCTCCTGCGGCAATGTCGTGCAGCGCCAGCTTGTGCGCCATCGGGATATCGGATCGGGTCGAGATGCTGTGACCGCCCCGTACCCGGACGGTCTCACCCGCGGCGATCGGCCGCAGCGCTACCGCCACGTCGTCGCCCGGATTCAGCAGAAACGCGTCCCACTCATTCATAGCGAGGGACCGACCCTGTAAAAGACCTCGTCGCCCTCGCCCAGGATCTCGCCCCAGGTCAGCGAGCCGGAGGCTACAGCGAGGGCGTGAGCGTAGAGACGCGCCGCCGTGGCGTCGGCATCCTCTCCCTTGCTGAGGATGGCGCTGCCGTCGAAGTCGATCTGCTCGGGCAGGCGGCCGGGCGTCTGCGGATGGGCGCTGACCTTGATGGTCGGTGCGATGGCGCTGCAGTAGCTGTTGCCGGGGCCGGTGGTAAAGAACACAAGCTGGGCCCCCGCGGCGACGAACCCGGTGATGGATTCCGGCGAGTAGCCCGGCCCGTCCATGACAAAGAGACCTTTCGCGCCTGGCGCTTCGGCATGGCCGAGAACGCCGGCGATCGGACGACTGCCGCCCTTGGCGATTGCGCCCAGCGACTTTTCCTCGATGGTCGACAGGCCGCCACGGATGTTTTCCTGGCCGGGATTGTTGCCGAGGATGTCGACGCCCAGCGACATGGGATAGGCCTCCCGCCGCTTTACCGCGTCGGTGGCCGCTTTGGCCACAGTCGCATCGACGGCGCGCCGAGCCAGAAGATGCTCGGCCCCCAGCCACTCGAGCGTCTCGCCGAACATCACGGTGCCGCCGGCATCGACGATCCGGTCACTGACCCGGCCCACCAGCGGATTGCCGGCAAGCCCGGAGGTGGCGTCGGAATGACCGCATTCGACACCCACGCGCAATGCCGAAAGAGGACAGGCTTCGCGGCGCTGGGCGGATATCTGCCGCACCAGCTGCGCCGCCTTCTTGAGGCCGATATCGGTGAGTGCCAGCGCATCCTCGTGGACGTCGTCGAGCGCCACGGTTTCCACCATCACGCCAGCGCCTGCGACATCGCCGGCCAGCGAGTCCAGTGTCTTGCGATCGACCCCGACGATAAGCACCGCCGCCACGTTGGGGTTGCGGGCCATGCCCAGGAGCTGCTGGCGATGAATGTCGGCGTCGGGCCCGACCTGCCCCCTACCGTAGGGCGTGGCGACGGTCACCGTGCCGCGCACAGCCTGGCCGATGCGTCGCGTGGCCGCTCCCGCCAGTCCGTTAATGCCTAGCACCAGCACATGATTGCGCACGCCGACGGATCCGTTCGCGCGCACAAAGCCGAGAAAAGAATCAGCCATTGCCTTAATCGTAGCACCTTGCGCCGGCACGGGGCTTCCGAAATAGTGACATCAAGGCGGCCAAGACCGCATCGTTAAGAGGCTGGAGGGGTCAGTGGAACCAAGCACGCGCCGGCAGCGGCAGGCCGATCTCTGGCTGGCCGTCGCCATGGCCGCGATCAGTGCGGTCGTCTGGTGGCAAGCGAGCAAGCTCGCCCCCGCCCCCTTCGATCCGCTCGGGCCCAAATCCTTCCCCATGTGGATCGCCGGGGCGCTGGGCCTGCTGTCGATTGTCGCTATCGTCATGCTGATCGTCGGCCGCGCCCTCGGCCGCTCTGAAACCAGCCTGATCCTCGGCATCGGCGACGAGGCCCCGACCGACTACGCGCTGCGGCCAGGCCTGGCGGCCGCGGCGGCCATCCTGACCGTGATCTATGTGGCGACCCTGACCTTCACCGGGGTCGGATTTCTCTGGGCGACTACCGCCTATATCGGGGTGCTCGGCTGGGCCATGTCCGACCGCACACCGCGCCATAACGTGACCGCCGTGGCGATCGCTGTTCTGGCCGGTGCCGGCATCACCCTTCTGTTCACCAAGATCTTCATCCTCGACCTGCCATGAGTCTGTTCGAGGCGTTCCTCTATCTGGCGGTTCCGAGCCACTTCCTGATCGTCATGGGTGGGGTGCTGCTCGGCATCGCCGTTGGTGTCATGCCAGGCATCACCGCCGGCATGCTGCTCGCCCTCGTCCTGCCCTTCACCTACTACATGACCAGCACCAACGCGGTCGTACTGCTGGTGTCCCTGTTCATCGGCGGCATCAGCGGCGGCCTGGTGACCGCGACCCTCATGCGCATCCCCGGTGAACCCAACGCCGTGATGACCTGTCTCGACGGCTACCCTATGGCCAAGTCAGGCCGGCCTGGCCGGGCGCTCGGTCTGGGCAACGCCGGCTCCATTGTCGGTGGCGCGATCTCCTGGGTGGCCCTCGTCCTGCTGGCCCCGCCGCTGGCCAAGATCGCGGTGATCCTCGGACCGTGGGAGAACTTCGCGCTGGTCATCATGGCGCTGGTGCTGATCTCGTCTCTGTCCGGCGGATCGTTCCTCAAGGGCCTGATGGCGGGGCTGTTCGGCATGCTGGTCTCCATGCCCGGGGTCGACGAGACGTCCGGCATGCTGCGGCTCAATTTTGGCTTCCACGAGCTCGATGGCGGCTTCGATGCCTTGCCGGTGATCATCGGTGTCTTCGCGCTCAGCCAGCTCATCGCCGACACGATGCATATCGGCCAGCAGAACATGGAGCACGTGCGCGCCAACATGCGCGGCATCCTGATCTCGCTGCGCGATTACGTGACGCATGGCTGGAACATGCTGCGCTCGTCGATCATCGGCGTGTGGATCGGTATCCTGCCGGGTGTGGGCGCCACGATCGCCTCCATCGTCGCCTACACGACGGCCAAGAACCTGTCGAAAACGCCGGAGCAGTTCGGCAAGGGCAGCGAGGAGGCGATCGTCGCCGCCGAGAGCGCCAACAACGCGACCACTGGCGGCACGCTGATCCCGCTGCTCACGCTGGGCATCCCGGGCGGCCTCGCCGATTCAATCCTGCTCGGCGCCCTTGTGATCCACAATCTGCAGCCCGGCCCGCTGCTCTACATCAACAACCCGGGCGTGGTGAACGCCATCATGGCGACGCACCTGACGGCGCATATCGTGATGTTCGTGCTGATGTCGGCCGGTGTTCTGGTATTCGCGCGACTGGCGCTGGTGCATCGCGCATGGATCTTCCCCACCGTCCTGGTGTTCTGCGTCATCGGCGCCTATGCGCTGAACAACCGCGCTTTCGATGTCTGGGTCATGCTCGCCTTCGGCGCCATCGGCTTTGGGCTCGAATACGCCAAGGCGCCGCTGGCGCCCTTCGTCATCGGCCTGGTGCTGGCGCCGCTGGCAGAGAAAGAGCTGCGTTCCGGCCTGATGTCGTCGGGCGGCACTCTCATGCCGCTGTTTCAGCGGCCGATCTCGCTGGCATTCCTGATTGTCGCGGCCCTGATGTTCATCTGGCCGCTGTGGCGGGAATGGCGGCGACGCCCGAAACCGGGCGCCGCCGTCTCCTGACCTAGTTCGGTGTGGCCGGCTTGACCTGCGCCGCCACGGCTTTGATCCCGGCCATCCGCTGGTCGAGCACCGCCTTCAGGGGGCTGCCCGGAATATAGGCTGGATCGATCCCCTGCTCGTCGTAGCGCTTCTTGAAATCGGCGTCCTGCATGGCGGCCTCGATGGCCTTGGCCATGACGTCGAGCCGGGCCTGCGGCGTGCCCTTGGGAGCGAGCCAGAGGATCGCTTCCGAAAAGGTGAAATTGTAGCCGGCTTCCTTGGCCGTCGGCACATTGGCGATGCGCGGGTGTCGGGAATCGGAGAATACGGTCAACGGCCGGATGCCCTGCGGCCCGTAAGTCACGAATTCCGGCACCGAGAACAGCGAGAACTCCGTATGGTTGCCCAGCACCGAGCGCAGCCGCACGGCACCGCCACCCGCCTGCACCCAGCGGAACTCGACACCGGCTTCCCGCCCGAACATCAGCGGCACGAAATGCGGCAGCAGGCCGATATTGGTCGCCGCCGAAACCTCACCCTTGCGTGCCTTGGCTTCGGCGACGAGATCCTTGAGGGACTGGATCTTAGAATCGCTCTTGACGGCCAGGCCGACCTCGATCGCTCCGACCTGCCCCACCAGATCGTAGGCGGTATGGTCGTAGTCGGTGACGCCCATCGCTGCCGCGGTCAGCAGGCCCATGTGCCAGATGCCGAGCGTGTAGCCGTCCGGCTCTGCTTCCTTGATCATCCGCGTGCCGACCGTGCCGCCGGCGGCGCCGTTGTTGACGATCACCAGCGGCTGCGGCAGCAACTTCTTCTGGTCGATGGTCATCTGGAATAGCCGCGCAACCAGATCGGTCGACCCACCGGCCACGACCGGCACGATGATGCGGATCGGCTTTTCCGGATAGGCAAGGACCGGCGTTGCGGCCAGAGCCGCTATCGCAAATCCCAGAGCACTGCCGATCAGTGAACGTCGCATAGCTGTTCTCCGTCTTCGGTCTGATTTAGACCCTTACTTGTTGGTTGCCATTTTGGCGATCGGCTCAATCCGCCGCCACGTCTCGGCGAGGCTCCTGTCGAGCTCAGCCCCGGCAAGGAAGACCGATGCGAACAGGCGATCGGCCAGCTCCTTCTGCACATAGGGTGTCTGCTGAGCCTTGCGCAGCGCCTCGGCGAAGGAATCGACGACCGGCTGCGGCGTCGCCTTGGGCGCGAACCACCAATTGGCGACGCAGAACTCGACGTCGTAACCGAGCTCCTTGAGCGTCGGGATATCCGGAAGCCCTGCATGGCGTGCCGGGCCGGAGTAACCCAGCGGTCGCAGCTGGCCGTTGCCGCGGAAGTTGACGAACTCGGCGCTTGACAGAACGGCAGCCTGGGTGTGCCCCCCGATCAATGCACGGAAATTCTCCGCGCCGCCGCCGACCTGGACATAGCGGAACGACGCCCCGGGCGTCGTCTGCTGAATCTGCAGGGCTGCCAGATGATTGATGGCCGCGATGTTGACGCCGAACGGGATCGTGTTCGGCGTGCCCTTGGCGGCTTCGAGCAGTTCCTTGAGCGACTTGTAGGGTGAGTCGTTCCTGACCACCGGGGTCAGGCAGAAATCACCCGTCGTGGCCACCCCTTTGAAGTCCCGGAAGCCGAAATCCATAACACCGCTGGCTTCGCCCCCCATCAGGGCGATGTGGATCAGGAGGAAGTTGTGGCCGTCGGCTGCCGCGTCCTTGATCTGGCGCGAGCCGACCGAATAGTGACCGGTGACATTGAAGATGTTGACCGGCTGGGTCAGCAGCTTGTTCTCGTCGATAGCCCGGGCAAAAACCCGGCCCATCTGATCCGAGGTGCCGCCGGCTGCGAAGGGCACGACGACGCGGATCGGCTTGTCCGGCCAGGCAAAAGCCGGCACGGCAACCAGAGACGCGGCAATAGCCAAACCAGCGATACGAGCGATCATCGTTCCCTCCCCAGCCTCAATTGTTGCCAGGGAACCCATGGCCCCGCCGGCTTATCCTGCAACGGTAGGTCATTTTCCGGCCGTCCGCCACCTCCGGAAACGACGCTTTCCGGCCTATTTGTCGGTCCAACCGACCAGTTGATTGTCGCTGCCCCGCACCGGCCAGATGTACTGCTCGGCCGGACCCGTGGCCCGTACCCAGGAGCCAATAAGATTCTTGTCCCGACGGCGGACGCGCATCCGCTGGTCGACCGCCTCGGGGTCCCAGTCGGCGAGCAGGCGCGCCAGCAACCGGTCCCGCACCTCAGCGTGAACCGGATCGGCGGCGAGATCGCGGCCTTCCCCGGGATCGATCTTGAGATTGAAGAGTTGCGGCTTGTAGCCGTGATAGTAGATGAGCTTCCAGTCGCCCGAACGGATCATGCGCTGGCGCACGGCCATGCCGCCGGTCCAGGGCGGCACCTCGTCGGTGCAGTATTCGGAGAACGTCTCGTCATCCCAGGGACCCGAGCCTCCCACAGCGATGTCGAGAAAGCTGCTTCCCTGCCCGTTGGGCAGCGCCGGCGCGCCCACCGCCTCCAGCATGGTTGCCGTGAGATCGATCAGGTTCACAACCTGCGAGCGGCGCTCGGCCTGCGGCAAGGTGCCTGGCCAGGAGAGGATCATCGGCACTGTCACCGATTCCTCGTAGAAGGTGTGCTTCCACCACAGGCCGTGCTCGCCGATATGCTCGCCGTGATCCGAGGCGTAAACCACCAGCGTATTGCGATCGAGCCCCGTCCTGGCGAGGGCATCGAGGATCTCGCCGATGAGTGCATCCATGCGCCAGGTTAGGGCGTAGTAGGCCGTGCGCGCCCGCAACGCGGCGTCCTCGGGCACATCCAGGATGCGGCGATTGCTCCGCCACCAGTGTAGCCAGGGATGATCTTCCTTCGGTGCCTTGTGGCGTGCTGGCCCGACCCGGCCGGCGAAGCGGGCGTAGTCCTCTGGCGCCGCAACGTAGGGAGCATGCGGCAGCATCAGGCCAACGGTGAGAGCGAAAGGCGCTGCATCCCCGGTTTTGCGCCGCGCCGCCGCGCGCTCCAGCCAGGCCACGGCCGCTTTCGCAACATCGTGGTCCTTGAGTTCGTAGACGCTGCGCCCGGGGCCGGAGCGGTCGACACTCACCCGCTCGGGCTCGTTGGCATTGGTCAGCACGCCCATGTCGTGGCGCGGGATGCCGATCCAATTGGGGCTGTGATCGCCGACCTCGCGCTCGGTGTAGCCGTGCAGCTGGTCGGGCCCCAGCGCGTGCAGCCGGCCGATCAGTGCCGGGCGATAGCCCGCCGCCCCCAGCGCATGCGCCATGGTCGGGCGGTCAGAGGCCAGGAAATCGTCGTTGGTCCAGCACTCCTGGGCGTAAGGGTGCCGGGTGGTGAGCATCGACATGCGCGAGGGCACGCAGATCGGCGACGGGCAATAGGCGTTGTCGAAGACCACGCCACGCGAGGCAAGCGCGTCGAGGTTGGGCGTAACGTCGAGCGTGTCACCCGAGAAGCCCGCGACATGCCTGGCGTGCTGGTCGGAGAAGATGAAGAGCAGATTGGGCTTGTCGCTCACGAGGCGGTCACCTCGCCGATCACATCCAGCTTCGCATCGCTCAGATAGCCATAGCGGTTGACCCAGACGCGACCGCCCGACGCCTCCCACGCCGCCCCCAGACGCCGGCGGAAATCAGAAACGGGGCCGTAACTGTGGGCCAGGGCATTGACCGGCGTTTCACCTGCTTCGGCCCGCGCCTGCACGATCTTGCGCCGCTGCGCCTCGATCCCCACCGGGTGCGGCTCGTCGGGCTCCGGATAGCGCCAGGCGCTGACCGACGACGGCGGCTCGCCGTCGACGATATCGAGCAGCCGCGCCAGTGTGCGCGCGGCCTGGTCCTCGGCACCGCGCACCGCTTCGGCGGCAAAGCGCAGCATCATCGGCCAATGCATGGTGTAGAGCTTGACCGACAGGCTGGAAGAGTGCGGCGCGGCGCGGGCGTAGTCGAAGCCGGAGAGCCGCGACCAGGGCGGCGGAAAGGCGTTGGGCATCAGCTCCTTGTCTCTGGTACCCGCCGCATCGAGCGCGGCGCGGTAGCGGGCCAGCAGGCGCTCGACCAGATGCGCCTTCAGGCGCCCTATGTCGCGCAGGGCGCGGGTCTCGAGGAGCGACGGCAGCAGGCCGGCCTCGCCGCCGCGCAGCCTCTGGTAGAGATCCTGCGCCTCCCACTGCAGACGCTCGGCGTCCAGGCCCAGCCCGTTTGCGGCGGCCTTGGCGTGGGTCGAGAAATCGAGGAACCAGTCGTCGAGCGTGTAGGGCGGATATTCGGGCCAGTCGATGCGGAAGCCGTCGATGCCGGGATAGGCCGCGGCAAGGTCGGCCAGCAGTGCGGCGCCGTAGTCGAGGATATGCGGGCTGGCAAGGCTGCCGTTCTTGTCCACCCGCCGCTTCGGGATCTCGCCATTGGGCAGGCGCGGCGCGTCGTCGTCCTGGGGCCCGCCGAACTGCACCCGGTAGCCGGGCGGGATCGCCGCCTGGACCTGCAGGTAGACCTTGAGGCCTCGCCGTTTTGCGGCTTCGACAAACTGCCCGACCAGCGGGCCCTGTTCGCGGGTCAGCGCGACCGGCTCCGAGGGCTGGTAGCGCAGGCCTTGGTAGTGCTTGCGCTCCGGCGCAAAGCTCGGCGCGGTGCGCACGAAGAGCTCGCGCTGGCCCCAGAGCGGCCGGTCGAGCAGGCGCACGCTGCCCGCCCCTGCGTCGATCGGCGGCTCGCGCCCGCCTTCGCCCTCGGCGGCCGGTTCCATGACGTAGGGCGAGGTGGCGACGGCCGTGGCGCGGGTGCGCTTCTGGATATTGTCCAGCAGGCCGTCGACTGTCTCCGTCTGGATGAACTCCGGCATCACCGTGATGCCGACGAGGCGTTCGGCCATGCCTATTGCTCGCGCACCTTGTCGACCATGTCGATCAGGCGGGCGACATCGACGATCACCAGCTCGCCGGCCCCCTTCTTCACAATCCCCTCACGCGTCAGGTGCCCGAACTCGCGGGTCACCTCTTCGCGGTTGGTGCTGACGCGGGCGGCGATGTCGGCATGCTTGGGAGCGGGGCTGAGGGTGGCGCGGTTGTTCGCCACCCCGCGTTCGCGCGCCATGCGCACGAGCTCGGCCTGGATGCGGTTGCGCACGCCGAGCGTGCTGTACTCGACCACCCGTTCGGTGAGGTTGCGGATCAGGCCCACCAGCCCGATGAGCACGTTGTCCACGACCAGCGGATAGCTGCGCAACGCCTTGCGGAACTGCTCGCGCGACAGCGAGGCCAGCCAGGTATCCTCGAGCGCCACCACACTGGTCGAGCGGGTCCGCCCGTCGACCGCCGAGAGCTCGCCGAAACTGGCCCCGGCCGCCAGGTCGCGGAAGGTCACCTCGCGACCGTTGACGGCGTAGATGGTGATGCGCACCCGGCCGCGGGCGACGAAATAGACGTCGTGGCTGCCGCCATCCTGCTCGATGACCTGCTGGTCCTTCTCATAGCCGCGCCAGCGGCACATCGCCGCGACGGCTTCGAGATCCGGTTTGGCCAGGCCCTTGAGCATATCGACCCGGGCCAGGGCGGCGAGACGGTTGGCGGGATTCACAGTGTTTCCCTAATACCTTAACCGGAGCAGTGTGCCGCAAACCGGGGCCTTACGCTACCCGAGTAGCCGTTGGTGCGCTTTCACACAGCGGCCGGGGCCCGAGCCGTGAAGAAATGCCGGCTGGAGGCCCCAAATGACCCAATCCCTTGCAAAGCCAATTCCCTTCTCCCGAGTGCAGCGCCTGTGGCGCGACCGGCGCGGCAGCTATTCGGTGATGGCGGCCCTGATGCTGCCGGTGGTGGTCGGTTTCACCGGCCTCGGTACCGAGGCGGGTTTGTGGTTCTACACTCACCAGACCATGCAGAGCGCCGCCGACGGTGCTGCCTTCAGTGCCGCGGTCGCCCATAGCCAGGGCAACACGACCGGCTTCCGCAACGACGCCACAGCGGTCGCCGCCCGCTACGGCTTCAGCGACGGCAGCGCTGGAACGCTGGTCACGGTCAACCGCCCGCCGCTGAGCGGCCCCAATACCGGCGACGCCAACGCCGTGGAAGTCATCATCCGCCAGCCCCAGCAGCGGCTGTTCTCCAGCGTCCTGGCCAGCGGCCCGCTGGCCATCTCGGCCCGCGCCGTGGCCACCGCCGCGGCCGCCAACGTGGCCTGCATCCTCGGTCTCGACCCCACGGCCGCCAACACCGTGCAGCTGATCAACAACTCGGTGCTGCCCGACCCCAATTGCGGTGTCGCCTCCAACTCGTCCCATGCCAGCGGCATCTCGATCCTGAACAACGCGATCGTCGCCGCCCCCATCACCTCGCATGGCGGCATCGCTGCCGCCAACAATGCCCAGCTGCTCGGCAGCCCGAACCAGAGCAACGCTGCGCCGATCCCCGATCCCTACGCCGCGGCCGATGCCGGCATGCCGCCGCCCTGTTCCGCACAGAACACCACCGGCATCAACAATGGCTCACGCACGCTGCAGCCGGACGTCTATGTCGGCGGCGTGGGCTATGCGCATTTCTGCGCCGGCTTCAACTTCCAGAACAACTTCCAGGTCACCCTGCAGCCCGGCGTCTATTTCGTCGACACGCGCATGATTGTCACCAACAACGCCGTGCTGCGCGGCGACGGGGTCACCCTGGTGGTCAACGGCAACTACGCCATCAATCTGGGCAACAACGCGGTCATCGACCTCAGCGCTCCGACCAGCGGGCCCACCGCCGGCCTGGTCTTCTTCGGCAGCCGCACCGGCACGCCGACCGTGCAGCAGACCTTCTCCAACAACACCATCTTCGACCTGACGGGCGCGGTGTACTTCCCCAACCAGATCATCAACTTCAACAACAACGGCACCACCGCGCCGACCGGCGGCTGCACCCAGGTCATCGGCCGGATGATCCGGCTGTCCAACAACGTCAGTATCCGCGCCAACTGCAACGGCACGGGCACGAGCCAGATGGCCGTCAACGGCGGCGGCGCCAGCCTGATCGAGTAGGACCCGGAGAACGCAAGGAAGATCGGGCGGAGCGGCACTGATCCGCTTCCGCCGGACCAGCCTGGGTCAGGCTCTCACGCATCCCGAAAGGCAAAAAAAGAGCGATGGATCAGGCGGAGCGGCGCTGATCCGCGTCCGCCTGACCCGCCTGGGTCAGGCTCTTGAGCGTCCCGTAATCGGTGATATGCAGGCTGCGGGTGCGGCGCTCCGCCACCCCGCGCCGCACCAGCTCGGCCACAGCGCTCGCCACCACCTCGCGGCTGGTCTGGGCCCAGCGCGCCAGGTCCTGGTGCGTGGGCAGCTCGCGGATCAGCCAGCGGCTGCTGCCCGCCTGTTCGGGCCGCGCCAGGCGCACGAGCTCCGCATAGACCCGCTGGTCCGGGCTGCCGGTCGACAGGTAGCTGACCTTGTCGGACAGCTTGCGGATGGTCTCGGCCCAGCGGCGGAGAAGATCGAGGGCCACGGCGCCCTGGCGTGCCAGCAGCGCGTGGAACTCGGTCTGGGCCAGCTCGGCAACGAGGCATTCCGCGTCGGCGACCACGCTGGCCGAGCGGCCGAGCCCATCGATCGCCGAGATCTCGCCGATCGTGTCGCCGGCCGGAATGGTGGCGATGGTGATTTCCTCATGGTCGGCGACGTAGTGAACGACGCGCGCCACACCTGACACCAGGAAGCACACGCCATTGCTGGCGCTGAAACGATCGAGAATCACCTGACCGGCGGCAACTGTTTTGAAGGTGCAGCGCCGGGCGAGCGCCTTGCGCTCAGCCTCCGGCAGGCGCTGCAGCAGCGTGATTCCGGTCAGCGAATGCGTGGTCGGCGCGCTCATGGATTTCGGGCTCCCCGTTTGATGACCTTAGAGTCCCACAGGGAGCCTCCCGAGCTATGTGAGAATCTACACATACGCTCCCGCCTTGAGCCCCTAAACGTGAGCCCAGGTGCCGTCGTGCGGCACCGGTGGGGGTTCGCGGAACATGTGTGTCGTTAACCCTCTCGAACCGGGGCCGAGAACCGAAGGCCTCTTCTGGCGGTGCTGCAATCTCGCAGGCACCACGATCATGGAGGGCAACATGCTGAATACCTACGTCACCATCGCGCTGAGCAAGCTGTGGCTGCTGCGCACCGACAAGACCGGCGTCACCGCCATCGAGTACGGCCTGATCGCCGGCGCGATCGCGGTCGTCATCATCGGCGCGGTGCAGTTGCTCGGGACCAATATCTCGGCGGCGTTCACCAACATCGCCAACGCGCTGGTTCCGCCGGCGGCGCCGCCGGCACCCTGAGGCCGCATAGAACGGGGCGCGGTCCACTTCGGTGATCGCGCCCCGCCTTTCTTCTCCCCGACCTTCCGGGTCATCCATGCTCTCCACCGCCGCCATCTCCCTTTACGTGCTTGCGCTGATCGCGGCGACGGTGAGCGACCTGACCCGTTACGAGATCCCCAACCACGTCAGCCTGGCAGTCGTCGCCGCCTTCGGCCTGCTGCTGCCGGAGATGCCGATGTGGACCTCGCTGGCCCATGTCTCCGCTGCCCTCGTGCTCTTTGCCATCGGCACCGTGCTCTTCGTTGCCAATGTCTGGGGCGGCGGCGACGTCAAGCTGCTCGCCGCCACTGCCTTGTGGAGCGGCTGGAGCGGCCTCGCCTCGTTCCTCCTGCTGACCTCAATGGCCGGCGCGCTGCTGGCGATCGCGCTCATCGTTCTGCGCCGCACGCTTCCCCTGGTGCCGACCGGGCGCTGGTACAGCCGCCTGATGTCGCGCTCGGAAGGCATCCCCTACGGCGTGGCCATCGCCGCCGCCGCGGGCCTCGTCTTGCTGCTGCCCGCAGAGCCGTCACCCATCCTCCTGGCCCTGAACTGAGAGGTCGTCATGCGTCCGCTCAGCATCTTCATCTTTGCCTTCGCGCTGTTCCTCGCCGGCCTGGTCTATTTCGTGGTGCCGCGGCTGATGACCCGGCCGGTCGAAGCGCAGCCCGCCCCCCAGGTGATACGCGTCGCCGCGTCTGACGTGCTCGTGGCCGCCCGCCCGCTTCCGGCCGGCACGATCCTCAAGGTTGACGACGTGCGCTGGCAGCGCTGGCCCGACGAAGGGCTAGACCCGAACTTCATGCTCCGCGACAAGGGGGTTACCCCGCAGCAGGATGCGGCCAGCCGGGTCGTGCTGCGCGGCTTCGCTGCCGGCGAGCCGATCGTCGGCCCGCGCCTGCTCAAGGCGGGCGAGGCCGGCTTTCTCGCCGCGGCGCTGACGGCGGGCATGCGTGCCGTGAGCGTCAAGATCGATGCCGTATCCGGCGATGGCGGATTCATCGTACCGGGCGACCGGGTCGACGTCCTGCTCGCCGAGCGTTTCTCCATCTCCTACTCGAACAATGGCGAGACCAACCACACCCGCCCGAGCCACAAGCAGGTGAACAGCGTGGTGCTCAGCGACGTCCGTGTTCTGGCCATCGACCAGGAAATGCGCGACCTCGACAACAAGCCGAAGATCGGCCAGACCGCGACGCTCGAGGTGAGTCTCGCCCAGGCGCAGAAGCTGGCGCTCGCCCCGCAGATGGGCACGCTTTCGCTCGCCCTGCGCAGCCTTGCCCGTCCCGAGGATCCGGAGCCGCGCGGCGGCACCATCCAGGACACGGACGTCAGTCCCTTCCTGAGCAAGCTCGTCCGCCCGCCGTCGGAGAACAGCGTCCGCGTCAACCGGGGCGCGGCGATCGCCGGCAACGGCCACTAAGCGGTCTGGGGGTCCAATGTCCATCCGTTCGTTCATCCGCGTGGCCGTGCTGCTCGCGCTGACCCTTGGCGCCCCGCTCGAGGCCATCGCCCAGGCGCCGCTCCCGGCCCTGCCCGCGCCGGCTGCCGTCCCGACACGCCCAGTCACCCTGCCAGGGGTGCCGGTCCTGCCACGGCCGGCAGCACTCACCACCGATACCCGCACCAGCGAAGGCCGCGTCGTCACCCTCGACGTCAACAAGTCACGCCTCGTGCGCCTGCCGCGCCCTGCACGCGACGTGCTGGTCTCCAATCCCGCGATCGCCGACATCGTGCTGCGCAGCGCCGACACCGCGTTCATCATCGCCCGCAAGGTCGGCGAGACGAACGTCTTCTTCTTCGACGAGGGCGGCCAGCAGATCGACGCGATCGATCTCGTCGTCGCCTTCGACTCGACTGCGGTGGCGACCGCGCTCACCCGCATGATCCCCAGCGAGCGCATCGAGGTGGCGACGGCCAACCAGAGCCTGGTGCTCACCGGCTCCGTCGCCTCGCCGGCCGTGGCCGAGAACGCCCGCCAGATCGCACGCCAGTTCGTCGCCGACGACAGCGCCATCATCAACCTGCTGAACATCCGCGACAAGAACCAGGTCCTGCTCCGGGTACGCGTCTCGGAGATGTCGCGTTCGACGGTCAAGGAGCTGGGTATCACGCCCGGCTCCAACTTCAGCATCGGGAGCTCGCGGTTCACCCTGACGGGTGCGGCCTCCAACTTCACCAACACGCCGTTCGCCTCTCTCAACGCCGTCATCCCTCTGGCAGGGGTGGCCACCCTCACCGCTCTGCTGTCGGCGCTGGAATCAAACGGCCTGGTCAAGACGCTCGCCGAGCCCAACCTGACCGCCGTGTCGGGCGAAACCGCCTCCTTCCTGGTCGGCGGCCAGTTTCCGGTTATTTCACCTTCACAGGGCTCGACCGGCACTTCGATCTCGGTCGTCTACAAGGATTTCGGCGTGCGCCTGACCTTCACGCCGGTCGTGCTCGGCGGCGGGCTCATCAACCTGCGCATCGCCACCGAGGTCAGCCAGCTCTCCACCCAGGGCCAGGTCACGGCCAACGGCTTCACCATCCCGGCCCTCTCGGTGCGCAAGGCCGAGACGACGGTCGAGCTGCCCTCGGGCGGCAGCATCGCCATTGCCGGCCTGCTGCAGAACGACATCCAGAACACGATCCGCGGTCTGCCCTTCCTCAAGGACATCCCGGTCCTGGGCAGCCTGTTCTCCAGCACCGAATTCCAGCGCAGCGAATCAGACCTGGTCATCGCCGTCACCCCGCTGATCGTCAAACCGATCGATCCCCGCCAGATGGCGTACCCGACCGACGGGTTCGGGCCGGCCAGCGACTTCAACATGTACTTCATGGGCAAGCTGCACGCGCAGTACGCCAAGCCCGGCGCGGAAACGATCTCGGCCCGGCCGCGCGGCCCGCACGGCTTCATCCTGGAGTAGCGCCATGACCGCCCGCCCCTTCGCCGCACTCGCCGCCCTTCTCCTCGCCGGCTGCATCACCCCCGACGGACCGGAGACCGACTACCGGCAGAAATACGCGGTGCATGTGCATCCCGAGACCGCGATCCTGACGGCGCGGCTAAGCGACGAGCCCGGCATGCTGATCGCCGAGGACGAGTTCCGCCTCTCCCGCCTCGTTGCCGGCTATCTGGAGCGCAGCAACGGCCCGATCTTCGTCTCGACCGCCGTGCCGCAGCACGCCGAGGCGCTGCGCCTGCGCCTGGTGGCGGCCGGCATCCCGGCGAGCAGCCTCGTCGTCATGGTGGGCGAGCGCGGGAGCGCCGACAGCGCCACCTTCCGCTACGACCGCTTCAACGTGTCCGTGCCGGGCTGCGGCGACTGGAGCGCCAATCCGAGCATCAACCGCAAAAACGACGTGCACTCGAATTTCGGCTGCGCGCAGCAGCGCGATTTCGGGCTGATGGTCGCCGACCCGGCCGACCTCGTGCGCATACGCGATACCCCGTCGGCCGACGCCCAGAATTCCAGCCGCGTGCTGCAGAAGTACCGGGCCGGCACGCCGCCGGGCGCCACGCCCACCGCACTGCACACCTTGAGAGAGTGGGGCAAGAGCTCCTCGAACCAGAATTCCAAGTAACAGGAGACGGGCCGTGCAGCGCATCGACATCCACGTCTTCACCCTCGGCGACGAAGCCTGGGCCGGCATCGAGGAAGGGCTTGGCGACCGCCGTCTGACCAAGGCGCGGCCGGCCCGCTATGCCGGTGACCTGGCCGCGGCCATTGCCAAGTACGAGAGTGAGCCCTCGCCCGGCCTGCTGATCATCGAGACGCACGAGGCTCCCGCTCAGCTCTTCGACCAGCTCGATCGCCTGTCGACGGTCTGCAAGGGCGACACCCAGCTCGTGCTCGTCGGCACGCATAACGATGTCGGTCTCTATCGCCAGCTTCTGCGCCGTGGCGTTTCCGAGTACCTGACGACGCCTTTCGATCCCCGTCATCTGTCGGAGGTCCTGATCAATGTCTGCGCCGGGCCGGATAACGGTCGCCAGGGCCGCGTGATCTCCTTCATCGGCGCCAGCGGCGGGGCAGGTTCTACGACGCTCGCCAATAACGTCGCCTGGCAGCTCGGCAAGGTCTTCGCCGACGAGGTCACCCTGATCGATCTCGACCTCGCCTCGGGCACGGTCGGTCTCGACTTCAATCTTGAGTCGCCGCAGAGCGTCGCCCAGGCGCTGGCCCAGGCCGACCGCCTCGACGACCAGATGCTCGAGCGCTTCCCCATCCACTACAACGACAACCTGGCGCTGATCACCGCTCCCGGCGACTGCGGTACCCCGGCCGAGCTCGACCCCCTCGCCCTCGATGCGTTCATTGCCGTGCTGCGCCGCAACGCCGCCTGGGTGGTGCTCGACCTGCCGCGCCAGTGGGCCGGCTGGGTGCGCCACGTGCTCGACGCCTCCGACGAGATCGTCATCACGGCGGCCCCGACCCTGGCCAGCCTGCGCAACGCCAAGAGCGCGGTCGACCTGCTTTCCGCCAGCCGTCGTCACGATGCGCCGATCCGGGTGGTGCTGAACCGCACCGGCGGCAGCCCCAAGACCGATATTCCGGTCAAGGATTTCGCTGGCACGTTCGGCAGCAAACCGACCGCGGTCGTGCCCTACGAGCCGACGATCGTCGCGGCCGCCGTCACGCGTGGCCAGATGCTCGGCGAAACCGCCAGAGGTAATCGCCTGATTGACCCGCTGCGTCGTCTCGCAGTGACCGTCAGTGGCCGGCCGGAGCCGCAGAAGCCGAAGGGCTTCACCTGGCCGCGCCTTCTCCCCGCCACGCTGGCGTGGTCGCGCTGAGCGGGTCTTGCCATGACCGCGCGACCGATATTTGGCCGCCGGGATAGCGCCCCCTTCGCGGTCGCGCCCATTCCGGCGCCCGCAAACGAAACGGCCGCCGCCGTACTGCCCGCCCCTGTTCCGGCGTCCGCGCCGGTCAAGCCGGTCGTCGCCGAGGCGAGCCAGCGCCTCAACGATATCCGGGTCAAGGTCTTCAACGCCCTGCTCGACGCCGTCGACCTGCAGGAGATCTCGAAGCTCTCGCCCGAGACGGTGCGGGAAGAGCTGACCGACATCATCAGCGAAA
>SXGR01441416.1_pt1 | contig 20143 bp, 22 predicted proteins | sample 3174711 | NCBI WGS metagenome assembly SXGR01 (sample SAMN11356860, study PRJNA531348) | freshwater metagenome | isolation source: freshwater sample F1-60 | place: China: Fuxian Lake, Yuxi | collected 2017-12-25
GCCGTGGACGACGTGGCCCATGATCGTCACGACCGGCGGCCGCGACTCCAGCTGGGCAGCGTCCTCCGTCTGCACGACGGACTCCAACAACTCTTCTCCCACCTTCTCCATCAAGAGGTCGAGCTTGATCCCGTTCTCTTCTGCAATCATCACGGCCGCGTCCACGTTCATCGTCTGATTGAACGTGAGCATCTGGCCCAGATCCATCAACTTGCGCATGATGTCGGCCGGACGTTGGCCGATCAGCTCGGCAAACTCCTTCACCGTCATGCCGGGCGCGAACTTGAAGCCCTTCCGGCGCGGCTTCGTGACTTCCCCCGGCATGGCGTGGTGCACATGCTTGCTGCGATCGTCACGTCGTTGCTGCAACGGAATCGCGCGCAGGTCCTGCCAACGAGCGGCATCCTCGCGAAGACGAAGCTCTTCCTCTTCCCGCGTGCGGCCCGGCTTGCGCGCCTTCTTGGCCTTCTCCTTCAAACCCTCGGCCTGAATCTCTTCAAGGGAAAGGGCTTTCTTTTTTCCGGCGGTCAGATCGATGCTGGGCGCAATGGCGGGCTTAACGGCAGCCGGTGAAGGCGGAACGGTCGCAGGCCCGACGAACGGCTCCGGCTCCGACATAACCGTCAGCTCAGGATGCGGCGCGCGCAGGGCCTCAACTTCCGGATGCGCGGAAGGCGGCCTGACGTGAAGGGCATCGACAACCGCTCCACTCGTCTCGGTCGTGTCCGATGCGGGCAGGGCGGTCGGTTCTTCGGCTGGAGCCTCATCGTCGCGCTTGCGCTTGATCAGAATGCGGCGCTTATCGGCCCTGGCATCCTCAACCACCGGAGCTGCATGGGCCGCTCCCTTGCCTCCCGCCGCGGCCCTACCCGTCGCTTTCGCGGGAGCCTTCGCTTTCGAGCCGAGCTTTGCCAGTGCCTTTTGCACCACGTCGTCGTCCAACGCACTGCTGTGCGATGTAACGGCGACACCCATCCGCTTCAATTCCGGAATGAGTTCGCGATTTTCCATCCCGAGCTGCTTAGCCAATTCGTAAACGCGCATGAGGATTTGACACCTGTTCTTCCTTACCCGGCATCCGACTCCGACTCTGCCCGGGCTTGTAATTCCTGTTCCCGGGCTTCTTGTTGCTGGTGCAGCGCCTCAGCTTCCTCTGCAAGCGCCGCCTTGATATCTTTATCCCGCTCGGCTTTTTCTTTTTCGTATTCCGTCGCGCTGATGATGTCGATCTTCCAGCCGGTCAAACGGGCCGCCAATCGCACGTTCTGGCCGTTCTTTCCGATCGCGAGCGACAACTGGGAGTCCGCCACCACGACCAACGCCGACTTCTTCTCTTCGTCGACGCCGACCTTTTCGATGCTCGCAGGGTTCAAAGCTTCCGCGATGAAGACGCGCGGATCGGAGGTCCAGGTAATGATGTCGATCTTCTCGCCGCGCAGCTCGCGAACGACCGCCTGAACCCGTGAGCCCTTGATGCCCACGCAGGCCCCGACCGGATCGACCGCTTTCTCGCGCGACGTCACGGCAATCTTCGTCCGATCGCCTGGTTCCCGTACGATAGACTTGATCTCGACGATCTTTTCGAGCACTTCCGGCACTTCCAGCTCGAACAGCTTCGCAACGAATTGCGGATGGCTCCGCGTCAAAATAACCTGCACATCCTTCGGGGTTCGACGCACTTCCAGAAGCATGGCCTTGACCCGATCGCCGCGACGATATGTCTCCCGCGGGATCTGCTCCTGGACCGGCAGAACCGCCTCGGTCTTGCCCAGATCCACCAAGTAGTTCCGGCGCTCCATACCGAGGATGATGCCGTTGACCAGATCGCCCTGCCTCGTCGAATATTCCTTTTGAACCGCTTCCCACTCGGCTTCACGGACCTTCTGAAAAATCACCTGCTTGGCGGTTTGGGCGGCAATCCGACCCAAGTCGTTCATCTCGATCAACGATCCGATTTCATCTCCAACCTCCGCCTCGCTATCGAACTGGCGCGCTTCCTGAAGGGAGACCTCGGTTTTGGGATTCGTGACCGTATCAACGATAGTCTTTTTCGATACGACAGAAATCTCACCGGTCTTGGGGTCGATCTCGACCTGGATGTTCTCAGCCTGCCCGAAACGCTTCTTGGCGGCCATGAGCAAGGCGGATTCGATCGCGCCGATTACGCGGCTCTTCTCGATGCCCTTCGACCGGCCAAGTTCGTCGATAACAGAAATTAATTCACGATTCATAATTCACTCTCCGGCGACTGCCCCTGCAGTCACCCTCCAATGCGGCGGTAGGCTGCTACCGCGGTGATCGACTTCGGTACGGCCTAAAACGTGACGACGCGACGCGCTTCGGCGATCGAGTCGAACCCCAGGATAACCGTCCGCTCAGGGCGCGGATCGCTTACCACGACCGTCACTCCCTGCTCATTCACTTCCGTCAACAGCCCGACCACACGCCACTGCCCGTTAATCGGCTGTCGGAGCTTCACGCTCACTTGCTTCCCCACGGCCCGGCGATAATCCTGAATCCGTCTGAAGGCCCGGTCCAGACCTGGCGAGGAGACTTCCAGCGTATAGGCATGAGGGAAGGGATCAGCCACATCCAAGGCCGGACTGATCGCGAGATGGACCCGCCCGCAATCTTCTACCGTAACGCCGGCCGGCTTATCGATATACACGCGCACGACTGACCGCGGACCCTGCCCCACACAGACGATATCGACCAATTCCAAGCCCAGAGCCCACAGAATAGGCGATACCACCTCGCTAATGCGGTCGACGACCGGTCGGGACTCCTTCACCGGCACCCCTAGCCCTGCTTCTTTGGATAACACATTCAAGTGATCAAACAAAAAAGTGGGCCTGAGCCCACTTTCAATAACGGAACCATAGCATACCCCCTATGCCAAAGCAAGGGGAGGGCTAGCCGGCCAGGCCCGTAAAGGCTGCGGCAAGTCGTTGGGTAATCGGTCCGGGACGCCCATCTTTAATGACCTTTCCGTCCACCCGAACGACGGCGAGCACCTCGACGGTGGTGCCGGTGAGAAACACCTCGTCCGCGCCATAGAGGTCCGCCTGAGTAATGCAACATTCCTGAACCGACAGCCCTTCTTTCCGAGCCAGCCCTAACACGACGGCCCTCGTGACCCCGGACAAAATCCGCGGCCCCTCCGGAGCAGTCATGACCGTGCCTCCACGGACGACCATCACATTACTGACGGCCCCTTCCGTGATCGACCCCTCTTTGACCAAAATGGCTTCGAAGACCTGAGCCCGCTTGGCCTGCTGACGCGCGAGTACATTGCCCAATAAATTCACGCTCTTAATGTCGCAATGGCCCCACCGGATATCCTCGATCGTCATCGCCTCCACGCCGTCCGCCTGCACCGATCGGCTGAGCGGATGAAGCTCGCGCACCGTCATGACGACCGTGGGCGCCAGGTCAGCCGAGTAGGCATGGTCGCGGGGCGCGACCCCCCTGGTCAGCTGCATGTAAATTTTCGCCTCGGGATAGGCCGCCCGCCTGATCCCTTCCAGTATATAATTGGTCCACTCAGTGCGGGAATAGGGCTGAATCAGATCGAGCGCCGTGGCGCTACGGTCGAGGCGAGCCAGGTGGGCTTCGAGCTCGAAAGGCTGCCCCCCGTACGTGCGGATCACTTCATAGATACCGTCGCCGAACTGAAAGCCTCGATCGTCGATCGAGACCTTGGCGTCGGCCGGCGGCACAAAGGCTCCATTGACGAAGGCCACATCCGGCACGGCTACGCACTCCCGCAGGACGAGGGATCGGAAACCGTCACCTCGAAGACGCGCCGATCTTCCGCGGTGAATTTCCATCCCATACGTTTCTCAAACAGCACCCGATGGGTTCCCGGCTTGATCGCCTGAAACTCAAAGGTTCGCCGCCCATTATCGACGGCATTATTCCCGGCGATACGCAGGTAATCGTCTGCCAGCATCGACAGCCCTGCTGGATCATAGGTCGGAACCCAGAGCTCCCCTCTCGTCCGATCTTCCCAGAGGTGAATCTGAATGGGCTGCTCAAGGGTCGCCTGAATGACCTTGACCCCATCTGAGAGCTTGAGGCCCTCATGATCGTGGCTAGACATCGTACTCATCGTGAATTACGCGGCAATCCGCTCCCTCTCCATCTGATCGTCTAAGTTTTCTTCCTGGGCCCGACGAAAATCTCCGCGCCCTCCACTCGCACATCATAACTGCCCACGCAATACCCGCCGCCATCCGTCCCCTGCCCGTTTCGAATATCGAAGGCCAGATCATGCCAGGGACAGGCCACGACAAACCCCTTCACCCGCCCTTCACTCAGAGGGCCGCCCTCGTGGGGGCAGAGGTTATGAATCGCAAAATATGTCCCCTGGATATTAAACAGAGCCAACTCACGATTCTGCGCCGTCACGACTTTTGACTGCCCGAGCTGTAATTCCTCAACGCGAGCCACAGATTGAAATCCTTCTACCATGCCGCACCGATCCCTCTTTCCATACGTTCCACCGCCCGCCCGCTTACATCCGAAGCGTATATTTCAACTCCAGCCCGACCGTGACCCCTTCCCGCTCGATGAAGCCAGCTTCCGTTTGAATTGCATAACGGACCGCATCAGGAGCGGAACTATATTGAGGGCAGACATCTTCCGGGCAGGGCGCAACATGCTCTTTGAGCCCCACGATATGATGACTTTCATCGATCCATATCATGTCCACCGGGAACCGATAGCCCCTCGTCCAGACATGGTTCTGCCCGGTCGACTCAAAGATATAAAGCATTCCACTGTTCGCCGGCAACGTCTCGCGAAAAGCGAGACCGAACAGCAGTTTCTCCGGCGTATCCGCCACCTCCGTCTCGAGTGTACGGCCGTTCGGAAAGGATACGACAATGATGGTCTCGTCTTTACGATCGATCAGAAAAAACGAGGCGCTCATCAGAAAAATCGCCATAAGAACGAGCGTGATAATGCGCTTCTTCTTCTGCTCCCGATCGCTTGCCGATGGAATGGCCATAGATATTCTCTCTCACGACTCGTGATGGTTCACTGGGCCCAAAGGCCCATGAAACGGCCCTTAATACAGGTCATCTAGGCCTTCTGAGCAAGGACCGTTCTGTTGACTTAGAAAAGAACGTCGGACTAGAATAGACTTCCCATCGCGTCACGCACTATGTCGTGACGAGACGGGCTTGTCAACCATCTGTGTCTCATTGTGGTGAGAAGGAGGCGAGGGTCATGGCGCTGCTGATTACCGATGAATGTATCTCTTGTGGAGCTTGCCTGCCCGAATGTCCGAACGAGGCGATTTTCGAAACTCGCAGCGACGCGGAAGCAAAGGGCCATCATGTCGGCGACGGCCAGGGAGTCGGCGACAGTATTTATATCATTACGCACGATCGCTGCACCGAGTGCGTCGGACACTTCGACGAACCGCAATGCGCGGCCGTGTGCCCAGTCGATAATTGCTGCATTGCCGATCCGCTCTATCCAGAAACGACGGAAGTGCTTCTTGAAAAAGCCAAAGTGCTGAATCCTGACAAGACCATCGATTCGGCGAAGGTCTGGAGCGGCGTGCGCAACTAATCCGCGTTCACGAGTACCGGCCCTGCTTTTCCCCTGAGAAGCAGGGCCGTTCTATTATACGTCCCCCTGAACCGCCCGGGCATCTAGCAGGATGGCGAAAAAGTCCACCAGCAGCGCTCTAAGCATCCTATCGTTATTCAGGCTGCAACACCGTTCGAAATATTGCATCTGAGTTGTTCCGCAGCCTACTAGACTTCTATCCCGTCTCAGAGTACCGTCAGGGAGTAATCGTTATATGACCATCCGGCTCCCTCTTCTCGATGGAGCCGCCCATACTTTCCCGCCCCCTCGCGCGGAGGTGCACCATGCGGCTTCACTGGGTCATCATCACTCTGCTCTGCGGCATCTTCACCATCCCCTCGCTCGCGCGGGCCAGCACCGGCGATCTAGGAAGCATCATTGAAGCGTTTGTCGTGCGCCAATTTCCCGATGCACGAGGCCACTATTGGGTAGTCAACGATACCCAGTGGGAGGGAGATGAAATGGTCGTGGACGTGCATATCATCGTAAGCCAGCGTCGCGAAGCAGAGCCCGCCGTAAACCATTTCTTGTTATTAATCGTGACAGGAGAGATCAGGGGGATCCAGAATCTTCCGCTCGAACCGGGCGTCGGCTGCCACGCCGAAGAAGACGTGTAAGTGCCACAAAAAGGCATCGCCCGCTCCGCATTGTCGCGAAGCGAGCGATGCGCATGAATCAGTACTCGAAATCTCTTACTTGATCATCAAAATCTTACCACCAAGATGCCCTGCGTGCAGATGACAACGATACGTCAAAGTATTGCCCTGCGTCGCATAGAACATGTCGCTGGTTGGAACGCCGATGTACTTCGTTTCACCAGGCTTCAAGACCACTTCCGCCTTCATGACATACGGCGAACCAGCGTTCGTCGCATCGGTCATCTGAAATCCATGGTCAGCGGTGGAGTTGTTCGTTACCTTGAGCAAGACAGGACGACCAGGCCGCACTTTGAAATCGATGACCGTGACGGGCGGGTACCAGGTCTTCAAATCTCCAACCTCGATTGCAAACAACTGGGCATCGACGTCCAGTTCCTTGAACGCCTGACCGACAACGGAGCCCGTTGCCAAATCTCCAACTTCGACTCCGCCTGCCTGAAGCGCAAACGCGGTAGATGCACCAGCCGCAACCATCACGAGGCCGAAGAAAGCCCCTCACATCGTCTTGCCCATGACCTACCTCCTTAAAAAGAAGAAGAGAGTGATTAGGCTTGGCATATACCGATCGCCAAGCCCGCGCAACCTTGACCTTGCTGACAACGACTTACTCTATAATACACGAATCATTCTCGTACCCGCTTCTACACTTATCGAGAGGCAACTTTATAGCACAGCGACGAAAACGGAAGCAAGAAGGTTAATTTAGCTATTTCCGGATAGCTGCGTCTTAGCCGAGACGGTCAAATACGTAAATATTCAGAGCCATTTCAATAGGTTAATTCACCGTCACGCCTTCTGGAGGCGTTTCTTGAACTGCGGACCCTATCAAGAGATCGTACGGCGCATAGTTGTCAGTAAGCACGATGCCCGCCGCCCAGGGCTGCGCACGATGACCGGCTAGCAAAGCAAGGGCCTCGAAAGGCAGCCGCTGCTGCTTGACCAACCGGTTCACCTGATCCGCAATGGTGGCGAGATTGTGCTGTTCGAGTGCCGAACCAGCAAAAAAAATCAGATTCTCCGATTTCGTTTGAGCAGACTTCCAGGGCCCCTTGACGGCAAAAGACTCGATATGGGGAAACGACCGTTTCATCGTCTGCACGACTGCACTGGCCCGCAAGAGATCCCCTCCCTCGCCGGATGAGGCCAGGTTCACCGCCAGAACTCCGTTCGGCGCCAGATGCGCGCGCAACTCGGCGAAGAACTCCGCGGTCGTCAAATGAAAGGGAATCATGTGGCGCGCGAAAGCATCGACCCAAATAAAATCATAGGTCCGCTTTGTGGAGTTCAAAAAAACCCTGGCGTCCCGGACATGTACGTGATGCTGCGGAGGAGGCTGATAGGAAAAATGCTCTTCCGCCATGCGGACAACCACCGGATCGAACTCGACCACATCCATCTCCAGCTCAGGCCACCGTTGGGCAAGCCACTTGGCCAGCGACCCGCCACCATGGCCCAGGATTAGCCCCTGCTTCGGCTCCGGCACCAAGGCCAGAGACGCGACCATTAATTGACTATAGGGAAGAAACAATGTGACCGGATCCGCCTTCCACATGACCGCATGGAACGTCCGATCCAGGACGAGATACCGGAACAGATCGTCATCGCGGATTCTGACTTGCTGATAGGGACTGTCTTCCTGATAGACCGGCTGCTTCAACTTCTGAATCGGCGACAGGGCCCCGGCTCCCAAGCCTCCAACACAGAGAATGAGCAGACCGATCACGACGGGCCTGGCAGCCGTCCCCCGGATCAACCACCAGAGACCAAGCCCCACTTGAATGGCGCCGAGCCAGGCGACCAGCGCCTGACTGCCGATCCAGGACAAAAAGAAAAACGCCGTGCCCCAAGTCCCCAGCAAACTCCCCATCGTCGAGAGCGCGATCATCCGGCCTGTATGCCGGCCGAAATACTCCAGGCCCGACACGGCCAATCGCAACATGGCCGGCAGCACACCGCTTAATCCGAAAGCCGGCGGGCCCAGCAGCAGAGCCGCCGCCACGCAGGGCCCCCACCGGGGATCCTCAATCGCCGCCGCCACAGCAAAGAGCACCGGCTGACCCAGCCAGGCGATCAGAAAGGTCCAGGCTCCGGAAAACAACAACAGACCTGCCAGCACCTGCGCTCCGTGATAGCGGTCGGAGACCCAGCCGCCAAAGGCATAGCCGCCGCTCATGGCGGCAAGGATCACGCCGATCAAAGCCCCCCAGACGAACAACGAATTTCCGAAGACCGGCGCCAAAAGCCGGCTGCCTAAAATTTCGAGCGCCATAACCACGGCGCCGGTCACCAACGCCGTCGTCAACAGAAACCAGCGAGGAATGTGCGTGGATCGATTCATAGGCCTCAAATAGAACGAAGAGGTGAGAAGAAAACATGCTCCGGCTCGGTCACAGACCGCCCCAGTTCTTAAAATACCGCAGCAGATCGCGAATCGAGATGATCCCGACGATCTGCCCCTCGTCGGAAACCGCCAGATGGCGAATCCCCTGTTCCGCCATGATTTCACTCGCCTCATGCGCCGAACTGGCGCTATCGATCGACAGCAAAGGGCTGCTCATCACAGCACGGACTAGCGTCTGCTCCGCCGGCTGCGCCTCGGCCATCCCCTTACGCACCAAGTCGGACTCGCTGACCAGACCACTGTACCGGCCAGCCTCCCGCACCAACAAGGCGCCGACATTCGCCTCGCGCATCGCCCTGGCCGCCTCCAGCAAGGTCGCATCAGGACCGATCGTGCGCAAGGTCCGGCACATCATTACGCCAAGGGGTCGCTGCAACGGTCCGTTCTGATTCGCCATACGATTGGTCCATCCGATTGAGGGGACAAATACTACTCAGCCCCCGAACAGCTGTCAACGAACGGTTCCTCCCGTGGGCGGGACTGGCCATAACGTCATTGCTCGCCCCCGATCCCATTGCTATACTCGCCCGACCGTTCTTGGTTACAGGAGGATCGCACCCTATGCATATCAGCGTCATTGGAACCGGCTACGTCGGGCTGGTCACAGGAGCTTGTTTTTCGGAGTTCGGCGTCACCGTGACCTGCATGGACACGGACGCCAAACGGATCGCCAGACTGGAGAAAGGCGATGTGCCTTTCTATGAACCGGGGATCTCGGAGCTCGTCGCCAAAGGCATCAAGGAAAACCGGATCAGCTTTACCACCGACGTCGCCAAGGCCGTCGACAAGGCCCTCGTCATCTTCATTGCCGTCGGCACCCCACCGCGCGCGGACGGGTCGGCCGATCTTTCGTATGTCGAAGAGGTCGGCCGCGGCATCGCCAGAACCATGACCGGGTACAAGGTCATCGTCACCAAATCGACCGTCCCGGTGGGAACAGGGGAAAAACTGCGCGAGGTAATCAACGCCAACCAATCCGGCAAGTTCCGCTTCGATATCGTCTCCAACCCGGAATTCCTCCGTGAAGGGTCCGCCATCGAAGACTTCATGAGGCCGAACCGGGTCGTCATCGGCGCGGATAGCGAACAGGCGATTGCGATCATGAAAGATCTCTACCGTCCGCTCTACCTCATCGAAACGCCCTTCGTCGTGACCGATATCCCGACGGCCGAAATGATCAAGTACGCCTCCAACGCCTTCCTTGCCACCAAGATTTCCTTCATCAACGAAATCGCGACCGTCTGCGAGCGGGTCGGCGCAGACGTGCAGATGGTGGCAAAGGGAATGGGGCTCGATAACCGGATCGGATCGAAGTTTCTCCATGCAGGACCGGGGTTCGGCGGATCCTGTTTTCCAAAAGATCTCGCCGCGCTCGTCCAGACGGGCGAGCGAGTCGGCTATCCCATGCAGATCGCGGGAGCCGCAGCCCTCGTCAACGAGCAACAGCGGACCCGGATGATTGAAAAGATTACGAAGGAGGCGGGGGGACTCAAGGGCAAGACCTTCGCGATGTTGGGCCTCTCCTTCAAACCCAACACCAACGATTTGCGGGATGCGCCAGCCCTGGCCATTGCACAGGCCCTCATCACGCAGGGCGCCACGGTTCGGGCCTACGATCCTGCCGCGCTGGAGGAAGCCTGTCAGATCGTACCAGGCCTCGCCCCCTGCAAAGACGCGTACGAGACAGCAGAGGGAGCGGATGCCTTAATCCTCATGACCGAATGGAATCAGTTCCGGACCCTCGATTTCGACAGACTGAAAACCCTCTTGCGGCAGCCCCTCTTCTTCGACCTGCGCAATGTCTACGATCCCGACCGAATCACGGGCTTCGACTTCCGGCATATTTCGGTCGGGAGGCCCAGCAAGTCGCCTTCGCAGGCCACGTAACGATCCGTTACGTCAGGCGCGGCGCTTCGGCCGCCTTGGCTTCTTCTTTCGTTTTCGGCTTGTAGCCCATCCGGTCCAAGACCTTCATCACCCGCGTCTTCAGACGATCGTCGGCGTCGGCCAGCGCGGTGGCCAGCGGTTCGACGGCGGGCTTGCCGATCTTCCGGATGATTTCCGTCACGGATTGCCGGAGCTCGTCTTCCTCCGACACCAGGAGGGGCACGAGCGAGGACACAGCCGGCCCGCCGATCTTGATCAACGAATCGTAGGCACGCTGCCGGACATCGCCGACTTCATCCGCCAAGGCATCGACCAAGGGCCGCACGGCGCGCACCTCTTTCAGCTCGCCCAGCACCTCCGCCGCATACTTCCGATTAAGCCAGTGGCTGTCTTTCAGGTCCAGGAGCATCGCGTCAGCGCGCGCCGCGTTGGGGTCCTTCGCGCGAATCCGGAAACTCTTGGCGACCCGCTTCCCGCCTTCTTCGACGACGCGAATCGTGGCGCCGTCTCCGACCTTGAGCTTCTTCAGCTCTTCAAGCGCCTCATCGTCCACATCCAGCACGACCGTCTTGCCGTCATAGGCCAACAGTTCGACTTCGATCTGTTTCGTCTCGGGGTTCACCGCGACGACCCGTTCCGTGACGAGATTGAACCCGTCCTTCTTCGCGCCGCCCTTCGGACCGATCTGAATCAACTTTGGAGGAGCTTCATCCGCCATGATGTATATCCTTTACCTCGAAATAAAGATTACGGCTTTGCTTTCCACCCGAAACTCGCCAGGACGCCTTCAACCGTTTCCTGCACCATCGTGTTCTCATCTTCGAGCAGCGGGAGCAAGGGATCGATCGCTTCCTTCGCCCCGAGCCGCGCAAGCGACTCCGCCGCATTCCGCCGCACGAGCCAATCTTCATCCTTGAGCGATTCGATCAAGGGGCCGACTCCGCGCACATCGCCGATCTTGCCCAGGGCTTCAGCCGCATGGCGCCGCACCATCCAATTATTGCCCAACAGTCCCTCGATCAAGGCATCCACGGCCCGCGCATCGCCGATCTTTTTCAGCACCCGCGCCACGTCCTCGCGCACCGTGTTGTCGGTCAACGCCTCGACCAACCCTGGCACCGCGCGCGGATCGCCGATGCGCTCCAACGCCCACACGGCGGCGGTCCGCACCGCGCCATCTTTATCCTTCAGCGCCTTCACGAGGGGATCGATGCCCCGCTGGTCCTTGAGCTTCCCCAACCCGGCCGCCGCCTGTTCGCGAATCGCCCATTCATCGTCCGTCAACGCCTCGATCAAAGGCTCGACGACGGTGGGACCGATCCGCACAATGGCGCTGGTCGCCGCTTCCCGAATCAGCACATCTTCGTCCGCCATGAGGGCGATCAGCGGCCCCACCGCGTCCTCGCCCACCTGGCTCAAACTGGCAATTGCATGGTCGCGAAGCGCTTCGTTGTCGTCCCGCAGCGCGCCGATCAGTTGCTCGATCCGTTCCGCCTGCACATGATCACTCATCGTCGTCCTGCCCTCCCTGACTCCCGACAGGCGGCCCGTCGAGCGCTTCCAGTTTATCGGCAATCAAGCCTGAATTGTACGCGACAAGACCGTCCCGGTCTGTCCTCAACCGGTCGAACAATTCTTTGTACGGACGCAACACTTCCACATCCTTCACTTTGGCCAAGGCTTCCATGGCAAAGACCCGCAGGGGGCGAATGGGAATGGCCTCGATATAGAGTTGGGCCGGCCTGGCATCGCCGATCAACCCCAGCGACTTCATCGCCAATTCCTTCACGCCCGTGTCCTTATCGATCCGCAGCCGCTCCATCAAGGGCTCCACCGCGCGCACATCGCCGATCTTGCCCAGCAGATCGGCCGCCGCTTCACGGATAACCCAATCGTCGTCCTCAAGATACTCGATTAAGATCTCCACGCTCGGACGTCCGATGGCCAGCAGATTGATCACGGTGCTCATGCGAGCCTCTTCCCGTTCGCTCAGTTCTTCAATCTCGCGAAGATCGTCGAACACGTCGTTGATGCGCTCGCGAATGGCGGTCAACTTCTTGAGCGTCCGCACGGCAATATCGCGAATGGCCGGCTGCCCCATGGCCGCGATGAAGGCATCCGACGACCGGGGGTCTAGCAGACGCTCCAGCATCGTCGCCGCCAGGATCTGCGCTTCCGGGTCTTGATGGGTCAGCAGCGCGCTCAATGGCCCGATGGCATTGGGAATGACCCCCAGCAACTGCGAGGCCACCTGGCGAATCTCCTCGTCCTTCGATTCATAGAGCAGCGACGTCAGCGCCGCGGCCGTCGTTTCGTCCAGCACACCGGCCATATGTTCCAAGGCCGATGCGCCGGCCTTGCGAACCGCCGCATCCTCGTCCTGAAGCAACCCGACCAGAGGCACGCCGGCTTGCGGATCGTTCACGCGAGCCAACATGGCAGCCGCCTCGGCTTTCAGCGCCGGCGCACCGGTCGGCAGCACCTCGACCAACGCCTGCACCGCTCGTGGGCCGCCTGACAGGCAAGCCGCCGTCGCTCTCATCCTCCGCCAATCCTCTTCATGGACGAGCTCGGATACCAGAGTTTCAATCGTTTCTTTCGACATAAGTATGTTCGCGGCCCGCTACACCCGCCCAGCCCGCCAGCCCACTCTGGCCAGGGTATCTTTGACATGGTACAGAATATTGTCATCCGACTCGCGGGTCAGCACCGCCAGCAAGGGCGCAATCACAGCATCCCCGAATCGAGTCAGCGCCTCGGCTGCTTCCGCCCGCGTCACCGTATAGCGGAGCGCCTTCATGAGCGACGGAATGGCGGCTTCGTCCCGGATCGTGCCCAACGCCCTGACGGCCGCGCCCATCGTCAGAATTTCTTCATCCCACTGGTCGCCGCAGCCGTCGATCGGCCGCGCGGCCTCCGGTTGGTCCACTCGTTCAAGAACCGTGATCAACACCGAAACCGCAGAGCGATCGCCGATCCGGCCCAACGCCTCAACCGCCAGCGGCCGCAGCCCGGTTGTGCTCATCGCCGTCACGAGGAACTCGACGGCCCGCGCATCCCCGATCTGACCCAGCGCGCGGACCGCATCCTCGCGAACTGCCCGGTCCCGATCGTTGAACAGCACCGATAACAGAGGGTCCACCGCCTCCGGCGACCTGGTTTTCCCCAAGGCCTCGACCGCATGTAACCGCACCAGCCAGTCCGTATGGGCCAGCGCGGCGATCAACGAGGCAAGCGCCGCCTCTCCGATGGCGGCGAGGGCGCTCGAGGTCTCCTCGCGCACAGCCTTCACCTTGTCCTGTAACAGCGGCACCAGCAGCGCCACCGATCCGGGATCTTGAATCCGACCCAACGCCTTGGCCGCATGCATCCGCACAATCCAGTCTGGACTCTTCAGCGCCTTAATGAGCGGCGTGAGTACTCGGACATCGGCAATGGCGGCCAGCACCGACGAGGCCAGCTCCTGAACCGTGAGCGCTGGATCGGAGAGGCAGACCCCCAACGTCGTCACAGCCGGCTCTCCGATAGCCAAAAGAGCTCCCGTCGCCGCATCGCGCACGGCACGGTCGCCGTCACGCAGCACGGATACTAACGGCGCCACCGCCCGTGGATCCCGCAACCGGCCCAGGATCGTGGCGGCCTCTTCGCGAATCGCCCAATCTTCGTCCTTGAGCGCTGCGATCTGTTCGGCTACCGCGTCTGCCATATTGCTCGTAGCCTGCTAGCCTCGTTGAGCAAAATCACCAGAGGGGCCGAATCGGCCCGTGTCGCCAAGGGGCATGTCCACTCTAGCATTGTCGACCACGCTCGAATTGACGGTGATATCTTCCGGCGCCGGCATCCAACCCAGCTTCTCAAGCGTTTCAAGCACCAACTGCCGCAACGCGTCTTTCGCCGTGAGCCGGACCGACGCATAGGACAGCACCCGCTCTCCTTCTGCGATAACTTCCGAGGCTTTCGGATCATACAAAAAGGCAATCAGAGGCTCGATCGCCGTATCGCCGATCGTCGCCAAGGCGGCGCTGGCCTTTTCACGCAAGACCCCGTCCTTCAAGAGCATGATCAAATCGGGGATGACGCGCGGATCGCGGAATTGGCCCAGCGCCGTCGCCGCCGCTTCCTTGATAAAGGCGTCTTCGCTGACGATACAGCCGGGGGTCGGAGTCCCGTCCTGGCGGATGCCCTTCCCCTTCAATGCGTCCAGCACCGGCGGCAGAGCGCGAGGATCGCCGATCATACCGAGCGACGCAATGGCATGCCGCTTCACCACTCCGTCCTTCATCGCTTCAATCAAGGCATCGATGGCCCGCGGATCGCCGATCTGGCCCAAGGCGATCGTGGCATCTTCGCGCACGGCCCGATCCGGATCTTTCAGCGTGGCAATCAAGGCGTCGACGACTTTCGAGTCCCGCACCCAGGTCCGGCCGATTTGATAGTCCGTGGTCATGCCGCCGAGCGCGCGGGCTGCGTGGCATCGGACGATAAAATCTTTTTCCGCCAGACAGTCCAGCAGCGGATCGACGGACGGCTGGCCGATCGAGATGAGGGCGGTCCCGGCTGTTTCTCGCACCGTTTTCGAGGGATCACGGAATAGTTTGGTCAGGGCCGGGATCGCCTTCGGATCGCGAATCTTGCCCAGCGCCTCTGCCGCCGCGCTCTTCACGGCGCCGTCGCGATCGCGACAGACGAGCATGAGGGCCTCGACCGCTTTCGGATCTTTGATTTCGCCGCAGGTTTTCGCGGCATGTTCGCGGACGCGCCACCGCTCGTCTTTCAATGCGGCAATCAGGCGATCGACCGTCGCGACTCCCATCGAGGCCATGGCCTCGACGGCATCGTTCCGCACATCCATGGTGGAGTCATTGAACAGGACGATGAGCGCTTCCACCGCTTTCGTCCCGCCGATCTTGGCCACGCCACGGCCCGCATGGGCCCGCACCGCCCAATACTCGTCCCCGCAGGCGCCAACCAGCGCATCCACCGTGGCGGGATCGGCCAATTCGGCGAGGGCCTTGGCCGCCTCTTCGCGGGTGGCGTCATCGGCATCCTCGAGTGCTTCTAAAAGATCATCAAGCGCCTGGGCCATGGGTGCCGCTCCTCTACGGATAGTAGTTATCGCGCTGGCCGCCGTGCGGGTAGGTCCGGCTGCAACGGATGGTTAAGGTCTGGGTCCCTCGTCCCTCCACACATTGGTCGAGCGACTGGGCAATGTCCAACTTCCCCTCCAGATTCACCGTGAAGGGGAAATCGAAGGTGAAGCTGATGAACTTATACTTGCCCGGCTTCAATTTAAGCGCGCGGGACTCGGTCGTCCTGTAGGCATCCATGGATTCGGGGTCCGAAGCCTGGATGGGCGGAGTGACGCCTGGCACATACCACCAAGTCTGAGGATTAATCTTCGTGGCGTCGACGGTGATGACATGTTCCTGCGTATAGGCAGCAGGAGGACCGGCTGCGATGGCCGAAAGGACCGTCGTGAAGCCCAGCAACCCTCCCGCCAGACAACCCATCATGTACCGTTTCACATTCTGCATTCTGTGACCTATTCCAGAGAGATTTTTGGGGATGCGACAAAGTCAGCCTGAAAGATTTCTTCCACGGCACGGCTTTCCCATTCTGTATGGGTCTGCAATCCCAGCGTCCGCATCACGGTCGCGCCCGTATCTAAAATAGAGACCGGCCGGTGGATCGCATAACCATGTTTGATCCCCACCCCCGAGGCAATCCAGGGCACCCTCGGCACGGCCGCGTCAGTCTGGTCCTGGCCGAGATCCCTGCCCTCAGCGCTGAGCGAGGTCACGAACAGGGTCGTCCCCTTGATCAGTCCCTTTTCTTTATAGAGATCCAATACGGAGTTGATCGCCTTATCCACCGAACGCAGGGCCTCTCGGTACTCCTTCGAGGTCCAACCCTGAGCGATGCCGGCTCGGCCAGCCTCAGGAAGATGCACGACCAAAAAATGCGGCAAGGCCGGGATGGCATGGCCATACCCATGACCGCTAGTCGCTTTCTTGAAATATTGACGGATGTAGGACACGATCCGGTCCGTGCTGCATTCAGGCTTCAAAGGCCCACACATCTGATAATCCGTGTAGGGTTCCGGTCTCGCCAGCTGGTAGAGGGATTCGTCCATGAGGAAAATCGCGCTGTCGCGACCGCCACTCAAGTCGAGATAGTCGAATACGCTCGGGGCGCGTGGGTAGCCGCGGCTGAATTCAAAAACGTTCCAGGTAATACCGTGTTTTTCAACCGGCATCCCCGTAATCAACGACGCCATCGTCGGGAGCCGCAAGGCCGGCTTTACCGCCGTGGCAGACCAGGTGACAGACCCCTCCTTCACCAACCGGCTGAGGGTCGGCATCGTGCCGCCCTTCAGAGAGTCCTGGCCAAACCCTTCCAGGACGAAAAGAATCACATGCTCGGTCTGAACGGTTGAAGCAGGAGCGTCCGCCGCCGATGGTGGAGCAGCCGCCGCCGCGCCATGCTGGAGCAACAAACCGAGAGAAAAACACGATGTGGCAAGTAGGCGAAACGACCATCCGCGATTGAGGCGACGTAACATATCCACAGACCAGTCCTTTCTATTCCAAGGGGACTCTTAAGCTATCATGGCGTTTTCCGCCAAGGCAAGGGAGGTAAGGGCTCAGCCGGCATGATTCGCCAGGGTTCATGCGGTCGGGGCCGCCGCCCCTCAGAATGGTCAAGAGTCGATGTCGGTGCTATGCTTACAAAGGCCTCGTGGCTGGCAAAGAGCCGGCCCCTGAGGCCCCAGGCTTAATCTGGCGAAGGTGGGGGAGTGCCGGATATCTGTGCTCTGCAAGCGCCGGTTCGCTGGTCGCGACCTCACATCGCTCAGCCCTCCCTGAGCCTCACCGCCCTCTTGCTCATCCTGTCCCTCTGGCCGCCCGTGGCAAGGGCGGAAATCTGGGTCGTGACTGCGCAGGGTGAACACCGGATGGGAGACCGTGACACCAGGGAAGACGCCATCTGCCTCGCCACCGAAGCAGCCAAACAACAGGCCCTGGAAGAGGTGGCCGTCTACCTCGAAAGCGTCACCGTCGGGAACAGCATGGATGTGACGAAAGACGAAATTCGCACCTACACAGCCGGCTTGGTCCTGGAGCAAAACACCAACCTCCAGCTCGATGGCGACGCCATCGTGGCCAAAACCTATCTGGTCGCCCAAATCGATACGGACGAAGTGAGCCATACCATCAAGGCCTTGCGGGAAAACAAGGACGCCAAACACCAGCTCGCCGCATTGCGACAGGAAAACGATCAACTCCAGCAAAGCCTCGACGCGGCAAATCAGGCCCTGGCCAAGGCCTCGACCGCAGAGCAAACACAGCAAGCGGCCCAACAGCGGCAGGACATCTTGAATCAGACCCAGTCGAACGCCATGGTCTCGCAAGCCTGGACCGATTGGGCCCTCGCTGCACCGACTGCCTCTCCCGGAATAGGATTGGCCCAGACCCAGGCGCTTCTAAACCTGGCCCGAAGTCTCTATCCCGCAAGCCAACATGTCCAGGCAGCTCAACAAATAATCACCGCGAAACAGCCACCGGCGCCGCCACAACCGCCAGCCCCTCCGGCGCCGGGCATGAAACCCTCGACCATGCCCAGCTACCAACTCGTGCCCCAGCAGGCTGGATCGCAGCGAGGCCTCTTACGGTTGAACGAAATTACCTATAAAACTGCGCCGGCACATCAGCAATTGATGCAGCGCCAGCCACAAGCAGGACCGCCTCCGATCACCAGGAGGCCTCCTCTGACGAGCAACCACGCCTATCCCCCCGGCGCTGCACCAGGTCCCGCGAGTTCCGCATCAGCTGGCGCCTCGTACGAGGGAAGGCGGAGGACCGAACAGCGGCAGGGGGAATGGTCCTAGAAATGACAGAGGAAGGGAACGATAGCGCATGAACAATCGAGTGGCCTTCAAACCCGTCTGTTATGGCCTGGTTGCCCTAGCCTGTTCCTGGACAGGACCTGCCTCGTCCGCTGAACCGGGCCATGCGCCTCCGGTCAGCCAACAGGCCGAGCGGTCCTTCCAACAGCTACAACAGATTGAGCAGGGCGGTAAAACACAGGAGCAAGCAGGCGCCAGGGCCACCGTCGCAGAAAGCGCTGGACACTACGACGCGGACCAGTACCTCATCGGAAAAGGCCAGGGAGATCTGAATAAAGGCAGAATGGTCTGCCAGCGGGTCTCGGAACTCTCAGCCAGAACCGATCTCGCCAAGCAGATCCGTGTGATGGTCAAGGAACATATGGTCGACCGGATTCGCGAGCGAACCGGCCGAGAAGCGGAACAGGACATCTAACTCACCAGGGAAGAAATCGTCCAGGAATATCTTCAAGGTGTGAAAATCGTGAACCGCCAGGTGGACGAAGAGAAAAAATCTGCAGCACCACCGCCGTTCGATAAACCATCTCCCCTCCGATCCGTGAGACGTAAAACGTCAAACGTAAAATATTTCGAAGAGAGCACTCAGCCGTCCTACACGTCACGTTTCACGGATCCTGGGAGCGAGGCGAGAACGAAGCGGGCGGGCTTTTTCAGCATCCTGCCAATCCTACGTTGCAGTCCGCAACCAACATCGGGTATGTTGATTTTTGAGTTATTTCGCGTATTTACTGTTATATATCAATTACTTACAGATACGCCGTGTATCTGTGTCACGAGTGTGTCTCACCTTCTAATCTGATAGGGTCGCACCTAGAACGAGATTTCACCTCACAAGACCCCCTCTAGCGCATCCATTTTCCGTTCTGAAATCGTTCCGTAATCACCGTGAAGGCACCCTCTGTCCTCAGGGTTCTTGCGTGCCTCAGACCTGCCGCTGGCTCTGCTAGTCATGGAGGACGGTCCTACGGACTCCTGTGCCACCTCAGAACCCGTCAGTAACGAGTTCTCCCGTGACATCCTCCTGCGTCGTCCAACCACCAAACTTTATTTTCGTCCAACCACGAAAAACGCCGTTTTAGACCGGTTTGGACATCCTGGAATGTATAAATAGAGATGGTGATAGTGCGGTGTCGTACATAAGGGGTTAGGGTCAAACGGTCAGGGGACCTGCGAAGACCCTGTGTCACAGTGTGATGCGAAACCCCGACAAGTGCCAAAGGTTGTCCGAAACAACCACGAGAGGGCTCCGGTCACAGATTCCGACCCTCAGGCAGACCGTTCGTAGGGAAAAACGAACGGTGTTGTCGCATTCGTTTCCCGTCAGGGACAGAAACACTCGTAAAGGGGTCATCGCCGAATCGCCCCTCGCATCCTCCGCAAGAGGACCCTCGAAAGAGGTTGAGTCTTTTCCCGTGTCTTGAAGCCAAGGCACTGTTTGGTTCGGATAGCAAAACTGCGTCTTGAATCGGTCAGGCATATAGAAGGGACCTGATGGAGTCACCATTGGGTTCTAGATGTCACAAACAACCAGTGGCGGCGACCTTGTCGCATTGACCCGAAGGGGCAATCACATGAGGAGGCATTGATGACAACACATTATCTCTTGAGTCCAGAAGAAGAAGCTGAGTGCCTGAAGAACCTCTTGAGTGACCCTGAGGATTACCTGTCCCAGCGACTCCTCCAGTTACA
>SXGR01436071.1_pt1 | contig 20130 bp, 24 predicted proteins | sample 3174711 | NCBI WGS metagenome assembly SXGR01 (sample SAMN11356860, study PRJNA531348) | freshwater metagenome | isolation source: freshwater sample F1-60 | place: China: Fuxian Lake, Yuxi | collected 2017-12-25
CCATCCACAGTGCCGGTGACATCCACCGAAGGCGTGCCCAGCAGGTTGAGCGTCGTGGCGTCGAGCGTCGTGCTGTTGCTGACGGTGGTGCCGGGAGTGACAGTAACAAATAGAGGCATGGTAGTTTATACGTCGTTCTTGCCGTAGAGCCGGAATGGAATGCCAACCACCTTGACGTTGGCCACAATCAGAGAGCCGCGATCCGTGGTCAGAATAGGTTGAGCCGCAGCAGCATGCCCCTTGAGCCGCGCCTTGTGAGCGTAGGACTGATGCAGACCAGCGGTCCATCCGTTGGCACCACATTGAAGCACTGGAAGCGTCGAGTAGTCCTGCCGATAGGGCGCACGGAAGTTGTCCCCGCTGTTGGTCGTGTTGTAGGCGGTGGAGCCATAGCGGTAGTAGAGCGTCCGGTCCTTGGTGGTATCCGTGGCAACCACGATCTCCTCATCCACGCCATCGTAGGCCACACTCATGTCATACCGAGTGTTCCAGTTCCGAAGCTCCATGTGCAGGTCGGTCCACTGCTTGTGCTCTATGGCCTCGGCTGTGTAACCCCTGAACTCAACCCGAGTCTCCATCTCATACCTCGTGCCGGTGGCGTTGCGGTCGAACAAAGCATCCTTGTCGAAGTTGTGGATGAACCCTGACGTATCAGCAAACACCAGCCGCTCGGTGCCGGAGACAATCAACCGCTCGAAGAATTGGGGGTTCAGCAACTCACCTTCCCAGTACCCCTCCCACGCTTGGTTGAGGAAGTTGTAGCAGAGCACACGGTCATTGGTCCCGTCACCACCCTCGGTCGGATGCGCCAGCAAGTACCTGTTGTCAAAGTAGGCCGCACAGCTCTTGGACCAGTTCACCTCGTCAATGTCGTCCACGAGGTTTTGCACGCTGTCAGAAAGAGGAACAACAACGGACTGGCTGATACCGTAATCGGTCTGCTTGAGGCTGATGACGCCACGCTGCGAAAGGAAGATCAGGTCAGAGCCGGTATTGACCACACTATTGGGGGCCACACAGCCGAACTCCCGAGTCACCTCAGTCAACCGCACCGTGCTCAGGTCACCATACAGATTCTCGATGGCCAGAATGGACCGCTGCTTGAAGACGACGAGCGTGGTGTTGTTGAAGGCCGCAATGGCAACTACTCGATCATTGGCACCAGTGTTGAGCTTGAAGTCGTTGATGACCTTTGAGTAGTGCAGCGGATCGAGCACATCCGAGACGGCCAAAAAGTCGTTGCCGTAGATCATCAGCAGCCGGTTCTGGAAGTAGACCCCCTCCCGCCCAGCAGGCACCTGAGCGCCAGATGCGGATGACTTCTTGATCGTACCAGTGCCGCTCGCAGTGATGTCCACCAGGGTGGAAGGCATCGTGATTGTGACGGTCGGCGCAGAACTGTAGCTGCCGGGGTTGACCACATTGACCGCCGTGACCTTGCCATCCGTGATCGTCGTGCTGGCCGTGGCAATACCACTTGAGAAAGTGACCGTTGGCGCTGTCAGGTACCCCTTCCCCTGATTCCGAATCGAGAACGTTGCAATTCCGGTGGGGGGTGCTCCAGATGCCAGATTGGCTACAGCCGTGGCGCGTTGTGCATCGTTGAGAGAGTCAGTCTCCTCGGTGTCACCCTGAAACAACCGCAGCGTGTTCTCATCGACCGGAAAGACGTAGTAGATGCCGTCCAAAGCCACAGAGGATGGCCCAGTGACCGTGCAGTTGCTGATAGTGACCTGATCTCCAGCGACAAAGTTGTGGTTGGGCACCGTGATGGTGTCCATGGTGGCATCCGCAGCCACAACCGATCGAGAGGACGGCACCCTGTCGAACCCCTTGTCCAAAGCCACTTGCTCCTCACCTGAGGCATACGAAGCCTGCATGATCAGCGGCAGACCGTCGTTCTGGTAGGACTCAAGCCCCTGTGTTATATCGTAGGACGTCGTGTTGTTCTGAAGCTCGATATAGAAGCGGTTCGCAGAGGTCAGTCCGGTGCGTAGGTCCAGCTTGTTGGCTGCCGTCTGAGCGTTGCCTTGAGTGAGATGCAGGGTGACCGCAGTGCCCACGACGTTGACGTAGAGACCAAACCCCTGACCGCTTCCAGTAGATCCAACCCACAGCGGAGTCTCGGTGCCGGTCTGCCCCACAATCACCCGGTCGCCTGTCTGAAGGTCTGGAGTGACTTTGAGCGTGATGGTGTCGGTCGATCCGTTGACGTCGGTTCCGTTGAAATAGTAACGCGCAGGTCCCGGCCTCAGCATCACCACAGAGTCACCGCATTGAATCATCCGAACATCATCGTAGAAGTCGTGACCGTTCATGGGGACCTCAAGATGCCCCTGATTTGGACGCAACAGAAACACGCGCCCCTGACCACCATCACTCCTCGCCACATTGGACGCCACCAGCAACCCCTGCTTTCCGGTCTGCTTGTCCCGATACTTGAGGATGGAAACTACGTCCGTGATGGCTGTGGTCGACGAGTAGTAGGTAAACGTCTTCGGATTGGATCCAGTAAACGTGTAGGCACTGGTGGACATCACCGCGTTGGTGTTGTCGATGCTCTTTGAGGCAATCCGAGTGCCGTTCTTGAAGATGAGCTGTTCGGGAGAAGTGGAACTGTCGCAGTGGATGATCGTGTTGACCGCAACCTGATTGAGTCCAGTGGCTGTGTCTACAGTGGCATCATTAGCCGTAACGTTTGCGGTGAATGTGCTCGTATTCCAAAGACCACCCCATTTTGGCCTAACCACGCCCCACCGATTCTTGATGTTTTTGTCCTCGAAACGCCGATTGATCGCCAGCGAGACGTACCCCGGAGGCAACAGGTCAGCATTGATCCGAGAGTTCATCCCAACGAACCCGTCATCCTGAGCAACTAGCTGTGGAATGTCTGGCATCAGCGTGTCGGCACAACGATCTGGCGGGTCTGCATCTCCTGTCGGGCAACCTTGTCCACCTCATCAGACAAAGCGGACTCACCCAACTGCAAGAACTCGTTCCCGAGATCCACCTTGCCATCCACACGCAGCATCTGACCGGCTGAACGGTAGGCGCATATCTCAGCAAACCTGTACGGGATCGTGGACGGGTCTGACGTGTAGATCGGCGGCAATAGGCGGGCCTCTATGTAAACGTAAGGCAGAACATCCAGCACGATCATGCCATCAGGCCCAAACGAATAGGCCACATCCCTAGACTGGAAACGGTTGGCTCTTGGGTCCTGTCGATAAACTGCGAAAATTTCACCAAGTTCCTGAGAACGTGTCGTGCCGTCCGGGTTCTGCTGCTGGTTGACGTAGCGGAAAAATGGATTCAGCAAACCCCAGTAGGTCGTGTTGGTCGGCACTGTTCCAACGCTGGGAGTGGCCACGCACTGGTAGTACTGCTGGTTGACCTCATAAAGGACGATGTCCCCGAGAGCATACGAAGAGTTGGCGTCCCAGCTCCCACCAGTTGTCCCACCATAGGAAGGAAGAGCCTCGGCCCAATAGGCTGCGTTCAAGGTTCCGTTGGGTCCACCCGTCGTCGGATCATTGCCAGTGGTTCCAGACGCATTGACCACCTGATAGTACTTCTCCTCGGTCGGAAAGTAGACCACAGCGCCAACAGAATAGGCAGTGGCCGAAGAGTAGGTCCGCGCAAAGAACTCCTGTTGAACCACCGTCTGTTCAGGCCAATCAAACGCCTCCCAAGCCTGCCGCAGCGCCGAGTTGATGAACGTACGGAAGAATGTCGCCTCCTCAGTGGTCGGAGGGTAGGTGCGGCCAGTCAGCTCGCATGCCTTCTGGAGGACGTAGGTGTATGTGACGGTCTTGGCCATAGGTCACCAGCTTTTGCACGCCCAATAGCGGGCCTTGAGTTTGCTGCCGGGAGTGTCGCAGTTGTGGCGTGCCCTGAAGTTGGCCCTGCGCTCTGGGATGTGCTTCTTGATGCTCATCTCAGGGTCACCGAAACGAACCAGACGCACCTGCGCCCCGTCCTTCGCCAGAACGGCAAACTTCTTGGACTCACCCGGCGTGCGCTTGGGCTTGTTGTAGCCGCTGAAGGTCTGGCCCTTGTAGTTGATCATCGAGTGTGCTTGTAGCTGATTCTGGAAGGCCCCGTCTTCTCACGCTTGAACCTCGCCTTCTCCCGGCTGCTCATCTCGGAAACGGTCTTTGGTGTCTTGGAGCTGACACGCTTGGATGGCCTACAGGCAGGATAACCCTCGCGCTCATCCCCCGATTGGCGGCCACACGGCTTGCCGGTCTTGATGTCGACCCACTTCTCAGCAAACCACCGCCCTAGACCTCCTCTGGGATTACTTGGCATTGCTGGCCTTATATTTGCCTCCACGGCGTTTGTACTCCTGCACCAGCCACCCGTTGGCATAGGCACTGGGGTAGACGTCGAACTTGGCCTTGGCCGCAGCCTTGACCTTGGAGTAGAGCGCCTTGTTTGTGGGGACGTTCTTCATTTCTTGGCCTTTGGTAGCGCGTACCACCCCGCCGGGATCTTGACTGTGGAGGGGCCCACCAGCTTGCCGTCCTTGTCGAAGGCGTAGACGCTGGCTTTGGTGGGTTTGGCCAACAGCACCGGATCACCTTCAGGAACCAGAACGATCTTTGTCTGGCAGCCCAGGCAGATCAGCAATGCGGTTATTAAGATGATCCTTGATGTCATCGGGAGCTTTTCCACGGTGGATCTCCGGCGGGGGAGTTTCTCTGAGCCAATCCAAAATCGCCTTCAGGACATGGTAGACCCAACTCACGGCTTGGGAGCTTCAACAGCCTTCTTCTTGCTAAAGAAACCCCAACCAGCAGCCGCAAGCGTGATGACAGCACCAACAACCTCAGGCAATTGGTCGGCACTCACAATACCCTTGGCAACGAGGTACCCGCCAGCAGCAGACAGGACGTGGCGGATCAAGCTTTTGATGGATTCATTCATGGTCAGAGTCTTTCTTGGTGGGCTTCTTAAAGAACGTCTTGTAGGTGCCGTATATCGCCAGAATCAGGCCCAAAAACGCAGTGGCAAACTGCATGTACATCGTCAGCGCCGGGATCAGCGACAACAACGTGGACAACCCCGCAGCCGCAAGAATCCCAGTAGGGCTGCTATGATCGTGGCCTGTGTTCATCCGTACTTGCGATTGTAGGCGATGAAGGTGCCGGTGGATGCCGCAACACTGGTGAACACCCCCTCGATGCTGATGCCAGCGCCAATGGAGATGCCGGTTGGGAAGTTGGTGATGTTGCCGCTCACCGCAGAAAACGTGCAGGCAGTCAAACACTCGATGCGCTGAAAGTTACCCGTGACAGCACTGGTGTCTGTGTTGGCTGCTCCGCCGTATTCACCGGCAAGTTGACGATTGGCTCCTACGTTCATGGTGCGTCTGTTTTGGTGGTTAGCCCCGAATGATCAAGGCTGGTTTCCGGTATTCCACGGCAGCGGAGGCGTGATGATGGGCGGATTGATGGCCAGATCAATTTGCTGCTGCACGTTTGCCTCGATGGCGGTCTTGTCCACACCGCTAGCCCACACCCAACCGAGAACCTCGTCCTGAGTCAGATTGAGATACGGGACAAAGTCAGAAGGATCCGGTGCGGTGAAGCTCGCAGTGCCGTAGCAGGTGCCGTAGTACTCCTTACCTCCACTGGTCTGGGTCCCATTGCAACGCCATGCGGCGGTCACAACAACATCAGTGAGGCTGCCTTCGGTCGGCTTGACCCAAAGCTGTTCAATAATCCCAGTAGTCATGTTTATTCCGGTTGAGGGTTAGTCTGCTTGCTGGCTTCGGAAAGGATCTTCTCGCTCAACACGACACCGGCCTTGGCGACTTGGATGCCACCGGATTTGACGGCGATGTCGATGAGTTGGAGCAGTGCGTTGGCTTCTTCTTTGGTGAGTTCGATGTTCATTTGTTGTTGATGTTTAACTCCAGAAATTGGCTACGAATGACCTTAAGCTGATGCTGGCTGTGGTTTGAGGATTTGAGAGATTGTTGATCTGTATTGTCCTTATGTAGAACAAGGTATCTGTTCCAGAAATAGATATCGTCCCATTGACGTTTGCTATGTCACCTATTGCCCTGCCCTTGAAATTTAGGGTTACAATATCAGTCCAATCGTTGTCGTTGGTCGAATTTGTAGTGGCCCGCTGGAATTTGATTCCAAAATCCCCCCCTGTTGGTGGAGTCGGACCAGCGTCATAGGACGGTGCTGTAACGCAAACGGCAGAAATCCTGTAATTGGCTGGCTTGAATGGAATCAAGAACTTGCAACCCCTTAGCTTACTGTCGGCTTCGTCTCCGTTTCCATCATATGGCCATCCGTAATTGCTTTTATTGTAGGCAATGCTGACAGCTTGAGAGGTTCCTGTTCCCTCGGCCCCAAATATGGTCACTAGATAATCCCTAGGAGCCGTCGTCCCACCACCCGCCGAAACGATGTCATCCACGCTACGGTACTTGATGGTGTTGTTGGCACCTTCCAGAACGGCCACCTTGGTAGAGCCTGTGGGTGAGGCCCCCTGAGCAACGTTCTTCAGATCAGGATTTGCGAGGAACTCCATGAGGATTAGCCGATGACGGTGACAGTGTAGTCGGCTGGGGTGACACTAGAAGCAAAAGTGATTGTCACCGTGTTGGAGTTGGTCATGGCCACGTCAGTGAAGACTTGATCGAAAGGACTGTTGGTTTTTCGGACCGAAACCGATACATCCCGTGTTCCAAGGTTGTGCGTGACGGTAAACGTGGTGCCAGGATCTCCAGCCAAAGCGCCGGAGTACTTTCTGGCGATCTGCTTCCAAGAAGTGGCGTCATAGACCCTGAGCCGACTATCGGTCGAGTTGAAGTACAGATCCCCCGCCGCCCCAGCCGGATCGCTCGCAAGGCCGGTGAAGTTGACTTGGCCGGGCGTCTTAAATGTCAGAAGGATCGTGTCGTTTGCGAAGAGCGAGAAATTGTGGTTCGAGTATGTTCCGATCGTTCCAATAGTGCTCCCAGCATAAGACCTGACGTCGACACCAGAGCCACCGTTTTTGAGCACTGTGTTGACCGTTGATGGGCTTTCGACGTGAAGCCTTCCAGACGCAGACGCCGTCCCCACCCCTAGATTCCCCGAGGCATCGAGGGTCATGGCTTGAGAACCAGGAGAAAAAGACGGAATGGTCGATCCAGCGTTCGATGTTCCAGCAACGTGCCAGCGGTGCGATCCGCTCAGTTGCATGTACATGGCAGCATAGCCGGTATCTAGCCGAATGTAGTCGCCAGAGGAATTTCTGTATACGTTGGATCCAACGAATGTTCCCTCACCGTTAAACGGATTGCCGATCGACGATCCGTTTGCGAACTGCAGGACCTTCCAGTTTGCCTGCCACGCACTCGGCGTCACGCCCAGCCCGAGGTTGCCGCTGCTGTCGATGCGGAGGCGTTCTGATCCAGCCACCTCAAACGCAAGAGTGTTTGTGTATCCTACGAGCTTGGCATTGTTGACCGACAGGCCGTTGTTTAAAAAATTGAACTCAGCCCTTCCGTCAGTGTTTCGGCCAGCTATCTGGAAAAATGGGACTCCAGTTCCGTTTTTAAGAACAATGTTTGCTCCCTCAACGTGCAGCTTGCCCGATGGGCTTGCCGTTCCGATTCCGAGGTTGCCGCTGGAGTTCAGCAAAATCCCAACCGTTGGCGTTCCGCTTGTGTTGGCGTAGTTGAACCTGATTTCAGAACCAGACGCCTTGTAGGATTGAAGTTGGAGATACCCATCGCCAGCGGTCAGGTAGTCGGCAGTGGTCTCGGCTGAATCCATTAAGCAAATCGAACTCTTGATGGCAACCTTGGCACCAGTTCCAGAGTTGGTCGTGCCTACCAAGAGTCCGCTCCCATTCAGGGTCATCGCGGTGCCAGCGTTAACAACGTTGCTCCAAGTGCAGACGCCATCTGAGGCGATGGAGAATCTGGATGCCGCAGCGGTGTTGTCCCAGATTGTAAAATCGTTCCCGCCGTTGTTGTTAATGTCGAGCGCGAGGATGTACTCCTTGTTTGGGCGTTTCAGCCGAAGATAGATTCCAGTGTTCGCCGAGTTCTCGATCAACGCACGAGGAGCAGCGCCAAAAGCATGAAGCAGTTCTGCAGGCGTCGCCGTCCCGATTCCTAGGCGGTTGTTGGAGTTGTCCCAGTGCAGATTCGCGTTGAACCCCATTGCCGTGGTGCTGCTGGCAAACGGAATCCGCCCCGCCGTGTAAGCCGTGCTCTGAGCAAAGTTGAACGAGGTGCCGCTCTGGACGATACCGCTGCCAGCAGTGTAGGAACCGGCCTGACTGAACTTCACCCACGTCACCGCAGTGGTGCCAAGAGTGCCGCCAGCATTCACCGTACATACCCAGCCCGAATCGGCGTTTGCAGCGGTTCCCTCTTCAATGAAGGTGAAGGCCCCGACTAGATCATCCCAAGTGTCTGCATCTGGAGACCTAACCATGGCAACCGCAGCACCCTTCCACAGATAGATGCCGTTTTCAGCAGGAAGGCTCTGATCCTTTACCAGAACTCGGTTATCCACTGACAGGGATACGGTATCGATGGTCGCTCCAGGAGATGCCAAGTTGATGTTTGATACCGTAGCCGCCTTACAGCTCGCCTTAACATCTAGGCCCTGAGCTACCGAGTCCACATATCCCCTAGTGGCTGCATCTGTTGCGGCAGAAGGATCAGCAAGGCCCGTGATCTTGAAACCACCCATTGCCACGTCCGCACCAGCAGCACCGAAACCGCTCAGAGGAATCGAGGACTTGGCTGTGGCCGCAGGGTTGTTGGACCCATCCCCGACATAGAACTGACCAGTGGCCAACGCCAACCTAGCAAGACCCAGAGTACCGCTGCTGATGTTGCTCGCGTTGGTCGTGTCCGTTGTGGCCGAGGCAGCCAGACCAGAGACAGAGGTGCTCGGAATCGATGCGGACCAGCCGGGAGTCGTTCCGTTGCTGGTAAGGATGTACCCGTTTGCCCCAATGGCTAGCTGACCAGTTGTTCCAGCCCCACTCTGCACCAGAATGCTTCCATTGGCACCGCCTGCGACGTTGGTTGCGGTTGTGGCCGTTGTGGCCGTTGTTGCAGAACCAACACTGAGGCTCGACTGATTCAGCCAGCTAGGCGCACTAGCAGCATTACTCGACAGCACCTGACCGGCAGTACCGGCAGCGAGGAACTTTGTGTCGTTTACGCCGTCCTGATAGACGATCTGACCAGCACCGCCACCAGCTAGGTCAGTAGCAAGGCCAGAGGTAAAGCTGCCAATGTTGGTCGAATCCACAAGCGACCTGACGTTGGTGCCGTCCCACCATTTGAGCGTGGGGATTGTTCCGCCAGAGTTGGTGGTGTTGAGCCACAGGTAGCCAAGATCACCAGACGCCGTCAGCGTTGGGTCTGGAGTCAGATTGTAGACCTTAAACTCCTGAATCTCGTTTTTGTTCAGGCTGATGCTGTTGAGGAACGGGATCGGCATGTGTTCTATCTCCTAGAAATTCAAATAAGCTGTTCCGGTTTGTGCTCCGGCTAAATGGATCTTGCAGGTGTTGGCGTCGACATACTCCACCTCAACGTAACCACCACGATTCTGTGGATTCAGCACAAACGCGGTCGGGTATGCGTTCAGGTTGTGGTTGATGATCCACGGATTTACTGAAGTGCCCTGCGTGTGGACATAGGTCGTGGCACCCATCGTGGTCCGTTGCGCTGAAGCCGTGGCGTCGTCTAGTAGCGCCTTGCCTGCGGTGGTAATGTCTCCGCCTAGCTTGGTCGTGCTGACAACACCATTGGCAATCGTGGTGGCATTACTGTTGGCGGTTGCCGTGACATCTCCGGTGAGCGCAGCCCTCTCGAAAGCAACCTGTCCAGCAGTAGACCAGTTGGCAACCACCGTGGTCGAATCACCAACCACACGCTCCAGCGTCAGCGTCCCATTGGCAGACTTGACCAAATACTCCGCGTTGACCGGAGCGCCAGCCGCACTGACAAGGTTGTATAGGTCCGTGAAGTTGCCGTTCGACTTGATGAATGCATTGCGAAGGGGATCCCCTGTCCCGTCATTCGCTACCACTCCAACATCGATTACCTGCTGTGCCATGACTCAGTACTTCTTGGTGAATCGAGTGTTGGTGGGCGCATAGCCGAACTGCAACCGCGTTCCCCCACATTTCACACGCACCTCCGGGTTGTCCCGCTCCACCTCTTTAAGGAATTGATTGTCCTTCCAGCAGTCATAGCCGATCTTCTGGCCCCAGTGGTGGTAGAGCGTTGGATCCACTCGCATTCGGAGTTGGCCAATACCCTCGATGGCCTTGAACTCGTTTTGACGGTTGGATCCCTGGATGCGTTTCTGCTGAACCTCGGCATTCACCATTTCCCGGTGGTATCCGGTTGCCAATTCTTTGACGACAGCCTGACGTAATTGGCCGGGAACGTTGTCGAGTGCGCTTGCTAGTAGTGTGCTGGTAGTGGTTGCCATAGAAAAAAGGGGAGCACCCACCAAATCGGCAGATGCCCCCCGTAATTGGAATCAATTAGCTGGCAGGAGTGAACATGCCCAGACCGAGGGGGTTCTTGACCACCAGACCCGCAATGGCCTGCACAAGACGCGCTTGGCCACCACCAGCATTCGGGAGGTCAACAACCTCAGGGAGCTTGGCGTAGCGGATTTCAACCATGTCCATGGGGAGGACATAGCCCTTGTAGGGAGTCGCAGTCCAGGTGCCGCCGTTGTTGTAACCGATAAAGGTCGAAGGGCTAAGACGGACGGTGCCGAAGTCTCCAGAGAAAATATCAATCGAGGACGTGAACGTGCTGTCACTCAGATCCTGATTGAACGTACGCACCGCAGTGGCCGCGATGGTGTTGGTGTTCACAACCTCGGTGGTCTTGGAAGCCGTCAGGTTGGTGAAGGCGCGCTTGAGCGTGGTGCCAAGGATGCAGTCATAATCACGGAACACGCCGGTCTGACCGTAGATCGAGGTGAGAACATCCTGCACAGAACCCTCGACGAAGTTGGCCGTGGTAACGGTGCTCTTGGCAGCAGAGGCGGGCGCATAGGCGCTGGGAGCCTGACCCACGGTTGACGAGGCAGCATTGGTAATCCAGTTGCCAAGGGACGAAGTCAGATAGGCGTTGGAGCCGTTATCAAGCTGGGCAACCTGACCGCCAGCAGACGTGCCAACCGTGGTGAGCGAGAACGTCGCCTCCATGTCGCGCTTGAGAAGCAGGAGGGACTTGGCGATGCCGTTGGCAATCTCGGACTGAACACCAGCCACATCCTGAGTCTCAGCGATGAAGCCAACCCGGAACGAACGCCGGAACGCCTGAGCAAAGTTGGAGAGCCGGGTACGATCCGCGACCGGGTTAGCAGCCGAGGCAACCGTGACATCCGCACCGTCCACCACACCGCCAAGGGTAGGCGCACCGTACGAATCCACCTGCCAATCGAACCGCATGTTACCCAGCTCACGGCCCTTGGGGGCTTGGCTTACGAACGGACAGCTTTTGGCGTCCGCAATGGCGATGTAATCCGCGAGATCCTCACGAATGGCCGATCCACCGGCCTGACCAGTCTGATTATTAACGAGCAGTGGCATATTGATCCTATTTAAGAAGTGTTGACTGAAGCAACTTGGCCAATTCGGTCGAGGAACCCGTCTTCAGGAACTGACGCTTTGCAGCATTAGACTCGGAGGCAGACTTGTCGGTTCGCATTGGACTCGCTTTGGGGGCACTGGGCTGCTTTGGAGCCACCTTCATTGGGGCCTTTGGAGCTTTCGCACCCTTTTCGCGTTCCATTCTCACTCGCCTACCCTCTAGGAAGTCACCGATTGCAATCTGGTAGTCTGGAAACGCTGCAAGCTGTGGCATTTGCCTCAACACCTGCTGTGCCTCCGAATACGTCGTGCTGGATCGGTCTTTCCACCAAGGGTACGTCGTTTCAGCAACCGGCTTGACCTGCTTGTAGGTGCTCAGGAACTGGTGCCTCGTCGGAATGTGAACATCGAGAGCGTCCTCTACCTTTCGGCGAATGGCCTTGATGTCTTCCGCTGAGTACTCCTTCCCGCTCACCTCGCATCCGTCCGCATTGTCCTCACACCACCGCTTCAGATCCCGGGCCTTGCGAAACTCCTCACTGAGCTTTGCCTCATCCCAGACATCCGCGAATGGGTTGTCCAATGCGACCGGAGCGACAGGGGGTGCCTGCTGCAACTCCTCCAGTTTCCTCTGCGCTTCTGCAAGTTCTCGCTCTAGGGATTCCGCTTTGGATGCGGCCTCCTTCTTCTGAGCTACCAGCTTGTTGATGCGTTTTTGGACCCCGGAAGTGTCGTCCTCGGTCTCCTGCTGAACAGTCTCCTGCTCAACGGCCTCGTCCACGGTCGATTCCACACCGTTTTCAGCAGTCTCGGACGCTGACTCCTCGGCAACCGGCTCTTCCACACTCATGGACGCTGGCTCCAGTGTTTCGACTTTGTCCGACTTAACCGGCTCGGAGAACCGCTGCTGTAGCAGTTTGGCCAACGCCGCCTCGTCGAAAGTAAGCGGGTTCAGGCGGTCTGTGGGTTCCGTGTTGTTTTGGGGTGTCGCTTCCCCTTTTTGAGTTGTTGCTTCCATGCTTTTTTAGAGCCCTGCAAGTTGGGCATAGGATCAGGGTTTTAACGTTAAACCCAGAACGTTGTGGACCTCATGGGTCCAGTTATCGGTAACGTCAACTCTATTCTTGAGGCTTACCGTCCAAAGGCAACCCGGTCTCAACGAGGAATGACCTAAGATCGCTCAGTGACGCCGCCCTGCCACAGTTGTACGCCCTACCCTCTGCCGTCAGGTTGGAATTAATTGCTGCGGAGACCTCATCTGCAATGAAATCGCCCAGTATCTGAGCCAACGCCTGAACCACCGGCTCGTGACCAGTGCATCCTTTCAGTGCCTCCTCCAGTTTCTCCTCAGAAAGCCTCATTGCGCGACCCCCAAGCGGCCTGTCACCGCGTTCTGCTGCTGCTGGACACTGAATTGCAGGTTCTCGATGTATTTCTGAAGGTTCGCTTGGAACAACGGGTCCTGCTGGGCCTGCTGCTGGTATTTCGGGTTCGCGCCGAGGATCTGCTGGGCAAAGTTCAGCCTTGCTTGAGCTGCCGGGTCGTTTTCACGCAGTTTTGGCGGGTTGCCGAGGCTCATCAGGCCGATCTCATCGTTGGTCTCATCGAACATTTTCTGTGCCGCAGGTCCGGCAGGCATGATCAGCTCGGAAGCCAACGTCGGATCGATCGCACGCAGCGCCAAGCCAACCAGTTTGGTCCGATCCAACACGCCAGCGGAGTCCAGCGGCAGAACCAACGAGGTAAGCGCCTTCAGCTTCTCGGTCACCAAGTCGGATTGCAGCTCCCTGACGTCAAACTTAAGAGAAACATCGAAATCCTGCACGTTAGTGGACAACGGAACCGTGCTGCCAGTGATGCGGATGATCTCCTCAGGCCCAACATACTGAAGGGTCAAACTCAACACCTGCCGGAATGCCTCGGTCCAACCATGCAGCCAGTTGTTCACCACACGCTGTTGACGCATCTGGGTAATCGCAGGAGGCACCTTCTCCGTAGGGCGACCAAAGTACCGATCCACCTGCGTCTCAATGGCGGCAATCAGGTTGAAGGCCACGCTTGGCTCCCTCGCAGGCGGCTGCAAAAACGAAATCTCACCGGGCCTGAGCACCGGAATCTGAACCGCAGGTCCAAGACGCAGATTTCCACCCCTCGTTTTTGGAACCTGAATCGGCGGAATCGTATTGATGCTCGTGTAGTCGAAGATGCTGTCCCGCTGCGCCTTGATCTCGTTCTGCCACGTCATGCAGACCTCAGGCACCCCACGGCTTTCGATGATCTTGCGGTGGATGATCTCAGACCGCCACACGACAAACGGGTACTGGCCATGCTCGTAGTCCAGTAGCTCAAACTTGCCCCAAGCGTTACCCACCTGCGGGCAGAACACTGTGCAGAACACACCCGGGACACCGTCCTCATCGAGCGACTTCTGATACGCATACACCACCTCAATCAGGTTCGCGCGGTCCTGCACCGCGTTGTTGGTCAGCCCAATGTTGTAGGTGTAGTCTGCGTAGTTGCTAAACCGCCCACGGGTCGCAATCGCCTGCTTGGCCCACTCTTCGTCCCACTCGTCTGTCTCCACATGCTGCATCACTTCCACCTCGGTCATGTAGCACCTGCGAAACACCACACGCGCACTCTGGATGTCGGTCGTCTCTGGCGGGAAAGCCAGCTCATCATATGGAGCAAGAGCCGCAACACTGGGCGCATTCTTCACCATCGTCGGCACCGGGAAGTCGCACTCACCCTCTTCACGCAGATCCTTAACGCACTCCAATGCCTTACGCTTCTTTAGATTCGGGAAAGCCGCCATGAGCAGCTCCGCCATTTGGTCCGTGGCATCCGGGTTGGCCAACAGATTTGGAAGATCCGCAAGCACGCTCCCTTGAGGACTCTGAGCCGCAATGGCCATGAGTTGTTCGACCGTCAGTTTCTGCTCCTTCTGTCCGATCTCCTGCTGCCACGAGATGTGCGCTCCTGCCCAACCGTAGGTCCACAAATACTGACTCATCAGCTCCACCTCACGGGTCATGTCGTTGTACATCCGGTTGTTCATTGCCCAGTCCATCAGGCTATGAGCCGTCACAGCAGCATCGATCCCCTTCACATTCTGGGGACTGACCCGGATCATCGAACGCCAGAAGGACGTGGAACACACATCCACCAAGCCATTGACCACCTCATCCGCCAATGGAATCCGAGTATCGCTCGCCCCATCCCAAGGGAACGCCTGCTTGCCGTGAGGCTGATTCTCGCTCCATTTCTTGCCGTCCGTGGTCTGACCCTGCCACCGGCAGTAGCGCGTGTTCTCAACGTCCTCCACCCGAGACCCAATGCCGTAGTCCGTGGCCGCCCGCCGCAGCTCATCATTCAGCGCCCCCACATTCGGCTCGGACCCCACATGGGCCATGATGTCGCCACTATTCTTGTACGTCGTCTCGTATTCCATAAAGTCGCTAATGGTCAATTATCCGCAAAAAGCAATATCAGTGTCCCCTAATAGCCGCCGCCGCCAATGCTGTTGAGCCCACCCTCACCGATGAAATCCACCTTGCTGGTCAGCAGCATCCCCAAGCAGTCAATCGGATCCTTGGAGGCACCTTTCTGGCCATCCCGCCCGGTGTGCTCCGAGAGGCAGTAGATCAGGTTGTGCAGGTCATCCACAATGTAGAGCTTAGGTTGATTCAATGGACCTATCGGCTGCGTCGTGTCGAAACTTAGCTCGGAATTAATCATGGCAGTCCGCTGATCCACTGGCACCGCCGGGGCCGGTACAAACGCCATTCCATCATCGTGGTCGCTGGGCTCCGCTAGAAGGTCCACCAAGGTCGTGCCACCCTGATCGCTCAATGCAGGACTACCACCGGCCCGAGGGTCGATCAAACGCATCACCGGCTCGCCATATCCCAGCTCCTCCTCAATTTGCCGAAACAATTGCCGATATTCTGAGACGCTTCTTCCAGCCTCCAACGTTTGCGCTGGACCAGCCTTACCGTCCGCCTTCTCCGATGGCAGCACCCACTCGCCATAGCCTTGGAAGTCAGGGAACTCGCGCGCCACAACCCGCCGCCCGTCCTCGTAGCAGACCAACCACAACGCAAACCAATTCCTAGCGCCCGCCGGATCCACGATCATGTACAGGGTACCCCCCGGCGGTATCGCATCCCGCTTGATGCAGTGGGAATCAGCCCGGAACCGCGCAAACGCCTTGCCGATGTTGTCACTGGCCCACCCATAGGCTCTGGTCAGAATCTGCCCCGTAGGCGCACCCACCAGCTTGGACTTCATCTCATCCCACGGGTTGTACGGGTTGTCCTCACTGAAGAAAAAGACAGTACTCCGATTCGACCTCTCCAGCCGCATCACCCGCGGAGCCTTCCCCACCGGCCACGTCGGCAACGCTTGCTTCCCCGCCAGCATCTGGCCATTAGCCCACTCGGTGATCGTCGCCCCAGCAACGTAATCCTTGTACACGCTCGCCACACCCTCCAGCGGCGTCTGAGTCACCAGCAGCTGACCCCTCCTCGTCACCAACCGATACCGCAACGTGTCCACCCAGCTCTGCGGCACCAGCTCGTCGCACCAGATCAGATCCGCCTCCCGCCCCTCGATGGTATTCTCAGACTGCGTGTAGTTCAGGAAGTCGCACCTGGAGCCGTTGGGCAAGATGAAGCTGCCGTCGGTGAAGCCGTTCTTCCGGCTGTAGTTCAGGTAGTGGATCTTGCCCTTCTTGGTGGCCCTGAGTGACACCGGCAGGTAGTGGTAGATCGCAGGTTGCTGCACGGTCACCGAGGTTGCGTTGCTGGTGTGGCAGCACAGGACGTTGCAGTTCTCCTTGCTCAGTAGCGTCTCCACCACCCGCCTAGCCGCCCACAGAGTCTTCCCCGCACGGTTGCCACCACTGATCAGAAGCTCCGAACAATCAGCCCATACCCGATTCGCCAGCTCCCAGTGGTCAGGAATAAACCCATAGGTATAGGGGTCGGCCTTCTCCAGGAGACACAACTGAGTGCGCTGATCCCGCAGCTCCAAGGCACGGGGATGCTGTGAACTAACCTTAGGGATTACAGGATGCTCAGGTTGGCTATTGGTCCACTCAATCTGGTGCTTCTCGGAGCAGAACCGGGCCACCTCTCGGTCAGGCTGGAATGGCTTCTGGCAGATCAGGCAGTTGCGCGGAAGGCGTTTGAAAGAATTTGGGGATATTTTTTCTTTCAAGGAATGCGTCGCCGTTTGAGCGCCAGCCGATTCGCCAACCCCCTCCCCCCCTGCCTGCCGTTCAGGTTCGCACTCGGTACGATAAAGTTGGCTTATGCTAGGCATGCTGGTGGCTGATGCAGGGGGGCAATTGAATATAATACTTATTGTAGAGGCACCTCAGGCACCGTCCGGGATGACCTCAGCGTTGGTTTCGACCTCCACGGTGTGCTTGGACCCCAGCTCCTTCATCAGGTCCCTATGGCTCGTCGTTACCGTTAAAGATGCGTGTATTGATGTGGGTTGACCCTTCAGGGTGTTTAACTTGTCGATCGCCACAGCCAGTGAAATGGGAAGAGTCCTACTATCAATCTCCTCAATCGCCGTATCGGCCAGTCTCCGGGTGCCTTTCCAGATCGCAACCTCCAGAAAGCCAGTAACATCCGAACGCCACGCCTCTTCGTTGTCTGGGTAGTCCCTGGGCACCTTGACGCCTCTGACCAGCCTGAAAGCGGTGGACTCGCACAATCCTGCGTTGCTGGCAATGGTGGCTAGGGACTTGTTGGTGAGCACACCGTCAACCACTTGGTCTGCAATGTCTTGCGTCAGCTTGGAGTTATGGTGCTGTCCGGGGTGCAGGGTGACGCTGTAGTTGTGCTCCTGGGCCAGCGCCTTGATCTTGGCGGTGAGGGCTGGAGGGCAGCGTGGATCGTCTCTGAGGGCCAAAGACACCATGTTGCGGTCGGTGTTGGCCAACTTGGCTAAAGTGTTCTGGGAGACTGCCTTAGTTGGTTTGCCCATGTGGCAGCTTGTAGTTGAAATCTCCCCAGTGCTGTAACGGTGTCTTGGGCTGCATGACGTACTGGGGGACGTCGCACAGTGAGAGTCTGGCGGAGGCGGCGTAGTCTTCGGAGAGGTATTCTTTCCCCTTGGCGCATTCCATCACAAAGGGCATCCAGAGCGTTGGGAACCGGCCCACCATGTCATCGTCACACCACTGGATGCGAAACGGCTCCGGGGCGGTAGGCTCCTCTAGAATGCCTATGGTACGCTCTATGGCTTGGCGGCTGATGGCAACGCAACCTGAGGCGAAGAAGAGTACCGGAGTTAGGTCCGGGTTATCCTCTAGGGGTTGAGCCTCTGGCTTGGGGCGGTGGGCTGGCCTGGGTGGCAGGGAGCGGCAGCTATAGGGTATCTGGACTGCGGCTTGGAGGCTATGCGCTAGGCGTGCGGCACGCAGGACGTCGTTGATATCGAACTGGATGTCATGGTCTAGCTGGATCCAGACGTCGGAGGGTGATTGCAGGAAAAACTGGGTGGCCCGGCATCTGGAGCGGCTGATGAGCGCATCTTCCCTGATGATCCTAAGCTCTGCCTTGGTTTTCTCATTGGTCAGCTTGGCGGCTAGGTCCACCCAACTGGTGAGCACCGAGGACTTGAGATCCCCGTAGCAATAGGCTGTGATGTGTATTGAAGGCTCTTCCACTGTGTTTCCTTATATCGTTAACGCTAAAGTTGGTCAATCGCTTTGAGTCTGAGATCCAGATAGTGCCGGGTGGCGTGCTTGGCCGCTAGGAGTCCGCGTAGCATTGGGTTGTAGGCTGGGTCCTGCTTGGAGGTGGTGAACCTAGAGACTACTTGCTCCGGGGAGGCTGACCCTGACCTAAGACTTCTGAGTATCCACTGCCTATGACTCGGAGGTATCATCCTAAGTGCGTAGTCTAGGTCTTCCATGGAATGCCCTTTGCTGGAGCGGAATAGCCCCTAGGAGGCGTTTTACTATCCGTTTGGTATCAGGACAGCGCAACGCATCTCCTAGAGGCTTGTAGAGGCTTAGAACAGGTTGTCGTCTGACTTGGTGGCTAGGCCGGTGGGGTGGCCTTGGCTGCGTGGGGTGTGCTCCAGCTTCTTCCAGCTACCAATGATAGGTCCACGCTCACCCTTGGCTCTGGCCTCCTTGCTGATGGACTGGGTAACAAACCCATCGTTGCCGTACTTGTCCTTGCCGCTCTTGGATTCCATGAGGGCGATATCGAGGAACTTGCCGGTCTTACCCTCGAAGAGGTGGTTCTTGTCGATCTTCGCTGTGTTGATGCTTACGGTTATCATGTGTTGTTGTTTTTGGTTACAGGTCCTGCAAAAGCGCAGGCTCAAAGCGGCAAAATTGTCCCTGATAGTAGCAGGTCACCACTCCGCATTCCCCGTCTCGTTGCTTGGCAATGGCAATGGTGGCCTCTCCCTTGGGTTCTGTGCGGTTGCGATCCAGTAGCAGCACGGTGTCGGCATCTCGTTCTATCTGCCCAGAGTCTGCTAGGTCGCTCAGTCTTGGCTTACGTCCCTTCTCCTTTTCGGATTCCCGGTTCAGTTGTGCGAGAGCCAACATAGCCACTTTCGTAGAGGCTGCACAAGCCTTGAGGGTGCCACTGACCTCTGCCACCTCGTAGGTGCGTTTCTCGTACCTCCCAGAGCATCCAATCTTCTGAAGGTAGTCCACGATCACCAGCTTGACCCCATGCTTGCGTACATGACGCCTGATTGCTGATGTGATGGTGCCTACCTTAGCGCCTGAGGAGAGGTCTAGGATGTGTATCGGAGCGTCCTTGAGGCGTACTTGTGCGGAGGCTAGGCGTGACATGTCCCTCTCCGAAAGCTGACCGGTCTTGATGTGCTGCATGGGTACCTCAGAGATGCAGGAGATCAGGCGTCTGGTGATTGCATTGGTCGACATCTCACAGGAGACAAACAGGGTAGGCACCTTGTGCTCAATGGCGGCCACTGCTGCGATGGATGTGCCCAGAGCCGTCTTGCCGATGGAGGGCCTAGCGGCCACTAGGGTAAGCTCACCGAATTGCAGGCCATCCAGCATGTCATCCAGCTTAGGCAGGCCAGTGGGTACACCAGACAGCTCACCCTTGCGTTGCCACCTAGCCTGCATCTCATCGAGGAAATTGACCACGGCTTGCTTGGCGTTGGATGCCTCTACGGTGCCTGTCTCCCCGAGTACCATGCCTGCCTCCAGATGCTGCATTGCCGCGTCCAAGCTCACCGTTGGGTTGGCCGAATCCTCCATGATCTGGGTGGCTAGGTCCCTTAGCTTGCGCCTCTGGTGGGCTTCCCGTACGCCTTCGGCATAGTAGGACAGGTTGGCTGCGCTAGGGCATGCCTCCATTGCCTCGTTCCAGCGCATGAGCGGCGCAGACAGGTTGCCGTAGGCTTTCTTCCACTGGCGGGTCAGGTTCTCCAACGAGGCAGCCTTGTTCTCCCGTGCCAGTGTCTCCACCAGCTCCAGTGTCAGCTTCAAATCCTCATCGATGAACATGTCTGGCCTGACCA
>SXGR01506459.1_pt1 | contig 20129 bp, 22 predicted proteins | sample 3174711 | NCBI WGS metagenome assembly SXGR01 (sample SAMN11356860, study PRJNA531348) | freshwater metagenome | isolation source: freshwater sample F1-60 | place: China: Fuxian Lake, Yuxi | collected 2017-12-25
ATGCAGCAGGCTGCGCGCGTATCGGATTACACCGCATTCATGTACCTCGGAGAACTTGTGGAGTTTGGTGAGACGCGCTCGTTGTTTACTAACCCCGTCAAGAAACAGACAGAGGACTACATCACCGGCCGATACGGCTAATCGGCAGACGGCGATGAGTTTGAACAAGACTCTTCTGCAGCGTCACCTGTTGGGTCGTGTCTACGACGACTTTTTCTACGACGAGTTGGACGTACTCAACAATCGACCCGTGTTTCAACCGGTCGCCAGCATCGCTGCCAGATGTCGATAACGTTCTTGCTGTTCCACACATTGCGTGGACTGCGCGAGAATCTCAGCTTCGGAAAGGCATGAAGCGGCGACGATGTCGGCGATGTTGCGTTCCTCATGCAGGACACAAGATGCGATGCCGGCAGCCGTTTGAATCATGCCCGCAGGCTGGTTGTTCGCGGCTCTTTGAGAAGCTTCAGTAATCGGCAGGCAAAGGGCAGGCGGCAGTCCGAGTTTGTTGACGAGTATTCTTCCCGCTTCGAGATAACCCAAACCCACAGAGTCCGCCATGACTTCGTCAAGGCTGTGCGCTTCTGCCGGGTTCTAATCACCGAGCGCCTGATTTTTCTCGTTCGGGAACCGATCAGCGAGCCAAAGGATACCGACGTTGTGCATCAACCCTGCTGTTCGGGCAGCACTCACATCCTCGTTGTGGTCATCGGCGATTTTCGCGCAGATCTCGGCGGCGAGAAGTGACGCCAGCCAGTGCAAGAGGGGGTCGAAGTTGCTACAGCGACCCAGATTGAAGGATCGACACACGCAAAGCCCGACTGAAACACTGCGAACCACATCGAGACCCAAACGGGCGCACGCTTGCTGAAGCCCGGTGATTGGCCTCACCGGATTTGACCAGGCAGAATTCGCAAGGCTGATGAGACGCGCTACGATCAGCGCGTGAGAGTCTATCACCCTGACGACGTCCATCAGACCGATACCCTTTACCGTCAACGCGCGCAGGATAGGCGCGAAATTGACAGCGATTCGTGGCGCCTCTGCGTTGTCGAGAATTTCAGCGACAGCCACCGGAGCCTTCATGGCACTAATCGCTTGCGGCGGCGCGATTCAAATGATGTGGCATATACACGATGTGCCATACCAGGGACTTCCGCAGCAGGTGCTGGCCGCGTAAAGAAAAGACCCTGAATCGTATCGCAATCCAGTCCCGATAGAATCTGGATTTGCGAGGTGTTCTCCACGCCTTCCGCGATGATGCTGAAGCCAAGTGCATGAGCGAGGGTGACGATTGTGCCCAGCATGATCGCGGTGTCATCGAGCGCACCCAAATCAGCGAGTTGATTGAGGATGCGCCTCACAAAGTCATCGGCGACTCGAACACCGTTGTCGGAACCATCAAACATGCGCCGCACGTGGGCCATGTCCGGTATCGCCTCCGGTTGTCTTGGAAAGAGCGCTGCAAGCTGAGGCTTAGGTGCGTAGCCATTGGCTTCTTGTACCGAAGGTATCGATGTCGATGCAGATCCGGCGCATCCGGTCAAGAAACCACGATCTCGTGCGGCCGCGCCTCCGTACCGGCGGCGACGATGTCTCCTATCAGGAGCGGTGATTCCCCATCTTCCCGCAGGACGTGCATGGCCTTGTCAGCATCCGCTGCGGGCAAGCAGATGATGAAGCCCATACCGCAATTGAACGTGGCGAGCATTTCGCGAGATTCAACGTTGCCTGCTTGTTGCAGAAAACTGAAGACTTCCGGCCACTGCCAGCGCGTAATGTCGATGCGCGCCGCCAGTCCCTGGCGCTGAAACATACGTGGGACGTTTTCCCAGAAGCCGCCGCCGGTGATGTGCACCATGCCGTGCACGGTGACGGCTTTGAGCATTGCTCTGACACTTTTGACGTAGATGCGTGTCGGTGCGAGCAACTGATCAAGCGTGGCCGCGCTTACCTGCCCCCCTTGTCGTTCGAGGATGCGGCGGATCAACGAATAACCATTGGAATGGGGGCCCGAACTGGGCAAGCCGATGAGCACATTACCGACATCGATCTTCGTTCCATCGATGATTTCATCTTTCTCAACAATACCGATGGCGAAACCGGCGAGGTCGTATTCACCCGGTTGATAGAACCCCGGCATTTCCGCAGTCTCGCCGCCAGCGAGGGTACAACCTGCCAGTTCGCAAGCCCGCGCAATCCCTGTGATGACGCGAGCCGCCGTGTCCACATCGAGTTTGCCGGTGGCGTAGTAGTCGAGGAACAGGAACGGTTCAGCACCATTGACCAGAATGTCGTTGACACACATGGCTACGAGGTCTTGACCAATCGTGTCGTGGCGGTCGTAGTCGAAGGCTAGTTTGAGTTTGGTACCTACACCATCGGTGCCGGTCACAATCACCGGGCGACGATAGCCTGCAGGGATTTCCGCCATCGCCGCGAACCCACCCAGGCCGCCGAGCATTTCCGGTCGCGCTGTTTTTTTCGCCGCGCCTTTGATGCGATTGACGAGGTCTTGACCCGCGTGGGTGTCCACACCGGCGTCCTTGTACGTCAACGATCGATTTTCTGTCATGGTTCCGCCGTGAATACCGAGGCTTGCGAGGCGCGCGATTCTAACCTTCTCCGGAATAGGCGGCGGCAGGATCGTCAGAAAAAGTGCGTCCGGGATGTTGAACGCGCCTGTTAGAATCCCGGCATGCACCCTTTCATCCGCAAGTTCTTGCAGGTCGCCGTTAGCGCTGCCGTCCTGGTCGCTCACCCATCGCTTGTTCAGCCGGTGTGGGGTACTCACAACATTTCATGGATGTACGAAGCCGATGTGCCGGTGTTGAACCAATCACCGCAGGCGCGCGTGCAAGCCTCCGAAGCTGGCCTTCGCCAAGTGCTGGGTCGACTCACCGGTCAAGGCGAAAGTGGCCTCACCATACGAGTGACCGGTACGTCAGCTGACCGATTGATGACCCGTTTTTCTTACCATTCCGTCGTGGTAAACGGACAACGTCAACCTCGAATCAAGCTCTCGTTTAATCCGGCGCAGACGCTGGCGACCGTTCGGAACTCGGGATTGCCGGTGTGGGGGGTGACGCGACCGTCGGTCAAGCTCTATCTCTTGTCTCAAGAAGCAGATGGATCGTGGGTGGCGCTGTCACAGTCCCATCCCGTTCGTGAGGCTATGGTGCGAGCCGCATGGGTGCGAGGTCTGGTGCTGACGTTCCCGAGCTTTAACACTACAGTCGTACCAGTCAGCGAAATGCTCGATGCGGTCAATCCCAACAAGCCTGTTGATCCGCTCGCGTCATTGGGTGAAGACAGCGCCACTGAATCCGTCGAGGAGACTGCGCCGGTTGAAGGAACGGTTGTGGCTGGATCCTCAGCAACGCTTAGAGCCAGCTGTGAACCTGAGGCACCTGAACCTCCGCCAGAACCGTTCCTGCCGGGAGTGGTACCGAAAGATTCTGAGCTAGTCCTCGTGGGCGAAATCCGCGCTGCACCATCGCCCCAAGCCCCCGTGTCACCTCCAACACCGAGTGAGCCGCAGGTTTTACCAGGCCCGGCCTTCACCTGGGCGATCGGTACCGATCGTGGGGTGATAGGCCTGCCAGTCGGAGATCCCATCGCCCAAGGCACGCAGCTGGTGGAACGCATCGCCGACGAAATGGGGCGACGTTTTGCCGTGCGCTGGGTGAATCCGAGTGCGCAGACGCTGCGGGTTGCCTCGGTCACCAAGATTCCTGCTTATGCAGAGCTGATGCGTTATCTGGGACGTCAGGAAGTGTTCTCCAGGGTCGATCTGCGTGAGGCCGGACCAGAGCACTTTGAGTTCAGCGTAATCACGCCAGCTGACCCTGAAGAGCTGGCCAGGGTGTTTCGAGTAGAAGGTCGTCTTCTGCAAAAAAACGTTGCTGACGAATCCGCAGGAAAAACACAGGCGCCTTGTGATGCTCCTTTAAGAGAGGGGGCTGAGGAAGTTGTCGAGCCGCTGGAACCAGGCACACCTACAGAGGATGGCATCGCGGACACCGGATTGCCTGTCTTCGTATGGCAAAACTGATCGGTCAACTTCCCAACCTCCTGACCTTGGTGCGCATCCTGTTGGTGGCGCCGATGGCATGGGCGATCTGGTTAGGTGATTTTCGATTGGCGCTGCTCCTGCTGGTTATCGCGGGCATCTCTGACCTCTTGGATGGTGAGCTTGCGCGGCGATTCAACTGGCAAAGTGAGTTCGGCGCCACCATTGACCCTGTTGCCGACAAGCTGCTCGTGTTCACGCTGGCGGTGCTGTTGACCGTGAAGGGTCATGTGCCGTTGTGGCTGGCGTTGGTGGTCGTCTTCCGAGACGTGGTGATTCTCGCAGGTGCAGCGTTCTACCGAATGTTGTTTGGACATCTGGATGTTTCTCCCACCTGGATCAGCAAGGTCAATACCGCCGTTCAGGTGGTGGTGCTCGGCATGGTGCTCTTGGCGCTGTGTCGATTTGGTGTGGCGAGTGACTGGATGCAGGCGTTTGTTGACCCCTGGGGCTTTGTTTTGCTCGGATTGCTCGCCGTCTGGTCGGGACTCGACTACGTCATCACGTGGAGCCGACGCGCACTGCGGCAGAGTCGTGCCTCGACGTGAATACCCATACCCCTGATCAATTGGCGTTGCCATTTGGTGCGAGTCGCGCGCAAACTTTTTTCAATTTCACGGGTCGCAATAACGAGGAGCTCATCAACCGTCTCGCAGCACTTTCTACGGGCTTTACGTCCACGTGGATGTATGGCGCAGAAGGCGTGGGTAAGAGTCATTTATTGCGGGCTGCAATACACACACAACAGGGCTATGGTGTGCGTTGTCTTGTTGTGGATGCGAGCGATGAAGCATCATTGAAACGGTTGGCGCGACTCGGGAATACCCTCTGCCTGGCGATTGATGGGGTATCGAAACTGGTAGGCCGACCGACACACGAAACCGCGCTCTTCGAAGCCTGGAACGTGCTGTCCTTGCAACAAGGACAACTCATCCTCGCTGATGAACGCTCGCCGTTAGCCATCAAATTTTCCCTCGACGACCTAGCCTCGCGGCTGCGTTCTTCCCAGGTTTTTGAAGTGCGTGGCCTAGACGAACAAGGTGTACGCACGCTCTTGCAACGTCGCCTCCGGGACCGTGGCCTTGTGGTAGGACGGCCCGTTCTGGACTATTGGTTGACGCGGCGGAATCGAGCCGTTGGGGCGTTGCTTGATGACCTTGATCGCCTGGATGCGGCGTCGTGGCGTTCCAAACACCGCCTGACAGTGCCGTTTCTGAAGACGGTGCTGGAAGCCTGAATGCACGTCGTCGTCGTTGGAGGAGGCACAGGCGGGCACGTCATTCCTGCTATTCCTGTGATGGAGGCACTGCGCCGGGAAGGACACGACGTTTCCTTCATTGGCACCACTTCGGGCTATGAGGAGCGACTGCTCGTTCACACCGATGTTCGGTACTACGGCATTTCTTCGGGCAAACTGCGTCGCTATTTTTCCTTCGAAAATCTGCGCGATGTCTTTCGTGTTCTTACAGGTATCGTGCAGGCTTTTTTTCTCCTCGGCAGACTCAAGCCTGAGGTGATTTTCTCCAAAGGTGGGTTTGTGGCATTTCCGGTGGTACTCGCCGGATGGCTCAGGCGTGTGCCTGTGATCGGGCATGAATCGGATATCACTCCGGGTCTCGCGAATAGGTTGTCACTCCCCTTTATGCAGACGTTGTGTATCAGTTTTCCGGAAACCCGCGTACGTCGTTACAAAGGACGCGTGGTTCATACTGGTAGCCCGCTCAGACCAGAGTTTCTGGCCGGTGATCCGGAGCGAGGTCGTGAACGATTTGCGCTGCCAGCTGATCGACCGATTCTGATCGTTGTGGGTGGCAGCCAGGGTGCACGTGTCTTGAATGCCGTGGTGCGTGATGCCGTTGTGCCTTTGACGAAACGTTATGAAGTGATACATGTCTGTGGGCCAGGCAACGTGGTAACGATCGAGCAGCCGGGTTACCACGCCTATGAGTTCATCCGCGAAGGTTGGGCAGATCTCATTGCTGCTGCAAAGATCGTGGTTTCGCGTGCCGGTGCCAACAGCCTGTTTGAGGTGCTGGCCCTGCAGAAACTCAATCTGCTCGTGCCGCTGTCTGCGGCAGCCAGTCGTGGCGATCAGATTGAAAACGCGAATTACGCCGAGGCGCGCGGGTTTAGTCTGGTTATTCGCGAAGAGGCACTGCGTGTTGAAACGATGATGGAAGGCCTCATCAATCTGGAGCGGCAGGCAGAGGCTTATCGAGAATGCCTCACATCCTTCGCGCGAACCGACGCGGTCGGTGCGTTGTGCAGTGAAATCCACCGTCTGGTCGACGCCCGGGCGTGAAATCCTCGCAATGAAGTCATGAACAACTCACCTCGCCCGTTTTTAGAGGCGTGGTTTAGAATGCGCGCCTTTTCCGGGGGACCCCATGAGCAAGAACTACAACGTTAGAACCTTTAATGCGATTGCGGCCCGTGGTCTTGAGCGGTTCCCTGAGGGACGTTTCAACGTCGGTGCAGCGGTTACGGATCCTGCAGCCATCCTGCTGCGTAGCCACAAACTGACGGCTGCAGATCTCAATACCGGACTTCAGGCGATCGCCCGTGCCGGTGCCGGGGTCAACAACGTGCCGGTTGAGGCTTGCATCGAGAAAGGCATCGTCGTCTTCAATACCCCGGGTGCTAATGCCAACTCCGTGAAGGAACTCGTGCTGACGGCGATGCTGCTTGCGTCTCGTGACGTCTACGGTGGGATTCAGTTTGTGAACTCTCTCAGTGGGGTCACCGATGCGGCTGAACTCGATCGCATTGTCGAGGCTGAAAAGAAACGATTCGCAGGTCGTGAGCTGATCGGTAAGTCTCTGGGTGTTGTTGGCCTGGGTGCTATTGGTTCGCTCGTCGCGCGTGCGGCGCTGAACCTCGGTATGGACGTGTTGGGTTACGACCCGGCGATTTCAGTGGATGCCGCCTGGCGCTTGCCGAGTGAAGTACAGCGCATGCAGAACCTGCCGAGCCTTTTCGCTCGAGCGGACTATGTGACTTTGCACGTGCCGTTGCTGCCCGAAACTCGAGGCATGATCAACGCAGAAAGTCTTGCGGTGTTCCGGCCTGGCAGCGTACTGCTGAACTTCGCCCGCGAACCGATTGTGGATGGCGATGCACTCAAGGCCGCACTCGATGATGGCCGGATTGGTCGATATGTCGCTGACTTCCCCATCGCCGGGCTCATCGGTCATCCAAAAGTCCTGCTCACGCCGCACCTTGGTGCGAGCACCGAAGAGGCCGAAGAGAACTGCGCCATCATGGCGGCCAATCAGCTGGTGAACTTTCTCGAAACCGGCAGCATCGTGAATTCCGTGAATTTCCCAAGTGTGAACCTCGAGGCTTCAACCGGATTCCGGCTTGGTGTGGTGAACCGCAACGTGCCTGGCATGCTCGGGCAAATGACCACGTTGCTTGCGGAAAGACGCATCAACGTCGTCGACATGCTCAACAAGAGTCGTGGTGATATTGCCTACAACCTCATTGATCTCGGCGAAGCGCCGGATCAGGGATTACTTGATGCGATCAATGCTGTCGACAGCGTGATTAGCGTCCGGGTGGTCGGCCGCTGACTTTTTTTGAGGCGCGCCTGGCGAATCGATCCGGTGCGACAGTCTCAAGCACTTCTGGTGTTACCGGAGGTACCCAGCCCATCACAAGACTCTGCACCACAGAAGCTGCGAGGTGCGCTGAGGTAGCGCCCATGGAGCCATGGGCCGTGCTGACCCAGTGTGCGCCGAGTTTGCCGATCAGCGGCATGCGATCCGATGTCGTGAGTCGTGAAGCACGCATTCGCCCCCGCCATTTAACGGTGTCGCTGTTAATGCGGGCGAGGTTTGTTGTCGTCGCTTTTTCCGGATCCCACGGGGTGTATTCATAGGTCGAGCCAACGATGCAGTTCTTTGCAAAGGGAAGAACGTAACCGTCACCGAGGATTCCGGTTCTGGGTGGCTCACCCAACTCGACGATGTCGGCCTGACCCCAGAGCATGTGCAATGGAATCGTTTCGAAGCCACTGACCGCAGCGATGCCTTGTGCGTTACACCAGATCACAGGAATGTCTGATTCAACTTGCTGACTGAACTCAAGCCTGATCCCAGGTGTTTCGATGAGGTCGTGACATAGACGATCAAGATTCACGACCGGCGCATCGGGATACCAGAGACCACTCGTTGCAGGCGCCCACGATCGCCCTGCAACGTCGGTGATCTCCTCCCGTGACGACCACCTCAGCCAATCACCACTTGGCGCATAACAAGCGAATAGACGCTCGAGCCGCTCGAGATCGGCATTGGGACCAGGAAGTTGCACCAAACCCGTCGGATTCACTCCGTCGCGACGCCGCGTAAACGCCTCGCTGTAAAGATGACTCGCGGCACGCCACGCGGCGATGGGGCTGCCATCGGCCAATAACCGACTGTGCTGCGCGGCGCACATCATGGATGCGCCCATCGCGATTCGACCGTATGGTTCCAACAATCGGACCTCGGTGCCTCGCCGAGCAAAGTGTGCTGCGAGGCTGCATCCCGCAATGCCCGCGCCGACGACTTGTACCTGTTGTGGTGATGTGGCGGCGCGCCCGGATCGGCGCAACACACCTGCAAGGCTCTCTCGTTTGAAGGGCCGTTGATCAACCCTACGCATATCGAAGCCCGCGGATTCAAGACCACGACGCACTCTGCCGACGCTGGTGAAGGTGGTGACGGTGGCACCTGTCCGTGAAGACGCTGCGATGTGTTGAAAGGCAGCGTCTCTCCACATCGCCGGATTTCGATCCGGTGCGAAGCCGTCGAGAAACCAAGCGTCGATCCCGTAAGCGTGGTCTTGCTCCAGCCGCAGCAGAAAGTCCGCCACATCACCGAACCACAAGGACAAGACGATCTGCCCATCGGCGAGCTCACGTCGGTGCCAGCCCGCGAGCAGTGGCGGCCATTGTTCGATGAGTGCATCCATCAACGAGCGCGCACTTTCGGGACAGCGGCCACGAAGTCGGGCGAGATCAGTGGGACGAAGCGGGTGCAGCTCAGCGCTTATGAAATGCAGGCGACGACCTGCACGCTTCGCGAGGTCCGCCAACGTCACGAAGTTGAGGCCTGTACCGAAACCGAGTTCAGCGACGGTCAGATCAATCCCGTTGGCAAACTTGTCAGGGATTCCTGCCGGGTCAATGAACGCGCGCAGGACTTCGTTGGCCGCATCACGGCTCGAATAGATGTCGTCATAACGGGTGTTGAAGGGTGCGCCTGAAGCGTCCCAGGTTAGCTCTGCGGGCTCAACAATCATCAGCGCGTGGCGATGGGCCGCGTCGGATCTTCGATCCATTCACTCCAGGAGCCAGGATAAAGGCGAGGTTCCGGAAAACCAGCGATTCGCAAGGCCAAGACGTTGTGTGCCGCCGTGACGCCTGAGCCGCAATAACAGGCGACATCGTCGGCGGTGATGTTTGCGAATCGTGATTTGAGTTCTGCAGGTGGACGAAAGTGCTGCGACGCATCGAGATTGCCCGCGGCGGGTATACAAATCGCGCCGGGGATATGCCCCGCGGTGTGGTCGATGGGCTCCTTGACACCTGCAAAACGTTCTTCCGCGCGTGCGTCGAGAAGGTGAGTAGGAGTTTTTGAGAGCAGCTCGCTCGCGTCAATGGCCCGGGTCAGCGCAGGACGCCTGGAGAAATTTCCAAGCGGGTAGGTGGATGTGGTTGTTTCGAGTGGCAACCCCGCTGCAATCCACGCGGGCAACCCACCGTCGAGTACCACGACGGCTGCGTGCCCCAGCCACCGCAACAGCCACCAGGCCCGTGCGGCGATCATGCCCCCCATATCGTCGTAGACCACTATCTGGGACGAATCCATGATCCCCCACTGTCGGCAATGCTCGATCAGTTGCGTGGCGTCTGGTAAGGGATGTCGACCGGACTTTCCGGGAGGTCCCGCAAAATTGTGATCGAGGTCACCTCGCACGGCACCTGGGATGTGGCCGCCAGCGAAAGCGCGTGCGCCAAATTCGAGGTCACCGAGGCGCGCCCGACAGTCGATCAGACGAACGTTTTTTCGGGTTTTTCCGAGTTCCCGCACTGAAACCAGAGTGGTCATGGCGGTGGTCTTGGGGGTGTTCATGGATCGGAATTGTGCGCCAGTTTCCGTTGCTTGAGGAATGCGGGACTACACTCGAAGCATAAAGACCGCCGTAAAACAATCTGGCATGCGCAGGGATGCGGGGCCAGAATCGCGCAAATCCCGAGAAACGAGGTTTACGTGCTGCTGGACTTGCTGGCCGAGGGACTGGTGCCCTGGAACGTGTGGACGATCGTTGCCTATACGCTCATCGTCACTCACATCACCATTGTCTGCGTAACGGTTTACCTCCATCGCCATTCGGCGCATCGAGCCCTTGATGTGCATCCGGCGCTGGCTCACTTCTTCCGCTTCTGGCTGTGGCTCACCACCGGCATGGGCACGAAGGAGTGGACCGCGATCCACCGTAAACACCACGCAACCTGTGAAACGGCGGAAGACCCGCATAGCCCGGTCGTGATGGGACTCGGCAAGATCTTTTGGCAAGGTTTTTTAGTCTACCGACTGGCAGGAACACCTGAAGTTCTGGCGCGTTATGGGGCCGGTTGTCCTGACGACTGGATTGAGCGAAACTTTTACTCCAAGCACACCTGGGCCGGCATCATCCTGATGTTCGTCATCAATGTGATGCTCTTCGGTGCCATCGGTATCACCATAGGGGCGATCCAGATGGTCTGGATACCGCTGTTTGCTGCGGGTGTCATCAACGGCATCGGGCACTTCTGGGGTTATCGCAACTACGAGTGCCCCGATGCGGCACGCAACATCGTGCCCTGGGGCATCCTGATCGGCGGCGAAGAGCTGCATAACAACCATCACACCTATCCGAACTCCGCCAAGCTCTCTTCCAAAGAGTGGGAGTTCGATATCGGCTGGTTCTGGATTCGACTCTTTGAGACCTTTGGGCTCGCCAAGGTGCGAAGCAAAGGACCGGTTTCAACGCGGGTGGAAGGTAAAGCCTCTCTGGATCTGGATACCGCCTGGGCCATTCTTAACGACCGTTTCCGAATCATGTCTCGTTACGCTGAAAACGTGATTACGCCCAGCGTTCGCGCGGAATACGACAAGGCTGATGAGGCGACTCGCCGAGTGCTTCGCAAGGCACGCAAGGCGTTAGCCCGCGAATGCAGCATCGTGACAGCTCGCCAACGTGCGACGATCGATGCGGTGGTGAAGTCGAGTGAAGAGCTGCGCGTCGTCTACGAACATCGCATCGCGCTGATGGAAGTCTGGCGTAAGCGCGCCAATGCTGAAGAGCTGTTGGCAGGACTTCGCAAGTGGTGCGTTGAAGCCGAAAAAACCGGTATTCGTGCACTGCAGGACTTCGTTGTAGAGCTCAAAACCTACGCGATGCCCGCTGCAAAAACGGCCTGAAACCTGTTTGGCCTCGCAGGGTGCGATAAACCCTGCGAGGTTCTCGCCTACGTCTACTCTCTACATCCCCCCTTCCTACATCCCCCCTTTCTACATCCCCCCTCTCTACATTCTTTGAGGCACCTGAATCCCAAGCAGGCCTAACCCGAGTTCCATCGTATCGAGTGTTCGGCGGCAATAAACAAGTCGTCGATTGCGGTCATCCGCTTCGGCGGTTAGCACCGGACATTGTTCGTAGAACTGGCTGAATTTCGTCGCGAGGTCATAGAGCCACGCGCAGACGTAGTGCGGTAATCCTTCGGTAGCGACACTCTCCACCACTTCCTGCAGCCTTAACAACTGAATGGCCAGGCTTCGTTCTGCGGGGTGCTGAGGCGTGAGGTCTGCTGCCGTATCTCCATGTGCGTCGGCTCGGCGGAACACACTTCGAATCCGCGCGCAGACGTATTGCAGATAAGGCGCGGTGTTACCATCGAAGGACAACATTTGGTCCCAGTCGAAAACGTAGTCGTTGGTGCGGTGTTTGGAGAGGTCGGAGTATTTTACCGCGCCGATGCCAACCATTCGCGCAATGGCTTCGCGTTCTTCCGCATCAAGTTCTGGGTTCTTGCCTGACACAACCGCAAGCGCACGCTCCTCGGCCTCATCCAGCAGTTCAGCAAGTTTGGCCACACCACCGGAGCGTGTCTTGAAAGGCTTGTTATCCTTGCCGAGCATCGTGCCAAAGGGCATGTGTTCGAGTTGCATGGTTGCCGGTTTGAAATCCGCAGCATCCGCTACAGCGAACACCTGGCGGAAATGCAAGGCCTGACGGGCATCCACGAAGTAGAGCACCCGGTCTGCGTGCAGCGTCTTGTTACGGTAACGAATCGCGGCAAGGTCGGTCGTCGCGTAGAGATAACCGCCATCCGTCTTCTGCACGATGAGGGGCAGGATGTTGCCATCCTTACCCTTGAACGCATCCAGGAAGACACACAAAGCGCCGTCAGATTCGGTGATTAGACCTTTCTCACGGAGGGCTCGAATGACGGGGTCGAGATCGTCGTTGTAAGCACTTTCCGGTTTGACGTCGGAGGGCTTCAACAAGACGCCAAGTCGGTCATAGACAGATTGGCAATGAGACAAAGAGATGTTGATGAATCGTTGCCATGCCTCGCGGGCTTTCGGTTCACCAGACTGCAAACCCACGACGACGGCACGACTGCGTTCGGCGAATTCTGGCTCCGCATCAAATCGCCGTTTCGCGGCGACGTAAAAACCTTCGAGGTCAGCCAGCGCTTCAGAATTGGCGCCAGATTCCTGCATGTGCGTGAGCAACATACCGAACTGAGTACCCCAATCACCGACATGGTTCTGTCGAATGACCTGGTGACCCAATGCGGTGAGCACACGCGCGATCGCGTCGCCGATGATGGTGCTGCGCAGATGCCCAACGTGCATCTCTTTGGCGAGGTTCGGGGCGGAATAGTCGATGACGACGGTCCGCGGATGAGGCGATGCGTCGATACCGGACGATGCACGGAGCGCTGCGCCTAAGTAGGCAGAAGTCAGCTTGAGGTTGATAAAGCCAGGTCCGGCGATTTCAGGGTTTTCGATGAGATCGGATGCACCGAGTTGATCGACCACTGCCTGTGCAAGCTCATGGGGATTACGCTTTACCTGTTTGGCGAGCGCCATGATGCCGTTGGCCTGATAGTCACCAAACTCAGGACGGGCCGCGGTTTGCACCAGTGGATTGCCGGATAGACCGGCTTTGGCCATCGCTTCGGTGAGGCGCAGCTCCAGTTGTGAGCGCAGATTCATGGAGGATCAGTCCAGGGCTTGGACGTTTTCCGCCTGCAAACCCTTGTCGGTTTTGCCGACGGTGTAGTTCACGAGTTGCCCGTCTCGCAGCACCGGACGTTGCCGATCATCACCACCACCACGCCCTGAACGGCGGATGGATCGTTGGTGCACAAAAATCTCATCACCATTGGGCCGCACGATGAAGCCATAGCTCTTGGTGCGGTTGAACCACTTCACTGCGCCTTCTTCGGTCACTTCGGAGTCGTTGGATTCGGTGTGCCGAACAGTTGGCACCGGTTGCGCCTTAGGTATAGTCGGCTTGGGTGTCGACCGGGGCGGCACGGCACTTACAGGCTCCTTCGTAGGAACTGCGCCGGTGTTGCCACGTAGCTTGAGTGTTGCCATACCCTGAATAAAAAGCGCGACGATACAAACGATGGTCAGGGCCAGCGGGTTATCAGGCCAAAGTCTGGGTGCCAGGTTGCCGATCACTGAGCCGAGGAAAATGGCGATAAGCGCGATATAAAGAATGTGCATGGTAGAGGTGGTTCCGCGAAAAGGCGGGCATGTTAACAGGTTGAGCGTTCAGCAACCTGTTAGGGCGTCTCCTTGAGGAAAGGGAGGTAGCTGAAGTGGTTAGCGGAAGCGGCTAAACACTAGATTCGTTCTGCCTTGAGAATCACCATGGTCGAGATGGGCACACCCTGCATACCATCACGTGTCCCGACTTCCGTGAGCTCAATGGTCTCCACCCGCTCCCAACCGGAAACCACTTCGCCGAATACTGTGTAACCGGGGATTCCAGGTTTGGCGTTGAGGTGCGGGTTGTCCTTCGCGTTGATGAAGAACTGCGTATCGGCGGAGTCGGGGTCATCGAGCCGGGCCATCGCGAGCGTGCCTTTGCGATTGCCGAGTCCGACCTTGGATTCGTTCTTCACGGTACGTGGTGGATTAGGTTCCCGCGCAACGAGCTTTTCATCATATCCACCTGCCTGGATCACAAATCCTGCGAGGACGCGGTGGAATATCAGACCGTTGTAATAACCCGCATCGACCAATTCCAAAAAGTTCTTCACCGTGAGCGGGGCCTGAGAGTCATACAGCACGATGTCGATGGCGCCAATGTTGGTCGTCAGGCGAACACTGCTCTCGGACCACGCGAGCGGTGACATGAGGGTACTGAGTAGAAGGAGGCCGCAAAAAAAACGTGCTTTGAGCATCGATAGTTCTCTGTCAGGTTCGGGGAGAAGTTCGTCCAAGTGCCTTGAGGTAAGCAGAAATGGTGGGCACGAGGCCAAGATAAAGTGCATCGGCGATCAGCGCGTGACCAATCGACACTTCAACGATGGCGTCGATGGTTGCGAGCAATGGCAGATTTGCGCAGTTGAGGTCGTGGCCTGCGTTCACGCCAAGGCCAATATCGCGCGCGAAATAAGCCGCCTTTGCATACGCCTCAAAGCTCGAACGTGTTTCTGCCGATTCAACACCAAAGTGCGCAACCGCATCCGCGAAGGGGCCGGTGTACAACTCGATTCGATCTGCGCCCACCTTCTTGGCTCGTTCGATGGCAGCAAGGTCAGTGTCCATGAACAGCGAAACGCGTGCGCCGAGCGCTTGATAACGTTTAATGCGATCCATCAATGGGCCGTTGTCGCCCAAGAGATCCCAGCCGTGGTCGCTGGTGAGCTGGTTGTCGCTGTCGGGAACCAGTGTCGCTTGTGCTGGGCGTGCGGATTCGATGAGTGCATCGAGTCCCGGATAACCATTGGCACGTGGTCCGGGAACAGGGTTGCCTTCTATGTTGAATTCAACGCCAGGCCAGTCTTTCTGCAGGAATTCCGCCAGCGCATACACATCTTGAGGTGTGATGTGGCGTTGATCCGGTCGTGGGTGCACGGTGATGCCATCCGCGCCTGCTTTGAGCACCGTGCGCGCGGCTTGCAGCACATCCGGGATCGTGCCGCCGCGTGTATTGCGTAGCGATGCGATCTTGTTGAGGTTGACGGAGAGGGCAATCATGTCCAGCCGCTGCGCCGTGGCCTCGATTTAATCAACGCGCCGAGCAACAGGCCGCCAAGCACAAGACCGCCACCGATCAACAGCCAGCGCTCTTCCAGATTGTCGGCTAGACGTTGCCGCTCTGCGGCGACGTTTTTGAGTTCGTCTCGCAACTGACCATTAAGCTCTTCGAGGTTCTGTACTTTTTGCTCAGCTTCGATGGAGTTCGCCGAAATGCGACGAATGCGATCCAGCTCGTCGCGCGCGGTGGTCAACTGTTCGGTGAGGGTCGCCACCTGCACTTTGGCTTGTTCAAGCTCGGCGAAGACGTTGCCTGCTCCGGCGGTCGCCTGTTCGAGGTTGGCGGTGAGTTGTTCGATCCGTGCCTGGCTTTGTTTAAGCAAATCGCGGGAGGGTGGTTCGGTCACAAGGTATTGGTTTGAAATCCACCCCTCGCTGCCGTTCTCGGTTCGAATCTGCGTGAAGTCATCTCCCGCCGCGAGCACTTCAAGTTTCGTGCCGGCTTTTACGTAGTCGATAATCCGGTGCTCGGTGGATCCACCGCTGCGGAGTTCGACGCGCAGTGCTTCTGCAACGTACTCCGCGTGAGCAATCGCTGCGCACAACAAGAATGCGCACGCGACGGCTCTCATGACATTGCTTGTGATCCTATTTGTGATCATTGGGCGTGACTTCAACAGGCGCTTCGGCATTGGGATCCTTGAGATGGCCGAGGCGCGCAAGATACACGACGGTCAGAATGATGTAGAGCAGCGTGAGGCCGAAGCCGCCGATCAGCTTATAGGTCACCCAGAACTCCATCGAAAAGTTCCAGGCGACATAGAGATTGAGAATGCCGGCGAGGGTGAATCCGGCCGCCCAACCAAAGTTGAGGTTACGCCAGACGTTATCCGGCACTTGTAGCTGTTGACCAAGCAGCGATTTGAGGAGGTTGCGACCCACAAAGAGATCCGCACCCAGCAACACTAACGCCAGAATCCAGTTCACGACCGTCGGTTTCCATTGGATAAAGGTCGCATCGCGCAATACCAGTGTCAGCCCTCCCAGAATGATGCTCGCCCAGAAGGTGAACTTGAGCTGCCCGCCGATGGGCTTCTTCAGCAACCAGTAAGCCGCGAGTTGTATCGTCACACCCGCCATCAAGGCCGCCGTTGCCCAGAGGATGTTGTCGGGGGCATCGGTACCGAAAAAGACCGCGACGAAGAGGGCGATGGGTAGGAAGTCGAGGAGTTGGTTCAAGCGGGAAACCGGGGCCTAAGGAGCGGTAATGATAAGAGCCCGCAGGGAGCGTGGAAACACCGGGGTCAAGCCCGGGCAACTTTCTCGCCGAGTGGTGTGTTGAATCTCAAGTGGAAACCTCGACGCTCCGTTTGGGTTGATTGACTTTAGACAGCTCAATATCTGCAGCTTCCAGATTCGACTTGGTCCCTTCATGCAACCCAGTTTTACGAAACCGACCGGCAGTGAATGTAGGCTCCTCACCGTTAATCATGGGTGGGTTGGTGATTTCGACGAGCCACACCCCGATACCAGGCTCACCAGAGAGATAGTGCGGGTCAGTGCGAAGGCCACGGATCTGATAAACGCGCCCTGCTAGAGGCAGTGTGTGGCCCCACCCCCAAACTGAGGGCGGAAACTCGTCATAGATACAAATCACTCGGTCTCCAACGTTGAACATTTCCCCTCACCCTTTCGATATCACGCCCCGTGTTGAGGATAAGATCTCGGACATTCGATCTGTATGTTAGGTCTAAACGAAACCGGGAGATTGCAAGTGCCGGTTGTACCTTCTGAACCAACACTGCCACCTAGAGTTCTCGAGACCACGGTCCCTTGGGCCAGACTATCCCCTGAACGATTTCCGTGGGGTACTTTGTTGGTGACGAGTAGTTCGGGCGACCGCGATTTTCCCGCGATAGCCGATTGGTCGAAGCGCGCGATGCCAGCAGGCTGGCTCACCATCGCCGTGGTTCGAGTTCAACCCAATCTCGAGCCTGCGCTGGTTGAACAACTGTCTGAGTCGTTTGATGCATGGGTCGTTCTCCCCGAACCTCCCAAAGGACCTGACCGCATTGAAGCCATAAAAGCCACCCGTCTGCTCGCACGCGATCTCGCCAACCTCTTCAGTGGTGACGATCTGCTGTTCGGCAAAGAGAGCGATCTCAATCACGAATTTCGAGGGGCGGGGCGGTTTCGAGCGGGTGTCGGGATAAGTGACGATCCACGCGTGGCGGCTGAACAGGCACTACGTTCGGCCTCGCTCGAGCTCGATCGATGCCTGAACCCTGAGCGAGTCGTCCTGATCACTATCGGATACGCCCACATCAGCATCACCGACGTGATCCAGATCAACCGTGTGATCGACCACCACTTTGGCAGCTTCCCGCTCGCCTGTGTGGTCCATAGCGAGGCGAGGAAGGGACGATTCTTCCGGGTGCTGCTGTTTGTCGCGGGTTCGTTCTCCTGAATCATCGCCACATCCGTCGCGAGTGGCCGCGTGAGCAGCCTCGGCGTATCGTGCGCCGCTCTTATGAGCCAGTACTTCGAAATTCACCCCACCCATCCGCAGAAGCGGCTGCTGCAACGCGCCGCGGATATCCTGCAGGCGGGCGGCTTGGTCGTGTATCCGACGGACACGTCCTACGCTCTCGGTTGCCATATCGGCGACAAGAAAGCCCTCGACCGGGTGGAGACGCTGCGCAAGCTCGACAAAAACCACATGTTGACCCTCGCCTGCCGGGACCTTTCCGAGCTTTCCATTTATGCCCGTGTGGATAACACCCAGTTCCGCATACTGAAGCACTACACCCCAGGCCCGTTCACGTTCATCCTGCCAGCGAGTCGTGAATGCCCGAAACGGTTGGTCCATGAAAAACGCCGCACCATTGGCATTCGAGTGCCGGATCACCCTGTTGTCCGGGGGCTTTTGGAGATTCTGGGCGAGCCCCTGATGACCACCACGATGCGGTTGCCGGGACAGGACTTGCCCATGACGGACCCCGTAGAAATGCGAGAAGCACTCGAACGGCAGGTGGATCTGATAATCGACGCGGGTCACGGCGGTGTAGGTGCCACGACGATGATCGACCTGACGGGTCCGGTCCCGAATATCGAACGCCAGGGTCTCGGCCAATTCGCAAGCTGACGCACTGCGTGCCGAAATCCCCGTCGCCGATTTCTCGTAGCTTCGGCTTTTCCGGACGCGGTCGGTATACTGCCGCCCCACAACAATAAGTCTCGTTAGATAACCTCGCTTTAACACCGATCTGGGGAGGGTGGTTCGCTTGAGCAGCAGCGATTCGGCGACACGTGTCGTCTCGGGTATGCGACCGACCGGTCGTCTACACCTGGGTCACTATCATGGCGTCCTCAAGAACTGGGTACGGCTCCAGTATGAGTTCGACTGCTACTTCTTCGTGGCGGATTGGCACGCCTTGACCACTGCTTATGACAACACCGGGAGTATTACGGGCCACACGTTTGATGTGGTCGTGGACTGGCTGGCCGCGGGCCTCAATCCCGGCTCCTCAACGATATTTGTTCAGTCCAGGGTGCCGGAACATGCGGAGCTGCACTTGTTGCTCTCCATGATCACGCCGCTCGCCTGGCTTGAACGTGTCCCAAGCTACAAGGATCAGCAGCAGAAACTCGGCGACAAGGACCTCGCGACCTACGGTTTTCTTGGTTACCCGCTGCTGCAAGCGGCGGACATCCTGATTTATCGCGCCGGCCATGTGCCTGTGGGTGCCGATCAGGTAGCCCATGTGGAGCTGACCCGCGAAGTGGCGCGCCGGTTCAATCACATCTACGGCAAAGAGCCGGGATTTGAGGAGATGGCAGAAGCAGCCATCACCAAACTCGGCAAGAAAAACGCCCGGCTCTACAAAGAAAGTCGCCGGGCCTATCTCGAACAGGGTGATGCAGAAGCCCTCGAGCGGGCGCGGGCGTTGCTCTCCGGGCAACAGAATCTCTCCATCGGTGATACCGAACGCCTGTACGGTTACCTCGAAGGGGGAGGGCGAATCATCCTTTCCGAGCCGCATGCATTAGTGAATGAAGCGGCACGTGTACCTGGCCTCGATGGCGAGAAGATGTCGAAGTCGTACAACAACACCATTCAGCTGCGCGAAGAACCGGAGGTCGTTGAAGAAAAAATTCGCACGATGAAGACCGATCCGGCACGCGCGCGGCGCAAGGATCCGGGTAACCCCGATAACTGCCCGGTGTTTGCACTTCACCAGTTGTATTCATCGAAAGATCTGCTCGCCTGGTCGAGTGAAGGTTGCCGGTCTGCGTCTATTGGTTGCCTTGACTGCAAGAAGCCACTCATCGATGCGGTCAACGCCGAACAGGCACAGATGCGCCAACGTGCGGCACAATTTGAAGATGATCCGGACCTCGTCAACTCGATTCTTCAGGAAGGATCGGAAACCGCTCGTGCTGTGGCGCGAGAAACGCTGGAGGATGTGCGTGAAGCTATTGGTATCGCCTAGCACTTTCCCGGAAAAGTCCCTCCTGGACTTTTCTCGTGGTAGCAGACATCGCCTGCGGGCCATCCGTGGCCACCGCCGGGTGCCAGCGTTTGGAGAGGTGGGTGGACGACGTGGCTGAAGCGGTAGACATTCAGCCACCTCGACTCGCGGAAGCGAGAAGCGTCGACTCCGAGACCATCGCGCTTGTCCAAGGCAAGCCGGTACGGGAGCTGCCGACCGATCTCTACATTCCGCCCGAAGCGCTGGAGGTTTTCCTTGAGACCTTTGAAGGGCCACTCGATCTTCTGTTGTACCTCATCCGCAAGCAGAACC